>Ga0302046_10005369_pt1 | contig 11317 bp, 12 predicted proteins | sample RVTome_11_FD_200261 | JGI IMG/M metagenome (GOLD analysis project Ga0302046, IMG submission 200261) | Soil microbial communities from uranium-contaminated site in the Upper Colorado River Basin, Wyoming, United States - RVT147D111 (version 2) ... | reverse complement strand
CTCCTCTTCCATCCACACACGCCCTGGAAGGTCGCGATCGACGAAGCGATCGAATTAGCGAAGGCATTCGGAGGGAAGGACTCCGGTGCCTTTGTCAACGGCGTCCTTGATAAGGTCCGAACGCTCGCCAACGACCGCTCCACGGCACCTCAGGCCTAAGGCAGCCTCTTCAGCTCAAGAAAGGGAGAGTCGTGATTCTGCGCTGTCGCAGCGTGTGGATCGATAAGTGCGCAAGGCGGGATTCGAACGGTTAGCAGGAACGGCGGGCCGGCGATCACTCACTCATACTGCTTGAACACCAAGGTGGCATTGGTTCCGCCGAACCCGAAGGAGTTGGTGAGGGCGACGCTCACCTCTGCTTGACGCGCCTTGTTCGGGACGTAATCGAGGTCGCAGTCGGGGTCCGGCTCGTCGTAGTTGACCGTAGGCGGGATCAGGTCGTGATAGATGGTGAGGACGGTCGCCACCGACTCGACGCCGCCCGCCGCCCCTAGGAGGTGCCCGGTCATCGATTTGACCGAGCTGACGGCCAGGCCATAGGCATGGCCTCCAAACACCTTCTTGATCGCTCTGGTCTCGGCAGCGTCGCCCATGGGCGTCGACGTTCCGTGGGCATTAATGTAGTCCACATCCTCAGGGTTCAGTCTCGCAGCCTCCAGTGCGAGGCGCATCGAGGTAATCGCCCCCACCCCTTCCGGCTCTGGTGCGGTCATGTGGTAGGCATCGGCCGACATCCCATAACCGACCAACTCGGCATAGATCTTGGCTCCGCGCCGCAGGGCGAGCTGCAGCTCCTCGAGGACCAGGACGCCCGCACCCTCTCCCATCACAAAGCCGTCCCGCCCCTTATCAAAGGGACGGCTGGCCCGGTGGGGCTCATCGTTCCTGGTGGACAGCGCCTTCATGGCACCGAACCCGCCGATCGTGAGCGGGGTGATGACTGCCTCGCTTCCACCCGCGATCATCACGTCCGCCGCCCCCCGCTTGATCAGCTCTAAGGAGTCGCCGATGGCGTGATTGCCGGTTGCGCAGGCTGTGGAGACGCATGAGTTCGGTCCCCGAAACCCAAACCGCATAGCGATCTGCCCGGAAGCCAAATTCGTGATGATAGAAGGGATAAAGAAGGGGCTGATCCGGCCAGGGCCCTTTTCCAGCAGGACGTTGTGAGACTCCTCCAGGGCCGGGATCCCACCCATGCCGGTGCCGATCATGACTCCGATTCGGCCACGCTCGGCCTCTTCGAACTTCAATCGGGCATCGTCAACCGCCATAATCGCGCTGGCCAAGGCGTAGTGGATGAAGAGGTCCATCTTCTTGACCTCCTTCTTCTCCATGTAGAGGAGCGGATCGAAGCCCTTGACCTCTCCTGCGATCTTCGAATCGTGGCGACCGGCATCGAATCGAGTGATTCGATCGATACCCGTGACTCCCGCCACCAGATTCTCCCAAAAGGTGTCGGTCCCGATCCCGTTGGGGGCGACCACGCCCAGGCCTGTCACGACCACTCGCCTCATATCCTCCCGTCCTCTTGGCTATTCAGGGCCCATCTTTGCGGGCCGGCCATATTAGGCGGAATGCGCCCTGATATACTCGACGGCATGTTTGACGGTCATAATCTTCTCGGCCTCCTCGTCCGGGATTTCGATTCCAAACTCTTCCTCCAGGGCCATCACCAGCTCTACCGTGTCCAGAGAGTCGGCGCCCAGATCCTCGATGAAGGAGGCCTCGGGGGTTACCTCCGCTGCATCGACTCCCAGTTGATCCACGATGATTTTCTTCACCTTCTCTTCGAGCCCTGCCACGCCAGCCATCACCTCCCCCTCCCTACGGCGTCGGCGCCGTCCCATCGATTACATTCGCAGCCCGCCATCGACATTGATGACCTGCCCCGTAATATAACTCGCCCCTCCTGAGGCGAGAAACGAAACGAGGGCGGCAACTTCCGCCGGATCGCCGAATCGCCCCATGGGGACCTGCTTGAGATATCCGGCCTTCAGATCCCCGCGGAGGCCCTCGGTCATCTCTGTCTCGATGAACCCAGGAGCCACGGCATTCACCGTAATCGCCCGCGAGGCAACCTCTCTCGCCACCGCTTTCGTGAAACCATCGAGGCCAGCCTTTGCTGCAACATAGTTCGCCTGTCCGGGGTTACCCATCATCCCCACAACCGAGCTGATATTCACGATTCGCCCGCTCTGCTGCTTGAGCATGGGCCGAAGCGCCGCCCTCGTCGTGAAAAATGCCCCCTTCAGATTGACGTCCAGCACGTCGTCCCAATCTTCATCCTTCATCCGGAGCACCAAGGCATCCTTCGTGATGGCGGCGTTATTGACCAGGATGTCCAGGCGCCCAAACCGCTCGACACATCCCGCAATCAGCCCCTCCACCTCCGACCGTCGCGCTATGTCTGCCCGCACTGCCGCGCCTTCGCCGCCAACTGAACGGATCTCGGATGCCACCATCTCCGCCGCCTCCTGGCGCCTCGAGCAGATCATGACTTTCGCGCCTTCCGCTGCGAACATGAAGGCGATTGCTCGACCGATCCCCTGCGAGCCGCCCGTGACGACGGCCACCTTTCCCGCATGGCAGCCCGCCATCACCATCAGGCCATTGCCCTGACCTGTTTCAGCGCAATGCGTAAGGAGTCAACATCCTCTGCGTGAAGCGCGAAGGCCTCCTTGGCGATCCGCTTGATGAGGCCGGTAAGGACCTTTCCTGGGCCCAGTTCCAGAAAAAGACTGACGCCTTCTTTCACCAGCCTCCGCACCACTTCTTCCCAGCGGACCGGACTCGATACCTGCCGAATGAGACTCCTGGCGATCTCAACGCCTTTCGTCAGGAGCTCGGCGTCAGCATTGTTCACGAGCGGAACCGCTGGATCGACGATCGAGAACGTCTCCAGCACGCCGGCCAGCCGTTCCCCCGCCGGTCGCATGAGAGAGCTATGAAAGGGTGCACTCACCTGCAAACGGACGGCGCGTTTGGCCCCACGGTTCCCGGCCAAGTCGATAGCACGGTCGACTGCCTCCGTCATCCCGGCGATGACAATTTGACCAGGGCCGTTGAAATTCGCGACCTCGACGATCCCGGTTCGGCCCGCTTCCTCACACACCTCAAGGATGGCCTCACGCTCGAGGCCAAGGATGGCGGCCATCGCCCCTACCCCAGGTGCAACCGCCTCCTGCATGAACTCGCCCCGCTTCCTGACCATACAGATCGCATCCTCAAACCGGATGCTTCCGGCGGCCACGAGCGCGGATGTCTCGCCGAGGGAATGACCGGCGACGTAGTCGAACCGAATCCCCTCACAATGGAACGCAGCAAAGGCAGCCATGCTGACCGCCAGGATGGCGGGCTGCGCGTTCGCTGTCAGGGTGAGTGTGTCCTGAGGTCCCTCAAAGCAAAGGCGAGCCAAGTCAAAACCCAGCGCCTGTCCCCCCATCTCGAAGAGCTCACGAGCCTCGGGGACCTGTTCCCAGAAATCGCGCCCCATTCCAACCTGCTGCGAACCCTGGCCGGGAAAGACGAGCGCGATTTTGGTCATCGCCTGGAAGGTTGGACCGCGCTCACCATCGGACCAGGGCCGAGCCCCAGGTCAGACCTCCCCCAAAGGCAACCAGAAGGAGCAGGTCGCCTGGCCTGAGCCGCCCTGCCCTGACCGCTTCATCGAGTGCAATCGGAATCGAAGCCGCGGAGGTGTTGCCGAAGCGGTCGATATTGACGACGATCCGCTCCCTCGGCAAGCCCAACCGCTGGGCGGTCGCATTGATGATCCTGCCGTTGGCCTGGTGCGGCACAAAGAGGTCGATGTCAGAGATCTCTACACCGTTGGCCTTGAGTGCCGCTACAGCGGCCTCCTCCATGGCCCGGACCGCCGTTTTGAACACCTCGTTCCCGTTCGCCATCTTGATCTTCGCAAGATTTTCATCCACGACCTTCTGGCTGATAGGATGGCGCGAGCCGCCGCCGGGGACAATGAGCTGTCCTCCCTTCGATCCATCGGCATATAGGTGCGTAGACAGAACACGACTATCACCCGTTGTCCGCTGAACAAGCGCTGCTCCCGCACCGTCTGCGAAGAGGACACACGTGCTTCGATCCTTCCAGTCTACAAGTTTTGAAAGGGTCTCCGCGCCGATCACCAGGACGTTTCGCATGAGGCCGGCTCGGAGATAGGCGTCGGCCACTGACAGACCATAGATGAAGCCGGAGCAGGCCGCGGACAGATCGAACGCAGCGGCATGCAGGGTTCCCAACCGCCCCTGGAGGAGACATCCGGTCGAGGGAAAAAACATGTCCGGTGTGACCGTGGAGACGAGGATCAAGTCCACGTCCATCGGGTCGACGCCGGCCGCCTCGAGCGCGCGTCGCCCAGCGCGTTCGGCCAGATCCGACGTGGCCTCACCATCAGCGGCGATTCGACGCTCCTTGATGCCGGTTCTGGTAACGATCCACTCATCGCTGGTGCTGACGATCCGTTCCAGATCTGCATTACTGAGGACTCGATCTGGAACCGAGGAGCCCGTGCCCGCAATCCTGCTGCCGTACATTGTCGTCCCCCCCTAACTAGCTGACGGCAATTCCTTTCCTGATGTGCTCGATCACTCCGTTCTCGACGCATTCGGCAGCCACGCGAATGGCGTTCTTAATCGCCTTGGCGGTCGACCGGCCGTGGCTGATAATGCATATCCCTCCCACACCCAGCAAGGGCGCCCCACCGTATTCGGTGTAATCGACCCGCTTCTTAAATCTGCGAAATGCGCCCCGTGTCAGTAGGGCACCCAACTTTCCGACCAGCCCCTTTTCCAACTCCTCCTTGAGCAAGACGGTGAAGAACTCGGCGGCGCTCTCGCTGATCTTCAAAGCAATGTTCCCGGTGAACCCGTCACACACAATGACGTCGGCTGCCCCGCTGAAGACCTCACGACCCTCCACATTCCCGGTAAAGTTGAGAGACCGCTCCTCTTCTAGCTCCTTAAAGGCCTCGCGGGTCAGTTCGTTTCCCTTGCTCTCCTCTTCCCCAATGCTGAGCAATCCAACCGTCGGGGATTTTTTCCCCATGACCTGGCGGGCGTAGACATCTCCCATGATAGCAAATTGTAGGAGGTGGCGCGGCTTGCAGTCTGCATTGGCGCCGGCGTCAAGCAGGATCGACTGGCCCCGAAGCGTTGGGACGATGAGGGCAATAGCGGGTCGCTCAACCCCAGGCAAAGAACCAAGTGTGATCATGGCGGTGGCCATCACTGCCCCGGTATTGCCTGCACTAATGAAGGCATCGGCCTCGCCCTTCTTGACCAGCTCCAAGCCGACACGGATCGACGAATGCTTTTTTTTCCGAAGCGCGGCTGAGGGAGATTCATCCATGCCGACCGTCTCAGGGGCATGACAGATCGTGATGCCGAGACCATTAGTGGAGTGGCGCCGCAGGCCCCGACCGAGGTCTTCTTCGTTTCCAACCAGGAGGATGGAAAGGCCCAATTCCCGAGCAGCGGCCACCGCCCCCTCGATGTTGACCACGGGGCCTTGATCGCCCCCCATCGCGTCAAGGGCTACACGAGCAGTCATATGCATCTGTCCAGGAGGCGCGAGGGGCTAGGCCTCCTCCCGTTTCACGACCTCGCGGCCGCGGTAGTGTCCGCAGGCCGGACAGGCGCGATGGGGAAGCTTCCGCTCATGACAGTTGGGGCATTCAACCAGATTGGGGACGGAGAGGGCATCGTGGGAGCGACGCTTTCTTGTCCGGGCATTGCTGTGTCGCCGCTTCGGAAGAGGCATCCGTGATCCTCCTGGACATTCGCAGGCTATAGGAGATGCTGAAGGGGACGAAGCCTCGGGTCGGGTTCCGGGATGCGACACTGGCAGGAGATCTCGTTCAGGTTGACCCCGCAGCGGGGGCAGAGGCCACGGCAATCGGCCCGGCACAGAGGCTGAAGTGGAAGGCTCAAGAGCACGTTTTCACGCAAGAGCCCCGACAGATCGAGCCGATCGTGTTCAAGGACTTCCACATCCGTCTCCTCGGGAGTCAACTCGCTATCATCGCCGCGAGAGCCGTTCGGGGTTCCCACGTACAGGACCTCGAACTGATCCGACACCGGGATAGAAACCGCTTCTGAACATCGACTGCAAAGGACCACTGCCGTTGTGACAAAGGCTCCCGTCGCAAGGATGCCCCCACCCTTCCGCTCCAGATGGAAAGAAGCCTCGACCGGGTCTAGAGATGTCCACAAACCCTCAACACCCTCCCAGCGTGGCTCCTCGCAAACCCTGAGATCCAAACCCTCCGGCGGGATTCGTGACCGCTCCACCAGCATCGCGAAAACTCCCTCAAAACTGGCGAATTATACAGAGGCGTTCCTCCGAAGTCAAGGGATTTCCTCGGCAAACGGTCATCGTCTCAGGGGGTCAACTTGAAGCCGGGGTCACGCTCCCGGTCGTCAAAAGGAGCTCGACGCGACTGAAAAAAAAGGGGATCTCAAAGGCTGCTGACTCGGCCGAATCGGACCCATGAACAACGTTCCGCTCGATCGTGGTGGCGAAGCTCCGGCGCAACGTGCCTTGCTCGGCCTTCATCGGATCGGTGGCGCCCATGGTCTCCCGGACCCGCCGGATCGCTCCTTCTCCCTCGAGGACCATCGCCACACACGGGCCGGACGCCATGAAGCGAGTAAGGCTTTGGAAAAATGGCTGGTGCCGATGGACCTGATAGAATCCTTCAGCCTCTCTTTGCCCCAGCGCCACCATCTTCAGCCCCCGGACCACCAACCCTTCCGCCTCAAATCGCCGAACCACCTCGCCGATGAGTCTCCTGGAGACGGCATCCGGCTTCACAATCACTAAGGTCTGTTCCATCGTCGTCCTCGGTGTGAGGAAAAAGAAGACCACCCGCGAGATGCGGATGGCCCGCGGCTCGACGCTTCCCTCCTACGCGTTGAGGGCCTTCTTCACCGCCGCTCCCATCTCCGCCGGGCTCTTCACCACGGCGATTCCAGCGCGCCGGAGGGCGGTGACCTTTTCCGCCGCTGTCCCTTTCCCGCCCGAGATAATCGCCCCGGCATGACCCATCCGTCTGCCCGGAGGAGCTGTCTGGCCGGCGATGTAGCCAACCACCGGTTTGGAAACGTGACGCTTGACGAACGCGGCGGCCTCCTCCTCGGCTGTCCCCCCGATCTCGCCGATCATCAAGATCGCGTGGGTGGCCGGGTCGTCCTCAAACAGGCCCAGACAGTCCACGAACGTCGTGCCAATGATCGGATCCCCGCCGAGCCCCACACAGGTGGACTGACCAAGGCCCAAACGGGTGAGCTGGCCAACCGCCTCATAGGTCAGTGTTCCGCTTCGGGAGACCACGCCGACCTTGCCCCGCTTGTGGATGTGTCCGGGCATGATCCCAACCTTGGCCTTTCCCGGGGAGATGATCCCCGGACAGTTCGGACCGATGAGCCGGGTCCCCGAGCCACGAAGGAAACGGGCGACCCGCACCATGTCCAGCGTCGGAATCCCCTCGGTGATACAGATCACCAGCGGGACGGCTGCATCGATCGCCTCCAGAATGGCATCGGCGGCGAAGGCGGGTGGGACAAAGATCAGGGTGGTGTTCGCCCCCTCCTTCGCCACTGCCCCACGGACCGTGTTAAAGACCGGAACGCCCTCGTGGCGGCTCCCGCCCTTTCCAGGGGTGACACCTGCGACCACCGTCGTCCCGTAGTCACGACACGCCAAGGCGTGAAAGGTCCCCTCCCTGCCTGTGATCCCCTGAACGACCAACCGCGTCTTCTTATCGACGAGAATACTCATGGCTCCCCAGAACAGTTCATTGTTCAGAGTTCACAGTTCATAGACGGAACATGCGATGCCGCCGCGATCTCGCCCTTCGACTATGAACTACGAACTATGAACGCCTTTTGCCCCGCCTGGCGGCTTCCACTGCCCTCTCAGCAGCCTCGCGCATCCCATCGGCGGTGATGAAGTTCAGACCAGACTCTCCAAGCATCCGCCTCCCCTGCTCGACGTTGGTCCCTTCCATCCGGATCACAATCGGTAGGGTGACCCGAAGTGACCGAACAGCATGGATGACCCCCTCCGCCAGTCGGTCACACCGTAGGATGCCGCCGAAGATGTTAATGAGAACAGCCCTGACCGAGCGGTCGGATGTCAGGATGCGAAACGCATTTTGGATCTGTTCAGCGCTGGCGCCGCCCCCCACGTCCAGGAAGTTCGCTGGCTGGCCGCCGGCAAGCTTGACGATATCCATCGTGGCCATGGCCAGGCCGGCCCCATTGACCATACAGCCCACTGTGCCGTCCAGCTTGATGTAGTTGAGTCCAAACTTCGAGGCCTCAACCTCGAGTGGAGACTCCTCGTCCAGGTCGCGCAACTCCTTGATATCGGTATGGCGAAAGAGGGCGTTATCATCGAGATTTATCTTCGCATCTAGAGCCAGAAGCCTGTTGTCGGCGGTGACCACTAATGGGTTGATCTCGACCAGGGAACAATCCTTCTCTTGGAATGCGCGGTACAGACCACGAAAAACCTCAACACCCGCGCCCTGGAGAGGCTGAGGTAGCTCTAACCCAAAGGACAGCTGCCGGGTGTGGAAGGCCTGAAGCTGCGTGGCGGGGTCCACCGCAACCTTGATGACCTTCTCGGGACTCTTGGCTGCCACCTCTTCGATATCCACGCCCCCTGCCGTGCTGGCCATGATGACAGGCATCGCCGCCTTGCGATCCAGCACGATCCCGGCATACAGCTCTCTGGTGATGGATGTCCGTTCTTCCACAAGAACCCGCTTGACCACGCTACCCTCCGGCCCGGTCTGATGCGTGACCAGTCGGGAGCCGATGAGTCGCTCGGCGGCAGTCTCTGCCTCTCCTGGCGAAGATGCCAGCACGATCCCGCCAGCCTTTCCGCGACCGCCGGCGTGAATCTGGGCCTTTATGACCACCACTGCGCCAAGCCGCTCGGCGGCATTCCTCGCCTCGACCGGCGTAAGGGCAACCTCGCCCTGCGGAACAGGGACTCCATATTCGGCGAGGATCGCCTTGGCCTGGAACTCATGGATCTTCATCCTTCATATCCCCCTCGGCCTCTGGCCGTTCATTTCCCGATCGCCTCTCGACACCCCCGCTCACAGCGACTGGTGAACCAGAGCTCTCTTGACGTGGGCGATGCTCCTGATCACTCGGACCCGTGTAGGGCAGGCCTCACTGCAGGTGAAACACGATGCGGCCCCCCGGGGGAACTCCCGATCGCTGCTTGAGGACCTCCGTGAAGCGAGCACTGGACGATCCGGAGAGCTTTCTGAAAGGAGCTCTTACCTCATCCTCTACATCGATCTATACATCGTGGTGCGCGTTTACTCGGGTCACGCCGAAGAGCGTGAGCACCAACCCCGACCAGTGCCCCCCTCACGTTCCTGCGGCCGGTCGCCCCACCTTCCACTCCATGAAACTTGCCCTGATGAGGTCGCGATTCATCAGCGCAATGAAGTGGAGTCTGATCTCCTTGGGGCACGCGGCCTCGCACTCGCCGATGTTTGTACAGCTCCCAAACTTCTGCTTGTCCATCGTCGCCACAATGTTGCGCGCTCGATCGTAGCGCTCGGGCTGCCCCTGCGGGAGGAGGTGGAGGTGCGAAACCTTCGCGGCCGTGAACAGCATGGCCGAGGCGTTCGGGCACGCCGCAACGCAAGCGCCGCAGCCGATACAGGCCGCGGCGTCGAATGCGAGCTCCGCGTTTTCTTTCGGGACCAGGATTGCATTCGCATCGGGAGCCGAGCCCGTCGGCACGCTGATGAAGCCGCCAGCCTGGATGATCCGGTCGAAGGCGCTCCGATCGACAATGAGATCCTTGATGACAGGGAACGCCCTCGCACGCCAGGGCTCGATCGTGAGGCTGTCGCCGTCCCTGAAGCTCCGCATGTGGAGCTGGCAGACGGTGCTGGCGCGTTTCGGCCCGTGCGCAACGCCGTCGATCATGAAGCCGCAGGAGCCGCAGATGCCCTCGCGGCAGTCATGTTCGAACGCGACCGGCTCCTCGCCGCGCCCGATCAACTCTTCGTTGACGATGTCGAGCATCTCGAGGAATGACATGTCCGGAGTGATGTTCTTCGCTTCGTAGGTGACAAAGCGGCCGCGAGTGTTCGCACTCTTCTGGCGCCATACCCTGAGGGTCAGCTTCATCAGAGCGGGTTCCACGAGACAAGCCTCCGTGGTGGGAGGCCTGCAGGCGATGCATGTGGCGTCATTTGTAGCTTCGCTGAGTGAGGTGGACGTATTCGAAGTGCAAGCGCTCCTTATGGAGATTCGGACGCGCCAGCGTGCCTGTGTATTCCCAGGCCGCGACGTAGGCGAAGTGCTCGTCGTCGCGAAGCGCCTCCCCGTCCGGAGTCTGACTCTCCTTGCGGAAGTGACCGCCACATGATTCTGTGCGTTGGAGCGCGTCGATGCATATGAGTTCGCCCAACTCGAGGAAGTCGGCCACCCGACCCGCCTTCTCAAGCGACTGGTTCACCTCCTCGTTCCCTTCAAGTACCCGGACGTTCTGCCAAAACTCCGCGCGAAGCTCCGGAATCTTCTCGAGTGCGCGACGCAACCCGGCGTCATCGCGTGCCATGCCGCAGTGGTCCCACATGATCTGCCCGAGCTGCCGGTGGAACGAGTCGACCGTGCGCTTGCCCTTGATGTCAAGCAGCCGCCTGATGCTCCCCAGGACCTCCTCCTCAACCGCGTGAAGCGCGGGGTGGCCTGCGCCCACCTTCTCCGGCCGAGTGCGCCCAATGTAATCGGCGACGGTGTACGGCAGGATGAAATAACCATCGGCCAGCCCCTGCATCAGAGCGCTCGCACCGAGCCGGTTCGCGCCATGGTCGGAGAAGTTCGCCTCTCCCGTGACGAACAACCCCGGGATGGTTGACATGAGATTGTAATCGACCCAGAGGCCGCCCATCACGTAGTGGGCAGCGGGGTAGATCCGCATCGGGACCCGGTACGCGTTCTCCCCGGTGATCCGCTCATACATATCGAACAGATTGCCGTACCGCTCTCGGATCGCTCGCTCCCCAAGACGCGCGATGGCTTCGGTGAAATCAAGGTAGACGCCGCGCCCGCCAGAGCCCACGCCACGCCCCTCATCGCACACTTCTTTGGCCGCGCGTGAGGCAATGTCACGCGGCGCAAGATTGCCATAGCTCGCATATTTGCGCTCGAGGTAGTAGTCGCGCTCGTCGGGTGGGATCTGGTTCGGTGGACGCGTGTCCCCGGGCTGTTTTGGTACCCAGACCCGGCCGTCGTTGCGCAACGACTCGCTCATCAACGTGAGC
>Ga0302046_10005368_pt1 | contig 11318 bp, 8 predicted proteins | sample RVTome_11_FD_200261 | JGI IMG/M metagenome (GOLD analysis project Ga0302046, IMG submission 200261) | Soil microbial communities from uranium-contaminated site in the Upper Colorado River Basin, Wyoming, United States - RVT147D111 (version 2) ... | reverse complement strand
GGTCCGGATGTGCTGGTGTTCCGGGTCGCGATCACTCGCATGCCGAGGGCGTGAGCGAGGCGGCCGACTTCGGTGCCGATGCTCCCGAGACCGACGACGAACAGGGTCTGATCCTGGAACTCCCTGTCCAGGTTCCTGTCCTTGACCACGTCCGTCCGAGTCCTCCCCCACACGTGGTTACGTTGTCTGTCGTGGTGGATGTCCATCCCCCCGATGAGCGACAGCATGAGCGTGAGAGAGTGCTGGGCGATGGCGCGCGCGGTCATGCTCCGTATCGACGTGACGACGATGTCGCGCTCGCGCAGGATCCGGTTCGTCTCGCCGGGCGGCGTCCCGCTCTCGAAGCACCCCTCCACGCCGACGCTGCCCGACTGGATCCAGCGGACCTCCGGACCGATCGCTGAAACGGTGCTCGCCGCGCACCCGAGACCGAGCACCGCCTGTGCATCGGCCAGCACCCCTCGATCAACGGCGTCCGCGAGATCCCGCACCGGGATGAGCTCGACCCCGGGGGCTACGTCCTGCAGAAACGCCATACGCTCCTCGCGTCTGTCCCACTCCTCGGGCACCACGACGACCACCTTGACCGGTGGAGCCCACCCCGGATGGTCGCGAACGGGCACGTCGCTCTCTCGAAGATCGAAGACGTCCACAAGCTGCTCCGCAGTGAAGTGTTCATAGGACCCGGTCGGGGGAGCCGACGGTTCCTGGCGATTCGCCGGTTCCGGGCGATCCGACGGCTCCGGGCGATCCGGCGGCTCCGCGCCATCCGCCGCGAGATCCGTCTTGAACGCGTCCCGGGTGACCTCACCGGAACAGGCAAAGATCGATGCGCAGATGACGACCACGAGTGGGAGCGGGACACCTCGCCTCCGAGTCGGTCGCATTGTCGACATGAGGACCTGTCTTTCCCGTGGGTGTGGTTGCCGGAGCGCTCCAGGATCAGGCGCCGGGGTCCGGCCTCGGCTGGCACGTAGCGACCCTGCCTGGAACAATAGGGCGGCGCGGATCGATTCGGGACCCTGCTCGTTGCTGGTGAGCCCGACGTTCCCGACATTCAGGCATGAGCCGACCCCCCATCTCCGTCCGGCCGGTGACTCCCGTGATCGGCGCCGAGGTCTCCGGCGTGGACCTCGACGATCTGGATGAGGCCGGCTTCGAGGCGATCCGGGACGCGCTCATGGCTCACGGCGTCCTCTTCTTCCGGGATCAGGAGCTCTCGATCGCGGGCCAGAAGGCGTTCGGGGCACGCTTCGGCGAGCTGGTCGTCCACCCGAACGACCCCGGCGTCGAGGGGCACCCCGAGGTGATGCGGATCCACGCGGATTCGAGCTCGAAGCGAGCGACCGGCGAGCGTTGGCACTCCGACGTTTCGTGCGATCCGGTGCCGCCGATGGGCTCGATCCTCCGCATGTACACGTTGCCGGAGAGCGGTGGCGACACGCTGTTCTCGAGCATGTACGCGGCGTACGAAGCGTTGTCGGGGCGGATGAGGGCGATGCTCGACGGGCTCACCGCCATCCACGACGGCGGCCCCTACTACCGCGAGGTCAATCGGCTGATCGGACGCGAAGACGGAGGGCGGGAGTACCCCTCCGCCGCGCACCCGGTGATCCGGACCCACCCCGTGACCGGTCGGAAGGCGGTGTTCGTGAACGGGATGTTCACGGTCCGGATCGTCGAGCTTCCTCCACGCGAGAGCGACGCCGTCCTCGGCTTCCTGTTCGCCCACGTGGAGAGGCCCGACTTGCAGTGCCGCTTCCGGTGGCGCGAGAACTCGGTCGCGTTCTGGGACAACCGGTGCACGCAGCACCACGCGATCTGGGACTACTGGCCGGAGACGCGCTCCGGATACCGGGTCACGATCCGGGGTGAGCGACCGGTGTAGATCGGATTCATGCCTCCGCGGGCGGCCGAACCCACGCGATGCGGCCCTTGTAGCGTCGGAAGGTCCACCCCAGCTTGGCAGCCATGAGCCGACGATCCAGACCCGGCGCGCTTGTCGTCGCCTGCGCCCTCACAGTGGCGATCGCGGGAGTTTCCGCGCCTGCGGCCGCCGCACGTGTGAGCGCCCAAGCGACCGGTGCGCTTCACGAGGTCGTCGTCCAGAAGAACGTCCCCGCGGCCATGCGTGACGGCGTCATCCTGCGAGCCGACATCTACCGCCCGGACGCGCCGGGGCGCTTTCCGGCTCTCCTGCGCAGGACGCCGTACTCGAAGACGGCTCCCTCGGCGATCGACGGCATCCGGCGTCTGAGCGCGCTCGGCTACGTAGTGGTGGTGCAGGACACCCGCGGCCGATACACGTCCGATGGCGTGGCGATCCCGCACGACGAGGCGGACGATGGGTACGACACCGTCGAGTGGGTGGCCTCGCTGCCGTACGTCGATGGCAACGTGGGCATGTACGGGGGCAGCTATCTGGCGACCACCCAGCTCACCGCCGCCTCGCGCGCGCCCCCGCATCTCAAGGCGATTCTCCCCGCCTCGTCCTACGCCAGCCGGTACGACATGGTCTACTCGGGAGGAGCGTTCTATCTCTCCGACGGACTGGGCTGGAATCTGGGTCAGGCGGCGGACGTCCGGCGTCGCGAGGAGGGCGTCCCGTCCGAGTCTCGCGACGCGCCCGCGGGAACGACCCCGGAAGAGCGCCGCAAGCTGGGTGACGAATGGCTGTGGCATGTTCCGCTCGCCACCGTACCGGCCCCGGATCTTGCCCGGCTCGCGCCGGGCTACTCGTGGATGCTCGAGCACCCCGTCTACGACGACTTCTGGGTCACATACGACATCCGGGCCCGGCACGCGGACTTCGAGACGCCGGCGCTCCATGTCACCGGCTGGTACGACGCGCTCCTCACGGGCACGCTGGCGAACTTCACGGGTCTCAAGACGAACGCCCGCTCGGAACGCGCGCGTTCGGGTCAACGGCTCATCGTCGGACCCTGGACGCACTCCGGACCCACCCCGGAGAGCACCCGCATCGGCGATGTCGATTTCGGTCCGGACGCGGGGCTCGATTTCCAGGCCGAGCTCGAACGCTGGTTCGACTCGTGGCTGAGGGGAGGAGATCCGTCGGTCGCGGAGGACGCGCACGTGCGGCTGTTCGTGATGGGCGAGAACCGCTGGCGCGATGAGCGCGAATGGCCTCTGTCACGGGCCCGCCCCACGTTCTACTACCTGCGCAGCGGTGGCTCCGCGAACACGCTCGAGGGCGACGGGCGGTTGAGCACCGACCCGCCGGCCGACGAGACACCGGATCGGTACACCTACGACCCGAACGACCCGGTGCCGAGCGGGGAAGCGGGCGGATATTCGCGCGCGCCGTCCGATCCGACCGCGCTCGAACGGAGAGAAGACGTCCTCGTGTACACGAGCGATCGTCTAGCCGAAGACCTCGAGGTGACGGGACCGATCGAGCTTGTCCTCTGGGTCGCCTCCTCGGCCCCCGACACCGACTTCACCGGAAAGCTGATCGATGTCTTCCCGGACGGCACCGCGAGAACGTTGACCGACGGGATCCTGCGGGCGCGGTACCGGGACGGAACGGCGGCCTCCGCGCCGGCGCTCGAGCCGGGAGTGCCGGTGGAGCTCATGATAGACCTGTTGGCGACCAGCAACCGGTTCAGAGCCGGGCACCGGATCCGGCTCGAGGTGTCGAGCAGTAACTTCCCCCGGTTCGACCGGAATCCGAACACCGGGACGCCGGTCGCGACCGAGTCGAGGCTGGAACCCGCGGAACAGACGATTCTCCACGACCGGACGCGACCCTCGCACCTGGTGCTGCCCATCGTCCCGATCTCGGAACGGGACCCGCCAGGCCACTGATGCAGTCAGCCCGAAGGGGAGCTCCATGAGCACCCGCAGACAGTTCATCGGAGATGCATCGCTCGGATTGGCGGGGCTCGGCGTCGCGGCGCTCGCCCCGCGTCGAGATCGAGATCCGGTTCGTGAGGCCTTCGGCCAGTCGCCTCGCCCGACGGGCGCGGCGAGCGGAACCGGTCTCGTGGTTGACGACCGCTATCTCGACCACGTCCTGATCCGCCCCAACGGGACCCCGGCCCCCGAGATCCCGGAGCGACTCGTGCGGATCCGGTCGGAGCTCGCCGCGCGCGGCCTCGATGAGGCGATGGTGCCGATCGCGCTGCTCGCCGACCCACGACCGTCCATCGAGGCGCACCACGAGGCGTCACACGTCGAATCGATCCGGCGGCTCCCGGTGACCGGCCCCGTCGCGGAGCTCGCGGTGGCGGGTGCGCTCGGAGCCGTGGACGCGGTGGCGGAGGGAAGGGTCCGAAACGCGTTCTGCGCGATCCGGCCCCCGGGGCACCACGCGAACAACACGGGCGCCGAGGAGGGATTCTGCTACTACAGCAACGTGGCGATCGCGGCCCGGTACGCGCAGCGGGCCCACGGTCTGGAGAAGATCCTCATCATCGATTGGGACTATCACCACGGGAACGCGACCCAGAACGCGTTCTACTCCGACCCCACGGTCCTCTTCTTCTCGGCGCACGACTGGTACGCGTATCCCGAGACCGGCGATCCCGCGCTAACGGGCGAGGGCGACGGCACGGGACTCAACATCAACGCGCACCTCGACTGCGGGGCGGAGGACGCCGACATGCTCCGGCACTGGGACCGCTCGCTGGCACCGGCCGTGGCCGGGTTCGAGCCCGACCTCGTGCTCGTCTCGGCCGGGTTCGACAGTCGGGTGGACGACCTCCTCGGGTGCTTCGAGCTCACCGACGACGTGTTCCGCCGGATGACGAGGACCGCGATGGACTTCGCCGATGCCTGCTGCGATGGACGGCTCGTGTCGCTGCTCGAGGGCGGCTACAACGTCGACGGGACGGCGCTCGCCACGGCGGCGCACGTGGAGACGCTGCTCGACGGGTAGGGGGGAGGGGGGCCTACCGGCGACCCCCCCGGCGGCGTCCCGGTCAGTCGCCGCTCGGCTGCCCGACGAGCCGGATGTACGGCAGCGGCTGCTTCCACCCACCCGGGAAGCGCTTCTTCGCCTCGTCGTCCGAGACCGAGGGCGCGATGATCACGTCGTCGCCCTGCTCCCAGTTCGCCGGCGTGGCGAGCTGCTTGTCGACCGTGAGCTGGCACGAGTCGAGGAGCCGCAGGATCTCGGCGAAGTTGCGACCGGTGCTCATCGGATAGGTGAGCGTCGCCTTGATCTTCTTGTCGGGTCCGATCACGAACACCGAGCGGGCCGTGGCGTTGTCCATCGGGGTGCGTCCCGCCGCCGTATCGCCCGCATCCGCGGGAAGCATGTCATAGGCCTTGACGATCTTGAGCTGCGGGTCGCCGATCAGCGGGTACGTGACGGCATGGCCCTGCGAAGACTCGATGTCCTTCGACCACTTCTCGTGGTCGCTCACCCCGTCCACGCTGATCCCGATCACTTTGCAGTTGCGGGCCGCGAACGCGTCCTTGAGCTCCGCGACGGCGCCGAGCTCCGTGGTGCACACCGGTGTGAAATCCTTCGGGTGCGAGAACAGGATGGCCCAGCCGTCACCGATCCAATCGTGGAAGTTGATCGTCCCCCGGGTGGTCTCGGCCGTGAAGTCCGGTGCGGTATCGTTGATGCGAAGTGACATGGGCTCTCTCCGGATTGCTGCGGGAAACGATGTCGTTGCTGTATGGCAGGGTGCCTTAAAAGGGGCGCCCGGGCAAGACGTCGAAGCGGGCGGGATCAGACTGCACGGGCGCCCCTGTCGGGAGCGCCTCACCGCCGGCCAAGCGGCCTCACCAAGACGTACGCGAGCGGACCCGTCGCGGCCAACAGCGAGCCGAAGATCAGGGTCTCGCGCCCGTTCGCCACGAGGGCGAGAAGCCCCACCACGACGGGCACGGCGGCGACCGCGATCAACCCCGCCGTCCCGACCGGGATGCGAAACGGCCTGGGCAGGTCGGGCTCGCGCACCCGGAGGATCACGCAGGTGATGAACACGAGCAGGTAGTTGAGCACGAACAGGAACACGTCGATCACGAGCAGGGTCTCGAATGAGTGGATCGCGAGCAGGGCGTGCGCCGCGGCGGCGATGATGATCGCCGCGTGCGGAGTGCCGAATCGCGGGTGGATGCGCGCGAACACGCGGGGCAGCAGCCCGGCCTGGCCCATCACGAGCGTCGTCCGGGCGGAGGAGGCGTGGTTGCTGTTGTAGCGCGCGAGGCTCGAGACGAGCGCGCCGGCCATCATCATCGTCGCGAGCACCGGGCCGCCGAGCTCCGCCGCGACCTGGACCAGCGACAGCCCCGACTCGGAGCCCCATTCCGACCAGCGTCCGACGCTGGCGAGCCCGGCGGCGGTGGGCAGGAAGTAGACGGCCACGACCAGCGGCAGCGAGATCAGAAGCGCCCTCGGGATCACGCGTTGCGGTGACTCGATCTCGCCCGCCATCGCCGACAGCGATTCGAACCCGGAGTAGAACCAGATCGCGATCGTGAGCCCGAGACCGAGACTCCCGATGGTCGACTGTCCCGGGGCCGCGAGCGGCACGAACGGGTTCCGCTCCCAGCCTGCCACTCCGAGCGCGGCCAGGACGACGCACGGAAGCAGGATCACGACCGAGAACGCGACCGATGCCCGCGCCATCGACGACAGGCTGCGGACATTCAGAACTGCGAACAGCGCGATGACGCCGACCGCCATCAGCCATCGGACGAACGGGGGCTGACCCAGCCAGCTGTTGGCGTAGGCGACCGCGAGCACGACGTAGACGGTGGTGTCGATCGTGAGCGACAGGGTCGACCACCACCCGGACTGGAACGCCCAGAACCGGCCGAGCCCGCGGTCGATCCAGGCGTAGGCGCCGCCCTCGACGGGGATCGCCGACGCGAGCTCGGCGCACACGAGGCCGAGCGGCCATCCCCACACGACCGGAATCAGGAGGATGAGGATCAGCGCGATCCCCGGTCCCGACGAAGAGACCATCTCCTCGACCCCGTACGGGCCCGAGGAGACGAGGATGAAGACGACGCAGGCCAGCGTCCGAACCGAGAACCGGCTCGTCCTCAGCTCTGCGCCGCCCACCCCCTGGAGCCGGGGAGTCTAGAGAGGCTTCAGGGGGTCGCCGTACGCGTCAGAAGTCGCCGCCACCGCCGCCGCGACGCCGCGCCGTGCGACCCGACCCCGAGCCGCCGGATGAGCCGCGCGACGCGCTCCCCACCGACGGGTCACGAGTGGCCGGACGGCTCCCGACCGCGGGCGACCGGCTACGCGTGGTCCCGGTATCCTGGCCACGTCGGTAGCCCTGACCGGAGATCACCCTGCCGCCGGTGTCCCGATCCCGCTCGACCCGGACGATGGTGGGGCCGTAGTAGCGGCCGCCGATCCCGTATCCGTAGCCATACCCGTATCCGTAACCGTACCGCGAGCCGTACGGCGAGAAGAACAGCGACCCATAGAAGGGATCGTAGCCTCCCCAGCGCCCGTAGCCGCCGTAGCCGCCGTAGCTCCTGCCGTAGTCCGCGTCGGCTCCGCCGGATTCGTCATCTACCGCGAATCGCTCGGGGTAGCTCACGGCGACAACCATGTCGATCACGTCCTCCGGCACGCCCGCGTCGGCCAACCGGACGAGCTCGTCCGAGTCGAGATCGAGGGCCGCGTCACGCTCCACGAGCCACGCCCGCACACCCTCCGGATCGACGTATCTCGTCGCCTCGATCACGTCATCCACCGACGGGCGCACCGACCCGGCGACCCGTGCCGACCTGACCGCCAACTCCCGACCGGCCGCCATGTCGTCGAGTCCCAGCGCAGCCGCGTCGGCTTCGCGGGCGGGCTCGTACCTCGTGACCCAGGTGAAGCTCTCGTCGCCGGTCGACACCGCCCTGACGTCGATCCACTCCTGCGGTGACACCATCGCCAGCAGACCCGTCGACGTCCGTGTCACACCCCCGTCGCACTCGTATTCGGACGAGAGAAACACACGCCCCGGCCGATCCGAGAAGTCCGCCCGTTCCCACCCCGTGCAGCCCTCGACGCTCGCTTGGCGCCGCTGACCGTTCGCGCCGACCGTCTCCCGGCCGACGATCACGCCGTCCTCGACCGAGATCATCTCGACACCCGTGTCGCCGGACCGCGACTGGAAGCAGAGCAGTGAGTCCGGCGCGTCCGGGTCGGCCGCCTCGCCGACCGGCTGCCAGCAGCCGCTGAACGCGAGCCAGCGGTCGTCCGTGTCCTGGGCCACCGCCGCGTGGGCCCCGGCCGCGAACGCCAGGAGCGCTGTCGCCACGGCACGACCGGCGATCCGCCAAACTCTCGTCACTCGTTCTTCCGTCATGGTGAACTTCCTTCCGGCCTTCAGAATCGAACCGACACGCCGACCGACGCCCTGAAGCCGTTCAGGTCGATGTCGTCGAACCCAACGAAGTCGCGGCCCATCGCGGCGCTCGCCAAAGAATAACGGGCCTCCCCGTTCACGAGCCACCTCGGCCCGAGCGAGTAGTCGAGCCCGGCGGCCACGTAGGCGAGCGGAGAGCTCGCCTCCGAATCGAACTCGTCGAAGAAGATCTCGAGCGTGTCGAAGTCGACGAAGTCGCCGACCTGCTCGAACCGATACCACACGATCCCCGCTCCGGCGCCGAGATACGGCGCCCACTTCTCCGGGATCCACGCCAGCCGGCTGATCCGGCGGCCGCGCTCGAGCAGATACGCCTTCACGCCCACCGTGACCGGGACGCGAGTGAACCGCGTCTCCTGTTCGATCGGCAGGTCGTCATCGTCGACCCAGTCCCGGAACTCGGACCGGGTGCTGCTCTTCTCGAATCCCACGCCGAGCGCCACGTCGAGTCGTTCCAGGACCCGGACGCCGAGCTCGCCGCCGAGCGCGAGCGCGTTGAAGTCGCTCTTGTCGACGGTCAGCTGTTCCCGGGTGAAGTCGAACACCTCGCTGCCCGCGCGGGGGAGCGCGTACCCGATCCGGGCCCCGACGGTCACGCTCGGGCGCCTGAACAGGAAGTCCGTCCCCTGTGCCGTCGCACCACCGGCGGGCACGGTCGCGGCGAGCAGGGTCAAGCCGAGCACCGAAGAGAATGGCCGCATGCGCATCAGGATCAGAGGACTTCCGCTGTTACGAATCCAGTGGGCGTTCCGAGTCCGTCGTTCGCCCCGCGAAACCCAACATCGACGAGACGATCGAGCCTTCCCGTCGGTGTCCGGATACCCCTAACACGACGGAACCTTCCGTGAGGTCACATCCGTTCGCCGGACCCTGCGCCGTGTCGCTGTGCTGTTCGGGGACGACCTCGACACGCTGGTCGCGATCGGACAGGAGATCAGCGAGGTCATCGCGGGGATCCGGGGCGCGCGGGATGTGCAGGTGGAGCAGACCGCGGGCCAGCCGCAGGTCGTCGTCCGGATCGATCGTCTGGCGGTCGCGAGGCTCGGCATCGACGTTAGCGATGTTCAGGACGTCGTACGCGACGCGATCGGGGGGGTGGTGGTCGGACAGGTCTTCGAGGGCCAGCGACGCCTCGAGATCCACGTCCGGTACGGGGAAAACGCTCGGCGGACCGTGGGCGACCTCGGGCGGGCGCTGGTCGCGGCGAGCCTCGGACTCGTCCCGCTCCTGCTCTCCTCCGGCGCCGGCTCGGAGATTCAGCGGCCTCTCGCCACGGTGGTGGTGGGGGGACTGGTCACATCCACCGCACTCACGCTGCTCGTCCTTCCGGCGCTGTACGGCGCCTTCGAGCGCCGTGGCGTCGAGTCTCGGGAGGTGTCGGGATGAGGGAAGGGAGCCGGCCCTCGCCGTGGCGAACCCACGAGGCGTGGCGGACGTACGCGGCCGGGGCCTTGTGGGCCAGCGGTATCGCCCTCGCTCTCGTGCTCGGCGGGTTCGAGCAGGAGGCCGGCTGGCTCCGGATTCGGCTGGACCCGGCAGGGCTCCTCTTCCTGGCCGCGGCGCTGGTGGGCGGGTGGAACTTCTTCCCAAAGGGCATCCGCTCGGCGCTCACCCTCAAGCTCGACATGAACTTCCTCATGACCGTCGCGATCATCGGCGCGGTCTCGATCGGAGAGCCGCTGGAGGCAGCGGCGATCGCCTTCCTCTTCTCGCTCGCGGAGCTGCTGGAGCACAGCACCGTGGTGCGTGCCAGGAACTCGATCGACGAGCTGCTCCGCCTCGCGCCGGAGCACGCGACCGTGGTGGATGCCGACGGCACGGAACGCTCCCTCCCCTCGTCGGAGCTTCGCGTGGGGCAGCTCGTGCGGGTGCGGCCCGGCGAGAAGGTGCCGATCGACGGGGTGGTGCGGGAAGGTCGCTCCGGTGTGAACCAGGCGAACGTCACCGGGGAATCCGTTCCCGTCGCCAAGGCGCCGGGCGACCCGGTCTTCGCGAGCACGTTGAACACGGACGGCTTCCTGGAGATAGAAGCCACGACCGACGCCGGGGACACGACGCTGGCCCGCTTCGCCCGGCTCGTGCGGGAGGCGCAGTCGAAGCGGTCGCCGACGGAGCAGTTCGTCCAGACGTTCGCGCGCTACTACACGCCGGCGGTGACGGGCCTGGCCGTGCTGGTCATGGTCGTTCCCCCGCTTGTGGGGTTCGGCACCGGGCTCACGTGGTTCGTGCGCGGGCTCACGCTCCTCGTCATCGCCTGTCCCTGCGCCCTCGTGATCGCGACGCCGGTCACGATAGTGAGCGCGCTCACGTCGGCGGCTCGACACGGCGTGCTCATCAAGGGAGGGGAGTACGTCGAGGCGTTCGGGGCGACGTGCGCGATGGCGTTCGACAAGACCGGCACGCTGACATCCGGCCGGCTGGAGGTGACCGATGTAGTTCCCCTCGGCGAGATCGGCGGGACCGAGCTCCTGCTGCTCGCGGCCGCGATCGAAGGGCGCTCGGAGCATCCCATCGCCAGGGCCATCGTCGCGCGCGCGGCGATGGAGGGTGAGACGGGGCAGCGGCCCCCGGACGTTCGGAACTTTCAGGCGCACCCGGGCCGCGGAGTCTCGGCCGAGGTCGACGGCGCGGCGGTCGCGGTCGGAACGACCGACCTGTTTCGCGGGACAGCAGTCGACATCGAGGACGCGCGCATTGGGGGGCGGTTCGAAGCCCTCGAGCGAGCCGGCAAGACCGTCGTGATCGCGTCTCGGGACGCACGCCCGGTCGGGCTCATCGCGCTCGCCGATACGCTCCGCCCCGAAGCCCCCATGGTGCTGGCCAGGCTCCGCGACGAAGGGGTCCACCATCAGATCCTCCTGACCGGGGATCAGCCGTACGCGGCGCGGGCCGTCGGCGATGCCGTCGGGGCGGACGAGGTCCACGCCGAGCTCAAGCCCGAGCAGAAGGTGAAGGCCGTCAAGG
>Ga0302046_10005366_pt1 | contig 11319 bp, 11 predicted proteins | sample RVTome_11_FD_200261 | JGI IMG/M metagenome (GOLD analysis project Ga0302046, IMG submission 200261) | Soil microbial communities from uranium-contaminated site in the Upper Colorado River Basin, Wyoming, United States - RVT147D111 (version 2) ... | reverse complement strand
CCACAAAAGGTCTCCCCCTCCACGAGCCCCCTGGGCTACGTGGCGCTAGCTGTAATAAAAATACGTGTAGTGGATGTTGTAGTTGACGGTCACAACGCGTGGGTCATTCGGTGCCGTAAGGCTCGTATCGCTCGGCATGCCATCCACGTATACCTGCTCACCAATGGTACAGGTATACGAGGAATATCCGTAAGGGGCAGGATGGATCGTCGAATTGAACTTGACCTGGCCGGGAATCAGATCCCCGCCCTTGTACATAACCGCGATTAATACTGCCATGGAACACTCCTCTTCGTAGACTGGGGAATCGCGGGCAACCGCTCTCCCCTAACATCCGCCGACTTCCACCACGGTGGTCTGGGGCTGAAACTCGAGGGTGATCGACCGGGTGCAGCCATCGTCGCGATAGACCGTGGCGCCGAGGCTCTGGCCCACCATCCCGGGAATGGTCACGACCCCTTGCGATGCGTCGTATTGACCGCCGTCCGCCGTGTCGATCCAGCCGCCGACCCCGGCCTCGGGATCGGCCCCGGTGAGGATCACCACCACCGCGGTCTGGCTCGACCCCGACGCCGGGCGCGCGCCGACGGCGACGCCGAGGGCCGGAAGGGCTAGCGCCGCCATGATGCCGCGGCGCAGGAAGCGACGCCGGCCCATCCTGTCAAACTCGTCACACTCCCCGGCGCGGCAAAGGGCCCGCCGATGCAATCCGATACGGTCCAGTGCGATCTGACTTCTCATGACGACACCTCCATGATGGCTCTGGACGCCGACATGCCCACCGCCATTGGTGGCGAACGCGACGCCGCTGCCCACGAAATGGTGCATCATGGTAAGACACGTTCAGAAGACAGACCAGACCAAATCACTCAACTTCCGGGTACCCATGACCAGGCCGGGGTTCTCGGGCTGAATCGACGGGAGACCATGCAGTCGCCGGCGATCTCGCATGGCGTACAGCCTCCACTGTCCAGACACGATGCGGACCTGGCCGCGTATGCGGCGACGCGACACAGCGATGGGGAGGTAGGGGACCGCCCCCCACCAGATGCACAAAAAAGGGGCCATTTCCCTGGGCAGGGAAATGGCCCCTGAATGACTCGGACGACAGCGCGCGGCGAGCTAGCCCGCATTTCTCACCACGACTCTGCTGCGCCCGCGCCACTGCCCGCATCTCCTGTCCGGGTCCTCGTCCTCGACAGGGGGTAGGAGCCGGTTGCACCGGCGACCCGCGCCTGCGGCGCGGCCGGCCCTGCGGGCCGGGGTCGCCGAAGGGATTCGGCTCCTACCGCGGGCCGGCCAGGATCTACGCGCGTTTGCACGGTCTCGCGACGACCCGTGGTGAGAAATGCGGGCTAGAAGCTACCGGTCAGGTTGAGACCGTAGATGTTCTGCTCATACTCGCGGTCCGGCTCGTCATCGCTGCCATCGAAGTTGGAGTCGTTGTTGATGTGCCGGTAAGAGACCCCTACCTGAAACTTGTCGTTCAGGGCGTGGGTCACGGCGGCGGAGTAGCGCTGCTGATCGTCCTCGCGCGTCTTCCGGAACCGTTCGTCCACCTTCAGGAAGATGACGTCGTCATCGTCGTAATCCTTGGTCATGAACTCGGCGCCGAGATCGAGGAAGGTGTCCTCGCGATAGATCGGGATGTGGGCGGCCAGGTAGATGCTCTTGGCGTCATACGAATAGGAGCGGAAGAAGTCGCGTTTCTCCACCTTCACCAGACGCAGGAAGCGAGTACGACCGAAGAAGATCTGCTCGCCCTCCTGGTCCTCGAGGTCCTCCTGTTTCGCGCGCAGGCCGATCTGCAGATAGCCCTTCTTATTGTGGAAGAACCAGAGCTGGCTCAGGTCCACGCTCTCTTCATCGCCTTCCAGGTAGTCGTAGGTGTTGTCCTCCGAGTTCTTGTCCGCGTAATGAAGCTCCAGGACGGTCGACAGGTTGCGTGGCTCGAAGACCTGCGCGGTGGCGAAAACGTTGTGGGCGGTTTGGAAATCGTCGCTGTCCAGCAGGTCGTAGTAGAACGCGTACCGCACGCCGAAGAGGGTCGGGATGATCTCGTGCGGCATGTAGTACTGATAGCCGAGTTCGACGGCGTGGCGTTGGTAGTCGAACTCATCAACCGTATCGTGCAGGGTCTGAGCCAAGGCGTAGCGCGCTGAGAGGCGCTGGTTGGGACGTTGGATGAGGTCGTACTCCCCCGACAGGAAGAGGCTGACGACGATGTCGTCGTCGTCCAGCTCCTCACCGCCGATGACGAGGGTCTCGTTGGTGAGCAGGACGTTGTCGTCGTACTCCACCGCCATGTAGGCCTTCAGGCGCCAACGCTTGTCGCGCACCTCGCGCACCGCCACCGCCTTGCGTTGCTGGTCGATCAAGCCCAGGTAGCTCTGCGCAGACTCGGAGTAGCGTGACGGTCCAGCCACCGCAATGGTCTGGTTGAAGCTCTCTTCGGCGGCGTCGAAGTCGTTGTTGTCGTATTCCGCCACGCCGGCCATGTAGAGAAAGATCGGCTCCTCGGGCTTCAGGGTCACCGCCGAATTGAAGTACTGCGCCGCCAGGGCTGGCTTGCCCTTCTTGTAGTACGTGTACCCGAGGGAGTACTGCAGGTAGGGATTATCCGGCGTGGTCTCCAGGCCCGCGAGGAACTCGTTCAGGGCGGCGTCGTAGTCGCCGTTCATGAAATGGTAGACGCCGCTCAGGTAATGAGGATCCTTCAGGTCATCGCGCCGCTGGGCGTGATCGCCTTCCAGGTCTTGAACCATGGCGGTGAGGCTATCCCCTTCTCCGGTAGGGTGGCCTTCTTCGGCGGCCTGGTCTTTCTCGGCCGCGTGGGCGACAGCGGGACTAATTCCGGTGATGCAGAGCGCCACCAGCGCGATGGCGACGATCGGTGCGGAAGCCTTCATGTATCTCCTCCACATCGTCCCCGACGCGGAGACGGGGATCCAAACCGTGGACAACATGTCACGTAGAGTCATTGCCATTACAACCGTTTGATAAAGCCGATCACGGAATCGATCGGGGTCTTTAGGTCGCCGAACGGGAAGTCCGGCGTGAGGATGGGACGGCCGAAGAGCCAAGTGTTGAGCTCCACCAAGGGGGGATCCAGCTTGACGAAGGGGATGTCCGGCCTCGGCCATGGCCGGCCAAATGCCTCGCCACCCTTGTCTGCAAACAGAATGTCGACGTCCACGAACGGCACGTCCGGCGTGGGGATGATACCCAACTTGAGATCCATCAACGGCACGTCCGGCAGGTTGTCGAAGAACAGCGACGCCAGCGAATAGGCGGGGGTGCGAATAAAGGGCAAGTCCGGCGTCACGATGGGCAGGTGCGGCAACGCGGGAAACCAGCCCCAGTGGCTATCCACGCACGGCAGGTCCTGAAAGACGTTGCGCACCCCATGCTTCCGCTCTTTCCCCGTCGGCGTCGTGAAGAATCCCTGGCGGAAGTCTTGGCTGGGTGCCTCTTGAAAGTCCGGTACGGCGATCGCGGCGACGATCACCGGCGGCTCCAGCACCGGCGCCATCGCCGCCGCGTCCTCCGCCGTGATCTGGAACGGCGGCAGCAAGTCGACCTCCACCACGGCCGGCACCCTACCGGGAATGTCGAGGTCGGCGGCGGCGAACAGCATGCGCGCGATGCTGCGCGCCGGCAGCCCCCGCTCCACCCCCTTGGCGAGAACCTCCTCGATCCGCTCCGGCGCCATGCCGCGCGCGATGAGCGACTCCGAGGTCGCCTGCAGGAACGAGCTCTCCGCAGGGCTCATGGCCGCCGCCGGCAACAGGGCGCTGTACTCGATCGCGTGCCCAGGCCCGGCGAATAGCCCGCCTGCGAGGATCACGCATACCACACGGGATAAAACGGCAGAGATCGATTTCATTGGGATGACTACTGTGGGGGAGCTGACCCGATGTCAGGCGCACCTAGAACAGTCGTGCCAAACGCTCCGCGATGGCCGTGATCCGGTCACTGGGCAGTAACGGCAGATCGGGTACGTAGACCGGAATCCCGCCGAAGTCGCCGACCTTGTCCAGGAACGGCCAGAGCAACGGCGGGATGGGGGGCACGGTGGGAGCCAGGAGGGGGACGCCGCCCACGTTGGCGACTTCGTCGACCAGCGGGAAGTCGATGCTGACAAACGGCAGATCGGGCTCGAGGATGGGGATGCCATGGAAGCTGCCGCGCTTGTTCACGAGCGGCATGTTGATGTCCCCGAAGGGTAAATCGGGGGTCGGGAAGCGGACCCCGATCGGGCTGTCGGCGAGGCCGATCTTGACCACCTTGACGAAGGGGATGTCGGGCCACGGCGTGAACGCCTTCCAGATCGGGAACTCAGGCACCAAGATCGGCAGTCCGAGGAAATTCTTCAGCTCGACCAGGGGCAGCTCGGGCAGCGCGATGAAGTTGCCGGTGATGCCGATCATCGAGCTGCCGACGATGTGGTACTCGGCGAGGGCGATGCGCGCCGCCAGGGTGCCGGTCGGGATCGCGCCGGACATGAACAGCTCGCCCGGGACCAGGATGTCCTGATGCGCCACCGGCAGCAGGCGGATGAGCGGCAGGTCCGGCAGCAGCACCGGGAAGCCGGCGACCAGCACCAGGTCGTGAAACAGGAAGTCCGGGAACTCCGGGAAGGGGTTGACCAGAGGCAGCCGGGTATCGAGGTCGGCATACGACTCGGGGGTCAGGCGCAAATCCTCGCTCGGATAATCGGTCGCGTCCGCTTCGCTGCCACCCTTGTCGAGCATCGAGGTGAAGCGGCCGCGCGGCCTCTCGGGATGCATGGTCGGGCCACTCGGTGTGAGTAGCTCCGGCTCGATGCGGGTCGCGGCCACGGCCGTCGGGCTCTCCACCGCGGGCAAATCTTCCGCTCCCATGATGAGGATCTTGGCGAGCTGGTCGGCAGCCAGACACTTATCGAGGTTGGTACGCAGGATCTCCTCGACCTCCTCCGGCGAGGCACCACCGGCGGTGTACACATCGGCGGCCGCCGCGACGACCTCCACGTCCTCCGCACTGTAACCACACGCGGCAGCGCGGTCGTCGATCGAGCTACGGAGATCCGCCTGTGCCGTGCCTACCAGCAACAGCACGGACGGAACCGCCCGCAAACTCCACCGGAAGACCTCGGTCATGGCGCGCCCTGCTCCTCCCTGATACATGGTCCCCTCCTCTTGCCAGAACCGTCTAACTAGCGGCCAACACGACTCTCCACAGCCGGGCGAGGACGAGCGCTGGACCTTACGAACGCCCCCAAACCGTGTCAAGGTCAGACGCCAGGAGACTTTCCGCCGCCAAAGGATCCCCATTCAATCGGGAAAGACCGACAAGAGACCTCCTCCCTGCCGAGCGCGGCCGACATGGCGGCGGACCTCGCCGAAGATTCTGGCCGGCCCGCCGGTAGGAGCCGAATCCCTTCGGCGACTCAGGCCCGAAGGGCCGGCCGCGCGGATCGCCGGTGCCACCGGCTCCTACCCCCTGTCGAGGACGCGGACACGCCCGGAGATGCGGACAATTGCGCAGGCTCAGCAGAGATCCGGTGAGAGACGCGGACTAGTCAGGTGGCCACCCCGCTCACCTCTTCCGGACGCTCCGGCACGCGGTAGAAGACCCGTGCCACCCAGACCGACAGCTCATACATGAGCAGCAGCGGGATCGCCATCAACGTCTGGGTGACCGGGTCCGGGGGCGTCAAGACCGCGCCGAAGATGAATGCCGCCAGGAGGGCGTAGCGCCGGTTCCGGGCCAGCATCTCGTAGCGCACGAGGCCCAAGCGAGCGAGGACGAACACCAACAACGGCAACTGAAACACGACGCCGAAGGCGATCATCAAGCGGATACAAAAACCGAGGAACTTGCCGACATTCAATGTCGCGACCAGAGAGGGGTCGAAGTGCAGGAAAAACTGCACGGCAATCGGCAACACGCCGAAGAACGCAAGGGTCGCACCGGCCAGAAAAAAGACGCTGCCAAAGACCACGAACGGCACCACATAGCGGCGCTCCCTGGTCAACAAGCCGGGAGCGATGAACCGGTAGAGCTGGTAGAAAATCACGGGCAGCGCCAACAACAGGCCGGCAAAGAAGGAGGCCTTGAGGTGGGTGAGAAACGGCTCCATCAGGCTGAAGTAGTTGAGCGACACCTCCGGCGACACCTCCTTCAGCGGTCGCTGTAGGAACACGACGATCTGCTCCGAAAAGCCATACGCGGCCAGAAACCCGATGCCCACCGCGATGAGGGCGCGTAACAGGCGACCACGGAGCTCCTCCAGGTGTCCCGTCAGGGACATCTGGGCGTCATCCATCGCCGTCCCGCTTGGCTGCCGCGGCGTCGTCCGGTGGCTCGTCCTGGCCTTCAGGGCTACCGGCTCGCGAGGCAGGCGCCTGCGGCTCCGCCCATGCACCCGACTCCCGCGCGAGGATTTCCGGGGTACGTGGCGTGGGCGCCTCGGGAATCCGCGGCGTGGGCACCGGCGGATGCGATGGCGGCTCTGGGGAGACCGCGTTGCGCAGGTCACTGGTGGCCTTGCGGAACTCGGCGATACCCCGGCCCAGGGAGCGAGCGATGTCCGGCAGCCGCTTCGGGCCCAGCACCAGCAGGGCCACCACCAATATCACCAGCAGCTCCGGCATCCCGATGCCGAACATAATGTATCTCCAGACCTGCAACGGCCAACACGGCCGTAGCAGCAATATACCTCCCCCCAACGACTACCTAGAGTGGACAGCCCTACGGGAACGGTCAAGCCGACCGGTATGGGCCGCGTTTCTTGCCCTGAACCGGGTCCACCGCTAGCATCGCCTCTTTTTGCACCATGGTTTTCCGTCGTGGGAGGTACCTATGGGCCTCTTCTCAAGCCTCTTGACGTTCAAAGGGGGGATCCACCCCCCGACCAACAAAGATCGCACCAATCACGGGCGGATCGACGTGGCGCCCGTACCCAAGCAGGTCATCATCCCGGTGGCCCAGCACATCGGGGCACCGGCCAAGGTGCTGGTGAAGAAAAAGGACGAAGTGAAGCGGGGCCAGGTGATCGCAGAGGCGCAAGGATTCGTCTCGGTGCCGATCCACGCCTCCACGTCGGGCAAGGTGAAGGACGTGAGCCCCGAGTACTCGTCCAATGGCCAGCGTGTGCCGTGCGTCATCATTGACACCGACGGCAACGACGAGTGGGCCGAGGGGGTCCGAGTCGATCGTCCCGACTATGCGGACCTGCCGGCGGAAGAGCTGCGCCAGATCATCCTCGGCGCCGGCATCGTCGGCCTCGGCGGTGCCTCCTTCCCGTCCCACGTCAAGCTCTCGCCCCCCGAGACCAAGCCGATCCACACGGTGATCCTCAACGGCGTCGAGTGCGAGCCGTACCTCACCGCCGACCACCTCCTGATGCTGGAACGAGGCGAAGAGGTCGTCGCCGGCCTGAAGATCTTGATGCGGGTCGTCAAGGCCAAGAACGGCATCATCGGCATCGAGGCCAACAAGCCCGACGCCGTCCGCCACCTCGAGAAAATCACCGCCAACGAGCCCCACATCCGGGTCGTCACCTGCGCCGTGAAGTACCCGCAGGGGGGTGAGAAGCAGCTCATCTACGCGGTCACCAAGAAAGAGGTGCCGTCCGGCGGGCTGCCCATGGACCTCGGTATCGTGATGAACAACGTCGGCACCGCCGCCGCGATCTACCGCGCGTGCCGCTACGGCGAGCCGCTCACCGAGCGGGTGACCACGGTCACCGGCGCCGGGGTCGTTTCACCGCGCAATTTCCTGGCGCGCATCGGCACCCCCTTCGGCGAGCTGATCGAGGCGTGCGGCGGCTTCCAGGGAGACATGGGCGCGGTGATCAGCGGCGGTCCCATGATGGGCATGGCCGTCCACAGCCTCGCCGTACCGATCATCAAAGGCACCTCCGGGATCCTCGTGCTGGCGAAGGCCGAACTCCCGGGCGGCGACTACGAGCCGTGTATCCGCTGCGGCATGTGCGTGCGCGCCTGTCCCGTACAGCTCGTACCTTCGGCCCTGAGCGATTACGGCGAGACCCGCATCCTCCCCGAGCTGGAGGGCTACCACGTCTTCGACTGTATCGAGTGCGGCGCGTGCAGCTACGTCTGCCCGTCCAAGCGCCCGATCGTCCAGTTCATTCGCTACGGCAAGAAAGAGATCATCGCCGAGCGAGAGAAGAAGAAACGCAAGCTTGCGGCCAAGGAGGAACAAGCCGCCGCCACCGTTGCAGCCTGACGCTGTCTCGGATGCACCCGAAGCGGGAAATGTCTAACGCCGTGCGCGGCGGGCTCCTCCCTGCCGTGCCCGTCGACCATGGCGTCACCTCCTGTCCGCGAGATCCAGCACAAATCTCCCCCTCCACTGATGCCGCTCGGGAAGACCATGTCTGAAGATCAACCCAAGAAGCCCACGCCCGAAACGCCTCCCCCCGCGGCCGAGCCGGCGGCCCAGCCCGGCGCCGAACCCGTAGCCCAAGCGCCTGCGCCGGCCACCGCCGACGCCACGAGCCAGGCAGCGGCCGCTACCGCGGCAGACGTGGGGGAGGACACCGTGCCGATGGCGGCGGTCAAGAAGACCGCCGACGCGGTGGCGAGCGGTGGCGAGCCGGCCGCAAAGAAGGCCGCGGGTGAGAAGAAGGCCAAGGCTGCCGCGGCCAAGAAGGCCAAGGCCGACGCGGAGGGGGACGACGCGGACGAGGGCGCGGAAGGCAAGGAAAAGAAGAAGAAGGGGTTACCGGCCAAGGACTACATCCTGGTCGGCGCCACCTCGCCGCACGTCCTGAGCGGGGAGACCATCCCGCGTATCATGTTCACGGTATGCCTGACGCTATTGCCGGCGATCCTCGTGGGCGTCTACGCCTTCGGCTTGCAGGCGGTGAAGGTGTTGGTCCTGACCACGGCCGCCTGCCTTGCCACCGAGGCGGGGCTACAAAAGTGGATGGGCCGCAAGATCACCATCAACGACGGATCGGCCGCGGTCACCGGCCTGCTCCTGGCCATGACCCTGCCCCCTAGCGCCCCATGGTGGATCTGCGTCATCGGCGGCATGATCGCCATCGGCATCGGCAAGCAGATCTTCGGCGGCCTCGCCCACAACCCCTTCAACCCGGCGCTTCTGGCGCGCGTCGTGCTGCTGATCTCCTGGCCGGTGGAGCTCACCACCTGGATGAAACCCGGCCAGGGATTCGCCAATCTCGGCGCGGACGTCGTGACCGGCGCCAGCCAGCTCGGACAGATGAAGGAAGGGCTCATCCAGCAGGGCTCCATTGCAGCGGCGATGCAGCAGTTCAACGCCTTGGATGCCTTCCTCGGTATCCACCAGCTCGGCTCCCTGGCGGAGACCTCGGCGGTGGCCCTGCTCATCGGCGGGATCTACCTGCTCTACCGCGGCTACATCACCTGGCACATCCCGGTCGGTTACATGGGCACCGTGGCGCTAATCGCGGCCGCCTTCTGGCTCTACGACCCGACGCGGTTCGTGTCACCTCTCTACCATCTCCTCACCGGCGGCCTCTTCCTCGGCGCCATCTACATGGCCACCGACATGGTCACCTGCCCGGTGACCAATCTGGGAATGTTCTACTTCGGCATCGGCTGCGGAATCCTCACGTACTTCATCCGCACCTTCGGCGGCTACCCGGAGGGGGTCTCGTTCGCCATCGTGATCATGAACGGCACCGTGCCCCTCATCGAGCGCTGGGTACGGCCCCGGACCTACGGCACTAAGCTGCACTCGACCGTCTGATCACCGCCAACACTGTCCACCGACCCGCACGACCTCGGAAACCTCGCCCCATGGTCAGCATCAACCGCCTCGTGATCGTCCTGGTGCTCGTCGCCGCCGTCAGCGCCCTGCTCTTGGCGCAGCTCGACACCATCACCGCGCCGAAGATCAAGCAAAGCCGCATCGACTACAAGCTTCGGATGGTGAAAAACGTACTCCCGTCATACGACAACGACCCCAACCATGACCGCCAGGTCATCCCAGTGGAAGTGACGGGAAGCGCGCATGTGAAGGTCGAGGTCGATGAAGGCAAGGAGGGTGTTCTGGTCTACCCCGCCTACAAGGAGGGCAAGCTCGTGGGGAGCGCCTTCGCCGTCACCACCCACGAGGGGTATTCGGGCGACATCGACCTCCTAGTCGGGGTCGACCCGAACGGCGCCATCACCGGCATCGAGGTCATCAACCACGCCGAGACCCCGGGGCTGGGCGCCAAGATCGTTTCCGAGCATACGTGGCCCGGCAAGAAGGAGCTCGTCGGCCGCACCCTTGCGGACTCGCTCGAGGTCAAGAAGGATGGCGGCGAGATCGATGCGATCGCAGGGGCGACGATCTCTCCACGGGCCGTGTGCAAGGCAGTGAAGGCCGGCCTCGAAACGTACGCCAAGCAACTGAAACTAGAGCCACCGGCGCCGGCCGCCACCGCGCAACTGGGAGCACAGTCATGAACTACGGCGAGGTCTTTACCAAGGGATTGTGGAAGGACAATCCGGTCCTGCGCATGATGCTCGGCATGTGCCCGGTGCTGGGGGTCAGCACTTCGGCGATCAACGGCTTTGGCATGGGCACGGCCACGCTGTTCGTGCTGCTGGGCTCGAATATCGCCGTCGCATTGCTGAAGAGCTACATCCCGGCGCAAGTCCGCATCCCGGCATACATCATCATCATCGCGACCTTCGTGACGGTGGTGGACATGTCGATGGCCGCGTGGTTCTTCGACCTCTACCTCACCCTCGGTCTGTTCATCCCCTTGATCGTCGTGAATTGCATCATCTTGGGTCGCGCGGAGGGGTTTGCTTCGAAGAACACCTTGTCGGCGTCGACCATCGATGCTCTCGGCATGGGGATCGGCTTCACCCTCGCCATCACCACCCTCGGCGCGTGCCGCGAGCTGCTGGGTAACGGCTCGTTCTTCGACGTCCCGGTCCTCGGCGCCTGGTACCCACCGGCGCTGGTGATGGTCCTGCCACCAGGCGCCTTCATCATGCTCGGTTTCCTGGCCGCAGGCATGCGCCGCATCGACTTCGTCCTCGCCGACCGGGTGCGCGCCCAAGCCGCGGCGCGCCGTGTGCAGGCCCTGAAGCTCGCCACGGGCGGCGCTCCCGAACCGGCGGCCCCGGGGATGAAGTAGGTCGGGCGACCCCCGAAATGGCGGGCAGAGCCCGCCCTGATATGGAGGGGGACGCCACGCGCCCCCCTGCCTGACCAGGCAGGCCGAAGGGCGATCCGCCACGGGGCATGCCGTGGGTTGGCAGAACCGCCTGCGGCGTTCCGCCCTACGTTTGCCGCAGGGTTGTCTTGCGTCCTCTCCGCCGGCCG
>Ga0302046_10005364_pt1 | contig 11322 bp, 9 predicted proteins | sample RVTome_11_FD_200261 | JGI IMG/M metagenome (GOLD analysis project Ga0302046, IMG submission 200261) | Soil microbial communities from uranium-contaminated site in the Upper Colorado River Basin, Wyoming, United States - RVT147D111 (version 2) ... | reverse complement strand
ACTGAAGACATCCACACCAGCCAGCACCTTCATGCCCGCGGTTGGAAATCAGCGTTCGTCGACAAAGATCTCGCGGTCGGATTGACAGCGGAAAACTTGGCCTCGTATCTCGTCCAACGACGCCGGTGGATGCTCGGCTGTCTCCAGATCTTCTTCAAAGATAACCCCCTGCTCTGCCGCGGCCTGCCGATCCGGCATCGGCTCGGGTATTTTGCCTCGCTCTACTATTTTTTCTTCCCCGCCGCACGGGTGATTTTCTGGATCACCCCGCTGTACTTCCTCTTCTTTCATCTGCACCCGATTTTTTCCGACGTCTCGATCTTGGTTGCCTATCTCCTTCCATTTCTTGTGCTGCTCCCGCTGATCTCGTCCGTGCTTCTGCCCGGCTGGCCTCGACTGCTCTGGTCAACGATGTACGAAAGCACGGTCAGTTTTCCGCTCTTCCGTTCTATGTTCGATCTGATCCTCCCCAGGCGGCTCGGCTTCAAGGTGACGCCGAAAGGACTCATTGCTCATCACCGATCGTTCGATTGGCATTCGTCCGCCAGTCTGCTGACCGCCACAATCATTACACTCGCCGCGATGGGCAAAGGATTGTGGGAATTTTGGTATTTCGGCATCGAGAAGGACGCCTACTTTTTCAATCTTAGTTGGGCCGCTATTAATCTCATCGGCCTCTGCGCCGGTTTGCTCATGGCGTGGGAACAACCGCAACGGCGTACCGAGGAGCGAATTCGGAAAGGGCTCCTGCTGCAACTGCGAGCCGACGGATATAGGCTCGACGCCGTGAGCCGGGACGTGAGTCTTACCGGTTTGTCGATCGAGACCGCTCCCACTGACTCAATCCCGCCCGTCGTTGAAATCACACTCCACACAAATCCCCCCTTCACCTGTCAGGCTCGAGTCGTTTATCATGAGCCACTGGCCGGAAACCGCGCTCGTTGCGGCTTGGCCTTTGTTGCCCCGAATGAGGACCATCATCGCACCATGCTCTTGACCCTCTTTGCCGATCCAGCCACATGGGCCACCGCACACACTGCCAGGGTCCGCAGTAACCTGGTCATGGCGGGCTATCTGCTGGCTGGCTTGTGGCAAAGTCTTGTCCCGTTACATACCAGGCGTCGCAGGAGTCCTCGAACAGGCCTCTGCCTGTTCGCCACAATCCAGGTTTGCGATCACAAACGCACCGTGCTCCTCCGCAATCGTTCAGCACGAGGCCTCGGCGTCCTCGTGTTCGGACGACCGCTGCCTCCGAATGCATCGTGGACACTTCAGGAACCGACCGGCGCTGCATGCTACACTCCTTGCTATGGCAAACGCGTAGTTCCTGGTATTTGGCGGTTCGGCGCGGAGCCCGCACCAGCTTTGCCAATCACCGCTCACGCCGCCTCATCACCTGCTTCATCAACCAGTACGATCTAACGGAAAGGCTACACGACCCATGGTTCACCGCTTCCTCGTGCTCGGTCTCAGTGTGTGGAGTCTGTTGGTGCTTACGCCGGATACCTTCGCCGCAGACTTCATGGAATCCTGGTACCTCTCACGAGGACGGGCCAACATGGAGATTGAGAACTATAAAGCCGCGATTGAGGCGTTTGAGAAAGTGGTCGAGCATGACCCGGATCATCGGGAATCCTTGCGCAGTTTGGGCATTGCGTATGAGCGGCAGGGACTCAAAGATAAATCGATCGAGACATTCGACCGCTACCTTGCGAAATACGACGACGATCCGGAGATCGCCTTCAAACAGGCTCAGGCTTTGGAGTGGTCGCGCTATGCCTCCTATCGCGAGAAGGATATGCTCAAGTACTATCGTATGGGACTCAAACGGAAAGACGATCCGGCCATGCGATTGCGATACGCCACTCATCTCGCCGGTCAAAAGGAAACCGCACAAGAAGCCGTTGCCCAGTACGACAGAGTCCTTGTCGCACAGCCGCGCAATTCGCAGGCACACCAAGGTCTGGCAAAAGCCTATGCCTGGCTCGGCCAAAACGACTTGGCCCTCTATCACGCCAACCTCGCCCGGCAAACGTCGCGGCGCGAACCCGGCGACATGACGGCGTTGCGCCGCGACATGCTAAAAGGGCGGGAACCTGCCGTGGAAGGCGTGTTCTCGGTGCTGGCTCAACCGGAAAAGCCGTTCGAGTTGTACGGAGTTCGACTAGGCTCCCGAGGCAAGATGGGCTTGAGCCCCTTTACCACCACCACATTGGAGGCCGGCGCGGAACATTTCTGGAGTTCATTGGAAAACAGGACAGGCGGGTATCTCTCATTCGGCAACCAACTACGGATCAATCCAGCACACCGATTCGACCTGCTCCTTGAGTATCATGATGCCCCACGCGGAGACGGGATGGCCTACAAACTTGAGTACATTTACGATGGACCGTCGGTCTCGATTCGACCTGGCGTGAAACGAGAATTTCGCTACGACTCATTTGCTGCACTCGTTGGCTCGCGAACAACAGGACAGCTAGTCGGCCTGGCACGATCGACGCTCTTCTATACCGACGTGGCGTTCGACATCGGATCGGTCCATCTGGATGTCACCCCGTTTGTCGGGTGGGTGAGCGCGGAATCCTTGAGCGCGAACGACCAAGTAGGTCTCACCGTGAAGGGCTCCATGCCGCTCTGGCAGCAAGGTAACTGGGAATTTTCCGGAGAGTATCTCTTCTATCTCACACACTACGGAGAGAATCAGAGTGGCTTCCGGCCGAGTCCTACAGAACCGTTCGCAGGAGGCTACTTTAGCCCGCAAGTCTTCGTGAACCAGATCCCACGGCTTGCCGCCAGCTACATGATCGACGAGAAGCAGGATTTCACCATCGCAGCTGGTCCGGCGGTGCAATACATCGACGAAGCGACGCGAGCGTCCGTCATCCGCATCGGAGGCGACGCCCACGCCGCCTATACGACACGCCTCTCAAAACCCTGGCTCCTGAAAATCATGGCGGATTACACCCAAATTACCAGCGTCTATATGCGACTCCAGTGTAATGCCTTGTTGGTGTATACGTTCCACTAGGAAGGACGCCCATGGACAGGCAATCGCTGACCGTCACCTTGGTGGAGTTCTGGCCGATCGACATCCCCATCACGGATCCGTTTGTGGTGGCTACGGGCGCGCGTGTCGTTGCAGAGAATATCTTTGTGCGTATCACCCTGCGCGATGGCACGTGTGGCTACGGAGAGGCTGCGCCGTTTCCAGAAGTCGGCGGTGAAGAGCGGGGGTCCTGTTTGTCGGCACTCGAACAACTAGGATCAACGCTCATCGGTAAAGCCGCGAAGGACTATCGTACGCTCGCACACCATATGGCCGAACTGGCCCCCCTACAGCCTGCGGCCCGCTGTGCTCTTGAAACTGCGTTGCTCGACGCTAACTGCAGAGCTGCCCAGATGCCGATGTGGCAATTCTGGGGTGGCGCCGACGCACGAGCACGTGAGACGGATATCACCATTCCAATTACCACGCTGGAACACACGGTGAGTTTGGCACGTGACTGGTACGAGAAGGGGTTTCGCCTGTTCAAAATGAAAGTCGGAAAGGACGTGACCACCGACATTCGCCGCCTCAAAACCGTGCACGAGGCGCTCCCCAACGTGGCGTTCATCGGAGACGGGAACCAAGGGTTTTCACACGAGGGCTGTTTGATATTCGCAAAAGGCGTGAAGCAGTTCGGCGGGGTGATCGTACTGCTGGAACAGCCGGTTGTGCGAGACGACCTTGATAGCATGGCCGCGATTCGACAAGAAACCGGCATTCCAGTCGCGGCCGATGAATCGGTGCGTTCCATCGACGATGCGCGACAGGTTGTCGAGCGTGGTGCGGCGGACTACATCAACATCAAGATCATGAAGACGGGTGTGCTGGAAGCGGCGGACATTGCCTCGTTCACCCTGAGATCCGGGCTGAAACTCATGATCGGCGGCATGGTCGAATCACGAATCGCGATGGGCTGTTCATTTAGCTTGGTGCTGGGCATGAAAGGATTTGAGATCTTGGATCTGGATACTCCGCTGTTGCTCTCAACAGATCCCATCCAAGGAGGGTACCGATATAACGGCCCGCAACTTCAACCCTGGAACGAGCCTGGCCTTGGCATGTCGACACCTCAACAACCCGGCATGAGATCGATCGGATAATCAACTCCCCTCGTCACATTTCTTGCACTGGAGATGCTCACCCAGGTGCTGCTCGCGTCCTCCTCCTGTCAGGACCCATGGGCGACTTGTGAACGGCGGCTGATGCCGCACATGTTGTCCATGACCGCAAGCCAAATCGGCCACCCAATCACCCTGCTCATCTTGATGAAAACCAACAATCGGCTGCTTCATCATTGCATCGTTCTGGCGTATGTCATCGTATCAGTGAACGATTTCGCAGGAAATGGCCGGCGATTCGTCTCCTCAGTTGCCATCTAACGGGATCCGAGCGGTCGCTCAGGACGTTCGGCGGCAGAGAAGTATGTCCAGTGCCGCTCACCGTCTTCGTCGAAACTCCCGAGAAAGACGACTTCGCGATCCAGATGGCGAAATTCAGAGAGAGCCGTACGACAACTGTGTGAATCAATCACCCGCGCATCAAATTGCCCGACGACATAGACCATCCCCTTCGCCGCCAAATAGATGTTCCGCCGACCGGCATATCCCGTATCGGGAAACAACTCCGTCGAAGACGAGCACCCCCCGGCTCCTTCAACCGTCAATGTGAGATTGTGCCGAGAAAGGAAGGGATCAGTGGCTGTTCGCACAATGGTCAAGCGCAATTTAGCCGACACAATCTCCATGGAAACGGGCTCCGGCGTGCCGCTGTTGCATGCAGAGCAGAGCAGCGCGACACCCCCTAGGGCAGCCACCCGATATAGATGCATCACTTGGGCGCAGGCACCTTTGGCGCAGCACCAATGGCATCGAGTCCAGCCTGCGCGCAGGCATCGTCAAGATGGGCGCCCGGTGCGCCGCCCACACCAATTCCCCCTATGACATCGCCGCCGATCTCGATGGGAAGCCCCCCGCCCAGCATCAGAATGTTGTCGTTCATATCGCGCAGGGCTTGAAGCGTTGGGAGCTTGCTGAGCATCTCCGCCAGCTCGGTCGTCGGTCGCCGCAAGCTCAATGCCGTATAGGCTTTCTTGCGGCTGCTGTCGATGGTATGAGGGCCCGCGCCATCCGCCCTTCCCATGGCTCGCAGGATCCCGGCGCGATCCACCACCGACACGCTGACGCGATAGCCATCCTTCTTGCAGTCCTCCAGCGCTGCCTGAATCACCTTGTTGGCCGCCGCAAGGGGCAAGACAGATTCTTTAGGCAATTCATCCGCATGCGCCGAGAGCGTCGCCGTCAGTCCACATACCAGCGAAGCCGTCACCCGTACTGTTGCGATCATCGCCCGCCGATTATTCCAGCTTCGTGTGAACAGGGCCATCATTGTCCTCCCAGCTTGTCAGTGTACAACCACGTGATGAACCCTTCCATCGAGGGTACGGATGCCCGCCACTGCTGTCAAGAGAACAAGAGTCAGTCGGCAAAACTGGGGTCGCGAACGGCGCCGGTCGAGACGCGCTTGAGCCGCGCCTGCCGGGCCCATACAGAAACTTAGGTCTCAGGCTTCTTCCAAAAATCCGGCTGTGACCTCGTACTTTTTTTTCGCGGACCAGGCTCAAGGCCAGTCTCTTTGCGTTGGCGCACCACAATTCGCCTCCTGCTGACTGTGCTCGCTCCAGCCGGTATTCCCAGATCTTCGATCATCGCGCGCAACGGTTCTGCGACAGACCAGGCTTGGGCCGGACACCCTCGCGGGTTGTGCGGGGCGTCGGCGTCGAAAATTTCAGAAACCTGTCCCAAACAACCGCCCTGCACGTGGCCACTCAATCCATCCAGAAACGATCGGGCCTGAGCTCTCGTCTTGGTATTCTTCCCTAACACCTTGAGCCAGGCCGTCACGAACGGACCCAACAGGAACGGCCAGACCGTCCCTTGATGATACGCGCCATCCCGCTCGACAACACTGCCTTCATATCGCGGGCGATACCGGCTGTCCTCCGGCGAGAGAGTCCGCAGCCCCACCGGCGTGAGCAAATGGTTTTTGACGACCAGAAGGATTTTTTCGGCCTGTTCCTTGGACGCCAGGTCATCGCAGAGGGAAATGGCGTAGATTTGATTGGGACGAATCGACGCATCGTTGCCCTCCGGCCCGTCGATTACGTCGTAGAAAAATCCACCTGCTTCGTTCCAGAACTTCGTGCGGAAGGACGCCACGGCTCGCGTCCGATCCTCTCGACAGCGCGCCGCGTACGCCGGTTCACCGAATTGCGCGGCAAGGCGTTCTCCGACGTCCAACGACCGGACCCAGAGCGCTTGGATTTCGACCGGCTTTCCGCGGCGCGGTGTGACGGCCCAGTCTCCGGCTTTCGCATCCATCCACGTGAGTTGAACGCCGGACACCCCCCCAGCAATGAGCCCGTCGACATCCATGTGGATATTGTAGCGAGTGCCTTGCCGGTAACCGTCGATAATTTGTTTGACCACCGGCCAAGCCACTTCGCGAACGCATGCCTGGTCTTTGCTGTAGGCGAGATACCGGTCGATTGCGTAGATAAACCAGAGTGACGCGTCAATCGTGTTGTACTCCGGCTGCTCGCCTGCATCGAGAAAGCGATTCGGCACCATGCCTTCCGAAACATGGGCGGAAAACAATTCAATGATCTGCCGGGCTGCCTCGTGCCGACCAGTGACGAGACAGAGGCCCGGGAGGGAAATAAAGGTATCGCGACCCCAATCGGCAAACCAGGGATAGCCGGCAATGACGGTCTGCCGGCTACCTCGTCCCGAGAGATAGGCCTCCACCGCACACCAGAGTTCGCCGGCCAATGGATCAGTGCTTGGGGCCGCCGTTCGAAGACCGGTTCGTCTCTTCTGTTCACCCTCGGTCAGAGATGCACCATCCACCGAGTCGATCGACTCGGTGGTGAGGATCAAGGCTGCACCGACTCCATGATCGAGCTGGTAGGTGAACTCACCGGGAGACCACCAATCTTCTTCGAACGGGAGCCCGCGTTGTCGTTCAGCGGGAAACTGGACCGTGCGAAACCACTCCGGGTCATGCCGATACCTGCCGTTCTGAAAAGCCTGCACCGGAGACACCCCCCTGTAGGGATGCCAGGCCACCCGTCCATCCGCCACCGTGACGGTGGTAACCAGACTGCCGTTCACGTGATGGGTCATGTGATAATCGCGCCCGCTGAGCATTGGTCGCACCCGCAACGTCACCACCTTTTTTGTCCTTCGGACAAGCATCCATCGAGTCACGACCAAGTCACGGTCTCGCACACAGAATATTTCTCGCTGAACGAGTACGCCCCGGCAGTCATAGGTCCAGGTCGGCCAGGGCTCTGTTGCGAAGCCAGTGCACTGCTTGTACCCTTCCGGGTGAACGGCGTTGGGGTAGAGGTTGGTCGAGAGCGGATACGGCTGGCCGTCGATATCGATCCATTCTTCGAGATGATTCACGAGAGCAAACCGTTCACTCGGCGGCTTGCGTGCCGTGAGCAACACCGCGTGGTAGCGGCGGGTATTCGCACCAGCGACCGTGCCCGAGGCAAACCCGCCACGACCGTTCGTTTCCAGCCATTCAAGGCTCAGGGCGCGATCGAGATTCTGGCAATCATCTTTGCTAATCAGCATTGTCCGTATCTCGTCGCTCGCGAGATGACGCTTCACGACCTTATTCCCCCGACTGCTGAATCAACTTGGCCACCAATCCCGTCCATCCCGTCTGATGGCTCGCGCCAATGCCGGCCCCGTTGTCTCCATGGAAGTACTCATAGAAGGGAATCGCGTCGCTCCAGAACGGATCTTCCTGAAATTTCGCAGTACCGCCGAAAACGGGACGCCGCCCGGTTCGGTCACGAAGAAAAATGTGCGTCAGCCGCCGAGATAACTCCGCAGCGACTTCATTCAGAGCGACCGACCGACCGGATCTGGTCGGGTACTCGACCTTGTACTCATTGCCAAGGAAATAATGGAACTTCTGAAGCGACTCGATGAGCAAATAGTTCACCGGAAACCAGACCGGGCCACGCCAATTCGAATTACCGCCGAAGAGCCCCGTGCTCGATTCGGCCGGCTCATAGTCCACTCGATAGTTCATGCCCATCGCCGAAAACAGATAGGGGTGATCTTTGTGGTAGCGCGACAGGGCGCGAATACCGTACGGAGAGAGAAATTCCTCTTCATCCAGCATATACCGCAGGACCGATTTCAGCCGCGTTCGATTGACCAGCGAGAGAAATCGCCGAACCCCTCCGTCATGTGATTGCGTTTCTACATGAGCGCTGAAGTCGGGCCGGTTTTCAATGAACCACTGCATGCGGTGTTTAAACCGGGGAAGGCTATCGATGAGTTCAGAATCCAACGTCTCAACCGCAAAGAGCGGGATTAATCCGACCAAAGATCGCACCTTCAAGGGAAGCGTCTGCCCGCCCGGAAGATGCAGAACGTCGTAGAAGAACCCGTCTTCTTTATTCCAAAGCTCGATGTTCTCCCCCCCAATGTTATTCATCGCCCGACAGATATAGACGAAGTGCTCAAAGAACTTGCTCGCGACATCTTCATACGCCCGATTTTCCCTGGCTAGTTCCAGAGCAATCGAGAGCATATTGAGACAATACATGCCCATCCAGCTCGTCGCATCCGATTGTTCGATATGACCGCCGGTCGGCAACGGCGCGCTCCGATCGAACACGCCGATATTGTCGAGGCCTAAAAATCCGCCTTGGAAGATGTTCTTCCCCTCGGCATCTTTCCGATTCACCCACCAGGTAAAATTCAGCAGTAGCTTATGGAACACGCGTTCGAGAAAGACACGATCGCCGACGCCTTTGCGTTTCTTCTCGATCTTGTACACGCGCCAGGCCGCCCAGGCGTGGACCGGTGGATTGACATCGCCTAACGCCCATTCGTAGGCCGGAATCTGTCCGTTCGGATGCATGTACCATTCACGAAGCATCAGAATCAGCTGTTCTTTGGCAAAGGTTGAATCGACTATGGCCAGTGGAATGCAGTGGAACGCCAGGTCCCAGGCGGCATACCAGGGATATTCCCATTTGTCCGGCATGGAGATGACGTCGGCATTGTACAGATGCGTCCAATCCGAGTTGCGTCCATGGAGCCGTTCACTCGGTGGCTCCGGCATACTCGGATCGCCCTTGAGCCAGCGATTGAGGTCGTAATGGTAGAACTGCTTGCTCCAGAGGAGTCCGGCGAAAGCTTGCCGCTGCACGCGCCGCGCATCTTCGGAGAGATCGGGCGGCGCGAGTTCATCGTAGAATTCGTTGGCTTCCTGAATCCGTTGCTCGAATATCGCGCTGAACGCCTCGCGCGTAAGCCCTTTCCCGCCATCTTCGTTCGTCAAGCGCAGGTAGATGACGTCCGATGCGCCAGGAGCCAGTGCGAGCGTGTAGTGCGCAGCGGCCTTCGAGCCGATTGTTTCTGGATTCACTGCTTCCTTGTCGCCCCGCACCACGTACTCATGAAAGCTATCCTTGACATATCTGGCCCCCTCCGCATCGCCGTAGAGCCGACGGGTGTTTGTCTCGTTCTCCGTGAACAGCAATGTCGGCTGTCGCTCGCACCAAAGGCGGCGGCGGCCGTAATACTCGTGATCCAGCTCGATGATACTCATGCCCTTGGCGGCCTCTCCTTCACGCATTCGGGGCCGGCGCGCGTCGAGCCCCCAGGACCACGTGTTCCGAAACCAGAGGGTTGGCAGGAGCGTCAGTTCGGCGGGATCGGGCCCATGGTTGACAGCGTGGATGCGGATCAGCAGATCTTCGGGTGTGGCCTTGGCATACTCTACAACGACATCGAAATAGCGATTCTCGTCGAAGACGCCGGTGTCGATCAGTTCGTATTCCAAGCCCCCACGACCCCGTCGGCGATTCCCTTCGACGAGCTCCGCATACGGAAACTCGGCCTGCGGGTACTTATAGAGATACTTCATGTAGGAGTGGGTCGGAGTCGAATCGAGATAGAAGTAATATTCCTTGACGTCTTCGCCATGATTCCCTTCATTGCCGGTGAGTCCAAAAACCCGTTCCTTCAGAATAGGATCTCGTCCGTTCCAGAGGGCGATCGCGAAACAGAGATACTGGTGACGATCGGAAATGCCGGCGAGTCCGTCTTCGTTCCAGCGATAGGCGCGCGAACGGGCATGGTCGTGAGGAAACGCTTCCCATGCAGTCCCGTACGGACTGTAGTCCTCGCGGACAGTCCCCCACGCACGCTCGCTGAGATAAGGCCCCCACCGCTTCCAATGTTCTTTGCGGCGGGCGTCTTCTTCAAGACGTTGTTGTTCAGCTGGTACAGCTGGCTGAGAAGGAGACGATGGCTGCGTCGATGTCGCCATACAAACCCCTATCGAAAGGCTCGATCAGCACCGAAGCACGATAGGTGCGTGCCCCGGAAGAGGTGTATCAATACGATGCGCTCATCCCCCTCCCAAATCAACCGTCCGTCTCCAAATTATGCTCACTCGGCAACCCAGGCTGCCGAAGTGGCAGTCCGCCGCCCTGCGGCGAAGGTGTCCGGAGCCTCACCAGAGTAGGTACAGCAATCCGAATGTTGAGTTTCAAGTTTCACTTCTCGACTGAGCCAAACAACCGCCGCAACCATTTGATTCCATGTGGCAGGCAGGCAACAGTGTTCACAATTCGTCCAGCTGAATCTGTCCATGAAATGACACCCGTTCAATACCGAATTCGAGCACCTCAATTTCGGTCATGCCCACTTCTCTCCTCGGTCGTTCCCACCCTGTACTCAAGGCGGTCATAGCACGAGGTCGAATGGATAGCGCGAGTCTTACAGAAAGGCTTGGCACGTGGAAGCCCCCCTACATCAATGCTATGAGTTGGTATCGAAATGCGTCAGAAGGGGGTACCGGGAAGGGGGACAATACGAAGGAAGGAAGACACCCTAACTCCAAATCACGCGTTCTTGATTCAAGAGGTAGTCAATGACTTCAATACTATTCTGCATCTGCGTTTGTGCCTGCTCAGACATGGGAAGGACGGCACCCACTAGCTTGCCTGACTCCATATCTTCCAGTGAGGGAATGCCTTCGCCTGAGAACTTTTCGAGATCGCTGCGGAAGCTAGCCAAGTGAGACCTCCTCGTTGAGTTCTTCTCGGCCCCTTGATTGTGTTTCTTGAGTCGAGAAGAGGCTGTGGTCAACTGAAAGCATACCACACGCATTCCCCCTGTCAGGGAAGCCACCTATCTCGTTGTTTTCAAGCTACTTTCGCTGATCGTTTTCGGAGGAGG
>Ga0302046_10005363_pt1 | contig 11325 bp, 10 predicted proteins | sample RVTome_11_FD_200261 | JGI IMG/M metagenome (GOLD analysis project Ga0302046, IMG submission 200261) | Soil microbial communities from uranium-contaminated site in the Upper Colorado River Basin, Wyoming, United States - RVT147D111 (version 2) ... | reverse complement strand
ACTCACGGACCAGTGGTACGTGCGCGCCAAGCCGCTCGCCGAGCCCGCGATCGCCGCCGTCGAAGACGGGCGCGTGAAGTTCGTGCCCGAGAGTTGGAGCAAGACCTTCTTCGAGTGGATGCACAACATTCAGGACTGGTGTATCTCGCGACAACTCTGGTGGGGCCATCGCATCCCTGCTTGGTACGACGACGAGGGCAACATCTACGTGGCGCGCGATGAGAGCGAGGTGCGGGCCAAGTACCAGCTCGCGGCCGCCACGCCGCTGCGGCAGGACGAGGACGTGCTCGATACCTGGTTCTCGTCGGCGCTCTGGCCGTTCTCGACGCTCGGCTGGCCGGACGAGACGGAAGAGTTGCGCACGTTCTACCCGACGAACGTGCTCGTCACGAGCTTCGACATCATCTTCTTCTGGGTCGCACGAATGCTCATGATGGGCCTCAAGTTCGTCGGCGACGTGCCGTTCCGCGAGGTGTACATCCACGCTCTCGTGCGCGACCACGAGGGCAACAAGATGTCGAAATCGAAGGGCAACATCCTGGACCCGCTAGACCTCATCGACGGCGTGGACTTGGACACGCTGCTCAAAAAACGCACCGACGGCCTCATGCAGACGCATTTGCAAGCCGGCATCGAGAAAGCCACACGCAAGGAGTTCCCGAACGGAATCGAAGCCGTCGGCACGGACGCGCTGCGCTTCACGTTCGCCTCGCTCGCGACGACCGGGCGCGACGCGCGCTTCGACCTCGGACGCGCCGACGGCTACCACCGCTTCTGCAACAAGCTGTGGAACGCCTCGGCGTACGTTTTCAGCCAACTCGAAGGGCTCGACACAGGCCTCGCCGACCTCGGTATCACGGAACGCTGGATCCGCTCACGGCTCGCGGCCACCGTGGCCGCCGTGCACGAGAACTTCGCCGCGTATCGCCTCGACCTCATCGCCCAAACGCTCTATGACTTCGCGTGGCACGAGTTCTGCGATTGGTATCTCGAGCTCACGAAGGGCGTGCTCAACGATCCCGCCGCCGACGCGGCGCGCAAGCGCGGCACCCAGGCGACGCTCGTCGAAGTGCTCGGTACGTTGTTCAAGCTGTTGCATCCACTCATGCCGTTCGTGACCGAGGAGCTTTGGCTCGAGCTTGCGAAACGGCGCGGCTACGCGAGCACCACGCTCATGCTCGAACGCTTCCCCGAGACGCGCGACTTTCCCGTCGACACCGCGGCCGAGGACGAGATCGGTTGGCTCAAGGGCTTCGTCGGCGGCCTGCGCCAGCTGCGCGGCGAGGCGAACCTGCCGCGGTCTGCAACGCTCACGGTGCTGCTCGCCGATGCCACCGCGCTCGACCGCGAGCGTGTGACGCGCCACGCGAGCAACCTCAAAAGGCTCGGCGGCATCGAGCGCATCGACTTCGTGCCTGCGGGCATCACGGTCAAGGGCGCCGCCACGGCCCTGCTCGGCGCACTGCGCATCCTCGTGCCGCTGGCCGGCCTCATCGACGTCGATGCCGAGCGCGATCGCCTCGGCAAGCAGCTCGCGCGCACGCGCGACGATCTCGGCAAGGTGCAGAAGAAGCTCGCCAACCAGAGTTTCGTCGCCAACGCGCCCGCCGACGTCGTCGCCAAAGAGAACGCGCGCGTCGCCGAGCTCACCCGGCGCGCCTCGCAGCTCGAGCAGCAACTCGCCCGCCTCGCCGAGCTCACCTAGCCGTTCGAGTATCGATGGCGCCGCTTAGCGTCATCGCAAGTTCCGGTGCCGTCCTCATCAGACCCTTTCGGCACCGCCGCAAGTACGTCCCTGTAGGCTGCGTCGGCGCCGTCCCTGGCGCCGACGCTGCCGAAAGGGTCTGATGAGGCCGACACCGGAACATTGGCCGTAAGCGCGGCGCCTCCAGCCGCCCGATCGGCCCGCGGGAATCGGTCACAAATGCGCGGGTTCGGGGTGTCGCGGGCGTGAGATTTAGGCCACCATCTGCGGCATGGCTACACCTTCGTTGATTGCGAGCCGCGGCGCCGACGGCCAGGCGCTCGTCCGGCCGGTGCTCGAAGCGCTCGGGCGCATCATCGTCGGCAAGAGCCGCCAACTCCAGCTCTCCATCGCGTGCCTGCTGGCGCGCGGCCACCTGCTCATCGAGGACGTGCCCGGTGTCGGCAAGACCACTCTCGCCCACGCGCTGGCCAAAACGCTCGGACTCTCGTACCACCGCATCCAGTTCACGAGCGATCTATTGCCGGCCGACGTGATCGGCGTGTCCGTATTCCACCGCGACGCCGGCCGCTTCGAATTTCACAAGGGCCCGGTGTTCTCGCAGCTCGTGCTCGCCGACGAGATCAACCGCGCGACGCCCAAAGCGCAGAGCTCGTTGCTCGAGGCCATGGAAGAACGCCAAGTCACGGCCGACGGCACGACCTACGCGCTCCCCGCGCCATTCTTCGTTGTCGCCACACGCAACCCTGCGCACCAGATCGGGACGTTCCCGTTGCCCGAGTCGCAGGTGGACCGCTTCCTCATGCAGATCGAGCTCGGCTTCCCGGCGCCGAGCGACGAGCGCCAACTGCTCGTCAACGGCGAACGACGCGCGCTCGTGGAGCAGCAGCAGCCCGTGCTGTCGCAGGACGCGCTGCTGCGTCTCCAGGAGCAGGTGCCGAAGATGCACGTCTCCGAGCCGCTCCTCGACTATGTGCAAGCGTTGCTCGCTTACACGCGCGAGTCCGGAGAGTTCGTCTCGGGCTTGTCGCCGCGCGGGGGCATCGCGCTGTTGCGCGCCGCCCAAGCGTGGGCGCTCGTCAAAGGCCACGGCGGCGTCCATCCTGAAGACGTGCAGGCCGTGCTCGGCAGCATCGTCGCGCACCGGCTGCAACTCGCCCACGGCAGCAAGATCGAGCGCGGCGCCGATCTCGGCGCGGCTATCCTCGCGGCCGTGCCCGTCCCGTGAGCAGTACATAAAGGCTCGCTGACCCCATGCAGCTCGGCGCGGCTCGCGTATTCGAACGGTGGGCCGCCGGCTGGGCGCGCCGCCGCCAAGGCGCCGACACACACGCCGTCGAGCTCAGGCGCCGGCGCATCTACGTTCTACCGACGCGCTTCGGCGTGGTGTTTGCCGCGATGGTGTTCGCCATGCTGCTCGGTTCCCTGAACTACGGCGCCAGCCTCGGCTTCACATTGACGTTCCTGCTCGCGAGCTTAGGTTTCGTCGCGATGCACCATTGCCACAACAACCTGCTCGGCGCCGAGATCAAGTTCCTCGGCGCGGCGCCCGTATTCGCAGGTGAACGCGCCGAGTTCAAGATCGCCGTAGGCAACGGCTCTGCAACGCCGCGCCTCGAGATCGAGCTCAATCGCGGCGACCACACGGCTGGACCGACCGACGTCGGCCCCGGTGCCACGGAGACGCTGCGCCTGGGAATGCCGACCGAGCGGCGCGGCTCCGCCGTCCTCGAGCGGTTCAGGGTCGAAACGCGTTATCCGGCGCGCGTGTTCCGCGCCTGGACGTGGGTGCACATGGACGCACGTTGCCTCGTGTATCCGCGCCCCGCCGCACCGGGCCGCCCGTTGCCGCTCTCCGCAGCCGACGGCGCCGCGGGCGTGAGCCGCACCGGCGACGACGACTTCGCGGGGTTGCGCTCGGCCTCGCCAGGCGACCCGCCGCAGCGCATCGCTTGGAAGGCCTACGCGCGCAACGACGTGCTGCTGCTCAAGGAGTTCTCGGGCGGCACGCAAGAGCCATGCATGCTCGATTGGGACATGCTGCCCGATCTCGACACCGAAGAACGCCTCTCGCAGCTCACACGGTGGTGCCTCGATGCCGACGCCGCGGGCCGCAGCCTTGGACTCGTGCTCCCCGGCAACGCGATACCCCTCGGCGCCGGACCGAAACATCTCGCCGCATGCCTCGAAGCGCTCGCATTGTTTCGGCTACCGCAATGACGGCGGTGCTCATGCAACGCAGCATCGAGCTGCCACTCGAAGTGCGGCGGCTGCTGTGGACGGCCGCGATCGTCGTAAGCGCCAGCTTGCCGCACTGGTCGACGCTCACCCCGTGGATGCCGGTGCTGTTGCTGACGGCCGTAACCTACAGGCTCACGATCGCCCTGCGGCGCTGGCCGCTGCCGCCTCGCATATTGCGCATCGCGGCCGCGCTCGCCGCCTTTGTCGCCGTGTTGTTCGAGTACCGCACGCTCAACGGCGCGTCAGCCGGCAGCGCATTGCTCGTCGTCATGGTGGCACTCAAGTTCGTCGAGTCACGTAGCCAACGCGACGAGCTCGTGCTCGTGATGCTCTGCTACTTCCTGATCTTCGCGAGCGCTCTCACCGAGCGCGGCCCGTTGTGGGCGGCCTACGTCGTGATGCTCATCTGGCTTACGACCGTCGCACTGCTCAACATCGGCCGCCGCGGCGAGCTCTTGCCGCACCGCACCGCGGCGCTCACGAGCGGTCGCCTGCTGTTGCACGCGCTGCCGCTCGCGATCGCGCTATTCGTGCTGTTCCCACGTCTGCCGGGACCGCTCTGGGCGATCCCGGGCAGCACGAGCAGCGGTGCGACCGGGTTGAGCGAGACGATGAGCCCCGGCGACATCACGAACCTCGGGTTGTCGGACGAGATCGCATTTCGCGTCGAATTCGACGGGCTGCCACCGCGCGCCGACGCGCTGTACTGGCGCGGCCCTTCGCTCACGACCTTCAACGGTCGCACGTGGTCGATGCTCCAAGGCACGCGTCGCGGCGAGCGCGTGGCCGACTCGACCGAGTATCGCGGTGATCCGACGACTTACCGCGTGATGCTGGATCCGAACGGCCAAAATTGGGCGTTCGCGCTCGACATGGCCGCACGCTGGAGCGGCAACAACAACCTGCGCATGGGCAGCGACTACCAGCTGGGCACGTTCTTCGGCGCACCACGCTCCCGCCGCATCGAGTACACGGTCACTTCGTACGTCGATTACCGCGCCCGCGAGCCGTTGACTTCGAACGAGATCGAGATGTTCCGCCGGTTGCCCGACGATACCAATCCGCGAGCCCGCGCACTGGCGCAAAGCTGGATCGTCGACGACCCGAGTGGCGCCACGATCATCGCGCGCGCGATGGACTACCTGCGCTCGCAGCCGTTCTTCTACACGCTGACGCCACCTGCGCTCGGCGCACAGCCGGTCGACGAGTTCCTGTTCGAGACGCGCGAAGGCTTCTGTGAGCACTACGCCTCGGCCATGACCGCGCTCTTGCGCGCCGCGGGACTGCCGGCCCGTGTCGTCATGGGCTATCAAGGCGGTGAGCTCAACGCCTTCGGCGGCTACTACATCGTTCGCCAGTCCGATGCTCACGCGTGGACCGAGGTCTGGCTCGAGGACGAAGGCTGGGTCCGCGTCGACGCCGTTGCGGCGGTCGCACCCGAGCGCGTGGCGCTCGGCTCGACGCGCTACGGCTCCGACAGAGGCTTCATAGCGAGCGCCGTGCTCGGCAACACCTGGCTGCGTCAAGCAATGCTGGCTTGGGACACGATGAACACGCGCTGGCGAACTTGGGTTCTCGGTTACGGGCCCGAGGTCCAGCGTGCGTTGCTCGACCGGCTCGGCTTCGGCGGGCTTCGCCGCGCGCAGCGCTCGGCCGTTTTGTTCGGCCTCGCGATCGTCGCGACGGTGCTCTTCCTGGCCGGTTTGAGCGGCTATCTTGCCTGGCGCAAGCGGCATCGCAGCGACGTCGATCCCGCTGCGGCGTGTTTCGCGAGATTCACTCGCAGGCTCGCGCGGCTGCGCGTGCGGCCCCCGGCCGCGGGGGAAGGACCGCGCGTCTACGCCGAGCACGCCGCGACCGCGTTGCCGCACGTTGCCATCGAGGTTCGCACGATCGTCGAGCTGTACCTGCGCGCGCGCTACGAGCCGGACACCGACGGCCTCTCGTTGGCAGAGCTCGAGAAGCAGGTCGCCGCGTTTCGCCCCGCACAAGCCTGAGGCGCCTGCTCACGCGGCCGCGCTGAGCTCGCGCGTCGTGAAGAACCGGATTTTCGGCCACCGTTCCTGCGTGAGCGTGAGGCTCACCGTGCTCGGCGCGAGGTAGACGAGCTCACCGGCGTGATCGCGCGCGACGCTCACGCCGAGCTTCTTGGCGAACTCGTCGAGATGAGCGCGATCGTCGCAACGCACCCAGCGCGCGGCGACGACACCGACGCCTTCGAACACGGCTTCGACGCCGTACTCGTCGCGCAGCCGAAACGCTGCGACCTCGAACTGGAGCGGACCCACGGCGCCGAGAATCGAATCGTTGCCGATGAGCGGCCGGAAGAGCTGCGTCGCCCCTTCCTCGCACAACTGCGCGAGCCCCTTTTGCAGAGCCTTGAGCCTCAGTGGGTCGCGCAGCACGGCGCGCCGGAACAGCTCGGGCGCGAAGCTCGGGATCCCCGTGAACACGAGCGATTCGCCCGCCGTGAAACTGTCGCCGATGTTGATCGTGCCGTGATTGTGCAGGCCGATGATGTCGCCCGCGTAGGCCTCCTCGACGTGTTGTCGGTCGGCCGCCATGAACGTGATCGCATCGCCGACGCGGACTTCGCGCTGCAAGCGCGTGTGAAACATGCGCATGCCGGGCCGATACTCGCCGGAGCAAATACGCAAGAAAGCGATGCGATCGCGGTGCGCCGGATCCATGTTCGCTTGGATCTTGAACACGAAGCCGCTGAACGCATCCTCCTCGGGTGCGACGGTGCGCACCGTGGTCGCGCGCGGCTGCGGCGGCGGCGCGAGCCGCGCGAAAGCGTCGAGCAACTCGCGAACGCCGTAGTTGTGAATCGCAGCGCCGAAGAACACGGGCGTCTGTTCGCCCTTGAGATACGCGGCTCGGTCGAATGCCGGCGTCGCGCCGCGCACGAGCTCGACCTCGTCGCGAAGCGAGCGCGCCTCGCGCTCGCCGATCGCCGCGCTAAGCTCGGCGCTCTTGAGCCCTTGCACCTTGCGCACGTCGGGCAGCCGACTGCCGTCGCGGCCCTGATAGAGATGCGCACAATCCTCGTCGAACGCATAGATGCCGCGAAACTCGCGCCCCATCCCGATCGGCCACGTCAGCGGTGCGCAGGCGATGTCCAGCACCGTCTCGATGTCGTCGAGCAACTCGATCGACGGCCGGCCGTCGCGGTCGAGCTTGTTGACGAAGCTCACGATCGGCGTCGTCCGCAGCCGGCATACCTCCATGAGCTTGATGGTGCGCGCTTCGACGCCCTTGGCCGCGTCGATGACCATGAGCGCACTATCGACGGCCGTGAGCGTGCGATAGGTGTCCTCGGAAAAGTCTTCGTGGCCCGGCGTGTCGAGCAGGTTGATGAGAACGTCGTCGTAAGGGAACTGCATGACCGACGACGTGACCGAGATGCCGCGTTCCTGCTCGAGGCGCATCCAGTCGGAGGTCGCGTGGCGGGTCGCCTTTCGCCCCTTGACGGCTCCGGCCATTTGAATCGCGCCGCCGAACAGCAGCAGCTTTTCCGTGAGCGTCGTCTTGCCCGCATCGGGGTGCGAAATGATCGCGAACGTTCGCCTTTTCAGGTGCTCCTGCATGGGGACGCGGGAGAAGAGTCAGTGGGCGGAGCGTAGCGTCGCGGCAAGGATGACGGCGTCTTCGCGGCCGTTCGCGGCCTGATAGTAGGCCGGGCGAACGCCGATCTGCTCGAATCCCGCAGATCGGTAAAGGCGCAGCGCCGCCTGGTTCGATGGGCGCACCTCGAGGAAGACTTTGTCGGCCTGCGCGTCAGAAGCTTTGAGCAATAGCGTATTCAACAATCGTCGTCCGTAACCGAGCCGTTGCGCGCCGGGATGGACGCACAGATTGAGCAGGTGCGCCTCGCCGGCCGCGACCGACATGATCCCGTACCCCGTGACGGTACCGCCGACGTCGAGCACCAAGCAGTAGTACCCGGCGAGCAGGCAGTCGCGGAAAATACCCAGGCTCCACGGATATTCGTAGGCCGCGCGTTCGACGACAGCCACGGCCTTGAGGTCGGCCGGCTGCATCAACCGAATCTCGGTTCGAGGATGAACGGCTGCACTCATGACGATCCGCCGAGCAGGTCCTTCACGACGCACAGGTCGGTCCACGCCGTAGCCTTGGCCAGCGGGCTGCGCAGCAGATACGCCGGGTGATAGGTCACGACGAGCGGTATGTTGCGATCACCGTAGCGGAAAACTTGGCCTCGCAGCCTACCGATAGGGGTATCGGTCTGCAACAGCCACTGAGCCGAAATGCGACCCACGGCGAGCAGCACGCGCGGCTCGACCAGCGCGATCTGCTGTGCGAGATACGGCGTACAGGAGCCCGCTTCGTCGGGTTGCGGATCGCGATTGCCCGGCGGCCGGCACTTCAGGATGTTCGCGATGTAAACCTCGCCGCGCGGCAAGCCGATGGCGCGCAGCATTGCCGTGAGCAGCTGGCCGGCACGACCGACGAACGGCTCGCCCTGCCGGTCCTCGTCCGCGCCGGGCGCTTCGCCGATCACGAATAAGCGTGCGTCGCGCCGTCCGACGCCGAACACGGTTTGGGTTCTCGTCTTGTGCAACCCGCAGAGCGTGCACGCGCGCACGCGCGCGGCCAGATCCGACCAAACGGCATCCGCGGCCCCTGCTTCGACTTGCTCTTGCGTAATAGGTGGAGCTGCCGAAGGCTGCTCGATGACCGGCTCCTCTCGTGCGTTCCGGCGGTGCCAGACGGGGATGCCGAGCTCGGCGAGATAGCGCTCGCTTAAGCCGCTCATGGCGCCGCGGTGTCGTAGCGCTTGCTGCGGCGGCGCCACAGCCAGGCGGCCGGCCCCGACGCCGCGTACAGCACGAACAGACTGAACAACGTGACGGGCGGCTCGATCGCGATGACGATGATCACGAGCGGAATGAGCACGAGCCGCGCGAAGCGCACGCGCTTGCCGGGATTGAAGTCTTTGAAGCTCACGTACGCGAACCGCGACATCATGAGCAGCCCGGTCACAGCCGTGATCGCGGCGCCCGCCACGAGCGACGCGAGCCCGGTGAACCCGTCGTACGCGTTGACGACCCAAATCATCGAGGCGACGCCCGCCGCGGCCGCCGGGCTCGCGAGGCCTTGGAAGAAACGCCGGTCCTGCGCCACGTTGGCATTGAAGCGCGCGAGACGAAACGCGGCTGCGGCCACATAGAGGAACGCCGCGAGCCAGCCGAGCCGGCCCCAGACCATGCCGTATTCGGCAAGCCGTTCGACTCCCCACTGATAGACGACGATGGCCGGCGCCAAACCGAACGAGACCATGTCCGCCAGGCTGTCGTACTCCTTGCCGAATTCGCTGGCCGTGTTCGTCAATCGCGCGAGCCGACCGTCGAGACCGTCGAGCAGCATGGCGGCGTAGATGGCCCAGGCGGCATTCGTGAAGTTGCCGTCGATGGAAGCCACGATCGAGTAGAAGCCCGCGAACAAGCCGCCGGTCGTGAGCAAGTTGGGCAGAAGGTAGATGCCCCTGCGGCGCAAATTGCTGTGGCGGGCATCCACGGTCGTCTCGATACCTCTATCTTGGCCGGTGGCTTGCGCCCGCGGCTCGCCGCTACAATTGCACGCGGCGCCGCTCCGCGGCGCAGGCGAGTCGCAGTCAATGTACCTGAGTCACGCCCGGCTGAACACGGCGAGCTGTGATCGGTGTCGCGGGCCTTTTGCGCCGCCACGGGCATCATGGCCGCCGTGAGCACCGAAGCACCGTCGCTCTCCTTCGCGCCGCGCCGCCTGTGGCGGCTCGGCCTCGTGCTGCTGGCCATCGCGGCGCAGCCCGTCGCCGAAGCGCAGCGCCGCGCGAGCGACGCGCGCTCCGGCCCGGACCCCGAGCTGCGCAAGATCCTCGTGGCCGCGATCGCGGATGCCGACAGTTTCGGCGACCGCTTCGATGCCGAGGTCTGGCTCACGGACATGTCGCACCGCACGCGGCGTCAGGTGCCGAACGCCGCCGAACGTGTGGAGATCCTACAAACCGTGCATCGCCAAGCGACGAAGGTCGGCATCGCGCCCGAGCTCGTGTTGGCCGTCATCGACGTGGAGAGCGACTTCGATCGATTCGCGATCTCGTCGGCGAGCGCGCTCGGCCTCATGCAGGTGATGCCGTTCTGGGTACCGGAGCTCGGCTACGAGGACAAGAACCAACTGTTCGAGATCGAAACCAACGTCCTGCTCGGCTGCCGGATCCTCAAGTACTACCTCGACATGGAGCGCGGGGACCTCGTGCGCGGCCTCGCGCGCTACAACGGCAGCGTCGGCAAGCGCTGGTACTCCGACCGTGTCATCGAGCGGCTACGGACGAAGTGGTTCCGGCAGTGAGCGGATCACTTCGCGACGACGAACTCGGCCGGCACGTTGCCTTGCCATTCTTCCAGATGCACCGTATCGACGCGCGCCGCCGGCGGACCTTGCCAGAGCCAGCGCGTGAGCGCGGCGACGGCCGCCGCGTCGCCTGAGGCAACGACCTCGACGCGGCCGTCTGCGAGGTTCTTGACCCAGCCGCCCAGTGCGAGTGTTTGCGCTCGCTCGGCCGTGGCGGAACGGTAGTAGACGCCTTGCACTCGGCCGGCGACCAAACAGCGTACGGATTGCTTGAGGGTACCCGCGCTCACGGCTCAGTCGGGGGCGTCCTCGCTCGAGCGCAGCGCGAATATGGCCCGGTTCTTCGCGCGTATGGCGTTCATGCGGGCCGGGCCGTAGGCCTCCTGTTCGATCTGTCGTTCGGCCTCCTCGAGGAGGCGCCGCGCGTCGGCCAGCGTGTCGGCGGAGACTCGGCCGGGGCCTGCTTGCTCGGCGGCCCTGATAGCTTGACGCGCATCGCTCATCTCCTGAACCGGCGGCGCCGTGACGCAGCCAACGAGGAGCAACGTGCCGACCATCAGTAGAGCGCGGAGCATTTCTAGTTGTTGTAGGTCGATCGACCGCTTCGGCCCGAGACCGTACGCGCCGCTCGCGCCAGCGTCAAGGCGGCACGCCGTTTCTAGTCGAGGGTCTAGCCCTTACACTGCGCCAATGAAGGCCAAAATTTACCACAATCCCCGCTGCAGCAAATCCCGGGCGACGCTCGCACTGCTCGCGGAGCGCGGGCTCGAGACGGAGATCGTGAACTATCTCGAGAGCCCGCCGTCGCGCGAGACGCTCGCCAAGTTGCTGCGCAAGCTCGGGCAGCCCGCGATCACGCTCGTGCGCACGGGCGATCCAGAGTTCGGAGAATATGCCGGTCGGAAGCTCGACGATGACGAGATCCTCGACCTGCTCGTCGCGCTACCGCGGCTGCTGCAACGGCCCATCGTCGAAGTCGGTGCACGCGCACGCATCGGCCGACCGCCTGAGCAGATTCTCGA
>Ga0302046_10005362_pt1 | contig 11325 bp, 11 predicted proteins | sample RVTome_11_FD_200261 | JGI IMG/M metagenome (GOLD analysis project Ga0302046, IMG submission 200261) | Soil microbial communities from uranium-contaminated site in the Upper Colorado River Basin, Wyoming, United States - RVT147D111 (version 2) ... | reverse complement strand
TCGGTCTTGAGCAGCGCACCCATCGTGTCCTGCAGTACCGACGGGTCGACCAGTTCGATCTCTAGGGCGACCAGTGCGCGGAGCCAGTCTAGCGTTTCGGCCACCCCCGGCCGCTTGTAAAGCGAGCGGTCGCGCAGCGACTGGACGATGCTCGTCACCTGGCGTGCGAGCGCTTCGGCCGCCTCGGGCACGCGGGCGCCGACGATCGCCAGCTCTTTGTCGAAGGATGGATAGTCAATCCAATGGTACAAACAGCGGCGCTTGAGAGCGTCATGGATCTCCCGGGTACGATTGGACGTAATCACGACGTGCGGTTGCTGACGAGCGCGGATGGTCCCGATTTCCGGAATCGTGATCTGAAAGTCCGATAGGACCTCGAGCAAGTAGGCTTCGAAGGCGGCATCGCTGCGATCGATCTCATCAATCAGCAGGATGGGGGCGATCTGTGAATCACTGTCGATTGCCTCCAATAAGGGTCGTCGCAAAAGAAACTCGGGACCGAACAGCTCGGCCTCGTTGGCCGTACCGCCCTGGGCCTCGGTCAGGCGGATGTGAAGCATCTGCCGTGTGTAGTTCCAGTCGTAGACCGCCTGATGAATATCGAGGCCCTCGTAGCACTGCAGCCGGATCAGCGGGGCATCCAGCAGTGCTGATAGGACCTTAGCGACTTCGGTCTTGCCGACGCCGGCCTCCCCTTCGAGGAACAGCGGCCGGCCCATGCGCAGGCTGAGGTAGATCACCGTCGCCAGATTGCGCTCGGCGATGTAGCCCTGATCGGCCAGACTGGCTTGCAGGCTTTCAATCGAAGCAGGCAGATTGCTCGGGACGCCGGGGTCAGGCATACAGCCGCCAGATCAGCCTTCGACGTGGCTCTTGACGCAGTTGAAGAATTCTCCCGTAAGCCGCTGGGTCATTGATCCCATCAGACGCGAGGCCAGGCTGGCGAAGGTGCCCTGGATGCTGACGTCGGCCGTCCAGGTCAGGTCGGTCACGCCGCCTTCCCCTTCGGTCAGGAACATTTCGCTGGTAGCGTCGGCCGTGCTGCCGGGTGCCGTGCCGTGGGCCTTCATCTTGGCCCGGTTCGGCTCGTCGAGTTCAAGCCACTCAATCTGGGCGGTGAAGCGGGCTTTCATCGAGCCAAAGCCGACCGAGACTACCGCCTGGAAACGCTTGCCTTCCTCCAGCACTTCCATCGATTCGAGCCCCGGAGCGCATTGCCCAACCTTGTGGGGGTCGGTCAAGAATGCCCAGACGGCCTCCCGGGTGGCGGCCATCGACGTCTTGCCTTCAAGTTTCATCCGCGTGCTCCTGCGACCGGGTGAGAGACCAGATTATAGCTGAGCGGCCGCGCCGGTTCAGGGGCACGGATAAGTATTTCCGTTGCCGTCGGTCATGATTTGGATCAGGCCAGTGGCCTGCAGGGTGGCTGTCAACACCAACGGATGCTGGCCATTGTCCATTACGTTCTGGTCATAAAACGAGTAGGTGCCCGGCGCCACGTCACGCCGGATGGCAGTGCTCGACAGTTGGTCGCCCAGGATCAAATTGCCCGGCACCATCTGCATCGGGTGGAAGGTGCAGTTTTGGACCGTGCCATAGACGGCGCAAATGCCCGGTTCGCTGCCATTGGGCGTGAAACCCTGGTACATGCGGCAGGTGTTGTCGACCCCCGCCACCAGCTTCAGCGGATAGTCGGGCGAATTCGCCACCGGTGAGCCGGCCTCACCCAGCGTGTATGCGTCGACGAAATCAAACAAAGTGGGATCTACCGGCCCAGCGCTGGCCCACAGGCTCCACAGGAAAGATACGTCGTCCAGCACGTCCCGCTTTACGGCCAGCTCGACGCCGGGCACGCTTCCGGGTCGGATGCGGGCCCAGGCTGTATCCGGATCGTCGCCCTGGCCCGAATCGAACAGCATCAGCTCATAGCCATCACCGGCGGCGCCATCGGACTGCATGGGCGTGTCGCCCCCGACGTCGTCATTGGCATCGAGCCAGACCCGCACCCGCTCGCTCGTCCAGCTTCCCGGCGGGTTGGTGCCGAGCACCAGCCAATCGCCGCGGCCGTCCAGGTCCAGGTCGAGCTCGACACCGTAAGTGGCCGGAAAGCCGATCTCGGTTTGGTGCGTTCCGGCCAGCGAGAACATGAAGTAGAAGAACTGATCGTCGAAGGTGAGGTCGCCACGGGTGATGTCGATGTCGGGACGGTAGCTCATGGCATCAGCGGTGAAAGGTCGTTCCAACCGGTTTCGTTCGAAGGTATCGCCGGCGCTGGCCCGGCCTTCGGCGCCCGTGGCTGCCGAACTGATATCGGACATGAACAGCTTGCTTCCCGGCGATTCGGCCGGCATTGCGACGTGGACCACCGTCGGCGTGGCCGGGACTTCGGTCGGACCCACCGTCGGCAGGGCTTGGCTGGCCTCGGGTGCGCTTGTCTCGGTCGGGGGTGGAACGGTCGCGCTTGGCGGGGGGGAAGTCAGACTGCAGGCCAGACTGGCCAGCAGGATTGGCAGCGCCAAACGCATCCATGCTCGATTGATCATCATTCCTGCCTCCCAGCAGACCTGCTAGCGCGAGCTTACTTGAAGATCAGCTCCCATTCAAGCCGCCCGCCACGCGGACTATAATCCGACGGTTGACGTCGCGGAAGAGGCGATCATGCACACCGAACGCTTGCAGCGGCTCCAAGCGGCAATTGCCGACGCCAGCCTTGACGGCTACGCACTGGCACCCGGACCCAGCCTGTTCTACCTGACCGGCCTGGCATTCCATCTTATGGAGCGGCCGATTGTCTTGTTGGTACCTGCCAAGGGCAATCCAGGATTGATCGTCCCCGGCATGGAGAAAGACAAAGCCAGCACTAGCGACCTCACATTCGTGCCCTTCAGTTACGGTGAGGATCCGGCATCCCAACCCGAGGCCTTTGGCAGGGCGCTGGCTGCCCTGGGCTTGACCCAGGGGCAGATCGGCGTCGAGCCGCTGCGCTTGCGCTTCTACGAGTCCGAGCTGCTGCGTCAAGCGGCGCCCGCCTTGCTCCAGGTGGCGGCCGAGCAGGTGGTCGGTGGCCTCAGGCTGCGCAAGGCCGCCGCCGAGGTCGAGGCCATGCGGCGGGCCGTCGAGATCGCCGAGACAGCCATGAACGCGTTGGTTCCCCAACTGGCGGTTGGAATGACCGAGCGGCAAATCGCCGCCGAACTCACGGTCCAGCTGCTGGCCGCCGGCTCCGATCCCGCCCTTCCGTTCCACCCTATCGTCGCCTCCGGCCCCAACAGCGCCCTGCCCCACGCCACCGCCGGGGAGCGCCAGCTACAGCCAGGTGAATTCCTTCTGATCGACTGGGGCGCCAGCTATCAGTCCTACTTCTCCGACCTGACCCGAACGTTCAGCGTTGGCCAACCGTCCGATGACATGACCAGCATTCACCACGCCGTAATGGCGGCCAACGAGGCCGGCCGCCGGGCCGTCCGGCCCGGCGTCTCTTGCGGTTCGATCGATCAAGCTGCCCGTAACGCTATTGAAGGGGCCGGCTATGGAGAACGTTTCATCCACCGGACCGGCCACGGTTTGGGCCTCGAGGAGCACGAAGAGCCCTACCTGTATTCCGGCAACGACCGTATGCTGGACAGCGGCATGGCATTCACGATCGAGCCCGGCATCTACCTGCCAGAATTGGGCGGCGTGCGCATCGAGGACAATGTGGTTGTCACCGACGATGGCGTTGACACCTTGAGCAGCCTGCCGCGCACGCTGGAGAAGGTGGGGTGACCCAACTGCGGCCGGGTGGCGAACCCTACCTCCACCTTGGCGACGACACGGGCTGCCTGCTTGTCCATGGACTGACGGCCACCCCGGGCGTGCTGCAGGAGCTCGGCCAACACCTGAGCACCCAGGGTCGGACGGTGCATGGCGTTCGCCTGTTTGGCCACGCCACCCGAGTGCAGGATTTGGAGCGAGCCCACTACCGTGATTGGTTGGCCTCGGTCGAAGATGGTTGGTCCCTGCTTCGGCCACATTGCCGCCAACTATATCTGATCGGGCATTCGCTCGGTGGATCACTCTGCTTGACGCTGGCCAACGAGCTAAACCCCAGCGGCATCGTGTCGATTTCGGCGCTCGACCGGATGCCCTTTCCGTCCTGGGCCCGTTGGTTCCGTTGGCTGCGCATCGTGATCCGCCGCGTCCCCAAGTCCAGACGCGATGATTGGCACGACCCCACGGCCGCCGGGCGTTACCTGGCCTATGACAGCTACCCGGTCAACGCCGCCTTTCAGTTCTACGACTTGCTCCAAATTATGCAGCGCCAGTTGGCGCAGATCCGGACTCCCGTCCTCTTCATCCAGCCGCCTGACGACCGGATGACGGGGCCAAGGGCAATGAGCCGGCTGTACGGCGCCGTCGGCAGCCTTGACAAGGAAATGCTTCGTTTGGAGGGCAGCAACCATATCGCCCCGATGGATGCAGCCCGTCAGGACCTGTTTGCCGCCGTCAGCAATTTCATCGAACGCATCCACGCCGGCAGCCGTGTCAAGGCCGTGTCAGCGTGAGCCTGCTGGAGGCCGTCGTTGCCGGTCTGCCGGTAGTCCTGGCCAGCCAGCAGATCGGGGATCAGTGGCTGCCGCTCATGAACGGCGCCAGCTCCATCGGTTACGAAGCTTTCTATCTGCTGCTGATGCCGGCATTGTTCTGGTGTTGGGACGCCGGACTAGGGGTCCGCATCGGCTTCATCCTGCTGACCAGCGCCCTGCTTAACGCCAGCCTCAAGCTCGTGTTCGCCTTGCCTCGCCCAACTTGGGTGAGCGCGGCCGTCGAGGGCCTGGCCCACGAGACTACCTTTGGCCTGCCCTCGGGTCACGCCCAGAACGCGGTCGCCGTCTGGGGCCGCCTGGCGCTGGGTCTTGAGCGGCGTTGGGCCCTGCCGGCGGCCGCCGGCTTGACGGGTCTCATTTCCTTCTCTCGGCTGTACTTAGGTGTGCACTTCCCCCTCGATGTGGTGGCCGGCTGGGTGGTCGGTGCACTGGTGTTGGCAAGTTTCATCTGGCTCGAAGCGCCGGTGTGGCGCTGGCTCCAAGGCCGCACGCTGGCCGGCCGGTTGCTGATCGTCGTTGCGGCCTCCTGGCTGTTCCTGCTGCTCGGACTGCGTGCCTGGTCATTGGCCGCCGCACAACCCCTGCCCGAGCTCTGGCTGACCAATGCCGCCGCCGAGCTGGGTGCTGCCTGGGAGGATCCGAGGCAGCTAGCTGGACTTTTCTCCGTCAGCGGCCTCTTGCTTGGCTTTGGACTGGGCGGGGTCTTGCTAGCGCAGCGGGGTGGCTTGCCGGCCAACCCGGCTTGGGGCAACCGGGCCGGCCGTTATGCAATCGGTGCCGCCGGGGTGGCGCTGCTTTACCTGGGATTGGATTTGATCAGTCTGGATGACGCCAGTCTCTTCGGGCTCGGCTACCGCTACCTGCGCTACGCGTCGATCGGATCGTGGATCAGCTTCGGCGCGCCGTGGGTCTTCGGCAGGATTGGCCTGCTCCGACCCGGCTCGCCGGGAACCTAGCCCGGCTGCAGGCTGCGCCACACATACCAGTGGCCGGCGCGGTCCCCGGCGTCCTCCGGCGCACGATCGTAGTACACATCGAAGGCTTGCTGCTTGCCCGTCTGTAACCGGAAGTAGAAACGGCCGACCCCCCACGATCCGCGGGCGGCGGCCGTCTTCAAATGGGCGGGCTGCATGTTGCGCGCCATGTCCCCCTTGCGCTCGAAATCCTGCCATTGCGCCAGCAGCCGCTCAACCTGGTAGCGCTGGCCACGCCAGACGATAGCGGCGGGCGCCGGCGGCCGCTTGCTCAATGCCGGTGGCACGGCGAACTCCACTTCGATCTCTTCGCTGATGAAGGCCTTGGCCTGCCAGCCCTCCATATGAATTCCCCCATCCCCGCATGGGAAACGGGCCGGGCGTTGCCCGGCCCGTCGTCGCCGCTAGTGGCTCAATCTTCGCCTTCTTCTTGGTCTTCCCGGGTCTTCTTGGCGATGATCTCCTCGGCGATATGGGGCGGCACCACCTCGTAGTGGCTGGGCTCCATGCCAAAGAAACCGCGTCCCCCGGTGATCGAGCGCAGGTCGTTGGTATAGCGCTGGATCTCGGCCAGCGGCACTTGCGCCGTCACCACGCTGCGCCCATGCTCGTTTTCCATCCCTTGCACCCGCGCCCGCCGGGTGTTGAGGTCGCCCAGCACATCGCCCATGTTGGCCTCGGGAACGGTCACTCGGATGTTCATAATCGGTTCGAGGATGACCGGCCCCGCCTCGCGGAAAGCAGCCTTGAAGGCCTCGCGTCCGGCGATTTCAAATGCTATTGCCTTGGAATCCACCGGGTGCTCCTTGCCATCGACCACACTGACCTGCACCTTCTCGATCGGGTAGCCGGCCACCACCCCCTTACCCATCACGCTGCGAACACCCTTTTCGATGGCTGGCATATAGCCTTGCGAGATGGCGCCGCCAAACACTTTGTTCTGAAAGACGAAGTTGTCTTCCTCGGTTGGCTCCACGGTCAGTTGGACCTCGGCGAATTGGCCAGCGCCGCCGGTCTGCTTCTTATGCCGGTACTGGGACCCGCCCTGGCGTGTAATCGTTTCCTTGAACGGTACCTTGGGCTCTTCGGTCAGCAGCCCCGTTTGGAATTTGGCCTCGGCCTTGCGGATGGCTACGTCAATGTGCTGGTCGCCCATCCCTTGCAGGATCGTCTGGTTGGTCGCCTGCTCATTGTGCCAGGTCAAGGTTGGATCTTCTTCCGAAAGGCGCGCCAGGGTCGGGCCGAGCTTGGCCGAGTCGGCCTGGGTCTTCGGATGCACCGCCACGGAGTACAAGGCATTTGGGTAATCGGGCATCGCCAGCTGAAGGGGGTGCCCCTTGTCGCACAACGTGTCGCCGGTCTGGGAGTGAGCCAGCTTGGCCACCGTGCCAATATCGCCAGCGTGCAAATGTTCCACCGCAAACTGTTCTTTGCCGCGTATCACATGTAGTTGGCCGAGCCGCTCGTCCTCCCGGCGGTTGGCGTTCCAGGCACGGCTGTCGCTGCCGAGCGTCCCGGAATACACACGCAGGTAAGTCAGCTTGCCGACAAACGGATCGGCGGTCGTCTTCCAGATGTAGGCCGCCAGGGATCCGGCGTCGCTGATCTCCAGTTCTTCCTCGCCGGCGGCACCCTCGGCCTTGACCGTCGGCCGCTCAGTCGGTGAAGGCATCAGTACCAGAATCGCATCAAGCAGCGCACGTGCGCCGAGACCATTGGTACCCGCCGCCAGAAACACGGGGACATAGCGGCCCGAACGGATGACCCGGCTCAGGCCATGCAGGATTTCATCATCGCTCAGGCTCTGCCCATCCAGGTATTTCTCAAGCAGTGAGTCATCGCCCTCGGCGGCGGCTTCGATCAACTGAAGCCGGGCTTCCTCGGCCTGGTCCGCCAGTTCGTCCGGGATGGCTTGCGGGTCGGACCCGGCTTCGCCGTAGGCCTTCATCGATAGGACGTCAATTACGCCCTTGAAATTGAGTTTCTCACCCCAGGGGATCTGGACTGGCAGGAAGCTTGAGCCGGTCGGCAGGGTTGCGATCGAAGCCATCGCCCGCTTCAAACTGGCGTTTTCGCGGTCCATTTTGCTGACCACGACGAAACGCGGCAGCCCGAACTGCTGACAATAGTCCCAGACGACCTCGGTGCCGACCTCGACGCCGGCGACGGCCTCAATCAGAACCAGGGCTCCGTCGGCCACCCGCAGCGCCGAAATGACCTCACCGATGTAATCCGTGTAGCCGGGCGTATCCAGCAGGTTGATCTTGTGATCACGGTACTCGACCGGCAGGATGGCGGTCGACAGGGAATGCGCTCGTCTGATTTCTTCGTCTTCAAAGTCGGAGGCCGTCGTGCCGTCCTCGACTTTGCCCATCCGGGTGATGGCGCCGATCGTGAACAACATGGCCTCGGCCAGTGACGTCTTGCCGGCGCCGGCGTGTGACACCAGCGCGATGTTTCGCAGTGATACGGTGGCGTATTCCTTCATCGCAGCGGGCGTCCTCCGTGGGTAAGGATTGGCTGCCGGATTCTAAGTCAGCGGCAGTAGGTTGTCAAAGATTCGCGTCGAACTGGGGACCGGATGTTACAATCGCCCAACCCCCGACTGAGTAGACTGAGGCCACCTCATCAAACGTCCCGCTGGCGCACTCTTGACAGCCCGCCATGCTCCCCATGCCGCCGTCCCCGCTGCGGTCCGCAGCCCGACCGGCAGTACAGGCAAACAGCCAGTCGTGGCGACATGCGTCAGCGCCTGACGTTCGAGTGGCGCTATCTGGTCGACCGCACACCATGGGACAGCGGCATCACCCCGCCCGAGGTTGAGCGCTACTTGCAGGACCATGTCCCGGGCCGCGCGCCGGAGCTTGGTTGTGGCACCGGGACCAACGCCGTTCGCTTGGCCGAGGCGGGCTGGCAGGTGACCGCCGTCGATATCTCCACGCTGGCGATTCTGTCAGCGCGGCGCAAGGCCGCCCGTGCGAATCGCGCCGTCACCTTAATGCGGGCCGATGTCGGCCGGGCCCAAGACCTGCGGGAGATACGGGGGCCCTTCGATCTTGCGCTGGACATCGGCTGCCTTCACGCCCTTCGTCCGGCGCAGCGCGTCGGATATGCCGGCCGGCTCCAGCGTTGGCTCTCACCGGGCGCCGACTACCTGCTTTACGCCTTCCTGCAGCCTAGCGAGCAGCCCAGCCGGTGGCCGAGCCCGGCTGAATTGGAGGCGCTCTTCACCAACGGCTTCCACCAAATCTCCATCGAGCATGGCGAATTCGACAGTCACCCATCCGCCTGGTTCCAGTACGAGCGCACGCCATGAGTCGCCATGTGCTGTTTCTGTTTATGGATGGCGTGGGCCTGGGCACGGACGATCCGGCGGTCAATCCTTTGGCGGCGGCCCGCATGCCCCAACTGCGCAAGTTGCTTGGCGGCCAGCCGTTGGTGGCGTCGGCCGCCGGCTTCCACGGAGAGCGGGCCTCAGTCCTTCGTCTCGACGCGCAGATGGGGGTCGAGGGAACTCCGCAGTCGGCCACCGGACAGGCCGCCCTGCTCACCGGCAAGAATGTCTCCCAACTGATTGGCGGCCACTACGGTCCAAAACCCAACCCGGAGATTGCCGCCATTTTGGAGCAGGGCAATCTGTTCAGCCAGGTAGTGGCCCGGGGCGGGAAGGCAGCCCTGCTCAACGCCTACCCACCCCAATACTTCGCCAACATCGAATCCGGGCGCCGACTGTACTCGTCCATTCCACTGGCGGCCGACGCCGCCGGCCTGTCGCTCAAGACAGCGGAAGATCTTGTGTCCGGCCAGGCCTTTTCGGCCGACTTCACGGGCGCCGGTTGGGCGTCTCAACCGAACTTCCCGCCGGCACCGATCTACAACGAAAGACAAGCCGGCCAACAATTGGCCCTGACTGCCGGCCAGTATCAGCTCGCCTGGTTTGATTATTGGGCCAGCGATTACGCCGGTCACAAGCAGGCGATGCAGCAGGCTGTCGAGATGATGGAAGGCTTCGACGGTGTGCTTGGTGGCTTGCTCAGCGCATGGGATACCTCTGGCGACCTGATCATCTTGACGTCCGACCACGGCAACATGGAGGACATGAGCGTACGGGGTCACACCAGGAACCCAGTGCCGGGCCTGCTGATTGGGCCCGACGAGGCGCGCCGCCAGGCGGCGGACCGACTGACGGACCTGACCGACCTGGCTCCCTTCCTGCTTGACTTCCTCTTCGGCCCGGACCGGGGAGGTGCATGATATGATGAGCGCCGCTTTCCAATCGGAGCAACGAGCCTCGATGACCATCAGCTCAGAAGAACTGCGCTATGTCATGCGCAGTTGGTCTACCGGTGTGTCGCTGGTTAGCTCGCACCACGACGGCCTGCGTCACGGCATGACGGTCAGCGCCTTTACCTCCGTCTCGCTCGAACCTCCGCTTGTCTTGATTTCGCTCGAACGCATCACACGCACCCGCAGGCTGGTAGATGCAAGCGGCCACTTTGCCGTCTCCATACTGGCCGCCGATCAACGCGAGCTGTCAGACCGCTTTGCCGGGCGCATCCCCGATGATGGCGATCGGTTCGAGGGTATTGCCACCCGGGACACCCCCTCCGGTTGTCCGGTGCCGCACGACAGCCTGGCTTTCCTCGACTGCCAGGTGACCACGACCTATGAAGGCGGAACCCACACGATCTTCCTGGGCGAGGTGCTGGCTGCCGAAGTGCTGCGCCAGGCGCCCCCTCTGCTGTACTTCAACCAGGATTACCGCTCGCTGCTTGACCCTGAGGGGGAACCACCAAGGCGCTAAGTGCATAAAGGTGTCAAGAGGGATCACAAAGGCAAGTACGGCTGTCAGTTGTCAGCCGTCAGCGGCACGTAGTAGGCTGAGAACCGTCACCGGATTGCTTCGAGGCCAACGCCGAACGCGCTCCTTTGTGCTCCTTACTCTCCCCTTTGTGTCCCTGGAGTCCTTGTGGTTAATCCAGCCGCTCGAAGCGATCCACATTGAGCACGAAGACGGTCGCCCGGCGGTGGGTCGTGTCCACGGGCGGGGTAGTATGGCTGCGGATGACCTCCAACGCCGAGTCGACCCGCTCGGCATCCGTTCCAATGATCAAGGTGGTGTTGCCGCGGCGGAAGAAACCACCGGTCGAAGCGATACGGGTGACACCGAAGGAGTCGTCCGTCAATGCCTTGAGCACGTTCTCGGCGTCCTCGTCCCGCAGCACAACAATCATCATCTTCACGGCTAGAACTCCTCGTAGCGGTCCACATCCAGCACAAAGACGATAGCGCCCGAAATCTCAACCGGACGCCCGGCAGGCGCGTCACCATCCGTCAACGGCCCCGTCAGGAATTCGACTCGCTGCTGGGTTGCATTGCGCAGCGCCTCGATTGTCTCGCGCAGTTTGCCCGCCGGAATGCCGACCAGAAGGATGTGGTTCGGTTGGCCCAGAAAGCCGCCGATGCTATCAATGCGGGTGGTGGGCACGCCGCGCAGGGCCATGGCATTGTTGGCCGACTCGAAATCTCGCTGTTGGATCACCGCCGTCACCACATGCTTGATCGGCTCCCGGTGATCGGCCACCAGGATCGAGCGTGCCCAGAATTCGACGCCAGAGTCGAGTGCCAGATCGACCTCAGCCACCAATTCTTCGTAGGTTTCATCCGAGATGACCCCGTCGCGGCGTAATGTCGCCAGCATGCTGCGCTGCGCCCGCAGCGACTCCCGCCGTGCTGTGGCCATCTCCTCGACCTCGAGCTCGGGT
>Ga0302046_10005361_pt1 | contig 11327 bp, 10 predicted proteins | sample RVTome_11_FD_200261 | JGI IMG/M metagenome (GOLD analysis project Ga0302046, IMG submission 200261) | Soil microbial communities from uranium-contaminated site in the Upper Colorado River Basin, Wyoming, United States - RVT147D111 (version 2) ... | reverse complement strand
TGCCAGGCCTTGAGCCCCTCGAGGTCCAGCAACGGCCGGACGGCCGGGTCGGCGTAGGACATCCCGAGCAACAGCTCCCGGAATCGCTCGACCAGCTCCGGCTTCACGCCATCGAGGACCGTGAAGTTGCAGTGGTCGTACGGTGGCGTACGCGCCAGCACCGTCGTGGAGCCTGGCCGCAGAGTCCCTTCCTGCGCGAAGGCCAGGAGGTTGCTGTCGATCAGGCACGCGGCCTCCACCTCCCCGCGCAGCAGGGCCTGTACCGCGTCGCGCTCGCCGCCCACGTGATCGCCGTGCTTGCCGGGCATGACGTCGAAGGGCACCACCTCGACGTCCTGGTCTGGCCGCAGCCCGGCCTCGGCCAGGAGCCCCAGCGGAATCAACGTCGCCTGCGGCGAATCGCGGGCGCCGACGCCCACGCGTGTGCCGCGCAGGTCCTCGAGCCGCCGCGGTGGGGCATCGGCGCGGGTGACGATGACGGAGGTCAGGTCGCGATCGGTGTCGCGCATGCAGAGGGCCCGTGCCTCACGCCCCATCAGCCGGGCGAGGCGCTCGGTCTCCAGCCACGCGAGCGGCGAGTTCCAGGCCACGTCGACGTACCCGAGGACGTGCGCCGCCACCTGGCGCTCGTAGTTGGAGTAGAGCACGTAATCGAACTCCAGCCCGCGCCGCTCGAAGTAGTCGCGGAATCCGTCCCAGATGGCCACGACCTTCGGGTCATAGGCCACCGCCCCCATGATGAGCGCACCGTCGGTGTACCAGACCGCCATCGCTAGAAGAGCTCCATGCCGCACGCGGCCTTGCCGACGAAGTCGTACAGCACGTCGGTCGTGGGCCCCATCACGCTCGCGGCGCGCGCATCGCGGAAGTACCGCTCCACCGCGACGTCCCTGCGAAACGCCGCCCCGCCACACACGCGCATGGCGGTATCGAGGACCTGCGTGGCGGCCTCGCCCGCGGCGGCCTTGCACTCCAGCACGCGGAGGGGGGCGTCGGGCCGTCCAGTCTCGAGCGCGCCGAGCGTGTCGTCGAGCAGCGCGCGGGCCGCGTCGGCGTTGACCCGCATGCGCCCGACGTAGTTCCGGACGGTCGGCAGATCGGCCAGCGCCGAGCCGACGTGCTCGTGACGCGTCCGGACGGCGTGATCGGCCGTCCTGGCCACGGCCGCTTCCATGAGACCCACCGAGCAGGCGGCCGAGAGCACGTTGAAGAGCGGCAGCACGGTCTGCAGCATGATGTCGAAGCCCTTGCCGTCGGCACCGAGCATGGCCGAAGCCGGGACCTCGACACCTTCCGCGGTGACCGGCGAGGAATCATTGCCGCGCAGTCCGAGGCCGTCGAAGCCGGACGGCATGCTCAGGCCGGGAGCGCCGGCCGGCACGAGCCACAGCGTGCTGAGGCCCTCCGCCTCGACCGGCCGCGACGACCAGACGTAGGCGGTCGCCTTCGAGGCGGACGTGACCCAGCTCTTGCGACCGTCGAGCACCACGTCGCTCCCGCGCCTGGTGGCGGTGCCGAGCGGGGCCCAGAACTGGCTGCGCGAGCCTGCCTCGCTGAAGGCCAGCGTGCTCACATGGGCGCCGGATGCGGCGGCCCGCCGCACGGCCGCCGGGGCATGCGCCTCGAGGACCGCCGCGCCGGAGAAATGCATGCAGGCGACCATCGCCGTCGAGCCGCAGTCTCTGGCCAGCCGCTCGACGACCCTTGCCGCGCCGCGGGGTCCGAGGCCCAGACCGCCGACGTCCACAGCGCTGACGGCCCCGAGGAGCCCCGCGCGCGCGAGCGCCGCGATCGAGTCGGCTGGAAACGCGCCGTCCCGGTCCACGCCGGCCGCCGCCGGCGCGACCACCGTGGCGCAGATCTCTTCCAGAGCTTCTCTGTACGCGTCGGTTGAAGCGATCACCCCTGTATCCTCCGTTCCAGGCGCCGCCGGCGCCGGCGGAGGAGGAGGCCTAGGCGAATCCCCTGACGGCGTGCCCGACGGCGCAGCCCGGCTCGATCACGTCGAGCCCGCGGCCGTGTCAGCGATAACGCGAGCGGTGCACGGTCATGGATTCCTCGTCAGGTGGACGGTCGACGATAGCAGAATCGCCGGAGGCGCGTCACCTCCGCTCACTGACGGTAGAATCGCCACGTCGGAAGGACAGGAGGCTTGGCCATGAAGTCGATGACGTTTCTCCTTGCCGGCCTCGCAGCCGGTGTCCTCGTGACCTGGTCGCTGCTTCCCGCGGCCGGGGCCTCGGGCACCGGCAGCGACGGTGTGCCCAGGACGTTCGACACCTTCGACATCCCGTTCGACCAGCTCCCGGGCGGCCGGGTCGATGCCGGGGGCAACCTCGATCCGACCTCGTCGCCCGAGGACGCGCACGCCGGCGCCTTCGTCGTCGCCGAGCGGCTGGGACTGTTCGGCAACTTCGAGTGGCTTCACTGGATCCCCACGGCACCCTCCGAGCAGAATCGCGACACCGGGGAGTGGTCTGGCGGCGACCTCGACGGCTTCCCCACCGGATGGGGCTCCACCGGGCTCGGCATCGCCCGGAACTGCCTCTACTGGGGGCGCAGCAACTCCACGAACACCACGGGCCCCGGCGTCACCCGTGACGTGAAGATCTTCCGGATCCAGCCGGATCCCGAGCGCAATCCGCCGGTCGAGATCGGCACGATGCCGCAACTGGTCACCGGGGACGGCACGACCGTCCGGGACCGCGAGCTGCGTCTCTACGACTACACCTCCTCCGACGGTGTCGACCGCATGCTCATGGTGCGTGCCGCCGCCACGGGCACGGGCGGCGACGTGATCACCTACACCGTGGACCCGGAAACCTGCCTGCCGCTCGACGACGGCGCCACCGCGGCAGGCGTCCTCGCCCACGAGTTCTACCTCTGGCACGACCCCGACAACGCCAACCGCTTCGTCGTGATCTCGCAGACCTACGGGTCGCAGGAAGAGGACCTCGTCTTCACCGCCATCACCGACGAGCACACGGGGGAGGTGCTGCAGGAGCCGCTGCTGCTGGCCTCGTTCACGCTGGAGGACGTGGGCGGACCGACGCGCGACGAGGTGCCGGGTGAGCACGGCCTGTATCCCGATGGGCGATTTCCCGACTACAGCCACCTGACCGACGCCTGGGGCCGCCCCGGGGCGTCTCAGCGCTCGGAGGGGAACGACCTGCATTCGGGCACGCTGTCCGACGACGGTGAGCGCTTCTACGCCGCGGGCGGGACGGCCGGGATGTACATCCTGAACACGGAGGCGATCGCCAGCAACACGAACGCGGAGCTCGCGGCGGGCGCCGTCTGCACCCAGGCGTCGACCAACGTGTGGGTCGACGGCCGGGTGGGCGGACTGGTCGACGTGCGCCGCCTCCCGGAGGTGGCCACCGACTGCGTGCACCCGGTGCTCAACTCCGATCCGGGCGTGCTGGCCATGCTCGCCTCCGACCGGTCCGACGCCGAGAAGCTCGTGCACTACACGCGGCTCGAGGACCGGTCGCGCTTCGACATCGCGCCGCCGTTCATCGCCGCGGCCGGGGTCCACAGCGCCATCCCGGTGCCGAACCGGCCCTCGCGGTCGCAGGGCAACGACGCGGGCCGCCCGGCCTATGTCGTGATCACCGAGGAGTGGCCGTTCGGCCCGTGCCCCGAGCGTGGATTCCGGATCATCTCGGTCGAATCCGAGATCAACCCGATGCTGGTGGGCGCCCACGCCATGTCTGACAGCCTGATCGACAACTGCCTCGCGCAGCCCGTGCCCCCGGGCTCGACCATCCGGCCGATGATGCACGCGCACAACCCGACGGTGCTCGAGAACCTCGTGTTCGTGAACTGGCTGGGGCACGGCATCCGGGCCATCGACATCTCCAACCCGTTCAACCCGCGCGAGGTGGGCCACGCGCGGCCGGTGCCGTGGGGCGACATCATGAGCTACCCCGACTTCCACGACGGGCTGCTCTACGTCGGCGACAACCACTCGGGGCTGCACGTCTTCAAGTACACCGGCCCGCGGGCCGATGAGCTGCCGGCGGGCGTGTACTCGTCGAACCGGACGAGCCCGCACTGATGGACCCGCGACCGAGCGTGGAGAGGACGTGATGAAGCTGGGCCAACGACGGGTGGCGATGTGGTGTGCAGCGTGGCTGGTGATCGCGGCGTTCTCCGGCTCGCCGGAAGCGGCGCAGGAGGGCAGCCGGCCACTCTACAGCGACCAGGACCTGCTCTTCCTCCACCACATGATCGTGCACCACCAGCAGGCGGTGGACATGGGACTGCTCGTGCCGTCGCGCAGCGACCGTGAGGAGTTCGCCAAGTTCACCGACTACGTCAAGCGCGCGCAGGCGGCCGAGATCGCGTTGATGCAGTCGTGGCTCGACCTGGCCGCCACCCGGGGGCAGCGGGTGCCGGAGCATCCGCCCCACGGAGACCCGCCCATGCACGGGATGCTCTCCTCCTCGCAGATCGCCGCGCTCGAGGCGTCGAGGGGCGAGGCGTTCGTGCGGCTCTGGCTCGAGGGCATGATCTTTCACCACGAGGGCGCCATCCACATGTCGCACGCCCAGCAGGAGCATCAGCGCGCGACAGGCCGCCGTCCCTACGGGCTGAGCGTCCTGGTCGAGGACATCCTGGTCGAGCAGCGGGCCGAGATCACGAAGATGCGCGGGTGGCTCCAGGAGTGGGGACTGGCCTCCCGCGATTCCCACGCGGCGCACTGACCGTCGGGTCAGGCGGCGGCCCCACGGCCCGTGAAGCACCGGCGGACCCGCGACGCCGGCCCGATCGCTACGGCAGGAGCCGGAACGATCGGCGATGTCTCGGGCGCACGGCACGAAAGTGACGCTCATCCAGGGTCACGATCGTCTCAGCCTCCAGACGCTCGGCCAACGCGACGACCGACGCGTCCGCGCCGCCCAGCGGAAAGTCACCGTAGCGCTCGACGAGCTCCGCGATGCGGACCCAGTCGTCCGGTGTCGGGGCCTCGACGTCCGTGGCCGACAGGCTGCGCAGGAACGCCGCCTCGACCGATGCCCCGAGCCGGGTGCCGACAAGATAGGTCACCTCGGCGACCACCAGCGCCGGGACGACGATCCGGTGGCGGGCGTCTTCGAGCGCGGCCCGGCACCGCGCGTGATCGGCGTCGTCGGCGTCGATGGCGGCGTAGAGCGGCCCGGTGTCAACGACGGCGAGCATGCCCCCACTCGGCCGTCAGAATCTTCTCGGCGTCCCGGGCCGTGTGCTTGCGACCGCTCCGGCCGAGCGCGGCGAAGGGCAACTGGCGGCGTCCCGTGTCCGCCGCGCCCAGGAACGAAGCCACGGCGCGGCGCACGATCTCGGAGACCGACGTGTCATGGCGCCGCGCCTCGCGTGCCAGCAGTGCGGCGAGGTCATCGGGCAGCGTGACGGTGGTGCGTGTCATACGCGCATACTAGCATACTGATGCGACGCCTCCTTGCTGGTCCGCTCTCGGTTCCCTCCCCGCGGGGCCGCCCCGTACGATGGGCGGGAAGAAACAGCGGGCCCGGGAGTAGTAAGAGGCATGACTCGATTCCGGCGGCCGAAAGGGGCCGCCCCGGAGGCAGCTCATGCGTAGCCGATGCGCGTCCGCTTTCACCGCGATCACCGCGGGTCTGGTGGCAGGTCTCACGCTGGTTGCGTGCGGGCCGAGCCTCACTCGTGCAGCCGACCGGGAGGGCCCGGAGCCGGCTGTACTGCGCACCTATCAGGTCGCTCCGGAGCGCCAGGACGAGATCTACAACGCGCTACGATTCGCGCTCGGGGCCAACAGCGACGATGCGTACGGCCGCGTCAGCCGGGGCCCGGGCGGCACGCTGGTCGTGGTGGCGCCGGATCGGATCCAGGCCGGTGTACAGGGCATCGTGGACGCGGACTTCGAGGAGGTCCCGTCGTCCGATGGCGCGTCGGGACGTTCCATCCGGTTGACCTACTCGATCGTCGTGGGACGTCCGCTCGATTCGGCGGCGCAGCCGGTCACCGTTCGCGGGCGACCCGTAGCGCGGCTCGACGAGGTGTTCGCGCAGATCGCGGCGGTCTACGGCCCCACCGAGTTCGTGGTGCTCGAGGAGCTCGTCGTGACGTCCACGGACCCGGCCACCGCACAGGCCAACGGACGAACTGCCAGCATAAGCCAGCAGGCGTCACGTCGCGGGGGCCAGATCGTCGCGGACCTCCGGCTCTCACTGGGGGTCCGAAATCTGTACAACACGCAGGTCATGCTTCGAGACGGACAGATCCTCGTGCTCGGACAGGCAGGCTACCAGGGCGCTGACCGCGAGGTGTTTCCAGATGCTGGCGCCTCGGAACGGAGCGCCACGCTCTACTACATCGTGTCCAGTGATCCGGCGTGACGCCAGGGATCGATGGAGGAGGACGACCTCGAACGGCTGTACACGCGACTCGAACGCCGGCTCGCCAACGTCGTCTATCGCTGGGTGTGGAACGTCGACGAGGCGCAGGAGATCGTCCAGGAGGCCTTCGTCCGCCTCTGGCGGATGCGCGCGAAGGTGGACCTGCGCACGGCGGAGCCGCTCGTCTACCGCATCGCGCTCAACCTGGCCTCCTCACGCCGCCGCTCGAGGAAGCTGTGGCGCTGGATCTCGCTCGAGGCCGTCTTCGAGCGGACGTCTCCGGGGCAATCCGCGGACGAGTCGATCTTGGCCGCCGAGGAGGCCTCGCGTGTCCGTGCCGCCGTCGAGGCGCTGCCCGAGGACCTGCGGCGCGTCGTCGTGATGTGCGAGCTGTCGGAGATGAGCTATCAGGAGATCGGCGAGGCGCTCTCGATTCCAACGGGCACGGTGGGCTCACGCCGCCACCGCGCGCTCTTGGGCCTGCGGCAGGCGCTGGCCGAACCCGAGGTGAGACGTGACGTCCGGACACGAACGCTTGTTTGAGACGCTCGAGCCGCCGGCCGGTGGGCTCGAGGGGCTGCGCAGTCGGCTGGCCCGCGACACGCGACGGCGACGCATCCGGACGCGCGCGCTCGCCGGCACGGCGACGCTTGCCGTCGTGGCCGTCGCCACGTGGGCCACGCTCGCCTCGCGGAGCGGGGCGGATGATCTGCCGCCCGAGTTCGCCCTCGCGCGCATGCACCTGGGCCTGATGCCATTGCCCTCGGAGCCAGTAACCATCCCCGACGAGCGGCGCGGGGACACGGCGATCCATCGCGTGCCGCTCCCGACCGACGACGTGATTTTCTACCTGGTCGCCACGACCCGCGACTGACAGATCCGTAATGGGGTCGGGCGTCATGCATGACGCCCGACCCCATTACGGATCTGTCAGTCGCGGCGTCATGCGCCGGCCGCCTGCTGGCGACGTTGCTCGTCGGCGAGGATGATTCCCTGGGCCACGTCGCGCTTGCTGACGCTGTGCTGCCTGCTCTGCCGCTGGATGCGGAGGTAGGCCTCTTCCTCGGTGAGGCCGAGCTCACGCTGCAGGATGCCCTTGGCGCGATCGAGCAGCTTCCGCGTCTCGAGGCTCCGCACGAGCTCCGTGTTCGCCGTCTCCAGGCGGTCCATCGCGATCGCCGCTCCCACGAGGCAGGCGACGCTCGCCAGCAGATCCACCTCGGTCCGCGGACAGGTGCGCGACTCGCGGTGGCGGACGTCAATCACGCCGACCACCTCGCGGCGTACCACCACCGGTACCGAGAGCAGCGCCTCGAATCGATCGACGGCCGGCGTGGCGAGGCGGCGGAAGCGTTGATCCTCGTACGCGCGCCGTCCGATGGCCACGGGCGTGCGATGCTGCGCCACCCAGCCGGCGATCCCCTGCCCCACGCGCAGCCGCACCCGGCCGATCTCCTCGCTGTGCGAGGCGGTCGCCCCGCGGAGCACCAGCACCTGCCCCTCGAGCGCGTAGAGGAGGCACGAGTCGCACTGCAGCAGGTCCGACAGGAACCGGACGACGCGCTCGAACACGGCCCCGCGCGGGTCGGACCCCGCCAGATGCTCGCCGATGTCGCGGAAGAACCGGTCGGCAAGCGTCGTCCGGCGATCGGCGACGCCATCGGCGGCGGGCGCAGTCTCGACGACGGAAGCCGTGCCGGAGCCAAGCGCCGGCGGCGTCCGCTCCAGGAGCACGAGCCCGTCCACCACGCGCGTCCGGTATGCCGTAACGCACTTGCTGGTCTCCCCGCGGTTGACGACGCCGGTCTCGAGGTCGACCTTCCAGGAATGGAGCGGACAGACCACCGAGGTGCCCGTGACGATACCGTCGCAGAGCGGGCCGCCCTGATGCGGGCACCGATTGTCGACGGCCAGGAAGCGATCGCCGAGGTTGAAGAGCGCCACCTCGCGATCGCCCACCGTCACGGCGCGCCCCTCGCGCACCGGAATGGCGTCGCACTCGGCCACGCGGATCCACTCGCCGGTCATGCGGTCGTCCTGTCGATGGGTTGCAGGGTCGCGAACGGCGACGCGTGCTTCGGCGCGAGCGCCTCCTGCCACGCGTCGCGCGAGATCGTCTTGGATCGCCGGAGACGGTCCAGCAGCCCGCGCCGGTCGGGCTCGGCCGCGTAGACCGTGTCCTTCCGGACCTTCTCGATGCCGAGACGCTCGACGAAGTCGTACGTGCGCTCGAGATAGTCCGCGTTCTCGCGGTAGTACTGGAAGAACAGCTCGGCGGTCTCGAGCGCTTCGTCCGTGGAGACGACCGTCGCGAGCAGGTCGGCCTTGCGCACGGACTTGCCGGCCGCGCCCCCGACGACCACCTGCCAGCCGCCCTCCTGCCCCACGAGGCCGATGTCCTTGACCGTGGCCTCGGCGCAGTTGCGCGGACAGCCGACGGCGGCCATCTTCACCTTGTGCGGCGTGTACAGATTCTCCAGTCGCCGCTCCAGCTCGATGCCGGCGCTCGTCGAGTCCTGCGTGCCGAAGCGGCAGAACTCCGTGCCCACGCACGTCTTCACCATGCGCACGCCCTTGGTGTACGCCTGGCCCGACGGCATCCCGAGCTCGGCCCAGACCGCCGGCAGATCCGTCTTGCGGACGCCGAGCAGATCGATCCGCTGGCTGCCGGTCACCTTGACCATCGGCACCTCGTACTTCTCGGCCACGTCGGCGATGCGCCGCAGCTCGTCGGGCGAGGTGACGCCGCCGCGCATGCGCGGCACCACCGAGAAGGTGCCGTCCTTCTGGATGTTGGCGTGCACCCGATCGTTGATGAAGCGGGCCGAGCGATCCTCGGCATGCTCGCCGCACCACAGCATGTCGAGGATGTAGCTGAGCGCCGGCTTGCACACCTCGCACCCGACGCCGTCGCCGTAGACATCGAGCACGTCCTGCACCGACCGCAGCCGCTGGCTGCGGAGAATCGTGCGGAGCTGCTCCTGGTTGAACGGCAGGCAGCCGCAGATCGCGACCGGCTTCTCCTCCTCGAAGTCGGGCACGACGGCGCGCAGCAGCGTCTCGCACAGCACCTTGCAGCTCCCGCAGCTCGTGCTGGCGCGCGTCGTCTCCTTGAGCTGCGACAGGGTGCAGACGCCGCGCGCGTGGATCGCCTCGACGATGGTGCCCTTGGTGACGCCGGTGCAGCCGCAGACGGTCTCGGCGTCGGCCATCTGGGCGATGTCGAGGCCGCGGTCTGCGGCCGGAGGCGGGAACAGGAGCTGTGCGCGCTGCCCGGTCAGGTCCACGGCGGTGCGCAGCCAGTCCACGTACCGGTGACTGTCGGAGGTGTCGCCGACGAGGATGACGCCGGCCAGTTGCCCCTGGCGAACCAGCAGCTTCTTGTAGACGCCGAGCGTCGGGTCCTCGTAGCGAATCGGCTCGCACCCCTCGCGCTCCACGATGGAGCCGGCCGAGAAGACGTCGACGCCCATGATCTTGAGCGTCGCGGCCGCGGTCGTGCCGCCGTAGGTGGGCCCGCGGTTGCCCGTGATGGTCGCTGCGAGCACGCGCCCCTGCTCGAGCAGCGGGGCCACCAGCCCGTAGCAGACGCCCCGGTGCTCCACGCACTCGCCGACAGCGAAAATGCCGGGACGCGACGTCTCCATGTGGTCGTTGACGACGATGCCGCGGTTGACCTCCAGGCCCGCCCGTTGACCCAGCTCCACGTTGGGCCGGATGCCGGCCGCCACCACCACCAGGTCGGCCTCGATGACGCTGCCGTCGCTGAAGGCGAGCCCCTCGACGCGATCGCCGCCGAGCACCGCCTCGGTCGTGTGCTCGAGCAGCACCGTGATGCCGAGCGCCTCCATCTTCGACCGGAGATAGGAGCCGCCGGTCCAGTCGAGCTGCCGCTCCATGAGCGTGTCGGTGACGTGCACCACCGTCACGCCGCACCCGCGCACCTGCAGCCCCCGCGCGGCCTCGAGCCCGAGCAGGCCGCCGCCAATCACGACCGCGCGCGTGCCGGCGTGCGCGCGCTCGATCAACGCGCGGGTGTCGTCGAGCGTCCGGAACGCGAGCACGCCGTCGCGCCCGAGACCGTCGATCGGCGGATACCAGGCACGGCTGCCCGTGGCGAGCAGCAGCAGGTCGTACGGCGTCTCCTCGCCCGAGGGCGTGGCCACCACCTTGCGCTCCGGATCGACGTCGGTGACGCGCTCGCCCACCCGCAGCGTGACGCCGTGCTGCCGGTACCAGTCGAGCGGATTGAGGACGATGCCGTCCATCGGGCGCTCGCCGGCCAGGACCTGCGACAGCCGGATGCGGTCGTAGTTGACGTGCGTCTCCTCGCCCAGGATGGTGATGTCGAAGTGCGGCTGGTACGTGAGGATCTGCTCCACGCACCCCACACCGGCCATCCCGTTGCCCACCACCACCAGTCGCGTCATGACGCCTCCGCCGGCGCCGCGCGCTCCACGCGCACCGCGCATTGCTTGTAGTTCGGCTCGCGCGACACCGGATCGAACAGGCTCTGCGTCACCTCGTTGGCGTTGGTCTCGGCGAAGTGGAACGGCACGAAGACCTGTCCCGGCGCCACCGTCTCGGTGAGCCGCAGCTCGAGGCCGCGCACGCGCCCGCGCCGCGACACGACGTCCACCCGGTGCGCGTCCCGAAGGCCGAGCGTGCGGGCATCGCGCGGGTTCATCTCGAGCCAGGCGTGCGGGGCGAGCCGTTCGAGGATGGCCACCTGTCCCGTCTTGGTTCGCGTGTGCCAGTGCTCGACGGTCCGCCCCGTGTTGAGCACGTGGGGATAGTCCGGCGAGGGCTGATCGGGGAACGGCTCCCACGACGTGGGCAGCAGGCGGGCCCGGCCGTCGGGCGTGGCGAACACCCCGTCGCCATACAGGCGGCGCGTCGCGGCCGGCTCCGTGTCCCCCACCGTGAAGGGCCACTGGATGCCGCCGGCCTCCTCGATGGCCTCGTGGG
>Ga0302046_10005360_pt1 | contig 11330 bp, 9 predicted proteins | sample RVTome_11_FD_200261 | JGI IMG/M metagenome (GOLD analysis project Ga0302046, IMG submission 200261) | Soil microbial communities from uranium-contaminated site in the Upper Colorado River Basin, Wyoming, United States - RVT147D111 (version 2) ... | reverse complement strand
CGAAGGCCAGGCGCAGGGCGCGCTCGGGAACCTGATCGGAGAGATCCGCGCCCACCCAGGCGCCCACGGTCGAGGTGATCACCACGAGCCCCACCACCTTCCACTGGGTGGAGCCCTGCTGGTGGTGCTTGGCAGCGGCCGCGATCGCGCTGAACACGATCACGGTGATGGAGGTGGCCACCGCCTGGTGAACGGACAGGCCGAGGAAGCGCGTGAAGGCCGGCACCATCACGATGCCGCCGCCCACGCCGAGCAGCCCCCCCAGGACTCCGGCGACGATGCCGATGGCGGCGCAGACGAGCAGGTAGGCGAGATCCATGGGTGCTCCTGTGATTCCGGGCGGTGTTCACTCGTCGAGGAAGCCGTGGCGGCGCACGAAGTCGAGCCAGGCCCGCAGCACGCCGTCCGGATCCTCCACCTGGGGATAGTGACCGATGCCCTCGAGCGCCACGTAGTCGGGCGCGGGGACCACGGCGCGATAGCGGGTCAGCATGTGGGCGCCCGAGACCGGGTCCGCCAGGCCGTTCACGAAGCGCAGCGGGATGCCGGCCTTGGGGGTGGCGTCCACGAGCGCGCCCACCCAGCGCTCGCGCTGCTCGCGCCGCTCCTCCATGTAGCGGATCAGCAGGTGGCCGATGCGCTGCCCGCCGCCGTGGGCGACAAGCTGCCAGAAGGCGTGCAGCTCCTCCTCGGAGGGCCGCGTGCGCGGGCCGAAGATCGCGCTGAAGCCGCGCCGGAAGGAGCGCTCGTTGGCGAGCCGCGAGAGCAGCGGCCCGAGCGGCCCGGCCAGGAGCGTCTGGACCCGCCGTGCCCGGTGCGCCTCGGGGAAGAGCCCGCCGTTCAGGAAGCAGACCGACTGGACGCGTACCCGAGCCGAGCCCTCGACCGCGCGCGCCAAAAGCTCCTGGGCGACGGTATCGCCGTAGTCGTGACACAGGACGTGGACGCGCTCGACGGCGAGCAGTCCGAGCAGGTCCTCGTGCAGGTCGGCCTGCTCGGCGATGGCATAGACGTGGTTGCGGGGCTTGTCCGAGAAGCCGAAGCCGAGCATGTCGGGCGCCACCAGCCGGAAACGTTCGGCCAGGGCGCTCCAGACGCGGTGCCAGTCCCACGACGCCGTCGGGAAGCCGTGGATCAGGAGCAGCGCCTCGCCCGCCCGGCCCAGGCCCTCGCCAGCGTAGAAGATGCGGTGGCCGCGGAAGCGGAACGTGCCGCCGGCGGCGCGCCACTCCTCGAGCGTCATGGCCGGCTCGGGCTCGCGCGTTAACATGCTCGCCGTCATGGCGTCCGATCACCCCCGACCGATCCGTCCCGAGCGCGAGGCCGTCTGGAACGCCGAGAAGATGGGCAAGGCCACGCTGTTCCGCTCCGAGCGCGTGGTGGTGGGCCTCAACTGCTTCGAGCCCGGCCAGGAGCACGCGCTCCACGCCCACGAGGGGATGGACAAGGTGTATCACGTCCTCGCGGGCGAGGGGCTGTTCCTGCTGGAGGGGCGCGAGCTGCCCATGGCTGCGGGCGTGATGCTGGTGGCGCCGCAGGGCGTGCCCCACGGCATCCGCAACACCGGGAACGAGCGCCTGCTCGTGCTGGCGGTGCTGGCGCCGGCTCCGTGACTCAGCGGGCGATGTAGATCATCTCGGGGGAGTCGGCGGCGTACTCGCTGCGGTCGAAGTCGCCATACAGCGTGAGCTGGGTGAAGCCGGCGCGGGCGAGCAGGTGCTCGAGCTCGTAGCGGTGGAACCAGCGCATGCGGAAGTCGGCGGTCTCGCGGGCGATGCGTTGGCCGGCGCGGTGGCGGTCGTAGTGCATGGTGACGCGCATGGTCTGGGTGGCGTGGTCGCGCACCACGGCGGCGGAGCGCACGATCTCGTCCTCGCCCTCGCGCCAGCACGCGTCCTCCTGCTCGGGCTCCTCGGCCAGCGCCATGCGCTCGAGGCGCGGCTTGAACACGTCGAAGGCGAAGGCGCCGCCGGGCGCGAGGTGGCGGCGCACGCGCGCCAGGCACGCGAGCTGGTCCTCCACCGTGTAGAGGTGTTGGAAGGCGCGGAAGGGGGCCGTCACCAGCGCGAAGCGCTCGGCGCCCAGGTCGAAGTCCTGCATCCGACCCTGGACCAGGTGCAGGCTCGCGGGCGGCCCCTTGGCGCGCAGCGCGTCCAGCATGTGGGGCGAGAGGTCGAGGCCCGTGCAGGCGATGCCCGCGCGCGCGATGGGCAGCAGCACGCGGCCTGTGCCGCAGCCGAGCTCGAGCACCGGCCCGCCGCGCTCGCGCGCCAGCGCCAGGTAGAGCCCGGCGTCGCCCGAGGGCTCGCGCAGCCGCGCGTAGGCCTCGTCGTAGTGGGGCGCGGTGACCGCGCCGTAGGGTCGGCGTCGTCGGCCATGGGGCGCGAGCCTAACCCAGCGCGCCCGCGTGCGGCGCCGGGCCCGCCGCTCCGCGCTACGCTCGCCGGCCGTGGGCGTTCCTCCCGTCTCCGAGGCCATGCTCGACGCCTTCCGGCGCCAGATCCCCGCCTGCCGCGACGCCGGCTCGGAGTTCACCGCGCGCATCCTCGAGCGTTGCCTCGCGGATCTCGAGGCGGGCGGTCCCGTGGCCGAGCTCGTCTCGCACCACCGCGGCAACCCCTTCCTCGACGCCGTCTGCCAGCGCGTGATCGGCGCGGTGCAGGGGCTGGTGCTGGCGGGCAAGGCGCCCGTCCTCGCGTGCCACCACCCGTTTGCCGGCGGCACGCCGCGCTGGCCCGAGGCGGGCGAGGCCTTCGTGGCCGCCGTCGCCGCGCACATGACCGAGCTCGTGCCGCGCATGGGGCGCCAGGTGCAGACCAACGAGGTGCGCCGCTGCTGCGGCCTGCTCGGCGGCTTCCTCGAGGTCGCCCGCGAGACCGGCCTGCCGCTGCGCCTGCTCGAGATGGGCAGCAGCGCCGGGCTCGTCATGTTCTGGGACCGCTACCGCTACGAGCTCGGGCCGCACCGCTGGGGCGACCCCACCGCTTCCGTCGTGCTGCGCTGCGATTGGCAGGGCCCGCCGCCCGACCTCTCGGCGCCCGTCTCGGTGGCCTCGCGCCGCGGCTGCGACCTCCACCCCATCGACGCCACGGACCCCGAGGAGCTGCGCTTCATCCAGAGCTTCTACTGGGCGGACCAGGCCGACCGCATGGAGCTGCTGGCAGCGGCGGCCCGGGCGCTGCCCGGCCCCGCGCCCATCCAGAAGGTCGGCGCCGGTGACTTCGTGGCGCGCGAGGTGGCGGAGCTGCCCGAGGGCGTGGCCAGCGTGCTCTTCCACTCCACCATGTGGTGGTACGTCCCGCGCGAGGAGCAGCGGCGCGTCGCCAGCGCCATGGAGGCCGCGGGCGCGCGCGCCACCGCCGCGCGGCCGCTGGCCTGGCTGCGCAGCGAGCCCCCGAGCATGGACCACGTGGAGATCCGCCTGCGCACCTGGCCGGGCGGCCGCGACCGCCTGTTAGGCCGCGCCCAGCACCACGGCCGCTGGGTGGAGTGGCTCGCGTGATAGTCTCGGGGCCGACCCGACGGAGGGCGTGAGCGTGGCGAACGAAGGACCGCTACGGGACCTGCGCGTGATCGAGGTGGCGAGCTTCGTGGCCGTCCCGGCGGCCGGCGGGATGCTGGCCGACCTGGGCGCCCAGGTGACCAAGGTCGAGGTGCCCGCGGGCGAGCTCTACCGCAAGGGGCGCCCGCGCTTCATGGGCATCGACTCGGACTTCCCCGAGTCGCCGGCCTTCCAGATGGACAACCGCGGCAAGCGCTCCATGACGCTCGACCTCACGAAGCCCAAGGCGCGCGCGGCCCTGCTGCGCGTGCTCGAGCGCGCCGACGTGATGCTCACCAACCTGCTTCCGGAGCGCCGCCGCAAGTACGGCCTCGACCACGAGACCCTGCTCGCGCGCTTCCCGCGGCTCGTGATGGGCGCCATCAGCGGCTACGGTCTGGGCGGGCCGCGCGAGGACGAGCCCGCCTTCGACTACACCGCCTACTGGGCGCGCGGCGGCCTCATGGACCTGATGCGCGACGCGGGTGTGCCGCCCTCCATGCAGCGCCCGGGCGTGGGCGACCACGCCGCCGCGAGCAACCTGGTGTGCGGCGTGCTCGCCGCCCTGCGCGAGCGCGACCGCACCGGCCGCGGCACCTACGTGGACGTCTCGCTGCGCAACACCGCTCTCCACATCCTGGGCAACGACGCCGCCATCGCGCTCGCCACCGGCCACTCGCCCCCGCGCCACGACCGCAAGCGTCCGACGAACGCGCTGTGGAACTCCTACCCCGTGGGCGGCGACGTCGACCAGGACGAGCGCTGGCTCCTGCTGTGCATGATCGAGCCCGACCGTTACTGGGACCTCTTCTGCCGCGCCATCGGCCGCTCCGAGCTCGTGGCCGACGAGCGCTTCGCCAACGGCTGGACGCGCGCCCAGCACGCCGCCGAGCTGGTGGTCGAGCTCGAAGCGACCTTCGCGAAGAAGCCCCTCGAGGAGTGGGAGAAGATCCTGAACGAAGCGCGCCTGATCTGGGCGCCCGTGAAGCGCATCCACGAGGTCGCCCAGGACCCGAGCGCGCGCGAGCACGGCTACTTCCACCGCGTCACCCACGGCGAGGCCGGCGAATTCGAGACCGTCTCGCCCCCCATCCGCATCGAGGGCCACGACCTGAAGCGCCCCGCCGCCGCCGCGTCGCTCGGCGCCCACACCCGCGAGGTGCTCGCCGAAGCCGGCCTCAGCCCCGAGGAGATCGACGAGATCGCCTGAGCAGGGTCGGGCCGGCAGGCTCGCCGACGGTCGCTGGGGCGTCCTCGAAAACAGGCGTCGTCGTAGCTTGCGAGAACCGGCTGGTTCACAAACACGGAGGGCTCCCGCTACCTCGGGAGCTCCGTTCCTTCGTTCAAGATCGCGAGATAGCGGTCGTACACGAAGAGCCGGTTGCGGCGCTTGCCCGTGAGCTCGCGGGCGATGCCGAGACCGACGAGCAGATCCATCGCGGAGGACGCCGCCGGGAACGAGAGCCCGGTCGTCTCGCACAGCCCGGGCAGCGCGAGGATCGGCCGCGCCTTGAGCGCCTCGTGCACGCGCAGCGCCGAGCCCGCGCGCCGGCCCGTCCGCTCGATCCTCCGCCGGTCGTCCTGGAACATCTCGGCGAGCCGCTGTGCGGTCGTCACCGCACCCTCCGCCGTCTCCCGCACGCCGTCCAGGAAGAACGCCAGCCACGCCTCCCAGTCGCCCTCGCGGCGGACCCGGTCCAGGAGCTCGTAATAGGTGGCCCGGTGCTGCTTCAGATAGAGGCTCAGGTAGAGGAGCGGCTCGCGCAGCACGCCCGCGTGGCAGAGCAGGAACGTGATCAGGAGCCGGCCGACGCGGCCGTTGCCGTCGAGGAAGGGGTGGATCGTCTCGAACTGCACGTGCGCGAGCCCGGCTCGCACCAGCACCGGCAGGCCTTGGCCCTCGGCGTGGAGGAAGCGCTCGAGCTCGGCCATGCAGTCGGGCACCGCGGGATGAGGCGGCGGCACGAACGCGGCATTGCCCGGCCGCGTCCCGCCGATCCAGTTCTGCGAGCGGCGGAACTCGCCGGGATCCTTGCCCTGGCCGCGCCCGCGCGAGAGCAGCACGGCGTGGATCTCCCGGATCAGTCGGTTCGAGAGCGGGAACCCGGCGCGCAGCCGGGCGAGGCCGTGGTCGAGGGCGGCAACGTGGTTCGAGACCTCGACGACGTCGTCGAGCGGCACGCCCGGCGCCTCGTCGAGCTCGAAGAGCAGCAGGTCCGAGAGCGAGGACTGCGTTCCCTCGATCTGGGACGAGAGCACCGCCTCCTTGCGCACGTACGTGTAGAGGAAGAGCGCCTTGTCGGGCAGCAGCGTCGAGACCCCGTCGAGCCGGCCCACGGCGAGCACGGTGGCTTCGAGGGCGGCCTGGAGCTCGCCCGTGAGTGCGAGGGGCTGCTCGGGCGGCAGGGGCGCCGGCACGAACGCCCGCACCCGTTCCCCGCCGACGGCCGTGACCTCGTATCGCCCCGTCTCGCCGCGCCTCATCCCGGGCAGGCCCTCCGATCGAGGATCCCTGAATAGGCGGATCCACTATTCAGTTTTTGACCACGAACTCTTAATATGAAAGCCAGCCAACCGCAACAGGAGAACAGGAGGGAAGGACTCATTGCCTTGCCCATCCCGGCCAGGCGCGCGGGCCGAGTTCTTCGGCCTGATGGGCCTAGGGCGAGCTCCAGAGCGCGAGCAGCCTCGGGCCGAAGACCAGCAGGCCGACCAGGGCCGCGCCGGCGGCCGCGATCAGGACGGCGCCGGCGGCCACGTCCTTCGCGCGCTCCACCATGGGATGGAACTCCGGCGAGGCCACGTCGCACAGGGACTCGAAGGCGGTGTTCAGCGCCTCGGCGGTCCACACGGCCACGATGGCCAGCACGATGGCGAGCCACTCGCCCGGGCCGATCCCGAGGGCGAGCCCGGCGGCGAGGACGCTGGCCGTGGCCAGGGCGTGGATCCACGCGTTGTGCTGGGTCCGCAGCATGACGCCGATGCCGCGCAGCGCGTGCCGGACGCTGCGGATCCTCGCGACGAGACTGAAGTGCGCCACCCCTGGGCTCCCGAACGGAGCCACGAGCATACGCCCGCGGAGCCGGCGGCGGGCCCCGCGGCCCGGGCTCCTGCGGCGGCGGGCTCCGGCCGATGGGTTACCGTGTGCGGCGGGGTCCGACCGGTGCGTCCGGCGGGCCCCTTCGGCGCCCGCGGGTCGGACGAGCGCGGGCTGCCACAGCGACCAAACGGCGAGAGGGGAGCGGTCGAATCCATGGCGCGAGCGAGCCGGCCAGCGGAGCCCGGGACGCCCGATCCGCTTTCGGATTTCGGGCTGAACGCGGGGTTCGTCGAGGAGCTGCGCGGGCAGTACCAGATCGACCCCGAGTCGGTGGACGAGGGCTGGCGGTCGCTGCTCGAGGCTTCGCGGCCGATCGCCCCGACCCCGACCCCGACCCCGGACGCCGCGCCCGCGGCGCCGGGGCCCGCCGAGCATCTCTCGCCCGAGGCCGCCGAGAAGCACGCGCGCGCCATGCGCCTGATCCACATGTACCGGGCGCGCGGGCACCGCGTGGCGGACGTGGATCCGCTGGGCGGGCGGCCCGACTACTTCCCCGAGCTCGACCCGGCCCACTACGGGTTCGGCGACGACGACATGGACCACCAGTTCATCGCCGGTGATCTGTCGGGCGGGCCCACCCAGACGCTGCGCCAGATCCTCGCGCGGCTGCGCAACACGTACTGCCGGCGCGTGGCCGTGGAGTTCACCTACCTCCAGGACCCCGGGCGCAAGGCGTGGCTCCAGAAGCGCGTCGAAGAGTCCGAGAACCGCACCGAGTTCCGCCGCGACGAGCAGCTGCGCATCCTGGAGAAGGTCTCGGCCGCGGAGTTCTTCGAGCGCTTCCTGCACACCAAGTTCATCGGCCAGAAGCGCTTCAGCCTGGAAGGCGCCGAGGCGCTGATCCCGATCCTCGACACGCTGGTGGAAGAAGCGGGCAGCCACGGCATGCGCGAGATCGTGCTGGGCATGGCCCACCGCGGCCGCCTGAACGTGCTCGCCAACATCCTGGGCAAGAGCTACGAGTCGATCTTCTCCGAGTTCGAGGACACGCCGCTGCTCGAGACGCCCTACGGCTCGGGCGACGTCAAGTACCACAAGGGATTCTCCTCGGATCGCGAGACGCGCGCGGGCCACCGCATCCACCTTTCGCTCACCGCGAACCCCTCGCACCTGGAGGCCGTGGACCCGGTCGTGGAAGGACGCGCGCGGGCCAAGCAGATCCGCAACGGCGACGAGAAGGGCCGCACGGTCATGCCGGTCACGATCCACGGCGAGTGCGCCTTCGCGGGCCAGGGCGTTGTGGCCGAGACGCTGAACCTCGACGAGCTGGCCGGCTACTCCACCGGCGGCTCGATCCGCGTGGTGGTGAACAACCAGATCGGCTTCACGACCACCCCCGCCGAGAGCTACTCGACGCTCTATCCCACCGACGTGGCCAAGATGATCCAGGTCCCGATCTTCCACGTGAACGGCGACGATCCCGAGGCCTGTGTGCACGTGGCGAAGCTCGCCCTCGAGTACCGCCAGCGCTTCGGCGAGGACGTGGTGATCGATCTCGTCTGCTACCGCCGCCACGGCCACAACGAGGGCGACGAGCCGCGCTTCACCCAGCCGCTGCTCTACGACAAGATCAAGCGCCGGCCCTCGATGCGGCGCCTGTACACCGAGCACCTGCTCGAGCAGGGCGTGCTCCAGCCGGTCGACGTGGAGCGCATCGAGCAGGAGCTGAACGACCGGCTCGGCCACGCGCTCCAGTCCATCAAGAGCCAGCCGCCCGCGCCCGACGAGCCCTACGACCCGCGCGGCCCGTGGACCGGCTTCTCGCGCACCGACACCGGCGTGGACCCCGAGACGGGCGTGCCCGTGGAGCGCCTCTCCCAGGTGGCCGAGGCGCTCGGCAGCGTGCCGCCCGGCTTCCACGTCCACCCGAAGCTCGGCGACATGATGGAGAAGCGGCGCAAGGCCGTGGCCGAGGACGGCGCCATCGATTTCGCGCTGGCCGAGGCGCTGGCCTTCGGCACGCTGCTCGTCGAGGGCACACCCGTGCGCCTCTCGGGCCAGGACTCCACGCGTGGCACGTTCAGCCAGCGCCACGCGGTGCTCGTGGATCAGCAGACCGGCCGCGAGTACGCACCGCTCGCGCACATCTCGCCCACCCAGGCCCGCTTCGACGCCTTCGACAGCCCGCTCTCGGAGGCCGGCGTGCTCGGCTTCGAGTACGGCTACAGCCTGGCCGACCCGGCCACGCTCACGCTCTGGGAAGCGCAGTTCGGCGATTTCGCCAACGGCGCCCAGGTGATCATCGACCAGTTCATCACCTGCGCCCACGTGAAGTGGCAGCGCATCAGCGGGCTCGTGATGCTGCTCCCCCACGGCTACGAGGGGCAGGGGCCCGAGCACTCGAGCGCGCGCCCCGAGCGCTTCCTCCAGCTGTGCGCCGAGGACAACATCCAGGTGGTGAACTGCACCACCCCGGCGCAGTACTACCACGTGCTGCGGCGGCAGATGCGGCGCCAGTGGCGCGCGCCGCTCGTGCTCCTCACGCCCAAGAGCCTGCTGCGCTCGCCCGCCGCCGTATCGCGCCCGGCGGAGCTGGCGCGCGGCCGCTTCCTGCGCGCCATCGACGACGCCGTGAGTGCAGGGCGCCCCGAGGCCGTGCGGCGCGTGCTGCTGTGCAGCGGCAAGGTCTACTACGACCTGCTCGAACGCATCGGGCAGCTCGGCGAGGACAAGGGTCTCTCGCGTGGCAGCGTGGCCGTGATCCGCGTCGAGCAGCTCTACCCCTGGCCCGCGGTGGAGCTCGCGCGCATGGTGCAGGCCTACGAGGCGGCCGAGGACGTGTTCTGGGTCCAGGAGGAGCCCTCCAACATGGGCGCGTGGACCTTCGTGCAGGCGCGCCTGGAGGACCTGCTGCGGCCCGGCCAGCGGCTCGGCTACGCCGGGCGCCGCGCCTCGGCGGCGCCGGCCGGCGGCTCCATGCGCGCGCACCGCGAGAGCCAGGCCATGCTGCTCGACGCGGCGCTGGCCGGGCTCGTCTAGCGGCGCCAGGTGCGCCGCGCGCTGCGGGCGTTCGGCCCGCTGCCGGCTCTCGCGATCGCAGGCGTGCTGCTCGCGTTGCTCGTGCTGGCGGCGCCGGCCGCGCGGGCCTCGGAGCTCGAGGACACGCTCCTGCGCCTGGCCGAGCGCGCGCTGGCCGAGGGCGATCTGCGCACGGCTCGCAGCCGCTACGAGCGGGCGCTCGCCTTGCGCCCCGGCTCGCCGGCCGCCCACGGCGGCCTCGGCGCCGTGGCGCTGCGCGAGGGCGACGAGCCGGCGGCGCTGCGCCACTTCGAGGCGGCGCTGGCGAACGAGCCTGCCACGCGCGCGGCGCGCCTGGGCATGGCGGAGATCCTCGAGCGCCGGGGCGAGCGGGCCGCGGCGGCCGCGCAGCTCCAGGCGGGTCTCGCCCACGCACCGCTCGACGCCGAGCTGCACGAGAGGCTGTTCGCGGTCACCGGGCTCGCTCCGCCCGGCGGCCCCGACGATCCGTCCGCCGTGCGCGCCCGCGCCGCGGCTCACCCCTACGATCCGCGCGCCCAGCTCGCCCTGGCGCGGCTGCTCGTCGCCCGCGGCGACGCGGCCGCGGCGCGCGTGGCGCTCGAGACCGCGCTGCTGGTCGCCGACCTTGCGCCCGAGGTGGCGCCCGAGGCCGCGGGCGTGCTCGCGGGCCTCGCGGGCGAGGACGCCCGGCGCCGCTTCGTCCCCGTCCACGTGTGGGCCGACCAGACGGTGCGCGCGCAGCCCGGCTGGAGCTTCGAGCTGCGCATCGCCTGGGGCCGCGCGGCCGCCGGGCTCGCGCCCGTGCTCGAGACCACCTTCGTGCCCGTGGCGCTCCACGAATTCTCGTCCGAGGACGCTGGCGACGACCTCGTCTCCATCCAGCAGGCGATGCTCGCGAAGATCGAGCGCTCACCGCTCGAAGGCATCGTGGCGGGCTTCACGCGCCGCGCCTCGCCGCGCACGGCGAGCGACAGCCGGCTCGGCCAGGCGAGCTACCTCGGGCGTGAGCTGGTGGTGCGCATGGACCCCGCCGACGAGCAGGGGCGCACGCTCGCGCACGAAGTGCTCCACCTCTACGGCGCCATCCACGTCTCGCCCGAGATCCCCTCGCTCATGAATCCCATGGGCGGCGCCTGGACGCTCGATCCCTACAACGCCGCGCTGCTCGCGATCACGCGCGAGCGGCGCTTCGGCCCGGGCTCCGTCGAGCGCAACGTGCTCGAACGCGTGGACGAGGCGGCGCTGGCCGACGCGCTGGTGGCGGCGCTCGGCGTGAACGTGGCGCTGCGCAACGCAGGCCTGCGCGAGGCGATGGAGGAGGCGCGCACCTCACGCGTGGCCGCCGCGCTCGCGGCGCGCGAGGCCATCGGTCAGGACCCGCACCTGGCCGACGTCTCGCGGCTGACGGCCGCCGTGCTCCTGCGCCGCGAGCGCGCCGCCGAGGCCGTCACGATGATGGAGAACGCCGCGCGCCTGTACGGTCCGGCCACGCCCGCCGGCCGCGCGGCCCAGGCCGAAGCCGATCGCTGGCGCGCGGCCTACAAGCGCTTCCTTCGCTAGGAGGTGCGGGGAGGCGGCGCGCTCCGCTTCGCCTCGGAGGAGGCGGAGGGGTGGTGCCGCGCTCCGCTTCGCGTCCGAGGAAGCGGAGGGGTGGTGCCGCGCTCCGCTTCGCTTGCGCTTCAGGTGCGCCAACGTGGCCATCCGGGCGAT
>Ga0302046_10005359_pt1 | contig 11331 bp, 9 predicted proteins | sample RVTome_11_FD_200261 | JGI IMG/M metagenome (GOLD analysis project Ga0302046, IMG submission 200261) | Soil microbial communities from uranium-contaminated site in the Upper Colorado River Basin, Wyoming, United States - RVT147D111 (version 2) ... | reverse complement strand
GCACGCCCCGCAAGACGTCGCGGATCAACTCGATGAGCTCCGGCGGGAGATGAGAGATGTTGCCGAGCGTCTCGTGGCGGACCTGGCCGGCTTCGCGGTAGGTCCGGCGCAGGAGGTAGGTGGTGTAAACCTTGCCCTTGTACCGCCGCTGAGTCGTGGCTACGTGAACCGGTCCCGATCGCGTCGCCATGAGCTAATTATGGCAGCGCCCAGGCTGGCGTGTCAAGCGAAAATCGACCTAGTTAGTGGCTACATTTGGCAGCAACGTGAATCGCTGAACTCTAATCCGATCAACGACTTGGAACGGATTCCGACCGGGCTATCCCCAGTAACTTTGGTCTAGCCCGGAATCGTCATCGCCCGCGTGCGGCTCCACAGCACGGCCGCCGCGACGATCAGGATCGTTGCGAGGACGGATCCGACGAGGGCACCCGGGTAATCCCCCAGCGCGCCTTGCCGCAGCACGCCCGGAACACCGATCCCGGCGGAGACGAGCGGGATGAGCGCGGGATCGTGGCGCAGGACGAGGGCATACGCCGCCCACAGCACGAGCCCCGTGACCAGCCCGACGGCGATCCACCCGGCCAGGGTGTCGGCGCCCACGCCGGCGATGAGCACTCCCACGACGACGAGCGCGATGGAGAACGGCGCCCGGCGCCGCGTCCATCCGGCGGTGAAGCGGTCCACCGCGGTGAACATCACGAGCGCCAGGGCCGTCCGCAGGATGAAGCTCGATACGGGCCGGAGCGCGACCGAGAGCACCGGCACGAAGTCGGCGGCGGAGGCGTAGTCGGCCCATTGCGGCTCGAGTCGCGGGAGGAGGGTCGTCGCGAGCGCCAGCCCCCCGGCGGCGGCAAGACCCAGCGCGATTCCCGCGGCAACGTCCATCGCGCCGTGCGCGGTCCGACGTGCCGGAAGCCACGCGTGGACGAGGCCCACGTTCAGACCGGTCGTCACCGCGAGGAAGCCCACTCCCACCAGGCCGAACCCCAGCGCGATCCCGGCCTGCAGCAGGAAGGGCTGGGTGGTCAGGAAGCCCACCTCGAGCGACGGCCAGCGGTTCAGGAACGTGATGACCCCCAGTGCGAGCGACGAGCCGGTGACCACCAGGAACGCACGCACGGCGAATCGCTTTCGGCTCCAGCGCACGACGCCGGCGACGGCCCCCGCGCCGAGCATGGCGGCGATCACGAACCCGGAAGCGATTCCGACGATCTGGAGCACGGTCGCGCGGTCGACCTCGCGCCGCTCCCAGTCCTCGGGAACGTGAACGTAGCGATGGACGTCGGTGATCCGGTCGCCGGAGATCGTGACCACGACCCGCGCCTCGCCTTGGTCGAGAGGGTAGCCCGCTGGGTCACGGAACTCGAACGTCCAGTCGGTGCGCGCCGGGAGGCTCGACGGCCGTGCCGCGACCTCCTCGAGATCGGTCTCCTCGAGCCCATAGGACGCCTCGACGGCTCGCAGGGCGAGCGCGCGGGCCGCGCTCTCCTCGAGCTTCGCCCCCGGCGCGGCCTCCGGCAGCTCGTGGAGAACCCGCAGGACCTCCCCCGGTCCCCCGATCCACGCCTGGTACTCCTCGGCGCGCTCCGCGACGTCGCCCTCGAAGCGCGCGTAGCGCACCCTCCATGCCGGAACGTCGAGGTATCGACCCACCAGCTCGCGGTACGCCTCCGGCCCGCCCTCGGTCCACACGAAGCGGTCGGCGGCGTCGCCCCCGCCGCTCGTGGTGCTCATCTCGCGCCACGACGCGTCGGGATCGAAGGCCCGTTCCGCGAGAAGCGCCTCGCGGGCCACGGACTCGGCCTCGCTCCGCCCGACGTCGAGAGGCGGCGTGTCGGTGCCGAGCCGGCTCGCCAGGACCCACACGATCGTTCCCGCGGCGCCGAGCGCGAGCAGCACGACGCGAGCCCGCGCGCTCAGGCCTGCCGCGGTCGTGGGAACGGTCGCCGTCTCCGGCGGCTCCCGCAGTGCCGGCGGCGCCCACGCGCCGTTCAGGAACTGCCGCCCGACCTCGACCCACGCTCCGCGGCGGGCGCGAGCCGCGAGCACGACACCCAGCGGGACGGCGCACAACACGACGACCAGGGTCTGGTCCACCCGGATGCCCGGAGCGGAGGACGCCCACAGAGGAAGCGAGATCCACACGACGTCGAAGGCGTAGTGCAGGACGATGCCGGCCAGGAGGCCGAAGCGCAGGTAGATGAGGCCGAAGCCGATGGACGGGAGGATCAGCTCGACCACGCGCGCGTAAGCCGGCTGGGTCGGATAGGCCGCGTGTCCGCCTCCGAAGATCAGCGCCTGGACCACGAATGCCGCGACGACCCACCACCGCCGCCCTCCGAGACGCTGTCCGATCAGCGCGGCGCCGGCGATGGGCAGCGCGCGGAACAGGCATTCCTCCCAGAAGCCGGCCTGGAGGGAGATGGCGATGGAGTCCAGCCACGGGAAGTAGGTCGCGAGGATGTTGGGATCGATGTCCGCGCTCGACGGCGTCCACCAACCCAGCCAGCGTTGCGCGAAGAAATACAGCGAGATGTCGTAGGCCATGAAGATCGTGACCGCCAGGAAGCCTCCCGCGGTGAAGCCGAGCACGGACTTCGAGGGGGCGACCTCCTTCGTCCACAGCTTCCAGAGCTGCACGTGCTCGGGGAAGGCGAGACGAGTCAGGCCCTCCGCCGCCATGAACGACAGGGTCAACAGCACGCCGAACCCCAGGAACTGCGCGAGGATGAGGGCCGTCTGCTGAAGCACGAAGTTGCCCGCGGACATCGCGGTGTCGTAGCTCGTCCACGCCAGCGGCCAGTGGTTGACGGCCACGAGCGCCTGCATGAACGAGACGAACAGGCCCCACAGCAAAGCCGGCTTCCACAGCACGGCGCGCTTGCGCAGCAGCACGAACAGACCGAAACCGACCCCGCCGAGGCCATAGAGCAGGATCATGACGATGGCGTCCACCGAGCCGATCCCGGTGTTCGCGGAGCGCATCTCGTCGTAGCGACGTGTGAACGCCTCCGGGATCTTGACGAAGTGCGTCAGCTCGGTGAAGCGATCGCCGCTGACCACGAGGCGCAAGCGGAACCGGCCCTCGCCGCCGACACGCGCGCCGGTGCGCTCGTAGACGAACGTGTGATCGACCCGGCCTCCGGGGCGGACGTCCTGCGACTGTTCCTCGATCTCGAACGCCCCGAGATCGACCTGCCACGGCGTCGCGACCGACCGCTCGGCGATCGCGCGCGCGGCCTCCGCGTCCAGGGCGGCGCCCGGCTGGTCCTCCGGGATCTTCTCCCGGAACCCGTACGGCCGCCCCGCGGGGGTGAAGCGCACCTCCACCTCGTTGGTCTCGCCCGGGCGGAAGTGTCGAACGGCCCACTGGTACGCGGCATACGAGCCGTCCTGCATCATGCGGTTGAAGGCCTCGCTGCCCCCGCCCTCGAGCTCCACGAACGCCTGAACGTCGTCGTTCAGCGAGAAGTGCGCGACCTGGCGGTAGCCGGAGGGTCCCCAGTGGTGGCTGTCGGCGAGCGCGCGCGCCTCGTCGAGCGCGCTCTCGCGATCCATGGTCAGCTCGAGGTTGATCAGCGGAAAGGCGTGCGGGAACATGCGCACGGAGTAAACGGCGCACGCGACGGAAGCGGCGGCGAACACGACCCAGAACAGCGGTTTGCGGAACATGCCCGGCTCCTGCTCCGCCGGCCAGGGGCGGTGTGGCGTTCTGGCGGCATGATGCCATCTACGAGACGGAAAAAGAAGCGCCGCGATCCCTGCCGTTCTTGCCGCGTGTCGCCTCCGGGCATACCCTCACAGGCGCCAGCCTGCACGACCGGAGCCTGCCGTGCCCGAAGAGAACCACGGTCACGATCGCGACGACCTCGGGGCCGTTCTCGACGAAGAGCGGGAGCTGATGAACTTCTACGCCCCGCACTACCGCACGAGCCTGATGTTCAACTCGTACTACTACCGGGAGGAGCGCCGCCACTTCGCGGACTGGATGCTCGGGATCCTCGCGGACGCCGGGCGCGATCCTCCGGCCCTTTCGTATCTCGACGTCGGCTGCGGCACGGGAGAGCTGTTGGAGCTGCTCGCCGAACGGGGCTGCTTCGAGCTGACCGGGATCGATCTCGCCGAGGAGATGCTCCGCGAGCGGAACCACCGACGCGTTCCCGGGGCGCGCCTGGTTCATGGCTCCGTCGAGCATCATGACTTCGGCTCGGAGCGATTCGATGTCATCGCCTCGATCCTGATGGTGCATCACCTGTGCGATCCGGGCGCTTTCTTCAGGCTCGTCGACCGCCACCTGGAGGTGGGGGGGTGGTTCTTCGTCCTGGAGTACAACGGCGCGGGATGGCTCCACGGTCGCGTCGTGCGAAGGCCGATCAACTGGCTCGTGGCTCCGATGCGGCGACTGGTCAAGATCAAGAACCGCGTGGCGCTGGCCTCTGAACCTCCGGTCCCGGCGCGGTTCAACCACGCTCACCGGCTCCTACGCTTCGACGACCTCCTCGATACCATGCCCGGCCGGGACGCCTATCGCATCGCGCGGTACACGCGCGGCCTTTTCCTGCCGGCGTTCACGAATGCCCTGGTTCGGGAGTCCGGCGTCGACGCGACGCTGTACGAGCTGATCGACGCGGTCGACAGGGTGGTGGGACCGTTCGGCGCCGGCTATCTCCAGGGCGTTGCGGGAGAGCGTGTCCGCTGAAGACGCGCGCGCGCGTCACGGTCCTGCTTCACCTGCGAGTGCTGCGCCGGAGACCTCGAATGGCGCCGACCGCGTTTCGCCTCGCCAGCGAACGTGGTAGGCATACGATCCGCTCGCCAGACCTCGGGTCTCGACTTGATCGACGATCTCGACGCAAGCGCCGTCACCTCGGCGTTGTTCGATCTCGAACCGGAAGAGGGGCGTTTCGCTCATGGACACGTAGCGCATCGCCGCGGCCGCGGTTCCGTCGGCGGGCGAGCACACCCACGTGTGAGCCTCGAGGGTCACTCCAGCCGCCACGGGCTCCGGCGCCCTGGAGACGGCACCGGTCTCGACCTCCGCCGTCCGGGCGGAAGCCTTGGCCTTGCCCTTTTTCCACATCGGCAGATCGGACCGCAGCCACGCGGAATCCCGAACCATCAAGATCGGGCCTGCGATGCCCAAGCCACCCGGTTTCGGGAGGTGGATCTCCGCCTCCGCACCTCCGAACGAGCCCGCGTTGCGATCCCGCACGAATGCGCCCAGGCGGTATTGTCCGGATGCGAGATCGTCGAACCGTCGTTCGTGAACGATCACGGCACCCGCCGGCACTTCACCCTTGCCCGCCCTGCGGATCTCGGATACTCCGAGCATCTCCCCGACCGATTTCTCTTCGCGCTGCAGGAGCGCTCCCACCTCCCAGCCACCCGCGGCTCCTCCCTTCCCTGGGAGGAGCAGGAGGGAGTGAGGCTTCAGGACGACCTGCAGGGCGACGCTCCAGCGCTCCTTCGTACACCCGAGCGGGACGATCGCCGCCGCGAGCGGAACCTCGTCCGCACGGTCGGGGTCGATCAGAACATCCGTGGCGCGACGCCACCATCGATCCATCTCGGTGAGGTACTGCACTCGATAGCGGTAGGGGATTCGCCGGTCGAGGACCTCGACGACCGCACGATACACCTTGGCGCGGTCCGTCTCCGGGGATTCGATGGCGATACGGTAGATGCACGCGCACTCCGTGGCGCTTCTCGTGAGATCGGGAAGGAGCCCCGCCGTCCGGTTGTAGGCGCCGCCCGTGAAGTCCGCGAGGTTCGCGCCGAAGCTCACGGCTTGACTCGCCAATCCGTCGAACAGGTTGGGTTGATTCCCGGAGTAGGCCACGTAAAGAGCGGTTCTCGCGGTCGTGGCCTCCGCGCCCACCTCGTCGAGGATCCCGAGGTGGTCCCCGACCGTGAACTCGTCGACCGGATAGAATCTGGCGGGAAAGAGGATGCCGTTCTGGTTGAAGAACAGCATGACCTTTCGCCCGGGAACACCCTCCAGCCGGCCGAGGAGCCTCTTCAGGGCCTTCAAGGATCGACGTCCGTGCTGGTACTCGTCTTTGGCGTTCACGGGACAATCGGGGCAGCAGGCGGGACAAGGCTGGGGGCAGGGGGACTCGCAGCAGATCCGGCACTGCTCCACGCGATCCCAGAACTGTGCGGGGAACGTGTCGAGCCACAGGGGATCGGTCTCGACGCTGCCGAGGGTGGACAGAAGCGACTCGCGGTCCCCCGTGAAAGGCGTCAGCTCGCGAAGTCCGGGCTGCGATGCATAGGCCACCAGCATGGAGCGATCGTCGGGGCCCATGTCTTCGTCGATCCAGCGCCGGGCTTCCGCGAGCGCGTTCGATCGTCCGTCCATTTGCAGTTGGCTGAAATCGAAGTACAGCACGAACTTGCCCGGCTCGCGCTCGATGACGCCCTCCGTTGCCTCGCCTTTCGCCGCCGCCACGTCACCGCCGGTTGTCGTTCCTTCCGTGGCGGCCGGACCCGCCGGGCCGGCGCTCTCCGTCCGTGGCGTGCACGGGCAAAGCTCGTCCACGCTGTAGATCTCCCGTTGACGCCAGTTCAGCTGAAGGCGGAAATCCTCCTTGGCCAGTCCGGGAATGGGCCGACCCGATTCATCGGTCACGACGACATCGAGCAGGATCAGCGATACTCCGGTGGTTTCCACCAGCGGGGACTCGATCGCGCCCTTGGTTTCGGGCTGTTCGATTCCGCGGACGGCCTCGGGGCACGTGAGGAACCCCAGCGCCGTCACTGCAGCCGGAACCCAGCGTCGTCGGTTTCTGGATCGCAAGCGACTTCGTCTCCAATCCTGGGCCCCACGCTATCCCTGACGGAGTCGAGTTTGCAACTGCGCGGCCCACCCGAGAGCCCTCTCAGGCCGCGCGCCGGAGCTTCACCTTCATCCACAGCGAGTGGAACGCGAACCACGGGCCGACGAGCAGGTGGCGGGCCGGGGACGATGCGCGGTAGCAGAACCAGGTTTCGAAGGTGTGGCAGCCCCGCCTGCGCTTCATCTCGTACAGCGCCTCGCCGAAGTGGATGCGCGAGAAGCCTGCGGCAATGGCGTCCATGATCGGCCTGTCGTAACCCAGGACGAAGTACGACAGATCCCGTCTCGCCCGCTCGGGGTCGACGCCGATGAACTGGACCTGCGCGACGCCGCCGCGCTCCAGCATCAACGAGAAGCCGACGAGGCTCCCGTCTTTGAACGCGGCGTAGACGTGAGCCCGCTCGCCGAGATTCCGCGCGAGGGTCGTGAAGAAGCCGGCTCGAAAGGGGAACGGTCTTCCAGTCTTGCGCCGCATCTGCGCCGACGCCAGCTCGATCAGCCGCTCCTCGCTCGGCGAGGGATCGCGCAGGCGCTCGACGACCACTCCCGCTCTCCGGGCGCGGTTGATCTCGTTCCGGATGTTGCGAGCGGTCCTGTCGCTTCGTGGTTTGACGTGATCGAGGTAGCCGGAGAACGAATCCCACTGCACGTCCAGGTAGCTGACCGGGAACTGCAGGGTACGGCGGTAGCCCCGTTTCTCGAGGATGCCGAGCAGGTCCGCTTCTCGGTCGGTGAGGCCGGACAACGCCACGCCCGTTCCCTCCGAAGAAGCGATCGCCTCGAGAGCGTCCAACAGCGCGCAACGCAGGATTCGCGCCGACGCCGCGTCGACGGATTCGTGAACCAGGACGTTCGCGCCGTGACTGGCGATCGGGCAGCACAGCAGGGCGGGTAGGAAGGTCAGGCCAAGAGCCTTGGCCACCCTGCGGGCTCGCCCGAACATGAGATCGTCGACCGTGAGGACGGTCCTCGTCTCGGGAAGCCGGTAGCACGACGTCGCCGCCAGGAGGCGTCCCGAGTCCTCGATGACGAGGTAGGCGGGCCGGAGTGCCACGTCACAGGTTTGCTCCACCGTGCGCAGCCACCCGTGGCCGCACATGGGATTGTCGGGAGCCAGGGCGTCCCACTCGCCGGGATCGATGTCCTCGATCGAGCCGACCGTGCGAACGGCGGGGTCCGGTCTCACGCGGGTCCCTTCGGGACCGCGGAGATCCTCGTGACGCGGACGCCGTAGGCGGCGCACGACCTCGACTGCACGATCCGCGACAGCCTGCCGAGCCCGACCCGGTAGATCGTCCCACGGAACGCGAATCCCAAACGGAGCGACGAAGCGTAGGTTCGGTAATTGGTTCCCTCGGTGATGCTGATCATCCCCTTGGCGCCTCGTTCCTCGACGTAGGTCGTGAGGGCGCGGGCTATGCCCAGGGCATGCAGGCGCTCGCCGCGGTACTCCGGCCGCGTATAGCCGTGGTACATGTAGACCCGGATCGGGTCGAAGTGCAGCTCGAGGTCGTCGCGGATGATCGTCGGGCGACGGGAGTACCAGCCGAACGCTGCGCACGTCCGGCCGTCGAAGATCGCGAAGACGTCGTCTCCCTTGGCGAGCGCCGTCTCGACGAAGTTGCGCGTCAGGACGTCCCCGAACTGCTCCGACAGCGCCTCCGCCTCTCGGGTAGACAGGAACCGGCCGTCGTGGCTGCCGGGCGTCTGGAAAGAAAGGAACTTCGGATTGAGACCCTCCGTGGTGAGTTCCATCAAGCGCAGGATGTCCCAATGAACGGCGCGGTTGGCCAGCTTGTAGCCCGCGCGGGCGGCGGCCTTCGTGAAGCCGAGGTGCCTGAGATCGTCGCGGAAGTTGTCGATCCACATGCGGGACGCGTGACCGCTCGCGTCTACTTCGCGTGTCTCTTGCCCGCGCCCTTGCAGAGCTGGCACGTGCCGGTGCCGTCACACGCTCGGCAGGAAGCGCTGTGCTTCCGCCACCACGTCGATGCTTGCCGGGTTCCGGCGCCCCCGCACTTCGCGCAGTGACCGCAGCCCTTGCAGAACGGGCAGAGGGTTTCTTCCCCGACCTCGCCAAGGGTCAAGACCCTGGGGGTGATCGTGTGAACCATGTTCACAAGATCCGACGAACGTCACGTGTCCGCAAGGGAATTGGCGGTGGAGCAAGGGCCGATGAGTCTCGAACATGCGACGCCCCAACCACGGCTCGTGCCGTCACGGCGCGGCGAAGTTCGCGGACCTCGCCACGGTGGCGCCTCGCGTGTGGCGGATCCAGACCTCCGCGAAGACGAGGTGCATCGTGAAGGCGATCCAGAAGGCGATGCCGAACGACCGCTGGAAGCTCATGCCGGCGACGATCTGAAGCACCGGGATCCACAGCCGGATCGTCGACACACCGAGCCCGATGGCGAAGGCGCGAATCATCCACTCGCGATGAGCGGCCACGTTCCTGCCACGGACTTGGAGAAACGCCTTGACGAGCGCGAACAGGAAAATCGATCCGAACGTGATCGTCGCCGCGGTCTCGCTGCGGCCGCCGAACGGGAAGACGATGCCCACCGCGATCGCGAAGACCCCCGCGGCCAGGCCGGAGATCACGAACAGCCGGCCGAGCCGGCGGTGCCAGCGAAGGTGTCTCCGGCGAATCCTCGGGACGAACTGCAGCGGCGCCCCGACCATGAAGATCACCCCGGGCACGATGTGCAGGTAGGCGAGCACCGGATGCTGCGCGTATCCGCGTTCGAAGCTCCCTTCGGGCGGCACCACACCGGCTCGAATGTTGGCGGCGTCCTCGACGACGCGGCGCACCGCGAACACCGTGGTGATCAGCACCAGCAGCGGCAGGATCGTCCACACGACGGCCATTCGGGTCTTCATACGACCAGTATTATTCACGAACCTGCGCCCCGGGCCACATCGAGTCGGATCGAGCCCGGCGTGTTAGACTGGCCGTGTGAGCGCAGAGTGGTCCGATCACGGTGACGACCCTCGGACTCTCGAGCCCGATCCCGTGATCGAAGTCTACAAGCGTCACATCGATCGCACTCTCCTGCGCGCCAACCTGCGGCGCTCCGTCGCGGAGCGGATGGCGAACCTGGTCGCACTCCAGCGCTTCGCCGAGGAGGCCCGCCGGGCGGGGAGCGCCGCTCGCGGCCAGCGATGACTGCTGCCGCACACCGTTCCCCTCGAGATGTTCGGCATGCAGTGCCTGTGCCTCGATCTCGAGTGGCTGATCCGCGTCAAGAGGGCCGCGGGTCGCCCGCGCGACCTCGAGGCCGTCGCGGAGTTGGAGGCGCTCCTCGAGGAGCGCGACCGCGAACGGGCTTGAGCTCAGGGCTCCGGCTCAGAACGTCCAGCCGGCGAGGGCCGCGACTTCCCACACGTCGCCCAGGTCCAGGCGCAGCTCGGCCAGGAAGCGGCTTCCGCTCTTGAGGTCCCACTCGCCGCCGCCTCCGACTTGCAGACCGACCTCGACGTCCGATTCGTCGTTGTTGCCGGGACTGTCGACGTCGAAAAAGCCCACCGCCAGCGCGCCACCCGCGTAGGGCGTGACCGCGGAGCTGACACCCTCGAAGCGATACCAGACCGCAGCGCTGCCTACGAGCGCGGTGACGTCGTCGCCGAAGCCCACCACGACGTCCGGCCGGAACGCGATCCGGGGCGCGAACTCTCCGAGATCGAAGTGCACGCCGGCGAGGAACTGATCGGGATCGGAGGCGACGCCGACGCGCGGCCCCCAACCGCGAAATCCGAAGTCGCTCGTGCCGGTGCTTGTCTTGGGGGCGGCTCCGCCCTCCTCGGCGCGAGCCGGTGCGAAGCTCGCCACGAGCGCTGCGATGGCCACGGTCGATATCAAGCGCTTGTTCATCGTTGTTCCTCGTCGGTCTCAGCCATTTGAGTCACTTGCGAAGCGTCTCCTCCGGCGCTCGAGGGCGAGTGCCCGCGGAGGATTCTCGCACAATCGTGATGTACCCGGTGCGAAAGAAGGTCGCGTCGAACTCCCCGAGAAGCAACGGCCCGGTACGGAAGTGACACTCATTGGCACGGCGAGTCACAATTCTGTCATTCGCGATGCGGTGGGCAGCGACTCGTTTGTTTTGAAAGCAACGAATTGCGGCGCAATCGCGGGCTCACGGCTCCCCGGAGGCGATGGTCCGGAGAGGGCACGGTAATTGCGATCGGTCCCGATGAAGCTCACCGAGGACTCGCGGGGGGTCGTACTCGGAGCGACCGGGGCGACCATGCCGTACTACTACGTGCCGAATCGGTTGGAGAGGATGTTCAACTGGTTTCACCTGCACCGCTGGTGCTGGAGATGCCAGAACTGGGTGTGGTTCGCTCACGTCCATCGTCACCGGCCCGGCAGCGGCGGCTTGGCGCGGCTCGGTCGCTAGCCCGGATAATTCACGAGATTCCTGAAAACAAAAGCCTCCTTCGTGGTAGAAACGCTGTTACGACGCAACGTCCGACCACTGGGGAGGCCTTCG
>Ga0302046_10005358_pt1 | contig 11336 bp, 8 predicted proteins | sample RVTome_11_FD_200261 | JGI IMG/M metagenome (GOLD analysis project Ga0302046, IMG submission 200261) | Soil microbial communities from uranium-contaminated site in the Upper Colorado River Basin, Wyoming, United States - RVT147D111 (version 2) ... | reverse complement strand
GCCGGCCGACGGAGGGGGAGACGTCGCTGCGACGCTGGATCGCTTCGCCGTCAACGCCCTGCTCGCCGCGGAGGCTCGCCGTCGCGGTGTGCACGAGGAGCCGGCGCGGGAGCGCGAGCTCGGCTGGATCCGGCTCGAGCAGCTGTCCCGGGCGATGCTCAAGCGCAGGGTCGACGCCATGATGCCAAAGGCCGGCGAGGAGCTCCTGCGCCGGGCCTACGAGGAGCGCCGGGAGGCGTACCGCCTCCCCGATCGCTACCTGCTCCACGTCGTGCGGCGACCCTACTCCCCCGAGGCGCCGGGCCCCGTCTACCGCGACCTCGTCGCGATCGTCGAGGCGGTGCGCGCCGGCTCGGCGTCCTTCGAGGCCGCCGCCGGCGGGGAGGCGGGGCCGGCCTGGCACCTGCGCAGCGAAGTCGCCGGGTGGGGACCGACCCTCCTGCGCACCGTCAGCGAGCTCCAGCCGGGTGAGGTGACCGAGCCGATCCAGACCGACGGCGAGCTCTGGGTCGTGCAGCTGGTGGAGCGCGAGCGCGGCCGCCTCCAGGACTTCGAGGCCGTCCGCGACCGGGTCACCGCCGCCTTCGAGCGGAGCCACCGCCAGCGCCTGATCGAGCAGGTCCTGCAGTGGACCCTGGCCGGCGCCGAGCTCGAGCGCCGCGACGACGAGGCGCCCCCAAAGGAAACCGGGGAAGGCTGAAACCAGCCCTCCCCGGTGGAAGTCGGCTCGAGTCGCCGGATCTACTGGACGTCGAAGTCCATCAGCTCCACGGGCACGACCCAGACGCTGCCGGCCACACGGACCATGGCGTTGCGGCCGGCCAGGTCGATGACCGGGCCGCCGAAGGGCAGGCTGCCGGCGTGGAAGCCCTGGTTGAGCGTCGAGGCGCTGCGCATGCCGACGCTGTCACCCGAGCTGGTGAACGCGTTCGACACCAGCATGCCGGCGAAGAACGGCGGGGTCACCGACGGGGCGCCGGTGATCGGCACGGTGTTGAAGGAGAAGGGCACCAGACCCGAGAACGACGGGGTCGTGATGACGCTGAAGGGCGAGAGCTCGAGGACGCCGACGTACGGGAAGGTGGCGTCCGATCCGCCGTGGTAGAAGGCCATCTGGCTGACGTTGCCCGTCTCCAGGGGCACGGCGCCGGCACGCGTGTCGAAGACGTTGCCGACGATGTTGCCGAGCGCGCCGGCGAAGGAGTCTGCCGGGCCGTCCGGATCGTACTGGACGACTCCCGTTCCACGGAGCCCTCCGTTTTGCGTTCCCTCCGGAGTCGGACCGACCCGCTTGTCCGGAAGTGGGGTGAGGTATTCCGAAACCGCCCAGGCCGCCGTGCCGGCAACCAGGAGAGTGATGCACAGTGCGACCGTGATTTTCAGGCTGGTTTTCATCCCTTCCTCCCTAAGTGCGCTTGAAGATTGAATTAGTTTGTCGCCGGCGGGGCCGTCTTGTCAAGCCCGATCGTCCGCCGGCCCCGATCCTCCCACCAGCCGGAAGCCGCGAGCGCCGAGGAGCTCGTCGGTGAGCGTCTCGTAGAGGGCCCGCCCTTCGTTCTTCACCAGGTCCTCGGCCACGACCCGCTCCACCCGCTCGAGGGCCACGGGCGCCGGATCGAGGCGCTCGTCGCAGCGCACGACCTCCAGCGCCTCGCCCCAGCCGTAGGGCGGCGTGTGGTCCCCCGGATCGAGCTCCGGCAGCAGCCTCAGCAGGGTCGGAGACTCCGACTGCAACAGCGCCAGGCTCTTCCAGCCGAGGGCCTCGATCGATCCGCCCAGCTCGGTGGTCAGATCCTCGAGCGTCACCTCGTCGCCATCGAGCGTCGCCCGCGCGGCCTCGAGGCGCCTCATCAGCCCGGCGGGGTCGGGTCCGAGCGGGAAGGTGGCACGGGTCAGCCGCCAGCGCACCGGCTCGAGGTAGCGCTTCCGGTTACGGGCGTAGTATTCCTCGAGCCTGGGGCGGTCCTCGAGGACCCGCCCCAGCAGGCGCTCGTGCAGCTCGTGCTGCACCAGGGCATCGCGCTCCAGCCTCTCGAGCCGCTGCGCGACGCGCGGCCTCTCCTCGCAGCCCTCCTCCAGGCACTGCAGGTAGAGCAGCTCCCGGGTCGCCAGGGCCCGGATGACGTCCATCGGCGCGGTCGGCGAGCCCAGCTCGGCCAGCCGCGCCCGCAGGTCGGCCCGGCGCAGCACGAACTCGCCCACGCGCAGGACGAGGGACTGCGGGTCGCCTTCGCTCAGCAGGGTCGCCAGGGCCTGCCGATCGGGAACGAAGGAGCCGGCGGGAGGCTCGCCCTTCACCAGGGCGCGGGCCGCCTCCTCCCGGCGCCGGCTCGACAGCCGCCGCGCCACCAGGCCGCGAACCTCCTCGAAGGAGTGCTCCTGGCCGCCGGCCACCGCCTCGATCCAGAGCATGTGGACGCCGCTGCCGGTTCGGATCGGCAGGCTCGGCTCCTGCAACGGCAGGCTGAACACCTCCTCTTCCAGCCTCGGATCCAGCTGCCCGCGCGCGTACCAGCCGAGGAGACCGTCGCGATGACGGGTCTCGGAGTCGGAGTGCTGGGTCGCGAGGAGCGAGAAGTCCTCCCCCGCGAGCACCCGCTCGCGCAGGGAGGCCATCCGCTCTTCCGCCGGCCCGGCCCGCGCATCGTCGGGCGCGGTGAAGAAGATGTGGCGGACGAGGCGCCGTTCGCCCTGGCGGTATGCCGGCAGCCATTCCTGGTAGGCGGCGCGCAGCTCCTCCTCGGTGGGCGGCTCGAGGGCGGGGAGGTGCGCCTCCAGGTAGGCGGCCACGGCCACCTGCCGGCGCTGCTCCTGCAAGCCGGCCTCGAGCTCCGGCGGGCGGGGCTTTCCCTCGGTCTCGGCGAGCACGATCTCGTCGATCGCCAGCTCGCGGATGAGGCCGGACCGCCAGCGCTCCACGTCGACGTCCTGCGGCCGGCGCTCCTTGACCGGCAGGGTGGCGATCCGGGCATCGAGCTCTGCCTGGCTCACGAAGCCGCCGTCCCAGACGGCGACTGCATCGGCGGGCGGCCGCTGGCAGGCCGAGGCCGCCAAGCAGAAGAGGGCCGCGCAAAGGGTGGCGGGTCGACGCTTCAAGACGATTCCTCCCCATCGAGGAGCTGGCGCAGCTCGCGGCCTTCCGGGCTCCCCGAGGCTCGTCGGTCGAGCTCCCCCAGCATCCTCTGCGCCGCGGCGCGATCTCCCAGGCGGAGGTAGGCGACGCCGGCGGCATGATAGGCGTTCAGGTAGTCGGGCGCCAGCGCGACGGCGCGCTCGAATCGCCTCGCGGCCTCCTCCGGCCGCCCCTCGTCGAGAAGGCTCACCCCGAGGTTGAAGTGGGCCTTCGGATAGTAGGGGTCCGCCTCCACGGCCCTGCCGAACAGGGTCCGGGCCTCGTCGGTCTGCCCCTCCGCCGCCCGCAGCACGCCCAGGCCCACCAGCGACGGGCCGTGGTCCCCGTCGAGCGCCAGGGCTCCCTCGAAGCCCTCGACGGCCGGCCCGCGCTCGCCCAGCTCCGCCGCCACCGTGCCCAGCAGGTAGAGCCCCTCGACGGTCTCCTCCAGCTCCCGGACCCGCTCGAGCTGGACGAGCGCCTCCTCGTAGCGCCCAGCCCGGACGAGGAGCCGCGAGATCTCCAGCAGCGATCCGGGCGCGCGGGCGGCGCCGCCGAGCTCCATCCCTCGTTCGACGACGGCGATTGCCTCCTCGAAGCGCCCGAGCTGCGCCTCGGCGCTGGCCAGCAGCTGCAGGTAGTAGGGGCTGTCGGGGTCCTCCTCCAGCAGGGCCTGGGCCAGCTCTCTGGCACCGAGGGAGTCCTGGCGCACCAGCATCTCCTTGATCCGCGAGATCTCGCTGGTGCGCTGCACGCGATCCTGGGGTGGAATTCCCTCGGCGCGGAGCTCCTCGCGGATCTCGACCTCCTCGGCGGCCCCGCCCTGGATGTAGCCGAGCGCCTCGAGACGCCTCCGGGTGTCCGCGTCCGGCGCCGCGGCGCGCTGCGGCTCGCCTCCGGAGCGCGCCGCCATGTAGTCGCCGAGCGCCTTCTGCATGCGCGCCGCCACCGCGGGCTCCTCGGCCACGCGGTCGTCGAGCTCGTCGGGGTCGGCCGAGAGGTCGAAGAGCTCGGGCCGCGGACCGAAGACGTACTTCCACGGGCCGGCGTAGAGGGCGCGCAGCTCGCCCCACCCGTGCGAGAGCCGGGGCGACAGCGTCTCGGCGTAGTGGAAGGGCGCCTCCGGACGCTCACCCGTCAGGTAGGGCACCAGGCTGCGACCGTCCAGGCCCGAGGGCATCTCGAGGTCGAGGAGATCGAGGATCGTGGGGACGACGTCGGCGTGGTGGACGCGCTCGGCGATCCTCCGCGGGGGCGCCCCCGGGCCGCCGTCGGGAAGGCGGACGATCAGCGGCACGTGCAGCGTGGTCTCGTAGAGCAGGTAGGAGTGGGTGCGCTCGCGATGCTCGCCGAGGCCCTCCCCGTGGTCGGCCGTGAAGACGACGAGGGTCCGGTCCCAGGCGCCGAGCCGCCGCAGCTCGTCGAAGAGCGTGCCCAGGCTCTCGTCGGCGTAGGCGATCTCGCCGGCGTAGAGATCGGCGGCGAAGAGCTGGTCGTAGGGCGGGGGCGGTTGGAGGGGCTGGTGCGGGTCGTAGTAATGGATCCAGAGGAAGAAGGGCTCCCCGGCGACCTCTTGCAACCACGGGTAGATCGCCTCGTTGACCCGCTGCGCCCGCCGCTCGTCGAAGAAGATGTTCTCCTTCGTCCGCACCTTGCGGCCCCGGAAGTCCTCGTGCGCGCTCTCGACGTGATCGTCGTAGAGATCGAAGCCCTGGTCGAGACCGAACTTGGCGACCAGCGGGAAGGAGCCCACCGCCGCACCGGTCGCGTAGCCGGCCCGGCGCAACCGCTCGGCGAGCGTCTCCACCTCCTGCGGCAGGACGAAAAGGCCGTTGTCGCGCACGCCGTGCGACGGCGGCACCAGGCCGGTGAAGATGGTCGCGTGCGAGGGCGTCGTGATGGGGATCCCGGCGTGGGCGTTCTCGAAGAGAAAGCCCTCTGCGGCCAGGGCGTCCACCACCGGTGTCGAGGCCCGCTCGTCGCCGTAGCACCCGAGATGGTCCGCCCGCGTCGTGTCGAAGGTGACGACGACGACGTTCCAACCGTTGCCCCGGGAGCAACCGCCGAAAGCGCCGAGACAGAGCGCGGCGACGAGCCATCGACTGCGTGCGAGTCCGATCACAGGCCCTGGATTCTCGTCGGCAGCGGGTTCCGGGTCAAATCGGCTCCGGCGGTTCGAGCTGACGGGCCAGGATGCGCTCCTCGGGAAGCCACGGCACGTCTGCCGGCCGGCCGCTCTGGTAGCGCCGCAGGCGCTCGGCGACCCAGGGAGCGTCGACCGCGGAGCCCTCGACGGCCTCGAGGACCGCGCGCTGCCAGCGCCCGGCCGCGGCGAGGTCTCCCGCGGCGGCGTGGGCCATCGCCACGCCCTCGGCCAGCGACAGCTCGACGCCGGCGGCGGAGAGCCGGCGTAGGGAGGCCAGGGCCGCCTCGCCGTCGGGCCGCTCCGCCCGGGGCGGAGCGGCGAGCCAGCGCGCCGCGAGCAGGGCCAGCGCCCGGCTGCCGGGCAGAGCCCGGCGCGAGCGCTCGAGCGCCGCGCTGGCCTCCTCCACCCGTCCCAGAGACAACAGCGCGACGCAGCGACCGAAGTGCGCCTCGGCCATCGCCGGTGCCGTCTGCAGCGCCAGCTCGTAGTGGCCGAGCGCCTCGGCCGATCGCTGGGTGCGGCGCAGCAGCTCGCCGAGCTCGTGGTGCGATCGCTCGGCCAGCGGATCGAGCTCGAGGGCCCGGCGCAGCAGGCGCTCCGCCTCCTCCAGGTTGCCCTCGATCAGCTCGAGGCTGCCGAGAAGCTCCACCGCGTTGACGTGATCGGGGTGCGCGGCAAGGAGGGCCTCGAGCTGCCCTCGCGCCCGCCCGTGGTCCTTGAGCTGGAAGAAGACCAGCGCCTTGCCGAACTGGGCCGTGGTCAGCTCGGGGGCGGCGGCAAGGGCCTGCTCGAACTCCACCAGGGCGAGCTGGTAATCCTCCCGCACCGCCGCCAGGACGCCCTCGCGGGTGTGGCTGCGGGAGCCCACGATCAGCGCCGAGACCTCGGCGCGCAAGGTGTCTCCGACCTCCAGGGACTCGCGCATGATGTTGCGTCGCGGCACCGCCGCGAGATACCGCCGGGCGGTCTCCCGATCGCCGCGCGCGGCGTAGGCCTGCCCGACGAGGTAGAGGATCTCGGTGCCCTCGGGCTCCCGAGCCAGCGCCTCGCGCAGATAGCCGAGCGCCTCGTCCGGAGCCTGCCGGGCCAGGGCGATCTTGGCGCGGCCGACCCATGCCGCGACCAGGGTCGGGTCGCGCTCCAGGAGCCCGGCAAACGCCGCGTCCGCCTCCGCGATCGCTCCCTGCCCGAGCTGGATCTCGGCGGCGACCACCCGCGCGGCGAAGTAGCCGGGATCGATCTCGAGGGCCCTCGCGACGGCGCTCGCCGCCGCCTCGAGGTCACCTCGCTTCTGCTCGACCAGGGCCCGGTAGTAGGGCCAGCGGAACGCCTTCGGGTCGAGCGTCTCGGCGTTGTGGTAGGCGGGGACCGCACGGTCCCACTCCTGGTAGGCGTGGAAGAGCATGCCGATCCGTCCGTAGGCCTCGCCGAGCGATCGCGGCTGCGCATCGGCGGCGGCGCGGACCTGCTCGAGGCGCTCGAAGGCCGTCCGGAACTGCTGCTCGACCGGGGCGTTCATCTCCGCGAGGTCGGCCGGCAGGGTGACCGGCTCGAGCTCCGCCGGCGGCGGCGCGCAGGCGGCGGCCAGGGTCACCGCACCGGCTGCGGTGAGACGTCGGAGATCAGTCGCGCGCATCGCCGACCAGCACCAGGTAGCGATCCAGGGGCGGCTCGAGCCAACGCGTGCGCCGGCCTCCGGGCCACACGACCTCGAGCCGGCGCGCCGCCGCCTCCCCACCGGCGCCGAAGAGGACCCGGTGGTCGCTCGCCGACAGATAGCTGCCGTCGGAGCGCGCCCAGCGGATGACGGTGCGATCGCCGAGCGCCAGCTCGGCGCGGGCGCCCGGCGCGCCGTCCGGGCCTCCGGAGACGCGCAGCCGCAGGCCGAGCCAGTGCGCGCCGTCGGCCTCCGTGAGCAGGAGCTGCGCCGGGCCGCTGCTGTTGGTCAGCAGGAGGTCGACGACGCCGTCGTTGTCGACGTCCCCGGCCGCCGTTCCGCGACCCACGTCGGGCGCGGCCAGGGCGCTCGGGGTCGGCACGACCTCCTCGAATCGCTGCTCGCCCAGGTTGCGGAACAGCTGGTCGGGCTGCCGCAGCGGGTACGGGTCCCCGGCCTCGACGAGCCGCGGCAGCCTCTTGACCGCGCCGTTGAGCACGACGAGATCGAGGTCGCCGTCGAGATCGACGTCCAGGGCGGAGGTGCCGAAGCCGGTGAACCCGACGCTCGGCGGGCCGAGGCCGGTCATCGTGGAAGAGTCCAGAAACATACCGGCGCCGTCGTTGACGTAGATCGTGTTCGTCTGCCCGTCCAGGTGGGTCATGAACAGGTCCTCGTCGCCGTCGGCGTCGAGGTCCTCGGCCAGCAGCCCCATGCTCGCCTGGGCGATGCCGTCCATGGAGAGCGCCGCGCCCCGCTCCAGCCCCTCCTCGACGAACGTCCCGTCGCCTCGGTTGATCCAGAGGTGGTTGGCCATCTGGTCGTTGGCCACGTAGACGTCGGTCCAGCCGTCGTCGTCGAGGTCGGCGGCGACGACGCCGAGGCCGCTGCCGCTGGCGGTGTGGACGCCGGCCTCCAGCGTGAGGTCGACGAAGCGGCCGTCGCCGAGGTTGCGCAGCAGCCGTGAGGTCTCGGCGGGATAGGACTGGGGGCCGCAGTAATCGGGCGTGCCGTCCGGCGCGTGGCACTCCTTGCCGAGATCGGGCCGGTAGTCGACGTAGTTGGTCACGAACAGGTCGAGCCGACCGTCGCGGTCGAAATCGGCGAAGGAGGCGCTGGTCGACCACCGCGGATCGTCCACCCCGGGGGCGGTGACGTCCTCGAAGCGCCCATCGCCCCGGTTGCGCAGGAGCTGGTTGGGCCCGAGAGTCGTGACGTAGAGGTCGACGTCGCCGTCGTTGTCGACGTCCCCGGCGGCCACGCCCATCCCGTAGCCGTCGCGCCGCTCCGGCAGGGAGGAGGTGACGTCCACCAACCGGACCCCGTCGCTGTCGGCCCCTCCCGAGCCGAGGTCATTGCGGTAGAGACGGTCGGCGAAGGGGGGCTCGTGCCGGGGCGGATAGACCGCGTCGGCGACCCTCTTGCCCGCTCCCTGCATGCACCCCTGCACCAGGAACAGGTCGAGGTCGCCGTCGCCGTCGTAGTCGACCAGGGCACCGCCCGAGCCGACGATCTCGCTGAAGTAGAGCTCGCCCGACATGCCGTTGAAGTGGACGAAGTCGAGGCCGGCCGCCGCGGAGACGTCCCGGAACGGCTCCGGCGCGCCGCGCTCGGCGCCGCAGCCGGCGAGCCACAACCAGGGACCGAGCGCGACCGCCATCGCCGCGCACCGCCCCCTCGCCGCGCGCTCGAACCGCGACCTCTCAGCTTCGGAGAACCCGTTCACGGGCCGCAGGACTCTTCGTGTCGTTGGAGCCGATCGATTGGCTGGGCGGCAGGGATTCGAACCCCGATTCTGCGGTCCAGAGCCGCATGTCCTACCATTGAACGACCGCCCAATGGGGCTGCCGAGGCTAGCAAGCCGGTCGCGGAGCGGTCAAACCGGCACTCACGTCCCGGCGGAGGCGGCGCCGGCTGCTCGCAGGAACGCGGCGAAGCGGCGCAGACGCGCCGTCGCGCTCCCGGCTCCGGCCACCTCCACGACGTCGAAGACCGGCGGTCCCGCCTTGAGGCCGGTGAGGGCCATTCGCAGGGGGTGGATCAGGTACCCCGCCTTCTCGCCGAGCTCTTCGGCCTGCGCGCGCAGCACCTCCTCGAGCCGGTCCTTGGTGAAGGGGTCGACCGCCTCGTAGCGTCGGGCCAACTCCTCGAGGTCGTCCGACAAGCGGGGCTGGGCGACGAACTTGGAGCACGCTTCCGGATCCCAGGCGATCGTCTCCTGGAAATACGGCGCGATCGACTCGGCGAGCTCGACGAGGGTGCGCGGCCGGCTGCGGTGGAGCTCGGCGGCGGCCGCGAGCCGGTCGCGGTCGGCGCCGGCGAGCCCGGCCGGCTCGAGGAAGGGCTCGAGGTGGCGGAGCACCTCGGGCAGGGGCAGCGTCGAGAGGTACTGCGCGTTCATCCAGGAGAGCTTCTCGACGTCGAAGACGGCGGGGGAGTCGTTCAGACGCTCGACGGTGAAGGCCGCGATGAGCTCGTCGCGCGACATCACCTCGCGCTCGTCGCCCGGGTTCCAGCCGAGGAGGGCGAGGAAGTTGTAGAGCGCCTGCGGCAGGATGCCCTGTGAGCGAAACTCCTCGACCGAGGTGGCGCCGGTGCGCTTGGAGAGGCGCTTGCGGTCGGGTCCGAGGATCAGGGGCAGGTGGCCGAACCGCGGCGCCGGCGCCCCGAAGGCGCGGAAGAGGCCGATGTGCTTCGGCGTGTTCGGCAGATGGTCCTCGCCGCGCAGGACGTGGGTGACCCCCATGTCGATGTCGTCGACCACCACCGAGAGGTGGTAGGTCGGGGAGCCGTCGGAGCGCAGCAGGACGAAGTCGTCCATGGCGTCGGGCGGGTAGTCGACGAGGCCGCGCACCATGTCGTCGATCTCCACCCGCTCGACCGGCATGCGGAAGCGCACGACGCTCGGCGCCGCCTGGGCGCGCCGCAGCTCGACCTCCTCGGGCACGAGCGGCGAGGCGCTCTCCCGGTAGCGGGACTTCTCGCCGGCCGCCTCGGCCGCCCGGCGCAGCTCCTCGAGCTCCCCGGGCGTCTCCCAGGCGCGGTAGGCCCTGCCCGCCGCGAGGAGCTCCTCGGCCCGCTCCCGGTGGCGCGCCAGCCGCTCGCTCTGCAGGTGGGGCCCCTCGTCCCACTGCACCCCGAGCCAGGCCAGCGCCTCCCGAATCTGCCGCGTCATCGCCTCGTCCGAGCGCTCGCGGTCGGTGTCCTCGATGCGCAGGATGAAGACGCCGCCGGCGCCGCGCGCCAGCAGGTCGTTGTAGATCGCCGTTCGCGCCCCCCCGACGTGCAGGAACCCCGTCGGCGACGGCGCGAAGCGCACCCTCATCGTCTCCGTCATCTCACCGCTCGCTCGTCGTCATGCCCACGCCTCACGCCCCAAGCCCCAAGCCCGGGCGGGGGCCGGCCGAAATGGCGGAGAGGGAGGGATTCGAACCCTCGGTCCAGGGTATCCCCGGACAACTGCTTAGCAGGCAGCCCTGTTCGACCACTCCAGCACCTCTCCGCGGTCGGGCCAGGAGCCCGCCATTGTATGGACCGGCAGGAGCCGCCGTCAAAACCAGCGCTTTGGCCGGCCGGAGTGATGGCCAGCGCGCTGCCGAATGTGCCGTCGTCTCCCGGCGACGGTACGCACGGCGTTCGTCGCCAGGCAGGGTCGCCGGGCCGGCCGTGTCGACAGTGCGCGAGTCCGCGTTCGGCACAGGTGGCCAACCGGATTCACGCGATCGAGCGTTGGGCGTGAGAATGCAGTAGAATGCAATCGAATGCATCGGGTGGCAACCGACTGATGGCGAAGACGATCACGCTGCGGCTGGACGACGCGGTCTACGAGGAGCTGCGCGAGGCGGCGGCGGCGGAGCGGCGGTCGATCTCGAACCTCATCGAGACGGCGGCGCTGCTGCGAATCCGCGAGCAGCAGTTCGTGGACGACGCGGAGATGGCAGAGATCCGAACGAGCGACGCGCTCCTCGAACGGCTGAAGTCGGGCTCGTCCGACGCCGCCGCGCGCCGAGGCCGGTTTGTCCGCTGAGTACCGGATCTTCGAAACGCGACAGTTCGACAGGGACCTCCGCCACTTGGCGAAGGCGGGCCACGGAGAGGTGGTGCGCAAGCTCCGGGACACCGTCTACCCGCAGCTGCGCACCAGCCCCCACTACGGTCCGCACGTCCGCAAGCTCAAGGGTCGCTCGCCGGAGACCTGGCGATACCGGATCGGCGCTTGGCGGTTCTTCTACGAGATCGACGACGGCGAGGCGATCGTCTTCATGACCGCCGCCGCCCACCGCGGCTCGGCGTGCTGACGAAGCGCCCGCCCCCGTTTCCTCTCTGCTACGCTGCGCGCGCTCGCGCACTCCTCACACTCTCTCGATCTCGTGACTCCGGAGGCCTGGATCCCATGACGGACTCTGTGGCGGTCGACGTCG
>Ga0302046_10005356_pt1 | contig 11346 bp, 8 predicted proteins | sample RVTome_11_FD_200261 | JGI IMG/M metagenome (GOLD analysis project Ga0302046, IMG submission 200261) | Soil microbial communities from uranium-contaminated site in the Upper Colorado River Basin, Wyoming, United States - RVT147D111 (version 2) ... | reverse complement strand
ACATGAACAGGGTGGTCACCCACTGGATGGCGGGCGAGAATGCGCCCAGCGACGCGGTGCGCGTGGAGAAGCCTCCCGTGGCAAGCGCGCTCATGGCGTGGTTGGCGGCGTCGAACGGCGTCATCCCGAGCGCCAGGTAGACGAGCCCGAGGAGGGCCGTGAGGAAAGCGTACACACCCCAGAGCAACCGGGCCGTCGTGGCGATGCGCGGGGTCAGCCGGTCCGTGACGATGCCGGGCATTTCCGCCCGGAAGAGCTGCGCGCCGCCCACGCCCAGGAGCGGCAGGATGGCCACCCCCAGCACGATGATGCCCATGCCGCCGATCCAGTGCGTGACGGACCGCCACAGCAGGATGCTCCGGGGAAGCTGCTCAATGGTGGAGTAGACGGTGGCGCCCGTGGTCGTGAAGCCGGACGTGGACTCGAACACGGCGGCGGGAATGGTCGGCGCCACGCCCGTGAACACGAACGGGAGGGTGCCCGCCAGCACGATCGCCAGCCACCCCAGACCCACGACGGCAATCCCTTCCCGCGGGTTGATCGAGACGATCCGCGGCGTCACGACCCAGACCAGGCCCCCGACCGCCGCCGTCACGCCGATCGCGCCCAGCCAGGGCCACGCCAGTCCTTCCTGAACGGCGAACGGTACCGATGGGAGCATGGCGCCGGCCGTCCAGACCAGCAGTGCCCCCACGATGTGAAAGACCTCGCGGATGTTCACGAGGGAAAGAGCCCCACGACCTGCCGGACCGCGTCGGGCAGCGCGAACACGATGGCGCTGTCGCCCACCCGCAGGACGTCGTCTCCGCGGGGGACGAGCACCGACTCGCCGCGCAGGATGGCGCCCACGATGGCGCCCTCCGGAAAGTCGAGCTCGGTCAGGGGCCGTCCCACGACCGGCGACCCGGCCGTGACGCCGAGCAGCATCACCTCCGCATCAATGTCGCGGAACGTGGCCACGCGCGTGACACTGCCGCGCCGCACGTATCGCAGGATGGCATTGGCGGCGGAGAGCCGCGGGCTCACGGCCACATCCAGGCCGATCCGCCGCGCCAGCGGCATGTAGTCGCTCTTGTTGATCAGGGTGATGACCTGCTTGGTGCCGGCCTGCCGCGCCACGAGGGACGCGATGATGTTGGTCTCGTCGGACTCGGTCAGCGCGACGAAGGCGTCCATGCCGCCCACGCCTTCCATCTCGAGCAGCTCGACGTCCGTGACGTTGCCGTTGAGCACCAGGATCCGGTCCAGCCGCTCCGCCAGCTCCTGGGCGCGCCCCCGGTCCTCGACGACGGCGATGGCCTGCACGCCGTGCTGCTGGAGGAGCCGGGCCAGATAGTACGTCTCGACGCTCCCGCCCCCGAGCATGACCCGCTGCACCTGCGCGAATTCGTGGCCGGTGAGCTCGAGCGCGCGCGGAATCTCGGCTTCCGCCGCGATCACGTACACGTGATCGCCGGCACGAATCTCGGTCGCGCCGGTAGGCACGAGGGTCGTGCCGTCGCGCTCCACCGCCACGGTGAGCAGCTGGCGGTGCCCCATCTCGGCGCCGACCTCGGCGAGCGTGCGGCCGGCCACGGGCGCGGTGTCGGTGACCCGGAGCCCGAGGATCTGCACCGCCCCGTGCGCAAAGACGATCAGGTCCGTGGCCGCGGTGGACTGGAGCAGCCGGAAGGTCTCGAGCGCCAGCTCGCGCTCCGGATTGATGAGCAGGTCCACACCGAAGAGCTCGGGCTGGAGCTGGGCCCGCTCCTCGTAGAAGTCGGGGTTCGACACGCGCGCCACCCGCGTGAGGCCTTCGCCGCCGCGCGCGGTCATGCAGCACACGAGATTGACCTCATCCACGCTGGTCACGGCCAGCAGCAGGCCGGCGTCCTTGAGTCCCGCGCGCTTGAGCACGGCCGGACTGGCACCGCTCCCCTCGATCACCGCGACGTCCAGGTGACTCTGGACGTAGTCCAGTCGCTCCGGCGCCACGTCCACGACGACGACGTCGTGCTGCTCCTTGGACAACCGGTCGGCCACGTGCACGCCGACCTCGCCGGCTCCCACCACGATCACGCGCATGGGCCGCTCACCCGCGACGCGCGTGCGCCAGCACGCCCTGGATGGCGTCGTCCTTGCCGGCCACGATCGCCACGTCGGACTCGCGCAGCGGGCGGTCCGGATCGGGGACTACCTCGAACGTCCCGGTCAGCACGTCGTGCAGCGCCACCACCTGGATGCCGTGCGCGGCCGGCAGCGCCAACTCCCGCAGCGACCGGCCCAGCCACCCATCCGGGATGGCCAGCTCCTGAATCGAGAAGCCCGGCGCCAGCGGGATGTAGTCGAGCACGCTCTTGGACGTGATGCGATGCGCCAGCCGGTCCGCCACTTCCCGCTCGGGGAAGATGGTCTCCCGCACGCCGAACGTCTCGAGCGCGCGGGCCGCCTCCGGGCTCGCGACCTTCACGTAGATCTCCCTGACGCCCAGATCCCGCAGCGCGAGCGTGGCAAGGATGGTGGTCGCCAGGTCCTGCCCGGTACTGATGATCGCCGCATCTGCGCCCACCGCCCCGACCTGCCGCAGCAGCTCGCGGTCGGTGGCGTCGCCGACTACCGCTACCGTCACCTCGTCGTGGAAGCGGTCCGCGAGCGGGGCGCTGCGCTCGATGGCGATCACGTCGTGCCCCTGGGCGAAGAGCGCACGCGCCGCCCAGCCGCCAAAATGTCCCAGCCCGACGACCACGAACCGTTGCATACGTCCGCTCCTCCGCCGTCAGCCGACGGCCACTTCGTCGTACGCGTACCGGTAGCCGGCCCGGCGTTCACCGGCGAACGCCATGGCCGCCGCCAGGCTGAGCGGGCCGACCCGCCCCACGAACATGAGTCCCGTGATCACGAGCCGGCCGGCCGGCGTGAGCTCGCTTGTCGTGCCCATGGACAGGCCCACAGTGCCGAAGGCGGAGTGGGCCTCGAAGACCAGCCGGGTGAAGTGCTCGCGATGCCCGGCGAGTCCACCCGGTTCCAAAAGCAGCAGCGCGAGGATGGCTACCGCCAGCAGGGCGATGGCGCCAACGACCAGGCCGGCCGCGGCGTGGACCGCGTCATCCCGCGCGCTCCGCCCCCAGGCGGACACGTGCTGGTACCCCCGGAGCCGCGATACGAGCAGCAGAACCAGCAGCGCCACGGTGGTGACCTTGACGCCTCCCGCCGTTCCCCCCGGTCCACCGCCGACCAGCATGAGGCCCATCGTAAGCGCCATGGCCGGATTGCTGAGGTCGTCGTAGTCTACGGTATTGAAGCCGGCGGTACGGGGCGTGACGGCCATGAAGAGCGCGTTGACCACCCGGTCCCCCGTTCCCAGTGGCCGGAGGGTGCGCTCGCCCTCGAACAGGAGGAATACGACGGCGGCGCCCGCAATCAGGACGCCGCTGGTCGCCAGCACCAGGCGGGCATGCGTGGAGAGGCGGCGCGTGCGGCGGCGGAGGAAGCGCTCGCGCACATCCTCGAGCACGATGAACCCCAGCCCTCCGAGGACGATCAGCACGGTCGCGCTCAACACCACGGAGGGCCGCTCCCGGAACCCGATCAGCGAGTCGCTGAACGTCGAGAACCCGGCATTGCAAAACGCCGAAATGGCCTGGAAGACGGCGTGCCACACCGCCGTCCCGGGCGGGAAGTCGTGCCGCCACGCCACCCACAGGAACAGCGCCCCCGCGGCCTCGAGGCCGAACGCCAGGGTGACCACGGCCCGGAGGAGGGCGCGCGGGTCTCCCAGCTTGCCCGCGACGCCGGCGCCCGCCGCAGTCTCCACGTGCAGCGCGCTCCGGCGCCCCAGCATGCGGATGATGAGGGTCGTGAACGTGAGGATGCCGAGTCCGCCGGCCTGGATGAGCAGGAGAATCCAGAGCTGTCCCCAGCGGGTGAAGTACGTGGCCGTGTCCACCACGATGAGACCTGTGACGCACACGGCGCTCGCCGCCGTGAAGAGGGCGTCCACGAGACCGAGCCGCGGTCCGGCATACAGTCCCGGGAGGAGCAGGAATCCCGCCATGCCGAGGCCGATGAGCCCCGCAAACGACAGCACGAACAGCTGAACGCCGGAGAGTCGGGACCACGGGCCCCGCGGGCGCGCCGGCGGCTCGAGGAGGGTGGCCGGATTCAAGCTCACGCGTCAGGCCAGCGTCCGCGCGATGACCGCACCGGCCGACGCCGCCTGCTCCACGGTGACGTCGAGGTGCGTGACCGCCCGCAGCCGCGTGGGGCTGAACGGTACCACGAGCACGCCCGCGTCGGCCAGCCGGCGGATGGCGTCCTCCGCCGCGTGCCGCGTGAGGTCCAGCATGACGATGTTGGTCGCGGGCGATTGGACCCGGACGTGCGGATGGTCCGCCAGGGCCGCGGCCAGGGCCTGCGCCGCGGCGTGATCGTCCGCGATGCGCGGCAGCTCATGCTCCAGCGCGTAGAGACAGGCCGCGGTCAGGACCCCCGACTGGCGCATGCCGCCGCCCAGGCGCTTCCGGAGGACGCGCGCGGCACCCATGCGCTCGCGCGAGCCGGCCAGACACGACCCCACCGGACACCCAAGCCCCTTGGAGAAGCTCACCATGACGGTGGTGCCGAGGGCGGCGATGGCCGCCGGCGCGACGCCCAGCGCCGCGGCCGCGTTCCAGAGGCGCGCCCCGTCAATGTGGAGCGGCAGATCATGCCGGTCGGCGAGCGCGCGGATCTCCCGCAGCATGGCCACCGGGGTCACGGTCCCACCGGCTGCATTGTGCGTGTTCTCGACGGCGATGCCGCCCGTCCGCGGCACATGCGGCGAGGCCGGCCGCAGGGCACCCTCCACGAGCGCCGCCGTCAGGATCCCGTCCGGCGCCGGGACGAGGCGGGGCTGCACCCCCCAGAGCGCGCCCAGCGCACCCATCTCGTAGTGAAAGAGGTGCGCGCCGGCCTCGAGCACCAGCTCCTCCCCCCGCCCCACGGAAACGCCGATCCCGGTCTGATTGGCCTGGGTTCCGGATGGAAAGAACACCGCGGCCTCGTGTCCCAGCAGCTCGGCCACCCGCGCCTCGAGCCGCCGCGTGGTGGGGTCGCCGTCCAGGACGTCGTCCCCGACCTCCGCCTCGGCCATGGCCCGGCGCATCCCCGGTGAGGGCCGGGTGACCGTGTCGCTCCGGAGATCAATGGGCGCCGTCATCCGAGCACCGCGCGTTGCTCCCGCTGCCGCCGAGCCAGATCGTAGGTTTCCGCCAGTTCCCCACCGGCCAGGAACAGCAGCGCCGTGGCGTAGATCCAGAGCACGAACAGGAGGAGCGCCAGCGCGTTCGTGTTCGACAGAAGGCGGTCCACGGTGGCGAACTGGATGAGGTAGATCCCGTACAGGCGCTTCGCGATCTCGAAGCCGAGCGAGGCGAACAGGGCCGCCACGAGCGCGGTGTCCCACCGCATCGGGCGGCTGGGGGCGAACATGTACACGACGTAGAAGAGGACCGTCACCGCCACGTACGCGAGCAGGCCGGCCAGGAACCGCCCGGCCCAGGGCGCGCGGAGCACGACGAGCGTGATGACCGTGTTCGTCAGGATCAGGACCGCCGACAGCACGCCCAGCGACAGGTCCACCGCCTTCCCGACCCACCAGGCGCGCGTTTCCTCGGTGTCGAACACGTCGTTCAGCGCGGCGCGGATGGAGCCGAACAGGCGCCACGAAAACCACACGAAGAACGGCACGCCCCACAGCGTCAACTGCGTCCGGCTGTCCGCCAGCTCCTCGAGGGCGGCGGCCACCGTGGCGAACGGCGTGCTCCCACCGCCCGCGTCCGGCAGGACCCAGGCCGTGATCACGCGCGCGAGCGCGCGGGGCTCATCGGCGCCGCCGACCGCGTAGCCGAAGCCGGAGAGGACGACCGCGAGCAGCGGCAGGATCCAGAGCAGCGCGTCGAAGGTGAGGCCGCTCGCCAGGAACGGGATGTTGTCCTCGTAGCCGCCGAGGAACACCCGACGGAGGAATCCCAGCGGCGAGAAGGCCCAGCCCCGCGGGCGCAGGGCCGGCGCGCGAGGGGGCAAGGTTACTCGTCGGCGTCCACGTCGGCCGGGGCGCGTCGCTGCGTGCGGGCGTCTTCGAGCCGGCGCTCGAGTTCGTCGCGGGCGGTCCGCACGGCGGCCTTGCCGGCCTGCACGGTGTCCCGCGCCTCGGTCTTGCGCTCGTCAATGGAGTGCCGCGCGCGCTGGAGGCCGGCCTCGACGCTGGCCTTGGTTCGCTCGTACCCCGACTCCACGGCTTCCTGCAGGTCCTCGAGGCGGTCTTCCGCGGCCTCGCGCAACCGCCGGGCCCGGCGGCCGATTTCCTGGCGCGTTTCCGCGCCGCTCTGCGGCGCGAGGATCAGCGCCAGCACCGCGCCGAGCGCCGCACCCGCCAGAAACGACCCGATCCCGCCTCCGGACTTCTCGATCACCACGACCGGCTGGTCGTCATACCCTCGCGCCATGGCTCCTCCTCGGTCCGCCACCCTCGTTACGATCCTCGATGCGGAATGTATCCGTCGGTCGGAAGACCGTCAAAAGCTGAGCGTGACACCATCGTACGCCGGCTCCACGCCGGGCGGGAGCCGCGCGGCCAGCGCCGCGTGGGCGTGCCGATGCGTCAGATGGGTGAGCAGGGTCCGCTCCGCCCCCACGGCCGCGGCCACGGCCACGGCCTCGTCAATGGACAGGTGCGTGGGGTGGGGCCGGTCGAACAGGGCGTTCAGCACCAGGGCTCGCACCCCGCGGAGCCGCTCGATGACCGGGTCCGGAACGCGCTTGGCGTCCGTGATGTACCCGAAGGGCCCGATCCGATACCCGAAGACCGTGAGGTCGCCGTGGGGCACCGGGAGGGGGACCACGGGCAGCCCCGCAACGTAGACCTCGACGAGCGGTTCCAGCGCGGCCGGCGCGAGCAGGGGTTTCGAGGTCCCCGGCTGCGGCCGGATGCGGTCGTCGAAGATGTACGGAAACCGGGCGGCGAGCTGCGCCAGCGTGGCGACGGATCCCAGCACCGGCAGGCTTCCCCGGCGCGCCGAGAACACCCGCAGGTCGTCAATGCCGTGCACGTGATCGGCGTGCTCGTGCGTGAACAGCACGGCGTCCACCCCACCGATCCCCGCCGCGAGCAGCTGGAGCCGGATCTCGGGCGGCGTGTCAATGAGGATCCGGCGGCCATCGTCGGCTTCGACCACGGCCGCCACCCGGGTCCGCCGATCGCGCGGATCCTCGGACGTGCACACCGCGCAGTCGCAGCCGACGACCGGCACGCCGAACGAGGTGCCGGTCCCGAGAACGACCGCGCGCACCCTACACGACCTCGACCTTGAGGAGGTTGGTGGTCCCGGGAACCTCGAACGGCACGCCCGCCGTCACGACGATCAGATCGCCGGGGCGCGCGTAGCCCTTGCCCAGCAGGGTGTCCCGGGCGACGTCCACCATGGCGCCGTAGTCGGGGACGCGACTGGCCAGCTCCGGGACGACCCCCCACACCAGCGCGAGCTGCCGGCACGTGGCCGGATCCGTGGAGAGCCCCAGGATGGGGCTCGCGGGGCGCAGGGACGAGATCTTCCGCGCGGTGAACCCGCTCCGGGTGAACGACACGATCACCGGCACCCGCAGCATGTCGGCCGCGGACGCGGTGGCGGCGGCGATCGCGTCCTCCACGGTGACGGGCGGCCCGCCCCGGCCGTCCCGGCGGCGGCGCAGCGGGACATCCTCGATGTACGTGGCGCGCTCGATTTCCCGGATGATCCGCGCCATGGCCTCGACCGAATCCACTGGGTGCTTGCCCACGGCGGTCTCGGCGGACAGCATCACCGCGTCCGTGCCGTCCAGGATGGCGTTGGCCACGTCCGACGCCTCGGCCCGCGTGGGCCGCGGGTTCTCGATCATGGACTCGAGCATCTGCGTGGCAGTGATCACGGGCCGCCCCGCGGCATTGGCCAGGCGGATCAGCCGCTTCTGCGCGAGCGGCACCTCCTCGAACGGCAACTCCACGCCCAGGTCGCCCCGGGCCACCATCACCGCGTCCGCCGCGGCGATGATCTGCGGCGCCTGCGCGAGCGCAGCCACCCGCTCGATCTTCGCCACGAGCCGCACGTGGTCGGGCACGAGATCCCGGACCTCCCGCACGTCCCCGGGCTCGCTCACGAACGAGATGCCGATGTAGTCCGCGCCGTGCGCCACGGCCAGGGCCACGTCCTCGCGGTCCTTGGCGGTGACCGCGGGCGCGCTGACCCGGATGCCGGGCAGGTTGATGCCCTTCTTGCCCCGCAGCAGCCCGCCATGCACCACCCGTCCCACCACGCGGACGCCGTCGGTCTCGAGCACCTCCACGGCCAGCAGTCCGTCGTCCAGCAGGATGCGGGCGCCGGGGGTGACGTCCCGCGCGAGCGCCTCGTAGGCCGTCGGGATCTCGGCGCCGCCCACGACCGCCTCCGGGGCGAACACGACCGTGCTCCCCTCCTCGAGCGCGCGCGGGGCGTCCAGCGCGCCCACCCGGATCCGCGGCCCCTGGAGGTCCACCAGCAGCGCGATGTGGCGCCCCTCCGCGTGGGCCACCTCACGCACCCGGTCCATCCACTGCGCACGCAGCTCGGGCGTGCCGTGGGAGCTGTTGACCCGGACGACATCCACGCCGAGCGCGAACATCCGGGCAAGCGTCTCGGGACGTTCCGACGATGGTCCGATGGTGGCGACGATCTTGGCGCGCTGGAATCCCGGGAGCGACCACGCCGGAGGCGGAGAGGGACGTCCGGATGCCTGGGACATGTCAGAACTCCAGTTGCACGCCGAACCGCACGAGGCGCGGCGGCCCGTAGGCGAACAACGGTTGCAGGAAGTCGCGGGCCGCGCGGCGGTAGAGCGGGAGCAGTTCCTCCTCGCCTTCCAGGACGCGATTGCCGTCCAGGTCCGCGTCGGGCCGGTACGCCGGGGACTCGTAGGGAATGGCCGCCGGCCCGGCGGCATACGCCGCTTCGGCCAGCGCCTCGATCTGCGGGTCGCCCGCCTCCGGCGACCCCGTGTCCCGGCGCACGGCCACCACGGCGCGCCGGTTGGTCACGTTCCGCACGTCGAGGTACGCGCGCGCGTGCAGCCCGCCGATCGCGAACCCCTTGGCAACGCGCAGATCTACGGTCCAGTGGCTCGGCAGCCGGTAGCTGTTCGGCAGACCGAGCAGGGAGTCGCCGTCCGCCGTCGTGCGGGAGTACGGCAGGCCCGTGCCCCACTGGCCCACGGCGGCGGCCTGGAGCCGTCGCAGCAGCCGGGGCGCACCGGACGGCGTACGCGCCTGCACCACCGCCACGACCGCGTGCCGCCGGTCGAAGTCCAGCGGAAACGCGACGACCGCGGGGATGATCGTGTCGCCGACGGGCGAAATGCGCAGGCGCCGGTAGAAATCCAGCGCGTTCGTGGCGGTTGCCTGCGCGTCCTGAAACACGTAGCTCACGCGGACACCGATCCCGTCCACCGCCTCGCGCTCCACCGCGGCCTCCAGCCCGCGCACCGTTCCGAAGTCCGCGTTGCCGAACACGGCGCTGTCCGGATCGAAGCCCACCGGGACCGACGCCACGAGTCCGTCGAGCCGCTTGAGGTACGCGCCGAGGCGCACGCCCGCGGTGGGCGACGCCCGGAGCCGTACCTGCAGCTCCGCCTGCGTTGCCGTCTCGAAGCCCAGCGCCGGGTTGCCGCGGCGGAACCGTCCGGTCCGCAGGGTGTCATCGAACGCGGCATCGGTGAGGTACTGGAAGTCGGGCGGCTGGACGAAGCGTCCAATGCTCGCGACGACCGTGGCGCGGTCGAGCACGGTGGCCACGGCAAGCCGGGGACTCACCGTCACCTTGGTCGCGCCGAGGGCCGCCGTCCCACCACCCCGGGCATCGAACGCGTCGCCGCGCACACCGGCCGTGAGCGTGACGTCGTTCCAACGCTGCTGCAGTTCGGCGTACGCCCCGGCCGAGAAGGGCGAGAACGCGGTCGTGCGCGCGGCCGGCGCCCCCTCGGCGACGGCGCGGTAGGCCTCGAGCCGGGTGAACGTCTCCACCCGCTGGGCGACGTATTCCGCGCCGGCCCGGATGTCCGTGGCCGCGCCCCGGCCGAGGAAGACGTCGAGCCGGACACGGGCTTCCCGATACCGGTTCCAGGCCAGCTCGCCCCGCATGGGCGCCGTCGTGAAGAACGCCGGGACGCCCCAGGGCGTGCTCGCCGCAAATCCCGGGGCCACGAACCCGGCCACCGGCATTTCCACGCCCACCGAGTCACGCGCGCGCGCGCGGTCCCGCCCCGCGAAGGCGAAGCCACCGAACGTGAACGCGCCCATGCTGGGCGTGGGCTCGGCGAGCAGCACCGAGCGTACGGCTTCCTTCTCGAAGAGGCCGATCCGGAGGTCCACGACCCCGGCACCGGACGCGTCTCCCGTCCCGCCGTACTGGTAGTGGGCCAACGCGAGCCGGCCGCCGGTTTCCTGCCCCGCCCGCTGCGCGGGCTCGTACTTCACCACGGGGTCGAACAGCTGCCGCCGCTCGACCGACCCCGTGTACGACAGTCGCAACGCGTGACGGGAACCGAACGGCACCGCGATCTTCCCGAACACGTCGAATCGCTCGCCGGCGTTGTGCGGCAGCATCCAGGGGCGCGAGAAGCGGGGATCGAGGGAGTCGGCGGGGGCGGGCGCGTTCACGGGATCAATGTCCACGCGGGCGGACGCATCGAGCACCGCCAGCCCCGTCGCCCCGCCAATCAGCGGGCCGCCGATCACGGCCACCGCCCGGTCCAGCCCGTAGTCGCCGCCGTCGCCGAGCGGCCGGTCCGTTTCGTAGGTCAGGCCGGCCTCCAAGCGGTCCGGGCCGTCCCGGGTCACGACGCTCACCATCCCCGAGAGCGCCTGGCCGTACCGCGCGGAGAACCCGTTGGTGATGAGCGTCGCCTCCTCGAGCGCGACGGCGGGGATCTGGAGCCCGAGCGCCCCTCCGGACGCGTCCAGCTGGTTCTTCACCCCCAACCCATCCACGATGTACAGCTCCTGCCCGACGCGCCCACCGCGGAACGAGCCGCCGACCACGCCCGGCTGGAGCGCCACGGCCTCCTCGACGGTCGTGACCGGCAGGTCGCGCAGCTCTTCCCGGGTGATGGTGCGCGCGGTGGCGGCCACCCGCGGATCCAGCACCGGATCCGGCTGCCCTTCGACCACGATCCCCGCGAGCGGCACCGCCTCAGGGCGAAGCACGAAGTCCACGACGGTCGTCTGCCCGCCCCGCACCTCGACGCTGTCCTGCCGTGCGGGCGCGTACCCGACCAACCGAACGTCAACCCGGTAGCGCCCGGGGCGGACCACTCGCAGGGTGT
>Ga0302046_10005355_pt1 | contig 11346 bp, 16 predicted proteins | sample RVTome_11_FD_200261 | JGI IMG/M metagenome (GOLD analysis project Ga0302046, IMG submission 200261) | Soil microbial communities from uranium-contaminated site in the Upper Colorado River Basin, Wyoming, United States - RVT147D111 (version 2) ... | reverse complement strand
GCGTCGAGGTCGAGCGTGCCGCCGGGCGCGAAGTCGAAGTCGGCCTCGACGGTCAGCTCCGCGGCCGAGTAGTCGCCCCAGGAGAGGCCCTCGCCGGCGGCGGTGGCGGCGATGCGCGGCGTCTCGAACGGCCCGGTGACCCGGCCGCCGGCGGTCAGCGAGCCGGCGGCGCCAAGCAGCGCCAGGCCGAGGTTGGGCGCCTCGAGATCGAACTTGAAATCGAACGACGGCATCACCCGGCCGTCGGCGGCGAGGCGGATGGTGCCCCAGTCGAGATCGAGGTCGGAGACCGTCACTCGCTCGCCGTCGAGCCGCACCGCGCCACGCGCCTCGACCGGCTCGCCGCGCAGGGTGCCGGCGAGGCGCAGCGGCGCGATCCGGCCCACCGGCCCGGCCTCGGCGAGGTGGCCGGCGGTGCGCGCGGTGAGCGCCAGGCGCCCGGAGTTCTCGGAAGACCTGCCGTCGGGCCACAGCGCCGAAGGATCGAGTCCGCGGCCCTCGACCGCCAGGTCCCACTCGACCCGCGGTGACCACGCGAGCGTGCCCCTCGCGGTCAACGAGCCCTCGAGCAGCCGCGCCTCCGCCCGTTCGATCGTCAGGCCGTTCTCGCCGCCGCGTCCGTTCAGCTCGAGCGGCGTCGGCGGCAGACCGGCCGCGGCGAGCGGCTGGGCGACGACGAGGTCGGCGACCAGGTCCCAGGCGGCGAGGTTGCCGGCGACCTGGGCGCGGCCCTCGGGGCTGGTCAGCGCCGGCTCGCCGGTGAGGGGAAACACCAGATCGGTCCACGAGGCGCGGAGGTCGAAGCGCGGCGGCTCGCCCTCAGGCAGCCGCAGCTCGCTCTCGGCCTCGATCCGGGTCGGCGCGGCGGGCGAGGTGACCAGCAGCCGCTCGAAGAGCCAGCGCTCGCCGTCGCGGGTGAGCAGCGCCTGCACGCGCGTCGGTCCGGTGTCCGGAGTGTCGGCGCTGAGGTCGGCCTCGGCCTCGAGCGCCTCGAGCGTGCCGCTTCCGCTCACCCGCCCGCCGATCGTGACGCCGTCGGGTAGCTCGCCGCCGAGCCGGGCGAGGGCGAAGGGCCGCGCCTCGACCCTGCCCTCGAACGACAGGTCGCGCAGCGGCGTGGTCAGCACCGCCTCGACCCGCGCCGCGATCGGAGCGCCGAGAGCGTGCTCGACCCGCAGCTCCTCGAGCGTGCCGGTGAAGGTGCCCTCGCCGGCCCAGCGCGGTTGGCCGGGCAGCTCCGCCGACCACTCGAGCCGCAGGTCGACCGGGTAGTCGCCCTGCGGCTCGACCCGGCCGGCGACCTCGGCGGCAATCTCGGGCGAGCGGATCGTCAGCCGCTCGATTTCGACCACGTCGCCGATCGCCCGGGTGGCGAGGTCGAGCGAGTCGATGACGATCGGCTCGGCGCCCGGCTGGACGATCCGGATGCCGCGCACCTCCGCCGAGCGGACGATGATGTTGACCGGCAGGTGGACGTCGGGCAGCGGCGCCGGCTCCCCGTCGCGCTCCTCCTCGCCGGCGAGCGTGACGGTCACCCCCTCGGCCTCGAGCGAGACGACGTCGAGGCGCCGGGCGAGCAGCTCGCGCAGGTGCCACTCGAGCCGCAGGCGCTCGACCCGCACCTCGAAGCCCTCGCTCTCGTAGACCAGCCCGCCGACGGTGAGCGGCCCGCGGATCGGCCCCTCGAGGTCGGCGACCTCGAGCGAGCCCGCCATCGCGCCACCGAGCCGGGAGAACAGCCAGCGCGCCCCCGGCTCGGTGGCGAGCAGGAACCAGGCGGCGCCGGCGATCAGGAGCGCCAGGACGGCGAGGGCGGAGCCGATGCCGAGCAGCACTCGCCGCCGGCGACGGCGCGGGCGGGTGCGGTTCGTCGATTCGCTCACAGGTCCGGCCCGATCATCAGGTGGAAGCGCACCGGCGTCCCCGGCTCGGTCAGCGCCCACGCCGCGTCGGCCCGCACCAGGCCGATCGGCGACAGCCAGCGCAGGCCGGCGCCCGCGCCCTCCTCGAGGCGGTCGCCGATCTCGCCGGCCGCGCCGCCGACGTCGTAGAAGACCGCGGCGCCCCAGCGCCCGAGCTTCCCGAGGTCGAGGAACAGCGAGTCCAGCTCCACCCCCGCCGTCAGCAGCGCCTCGCCGCCGATCACGTTGCCCGCCTCGTCCTCCGGCCCCAGCTCCTGGTAGCCGTAGCCGCGCACGCTGCGGTCGCCGCCGGCGAAGAAGCGGATGCGCGGCGGGAGCCGGCGGAAGTCGGAGGTCCAGGTGCGGCCGACGCCGACCCGCCCGATCGCCCGCACCCACTCGCCGAGCGAACGCACCGCCTTGGCCTCGGCGGTGACCTGCGCGAACGAGCTGTCCGAGACCAGAGACTCCTCGGCGGCGCGGACCCCGAACTCGATCTTCTCGCCGTGGGCGGCGTAGATGCGGTCGTCGGCGCGCACGCGCGACCAGTGGGCTTCGGGGATCAGCAGCTCCGAGATCCCCGAGTCGAGCCCGACCTCGAAGTCGGCGCGCTGGAAGGTCAGCCCGAACGCCTCGCGCCAGCGGCCGCGCGAGCGGGTCAGGCCGACGCCGGCGAGCGCGGTCTCCGAGATCGAGGTGTCCGGCCGCTCCTCGGCGAACCCGAGCGAGAAGGTCAGCACGTCGGTGCGCGGGTAGGCGCCCGGGATGAGATAGCGGGCGGCGAAGCTGCGCTCGACGTCCGAGCCGAGCAGCTCGCCCTCGCCGCGGTGCCCGTGACGGTTGATCCGCCGCAGCTCCAGCCCGACCGAGCCGCGCGGGCCGGTGTCGGTGCCGTAGCCGACGCCGAGGTCCCACTTCTGGCGCGCCGCCGGCACCAGCTCGACGTCGATCGGCACCCGCAGCTCGTCGGCCTCCTCGGTGCGCGGCAGCACCTCGACGCGCTGGAAGTAGGGGCTGTCCGAGAGTGCGCCCTGGAAGGCGACCAGCTCGTCGAGGTCGAACGGCTCGCCGGGTTCGAAGGTCACGTAGCCGCGCAGCAGGTCGGGCTCGAGCACCCGCTGGTGAAAGTCGACCGGGCCGAAGAAATAGCGCGGTCCGGTGTCGTAGCGGAGCGCGACCTCGGCGGCGTAGCGGTCGAGGTCGATGCGCAGCTCGGAGAGATCGAAGCCGGCGTCGAGATAGCCCTCCTCGGCGGCGTAGCCGTCGAACGCCGCCTTGCCGGCCTCGTAGGCGGAGTGCGACAGCGGATCGCCCTCCTCGAGCGGGAACCCCTCGACCGCGCGTCGGAAGCCGGGGTCGTCGGCGCCCGGCCCGACGACCTCGATCGACACCTCGGAGACCTCCATCCGCGGCCCGGGGTCGATCTCGTAGCGGGCGGTCCACTCGGTGCCGTCCTGCTCGAGCGTCGAGCGCACCTCGGGGCGGTAGTAGCCGAACGGCTCGAGCGCGCGGGCGATCTCCTCGGGCGCGCGGGAGTGGAACTGGCGCAGGCGGGCGGCGGTCAGCTCCTTCGGCTTGGCCTGCTCGATCGACAGCATCGCCTCGACGTTGCCCCGGATCGCGCTGAAGAAGCCCTGGACGAGGTTCTCGCCGGCGACGTCGATCTCGACGTCGAGGTCGGTGACCTGGCGCCGCGGTCGCGGCTCGCGGTCGGGTTCAGCGGGCGGCGCTGACTCCTCGGCCGCCGGCTCCTCTCGTGCCGGCTCGGGCTCCTGCGCCGCCGCGGCGAGCGGGGCGAGGATCGCGGCGAGCGCCAGCACCAGACCCGCCGCGGCCCGGGGTCGCGATTCGGCGATCTCCTTCGCCCTCTCCTCTTCTTTCTCCTGGTTCAGCGCCCCCGGCTCGGGCACCACCCCCGGCGGCCGGTGGCGCCGCGACCAGACCCGGGTGAAGCCGGCGCCGAGCAGCAGGATCATCGACGAGTAGTAGACCCACAGCAGCAGCAGCACCAGCGAGCCGGCGACGCCGTAAGGCGAGGCGACCCCGGCGCGACCGATGTAGAGCCCGATCAGCTCCTTGCCGATCGAGAACATCAGCGCCGTCACCACCGCTCCGACCGCGACGTCGCGCCACGAGACCACCGCGTCGGGCAAGACCTTGAACATCAGCGCGAACAGCACCGTGATGACGGCGAAGAAGAGGACGAAGTCGACCGTGTTGAGCAGGGCCGCCGGGAAGTCGAACAGGCGCTGGAGGAAGGCACCGACCGCGGAGACCGCCGCGCTGAGCACCAGCGACACCAGGAGCAGGAAGCCGATCACCAGCACCAGCCCCAGCGAGAGCAGGCGCTTCCTGAGAAAGTTGCGGATCGCGCGACCGGGCGCCGGCTGGACGCCCCACACCGCGTTGAGCGCCTGCTGGAGCTGACCGAACACCACCGTGGCACCGAAGAGCAGCGTCACGGCGCCGACCAGCCCGGCCATGCGGGAGAGGTCCGGCCGCGCCGCGCTGTCGAGCACCTGGCGGACCGTCGCCGCGCTCTGCTCGCCGGCCAGCTCCCGCACCTGGGCCTGCAGCTCCGCGCGCGTCGCCTCCTCCCCGAACACCGCGCCGGTGATCGCCACCGACACCACCAGCACCGGCGCCATCGAGAACAGCGTGTAAAACGCGAGCGCCGCGCTGCGCATCGGCGCATCGCTCCGCCACCACCGCAGCGCCGTCTCGCGCACCACGGCGGCGAGGCCGAGCCGGCGCCCGCGGGCGTTTTCGTCCTCGCGGGCGGCCGTCGATGCGATCCGTTCTGCCACGGTGGGGGAAGGGAGCAAGCACTGTGCCACGGGGGCTTGCACGCCAGCCCGGTCGATGATGGAGTAAGCACCGTTTCAGCCAGATCCGAAGGTTGAGATGAGGCGCAGTCGCGCCGGCTGCGCGTGGAATCCGAGGGAGGGGTCCGACGATGAACGAAGAGACCACATCCGCGGGAAGCACCGCGCCCGACCAGCCCGATCCGCTCCGCATCGAGCTGGCGCGCCAGCGTCTCGCCTCCGAGCAGAAGCTCGGCGCGGGCATCGCCGCCGGCGCCGGGGCGGCCCTGCTCGGCGCCGCGGCCTGGGCGGCGATCACGGTCGCCACCGGCTACCAGATCGGCTTCATGGCGATCGGCATCGGCTTCCTGGTCGGCTGGGCCGTGCGTAGCGCCGGCAAGGGCGTCGCCAAGACCTTCGGCATCGCCGGCGCCGTTCTCGCCCTGCTCGGCTGCGCGGTCGGCAACCTCCTGGCCGCCGTCGGCCTGGTCGCCAAGCAGGAGGGCATCCCCTTCTTCGACCTCCTGTCGGGCCTCAGCCCGGAGGTGGCGCTCGAGCTGATGCGCGCCACCTTCAGCCCGATCGACCTCCTCTTCTACGGCTTCGCCGTCTACGAGGGCTACCGGCTGTCGTTCCGGCGGCTGACGGCGGAGGAGGCGAAGGAGCTGCTGGGGTAGGAGTCGAGGACCGGTCGAGCAACGGGAGGGATCGCCTCACAGCAGCTCCGCCATCGCCGCTCCGAACCGCTCGAGGTCCCGGAGGTCTTTCTTGATCGCACCGTAGGTCCGAGCGTGGTCGATCTCCAGGTAGAGGTGGATGAGGACGTTGCGGAAGCCCATCCAGTCCTTGAGCCGCGTCGCCAGCTCCTCGTCGATCAGCCCCTTGCCCTCGAGTACGTCCATCGCCTCCTTGTAGGTCGCCGGGATCGCGAGGCCGGCGTCGGCGATCACGTGGTGGGCGATGTCGAGGACGCACTCGCAGGCGAGATGGAGGTAGCGCTCGGCGAGGTGGTGGATGGCGGGCTCGCGCAGGAACTGATCGCGGCGGACCTTCCGGAAGCCACGCAGCTCAGCGAGATAGCTTTCCAAGGCGCTCAAGCGACTCGACAGCCTCTGCCGGTCGACCATCGGGCAGTCCCTCCGTCAGCCGGCGCCGCTGGGCCGGGATCAGCAGCTCGTACACCCACTGGCGGTCCCCGTGCTCGCGCATCGTCCGCACGAGCAGCTCCGTCCACGCCTCCCGGTCCCGACAGATCAGCAGCCGACCGCTCGAGAGAATCCGGTGCCGCAGCAGAGGCGGCGCCTCGTCGAGCAGTACCACGTCGACCCGTCCCTCGGGCGCGAGGTCGGCGAGGGCGACCGCCAGCCGGGCCTGGAGCTTACGCCGCGCGTCGGAGTCGCTGGTATCGGAAAGCACTGCTACGTCAAGGTCACTGGTCGGCCGCGGATGGCCGGCGGCCCGTGAGCCGAAGACGACCAGCGAGGAGATGCCGGGAACCTCACCGGCCGACTCGGTGATCCGGCGGTCGATCTCGCGCATGAGGGGATGGTAGCAGTAGGCCGCGGATTCCGTTCCGGCTCGCCGAGCTCACGTTCATGCGGCGGACGCTGTCCTACGTCGACTGCCGCGGCAAGCCGTCGGAGGCGCAGTTCGTGCGGTTCGACGACCGGGCGATGAGTCCGTGAGTCCGGCTTCGGTCCGTAAGCGGCGCTGGCCGGCGCGCTTCCGGTGCCAGCAGGAATCCGCTCGTATAGTCCCCACATGTCCGCTAGTCCCCGCATGTCCGCCAAGACCGTTCAGGCTCGGCCCGGCCTGGCGAATCTGGAGGTCCGACCGGTGAAGGTGCCGGGGCGGACCTGGCGACGGGTCCTCTGGGTGACGGTCGCCACGGCGGGCTTCGCTGCGCTGCTCGCCTGGGGTCTCTTCTCGGGTTCCGTCGCCGGCTGCGAGCGGGCCGGAACGGAGGCTGCACCGGAGCTGCGCTGCGCCTTCGAGGTGGCGGCGCCCCGCCAGGAGGTCTGGACCGCTTTCGTCGCGACGGAGGTGCCGCGCTCGTACTACTTCGACACCGTGCTGCAGGCCGAGCTCGAGGCCGGCGGGCGCTGGCGGTTCGTGACCGAGGATCGGGGGCGGCTGCTGGCGGCCGGCGAGATCGTCGAGCTGGAGCCGCCGGCGCGCCTGGAGATGACGTTTGCGGCGGCGGACCTCGAGGATGCGCCGAGCCGCCTGGCCGTCGCGCTCGAGGCGGTGGAGGGCGGGACGCGCGTCGAGGTGACCCACGGCGCCTTCGCCGGCGAGACGGCGACCTTCCGGCGCTTTCGCCGCGCCCACCCGCTGGCCCTTTCCGCGATGAAGTCGGTGCTCGAGACCGGGCGGCTGCCGTTGCGGGCGCGGATCTACACGGCGATCTTCAAGCCCGGAATGAAGTGGACGACGGTGCGCGCGGCGCCCTGGGAGGCGCGCCCGGCCCCCCCGGGCTGATCGTCGCTGGCGGGTCGGGTACCAAGGTCCTGAGCGTTGGGCGGGCCGGCAGCTTCGCCATGGTGCGACTTGCGGACCGATTCGTGGGGCGCGCAGAGGTACGCTGGTATGAAGCGCACGGTCGAGGCCGTGTCGACATTGTCGACATGAAGATCAAATGCATGTTGGACTGACAACTCATGAGCGAGACTGGACGACAGTTCTTCCTGCGCATCCGAAACGATGGGTACGCGGCGTCGCTGCAGCCCCGCACGGTATATGCCGCCCTGAGCGATCCCGACGCCGAGTCCCACGGCATGCTTCGCATCGTGGACGAATCCGGCGAAGACTACCTCTTCCCGGCGAACCTGTTCGTTCCGATCGACGTTCCGGAGGCGGCTGCAAGGGTCTTCGTGGGTGGGGCCTGAGTTGATGAGAGCCGAGAAGCGCGATGACGGGATTCGAGACAGGCCCCATCTACTTCGATCTCCAGATCACCGCCGAATCGCCGGCCACCGAGATCTGGCTGGCCGATGACGAGGGTCACCTGGTGGTGAAAGAGGTCGGCGAGTTGCACGAACGACTGATGCCGGGCGACTACGTCGTGGAGTTCGGCCTCGGTACGACGTGCTACCCGATTCGCCTGCGGGAGGATGCGAAACACACACAGCACGACCTGCAAGCCGGGCCGTCGTGCGAACGGCCCGTGCCACAGATCCCGGACGAGGCATGAAGCGTCATGAAGAATCGAAACCGTGCGCTACGGCGACACCACACCGTGCGTCGCAAGCGGTGGGCGGAGCGGGAGCTGGGGCACATGATCGACTGCCACGACGGGCGGCGGCGGCGCAAGTTCGTGGGCATGCTCGCCAACACTCCGAAGCTGTGCTCCTGCTGGATGTGCGGGAATCCTCGGCGGTACTCCGGCGAGCGGCCGTATCAGGAGGTCCGGCTTGCCTCCTCCTCCACCCGATGAGCAGGCTGCACTGGAAGCGACGCGGTCAGTAGGCGTCGCCACGAGGACGCACCGTTCGAATCAGCAGCACTGCGCCCGGTTCCTTGGAGAAGAAGATCCGCCAGTCACCGACGCGAAGACGGTAGAGTTCCTGTTTCGTACCCTGCAGGCGCTTCACGTCGCCCTGTCCAGTGGCGGCCAGCGACTCGACTCCCTTGGTCAGCCTCTCTCGTGTCGGACGATCCAGGCGGGCAACGATCCGGAGCGCGCGATTCGTCCACTGCACTCGCCAGGTCACGGCTCACGCAGGAGCTGCAGCCGCGCTTCCTCGTGGGAGACGACGCGCCCTTCCCGCCGCTCGTCCTCCGCCTCGGCGAGAGCCGCGAGATCCTCGGCCGTCAGAGGCTCGTCGTCGATGGGAGCCTCGTCCAGAGCGCGTGCGACGGGGTCCGGCACCTCCTGGCGGAGGTACTCGACGAAGCGAAGCGCAGCATGGATCTCGGGCTCCGGCAACGCTTCCACCAAGGCGAGCAGCCGTTTTCTGTCGGTCATGGGTGGATTGTACCCCAGGGGTGGGCCGGCCGCCTGCGCACACCGAGCACGTCGAAGCCCGGCTTCACGTCCTGGAGCTTGACGATGTCGTGCCGGCGGCTTCGGTTGGCCGGGTCGGTCCGGAGGATGGTCAGAAGTTGCTCGCGCAAAGGCAGGAGCTGGGCGTGGCGCTTGGCGAGGGCCCGGAAGTCGCGCTCGATCCGAGGGGAGCTGAGGACGGCGAAGCGAAGCGTGGGGGACCACCGGCAGGTCCCTCAGGCTCCGACAAGCTCCGTCTCCAGCTCGCGGAAGAACTCCTCGATCGGCCGTCCCTTGCCCGCCTCGAACTGGCGCCGGCTCTCGTCGATGGCCGCCTTGATGGCGGGGTCGTGGAGGTCGAGGCGGTCCTCGTACTCGTCCACGTCGAGGATCACGGCGACAGCGGCGCTGCGAAGTGCTTCAAAGCTCCCGGCTCTCGCCGCGGCGGTGCGCTTCCAGCGCACGATCCGCCAGCGCGTCGAGCCGGCCGGCGGCGGCGTCTTCCTCGATCTGGTGATCCCACCGCGCAGCGTCGAACTCCGCGCACCAGTCCCTGAACTCGGCCAGCTCGTCGGCCGTCAGCTCACCGACTTCTCGCTCGAGGCTCTCGACCTTCGTCATCCCGTTTCTCCCCGCTCGAGATGGTTCACCGGTAGCGACCAGACCACCCGAGTGTACCGGGATGCGAGGCGTCCTTGCGCACCTGGTCGAGCCTCGTTGTGGCGGACGACGGCCCGGCGCGCAGCCGGATGGATCAGGTTGCTGGCCTCCACTTCGATGGACGTTGATGAGAGCCGAGAAGCGCGATGACGGGATTCGATACAGGCCGCATCTACTTCGATCTTCAGATCACCGCCGAATCGCCGACCACCGAGATCTGGCTGGGCGATGACGAGGGTCACCTGGTGGTGAAAGAGGTCGGCGAGTTGCACGAACGACTGATGGCGGGCGACTACATCGTGGAGTTCGGCCTCGGCACGACGTGCTACCCGATTCGCCTGCGGGAGGATGCGGAATACACACAGCACGATCTGCAAGCCGGGCCGGCGTGCGAACGGCCCGTGCCACAGATCCCGGACGAGGCATGAGCGTCATGAAGAATCGAAACCGCGCGCTACGGCGACACCACACCGTGCGCCGCAAGCGGTGGGCGGAGCGGGAGCTGGGGCACATGATCGACTGCCACGACGGGCGGCGCCGGCGCAAGTTCGTGGGCATGCTCGCCAACACTCCGAAGCTGTGCTCCTGCTGGATGTGCGGGAATCCTCGGCGGTACTCCGGCGAGCGGCCGTATCAGGAGATCCGTCAGGCTCTCCTTGCCAACAAGAATCCTGTTGCATAGTCCCCACATGTCCGCCAAGGCCGTTCAGGTCTCCATCGACGCGGACCTCCTCCGCCGCATCGACGCCGACCCGGAGGCGCGGGAACGGGGCCGGTCGGCCTTCATCCGCTCCGCGGTCGAGCTCTACCTCACCGCCAGGGAGCGCTGCGAGATCGACTCGCGGCTCGCCCGCGCCTATCAGGGCGAGGCCGATGTCCTGCTCGCTGAGACCGAAGACCTCCTGGGCGAGCAGTCATGGCCGAGCGACTGAGCGGTGCGCAGCGCAGCACAGAGCTCGACAAGTCGTTCGGCGGCGTCGGCGCCGTGCTCAAACCGGAGACGACGGCCGACGTCTTGTAGAATGACGCCCGGAGTCAAGCCATGTACCGCGACCCCGAGAAGCGGCTGGCAAGGCTGGGGAGCATGGCCGGCGCGCCTGGCGGCTGATGCAGGAGCGACCCGAAGCCCGCGACCGTGCCCGCCGATGGCTGGCGGAGCATCCTTCCGCCTGGTGGGAAGTCGATCAGCTCTGGCTTCGGTGCCTTGAAGGCGAAGGCCCGCTCGCCGACTGGCTCGCGTCCGGCGGCGACCCGTCAGAGTGGAGCGGTTCACCGGCTCTTCACAGTGTCCTGGCCAGCCATCCCTTCCCGGACCTCCAATGAGTCGGACCTTCGAGCAAGTACTCGCGTTGATCCGCCGCAGGGACGTACGAATCTCGGAACATGGCTACGACGAACTCGCCGAAGACGATATTGTGGTACGGGAAGTCCTCGATGGTGTCGAAGAGGCGGAGGTCCTCGAGGATTACCCGGACTACCCGAAGGGTCCAAGCGTTCTCGTTCTCCAGAAAGACCGGTCCGGTGAACCCATTCACGTCGTCTGGGGCATCCCTCGGGGCAAGGCCTCACCGGCCGTTCTCGTCACGGGCTACCGGCCGGGTCCCGAAAAGTGGACCGACGACCATCGACGTAGGAGAGACCGATGAGCAGGCTGCATAGAAAGCTGGTCCACGAAGGTGAGTACGCGGCCGAGGTAGCCGTCGAGCTGATCGAGACAGATGAAGGATGGTCGCCCTACCTGTCCCTCGAGGATGCGGAGAAGCTCGATCGCGTCCGTGAGGCGCTTCGCCGTGGCGACGTGGGCGCCGCAGGCAGGATCGCCCGCGTCTACCATCTGACGCCGGTTTCAGCCTGAGCGCCCGCCGCCCCGACGACCGGAGACCCGGCCTGACCCGCCGGCCCTCAGCCATGCACCTGGTCGGCGCTACAGCCTCCCCGGGGGCCGGAGATCCGGCATTCCACAGGGTATGGTCAAGGGTATGGCCAAGGAGAAGAC
>Ga0302046_10005354_pt1 | contig 11347 bp, 7 predicted proteins | sample RVTome_11_FD_200261 | JGI IMG/M metagenome (GOLD analysis project Ga0302046, IMG submission 200261) | Soil microbial communities from uranium-contaminated site in the Upper Colorado River Basin, Wyoming, United States - RVT147D111 (version 2) ... | reverse complement strand
CCGCGGTCCACCAGCCCGGAATTGCTATACCCCAGGCCGCGATCCTCCTGGAGACAGGCGTAGACGTCCCGGGCGAGCGCGCGAAGCTCCATGAAGCGCCCATCCTACTGCAGGAACCGGCATGAAACCCTCGCAACGACCGCTCGATCCCAACTTCTCCTCGGGCCCGTGCGCCAAGCGCCCGGGCTGGTCCCTGGAAGGCCTGAAGGACGCCTGCGTGGGACGCTCCCATCGCGGCAAGCCCGGCAAGGCCAAGCTCGTGGAGGTGGTGGAGCGCCAGCGGCGGATGCTCGGCATTCCCGAGGGCTGGCGCGCGGGCATCGTGCCCGGCTCCGACACGGGCGCCGTGGAGATGGCGCTCTGGTCGCTGCTCGGGCCGCGCGGCGTGGACGTGCTGGCCTGGGAGAGCTTCGGCAAGGGCTGGGCCAGCGACGTGACCAGGCAGCTGCCCATCGAGCCGGTGCGCGTGCTCGAGGCCGACTACGGCGAGCTGCCCGACCTCACCCAGGTGGACTTCGCGCGCGACGTGGTCTTCACCTGGAACGGGACCACCTCGGGCGTGTGCGTACCCGACGGCGACTGGATCCCCGACGATCGCCAGGGCCTCACGATCTGCGACGCCACCTCGGCCGTGTTCGCCATGGACCTGCCGTGGCGCAAGCTCGACGTGGCGACCTGGTCCTGGCAGAAGGCCCTGGGCGGCGAGGCGGGCCACGGCATGCTCGTGCTCTCGCCGCGCGCGGTGGAGCGGCTCGAGTCCTGGCAGCCGCCCTGGCCCATGCCCAAGATCTTCCGCATGACCAAGGGCGGCAAGCTGATCGAGGGGATCTTCCAGGGCGAGACCATCAACACGCCCTCGCTCCTGTGCGTCGAGGACGCGATCGACGCCCTGCGCTGGGCCGAGTCCGTCGGCGGCCAGCCGGCGCTCGCGCGGCGCGCGCGCGAGAACCTGGCGGTGCTCGAGCGCTGGGCGGAGCGCGCGGCGTGGGTGGACTTCCTGCCCGCGCGCCGCGAGATCCGCTCGTGCACCTCGGTGTGCTTCAAGATCGCCGACCCCGACGTGCGCGACCCCGCGCGCCAGGCCGAGGCCGCCAAGGCGGTGAAGAGCCTGCTCGAGGCCGAGGGCGCGGCCTACGACGTGGGCGCCTACCGCGACGCCCCGCCCGGGCTGCGCATCTGGGCCGGCTCGACCGTCGAGCAGGCCGACCTGGTGGCGCTCACGCCGTGGCTCGACTGGGCCTGGCAAGAGGTGAAGGGCCGCTTCCGGCCCGGCGCCTAGCAGCCTGCTAGCCCACTGCGCCGGTTGCGGTCTCGACCGGAGCCTCGGGCGCGGGCGCCCAGCCCGCGCGGGCCAGGCGCGCGCAGGCCTCGGGGGCCTCGGGCTCGTGCAGCGCCACGGCCGCCACGTCGCCCGGCCGCGGCGCGAAGCCCGGGTGCATCAGCTGCCAGCGGCCGGCGCGCTCGATCGTGAGGATCACGAACGGGTCCACCTCGCGGCCGCGCCGGGCGGCTTCGGCGGGCTTGTCCTCCGTGCGCTCCGCGGACGCAAGCTCCTGGGGCAGCCCCGCCCACTCGAAGCGCGCGATGCGCGCGATCCCGTGGCGGAAGCGCACGTTCCAGCGCTCCACGTCCTTGGGACCGTCGAATGCCAGGCGGCTCCCCCGCTTCTCGAGCAGCGCCGGCGTCATGCCCAGGGTCACCCGGTTGATGGCGGCGTAGGTCTCCGGGACTCCGAAGTCCTCGCGCGCCTCGCGCGCGAACAAGCTGTTCACCTCGTCGTTGGGCGTGAGGCCCACGGCCGCGCGGGCCTGGCCCAGGCGCGCGCGCGCCAGCACCGTGTCCTGGAGCGCGTTGCCGAACACCACCGGGAAGCCGCGCTCCTGGGCGGCGCGGCAGTGGTGCGGGCTCGAATCCACGAAGCCCACCGGGACACCGTCCATCCTCAGCAGCTCGGCCAGGGCGAGTCCGAGATCCTCGGCGCCGAGGATCACCACGCCGTCGCGCGCGGGCGCGCGCACGCCCAGCAGCCGCGCCACGAGCGGCGCCGTGCCGCCCTGCACCAGCACCGTCACGGCGATGGTGAGGAACACCAGGGCGCGCAGCTCGCTGCCGCCCGCGATGCCGTGAGCCTCGAGCGAGCTGGCGAAGATCGAGGCCACGGCCGCGGCCACGATGCCGCGCGGAGCCATCCAGCACAGGAACGCGCGCTCGCGTGCGTTGAGCTCCGTGCCCACGGTCGAGACCAGGACGTTGGCCGGCCGCACCAGCAGGATCAGGGCGCCGACGGTGACCAGGCTGGGCCAGCCGAGCGCCACCACGGTGGCCACGCGCACGTCCGCCGCCAGCAGCACGAAGAGCAGCGCGAGCAGGGCCAGGGTCAGGTGATCCTGGAACTCCTTCAGCTCCCGGCCGACGCGCGTGCCGGAGTTGCCCACCACCACGCCCGCGAGCGTCACCGCCAGGATCCCGCTGTCGGGCACGCCCGCCTCGCACAGGGCGAACAGCAGCAGCACGAGCCCCAGGGTCACGACGTTCTCGAGGCCCTCGGGCACCGCGCGCGGCAGCCGCAGCAGCCAGCCGAGCAGCGCGCCGCCCAGGAGCCCCGCCGTGGCGCCGAAGCCCAGGCGCAGGACCAGGTGCGCGAGCACGGTCGGCGGGAGATCTCCGCTGCCGGCCTCGATCACCACCTGGAGGGTGACGGCGGCCACGATCGCGCCGATGGGATCGATCAGGACGCCCTCGGCTTCGAGCACGGTGGCCAGGCGCGGCGAGAGCGCCACGTTGCGCAGGATCGGCCGCACCACCGTGGGGCCCGTGACGATCACCAGCGTCCCGAACAGGATCGAGCGGCTCCAGTCCCAGCCGAGGCCATGGTGCGCCGCGAGCGCACCGCCGAGCGCGGTGACCAGGGCGCCCGCCGTCACCAGCATGCGGATGGCGCGCGCCTCGCGGCGCAGCCGTCCGATCTCGAGGTTCAAGCCGCCCTCGAACAGGATCACGGCGACGGCCAGCGTGACCAGGCCCGCGAGGCCCTGACCCAGCGCCTCGGGCCGGAGCCAGCCGAGCCCGTCGGGACCGAGCGCGACACCCGTGGCCAGCAGGGGCACGATGCTCGGCAGGCGCAGGTGCCGCGCCAGCGCCAGGGCCAGCACGCCCGCCCCGAGCGCCAGGGCGAACACGAAGGTCGGCGCCAGCTCGTGCATGGGCGCACCCTAGCAGCGGCGTGCGTCCCTCGACACGGCGCAGCGCCCGGAGCCGCTGGGCTGCGGCTTGTGCTAGAAACCGCGCCACGGCCGGGATGTCGCAGCCTCGCACCGCCTCCTCGCGCGCGCCGGTCTCGGGCGCGCCGCCTGCCAGCTCGCCGCTCGGCCTCGAGGCCCTGGGCGGCGGCCTCGCCGTGGCCGCGGCGCTGGTGGTGCTGGCCCGATGGATCCCGCTCGACTTCCGCTACCAGCCCGACGCCCTCGGCATCGTGAGCGTCACCACGGTGCTCGGCTACCCGACCCAGCAGGAGCCGATCCTCTTCCTGGCGTTCGGCAGCCTCGGCGTGCTCGGCACCTGGCTCGCGAGCGGATGGCTCGGCGCGCGGAGCTTCGCGGGAGCGGCGCTCGTGGCCTTCGAAGGCGTGGCGTTCGCCGCGCTGGCCGCTTCGCTGTGGCTGCCGACGGGCGCGGCCACGGCCCTGGTCGCCGCCGCGTGGGGCGTGCTGATCGTTCTCGCGGCGCGCGCACCGCGCGCGGCCGCGCGGGCCGACGCGCCGGCCTCGGCGGCCGCCGGCGGCGCGCGGCGGGTGGCCTGGCTCGCGCTCGTCATCGCGGGCCTCGCGGTGCTGCGCGTGCCGCGGCTGCTCCAGGCCCTGTCCGTGCTGGCCTCGGACATCGCGGACGCCGCTCTGGTCCGCAACGACTGGGTGTTCCAGTCCGAGGACGGCCAGCACCTGGCGTGGGCCGACTCGCTCCTGAACGGAGGCTTCCACGGCAAGGACTTCTTCTGCCTGTACGGCCCCTTGTACGACTGGAGCGTGGTCTGGGTCTGGAAGCTCGTGGGGCGCTCGCTCGCGGGCTGGCACCTGCACGTGGGGCTGACCGAGACGCTGGCCTGGGTCGCGTTCCTCTCGCTCGCGGCGCTGCTCTTGCGGCGGCGCGGGCTGCTGCTCGTGCTCGTCCTGCTGGTCCCGCACCTCTCGCTGCGCATCGGCCTGCCCTTTGCGAGCCTGGCCTTCCTGCTCCGTTACGGGCGCCGCGGGCGCACCGAAGACGCGCTGGGGGCCGGCGTCCTGGCGGGCGCCTCGCTCCTGTACAGCCAGGAGTTCGGCGCCGCGGCCGTGGCCTGCGCCGCGCTGGCGCTGTGCGTACGCCCGGCGCGGGCGGCGCTCGCTGCGTACGCCGCGGGCGCCGTGGCGGTGGTGGCTCCGCTCGCCCTCCTGTATGCGCGCGCGGGCGCCCTCGGCCCCATGCTCGACGACCTGGTCGGCTATCCCGCCATGCTGGTCGCCGGCTTCGGCAACCTGCCCTTCCCGCCGCTGCGGCCGAGCCTGCCCTGGCCGCTCGCCCTGGACCCGCCCGACACGCGTCTGCTGCGGACCTTCTACGCGATCCCGGCCATCGCGGTGATCGCGCTGGGCGTCGTGCTGCCGCGGCTTCGGCCCGACCCCCGCCACCCCGTCCGCTGGCTGCGCGCGCTGCTCGCCGACCTGGCGGCGAGCCCCGGCCGGCTGGAGCTGGCGATCGTGGCGCTGTTCGGGCTCGCCGCCTTCCGCACGGCCCTGGGCCGCAGCGACCAGATGCACCTGTACGCCGTGGCGGCCCCGTCGATCCTGCTCGTGGTGGTGGGGCTCGACCGGCTGCTCGACCGGTGGCGCTCGCAGCCCGGCGCGGTGGCCCTCCAGCTCGGGCTGGGAGCGTTGCTGCTCGTGGCGGGCGGGATCGCCACGGGCACCGGCGCGGCCGGCGCGTTCCACCTGCGCAACGCCGGCGACACCGTGGCGCGTCTGGTGCGGGGCGAGCCCGAGGCCCGAGGCCACGGCGCCGTGCTGCGCGTGCTCGACTGGCTCGCCGCCCACTCGCGGCCCGAGGACCGCCTCTACTTCCTGCCCAACGACGCGGCGCTCTACTACCTGACCGACCGGCGCCCGCCGACGCGCTTCGTGGTCTCGCACCAGATGGTGACCGACGCCCACCGCGACGAGGCGCTGGCGGACCTCCGGGCCGCGCCGCCGCGCTACGTGGTCTGGAACGACGCGACGCTGCGGCTCGACGAGATCGGCGACGAGATCGTGCTCGGCCCGGCGCTGTGGGCCTGGCTCCACGAGCGCTACCGGCCCGTGGAGCGGGTCGGCGGCATGCGCATCTGGGAGTGGGCCGGCGAGCCCGACGGGGCCGCCGCTCCCGCTCACTCCAGGTAGCCGAGCTCGCGCAGGCGGGCCTCGAGCTCGGGCGACAGGCCCGTGGCCTCGGCGCCGCTCCACACCAGCCCCGCAGCGTGCCGCTCGGCCGCCTGCTCGGCGCGCTCGAGCTCGGCCAGGCGCTCGGGGGCGTGGGTGCGCGCGGGCTGCGGGCGCTGCTCGCCGGGATCCGCGCGCAGGTCGTAGTGGCTCGCGTAGCCCGTCAGCGGGTCGTGGACCAGCTTCCAGCCGTCGCCGCGCAGCGCGCGCACCTGGCGCAGGCTGAGGAGCTTCGGCTCGCTCGCGATCGCTTCCCCCGCCTCCAGGGCCGGCGCCAGGTTGCGGCCGAGCGCCTCGGGCAGGGGCGGCAGGCCGGCCAGACCGAGCAGCGTGGGCGCCACGTCGTCGAGGCCGGCCACCGCGTCGAGCTCGCGCGGCGCCAGGCGCCCGCGGTCCACCAGGATCCACGGGATGCGCACCGACTCCTCGTAGAGGGCCTTGAAGTGGCCCTTCTTGCCGTGCTCGAAGAACTCGTCGCCGTGGTCCGAGACCACTGCGATCACGATCCGCTCGCGCGCCTCGCGCGCTTCGAGCACGCCCAGCAGCCGCGAGAGCTGGGAGTCGAGCCAGCGGATCTCGCCGTCGTAGAGCGCGCGCAGATACGTGAGGTCGCGCGCCGGCATCCCGGCGTGGATGGCCTTGTTGTCGTTGAAGTTGCGCGGATCGAGATCGCCCTCGTAGTCCGGATCGAAGATCCGGTCGTAGGGCGCGGGCGGCAGGAAGTCGTAGTGGACGTCCCAGAGGTGGACGAACAGGAACCAGGGCGTCGCGCCGCCGAGCGGCTGGCCCGCGAGCCAGCCGAGCGCGGCGTCGATCACCTCGGGTGCGGTCTCGTCGTGGTGCGAGCCGGCGTGGATCTCGTCCGAAGGCGGTCCCTGCGCGGCGGCGCCGAAGTTCAGGTACGTGCCGAAGCCCCGGTCGAAGCCGTAGAACGCGTGCAGGAACGGCGCGGACACGAAGCCCGCCGTCCGGTAGCCGAGCCCCGACAGGTGCTCGGCCAGGAGCCGGCGCGCCGGGTCGATGCGCACCTCCTGGTGGACCACGCGGTGGGACTGGATCGGCAGGCCCGTGAGCAGCGTCACGTGGCTCGGCAGCGTCCACGACGTGGGCGCCACCGCCTGGAGGAAGCGCACGCCGCTCCGGCACAGGGCGTCGATGGCCGGGCTCGTGTCGCGCTCGGCGCCGTAGCAGCCGAGCCGGTCGGCGCGCAGGCTGTCGATGGAGATCAGCACCAGGTTCGGAGGCGGAGGCGCCGGCTCGGGGGCGCCGCAGCCGAGCGCCAGCGCGCAGGCGGCAGCGGCGAGCGGCCAGCTCAGTCTTCCGGGTCGCGGAGCCATGGGCGGCGCGAGCGTAGCAGCGCCACGGCGGCCACCCCGAGCAGCGCGACCGCCGAGAGCGCGAGGCCGGCGCGCAGGCCCGGGGTGCGGTAGCGCAGATCGACCTCGGTCTCGCCGGCGGGCACGCGCACCGCCAGCAGGCCCGTCGCCGTGGGCACGGTGGGCAGGGCGCCGGCCCGCCAGGCGTCGCGCTCGTCGCGCCAGGCGACCGGGAACACCAGGAATGCGGTGCCATCGCTCTCCACCTGGAAACGCATCCGGTTGGGCGAGCGCTCGAGCTCGCTCACGCGGCCGGCGCCCACGGGTGCGAGCACCGGATCGTCCATGCGGTGGGGCCGCGAAGCCTGGGCCGGGCCCACGGCCGCCGCCTGCCAGGGTCGCGCCGCGCTCACCAGGTCGGCCACGAGCCACGCCGCGAGCAACGCGAACGCCGCGGTCACCCGCCGCTCGCCGAACCGCCGCCAGGACTTCCCCGAGAGCCAGCGCTCCCAGCCCGCGGCGGCCGCGAAGATCGCCGCGAACTGGGCCAGCACGAGCAGCCGGGCCGGACAGCGCTGGCTCGAGGCCACGGGGACGTGGCGCAGGAGCTCCCACGCGTCGAAGCCGAACGCCGTCGTGTCCAGGCACGCGAGCGCCGCCACGAGCCCCGCGCCGAGCAGCGCCGCCTCGCGGCGCAGGGCTCCGGCGACCCCCACGGCCACGAAGACCAGCCCCACGGCGCCCAGGTAGAACGTGTACTCCCACCACCCGGACCCGTGATCGAAGACCACGCCGAAGCCCGCCGTCCCGGGCCCCTGGCCCCGGGCCAGCAACGAGTGGAGCAGCGCGCCCGGCGGCAACCCCCCGATGCGCGCCTCGGGCGCATAGTCGGCGAACTCGAGCAACAGCGGCACCACGCGCGCGCCGGCCAGAGCGACACCGAGAAGCGTCGCGCCGAGCCAGGCTCGCAGGGCGCCGGAGTCGCGCCGGCGGGCGGCCTCGAAGGCCGCCCATACCCCGACCAGGCCGGTCTGCCACAGGAAGGGATGGTGCTGCCCCTCGAGCAGCGCCGCGGCCTGCACGGCGGCCGCACCCAGCAGGGCCGGCCCGACGACGCGGGAGCCGGCCGCCGCGCGCCGCACCAGCAGGAAGAGCCACGGCAGCCAGTAGCCGCCCAGGCTCCAGTGGTGCCCCACCGCCACGTGGGCGGCGAAGAAGCCGCCGCAGGTCCACAGCACCGCGGCGCACGCGGCCACCGCCGGCCGCGCGCCGAGCTCGCGGGCCAGCGCGAAGCCGCCGAGCGCCCCGAGCGCCGTGTAGAGCGCGACGAGCCCCTTCACGTAGAGCTCGGTGGGCAACCAGGCGAGCAGCCATACCAGCGGGCCGAGCACGGGGCTCTGGGCGTTGGCCACGAAGTTCGCCGTGTGCCAGGCGTCCACCATGAAGAGCGGGAGCACCCCGTGCTCCTGGAGCCCGATGCGGATCCAGTCGTAGTAGTGCCAGTGCACGAACCAGTCGAAGTGGTGCAGCGAGCCCCCGAACAGGAGCCCGGCCTGGAACAACGACGCCAACCCCACGGTGGCCGCCGCCAGCAGGGCGAGCCTCGCCCCGCGGGTGCGCGAGGCGGGCTCGTTCACCAGGGCTCGACCCACGGGCGGAGGTCGAGCTCATGGGTCCAGGCGCTGCGCGGCTGGCCGTGCAGCGCCCAGTAGCTCTCGGCGATGGCGTCGGGCGCCAGCAGCCCGTCGGCCGGCCGCGAGGCCAGAAGCTCCGGGAAGCGCTCGCGGATCCACGGCATGTCGATGGGCCCGTCGACGACCACGTGGGCGACGTGGATCCCCTCCGGGCCGAGCTCGCGCGCCATGCTCTGGGCGAGCGCCCGCAGCGCGTGCTTGGCGCCCGCGAAGCCCGCGAGCCCCGCGCGCCCGCGCAGGCTGGCCGTGGCGCCGGTGAACAGGATCGTGCCCCGGCCGCGCGCGCCCATGCGCCGGGCCGCCTCGCGTCCCACCAGGAATCCCGAGAAGCAGGCCATCTCCCAGATCTTGAAGTACTTGCGGGCGTCCGTCTCGCGGATGGGGAACGCCACGTTGGCGCCGATGTTGTGGATCGCCACCTCCACGGGGCCGAGCCGCTCGGCCTCGTCGAAGACGCGGATCACGTCCTCCTCGCGGCGGGCGTCGGCGGCGAAGGCGGTGGCGCGGCCACCCCCCGCCTCGATCTCGGCCACCAGCGGCGCGAGCCCTTCCCCCTTCCGCCGGACGAGGCCCGCGTGGAGGCCGCCGCGCGCGAAGCGGCGGGCGAGCGCGCTGCCCAGACCCGCGCCGGCCCCGAACACGAGCGCGACCGCCCGTCCGTCGGGCCCCACGCCCCGCTAGCCCTTCAGGGCTTCCTCGACGAAGTCGAGGCGGTCGTTGCCGAAGAACATCCCGTCGCCCACGAAGAACGTGGGCGCGCCGAAGGCGCCGCGCGCCACGGCCTCCTCCGTGTTGGCGCGCAGCCGCTCCTTGACGGCGTCCTCGCCCGCGCGCGCCAGGATCGCGCCGGCGTCGAGCCCGGCGGCCTCGATCACCGCGCCCAGCACCGCCTCGTCGCCCAGGTTCTTCTTCTCGAGCCACATGGCCCGGAACATGGCCTGGTGGTAGGCGGGGAAGACGCCCTGCTCGAGCGCCACCAGCGCCCCGCGCATGGCCTTCACCGTGTTCACCGGGAAGTGCGGGTTGAACTCGAAGCCGAGGCCGTAGCGGCGCAGCCAGCGCGCGATGTCGGTCGGCATGTAGCGCGCCTTGGCGGCCACCGTGGCCGGCGGGCTGTTGCCCGCGGCCTTCATCACGCCGCCCAGCAGGAAGGGCCGATGGACCAGCTCTGCCCCCGTGCGATGCACGAGCGCGGGGACCTGGCTGTCGGCCAGGTACGAGTAGGGGCTCACGTAGTCGAAGAAGTACTCGAGGCGCCGGGCCATGGGGTGCTCCTCAGCCCACCACCGGGACGACCCGGCAGCGGACGTAGCGGTGGTGGGGGATGCCGGTGAAGGGATCGCGGTCGGCGGCGTCGGTCAGCTCGTTCAGGTTCACGCCGTCGAGGGCCACGTCGCCGTCGCCGCTCGCGTGCAGCATGCCGAAGCCGTTGGGCACCCAGACGTGGCCGGGGCTCAGCTTGGGATCGACCTGGGCCGGCAGCTCGGCGGCGCCGCGGCTCGTCTCGAGCCGCACGCGCGCGCCGCTGGCCACGCCCAGGCGCGCCGCGTCGTCGGGCGAGAGGTTGAGCGCGCAGTGCGGCCCCTTCCCCTTCCGCCAGGCCGGGTCGCGCTGGATGGTGTTGGCGGTCCAGCGCGTGCGCAGGCCCGCGGCCAGCACGAAGGGGTACTGCTCGTCGTGCGCGGGCGGCGTGTCGATGGCGCGCGCCAGCTCGGGCAGGAGCGCCTCGGGTGCGAGTTGGACGCGCCGGTCCGCGTGGCCCACGTGGGACTCGAGGATGCGCTCGTCGTCGGCCCGCGCGATGGCCACGCCCTCGGGATGGGCCAGGATGCGGCGGAAGAGCTCGGCGGCCAGCGCGAAGGGATTCTCACCGGCGTAGTCGGGGCCGAGCTCCCGCAGCACGCCCTCGCGGCGCAGCAGCGCGTTCAAGTGGCACGAGGCCCAGACCGCGGCCAGGGCCGGCGACGGCAGGTGCGGCCCCACCGTGCGGTAGGCCCAGAAGATCATGGCGTGCTCCCCTTGCTCGGCTGCGGCGGCGCGCGCCGCGCCGAACCAGCGCAGCGCGCCGGCGGGATCGCGCGCCGCCTCGGCGCCCAACGCCACCAGCTCCGCGGGCGGCGCGCCGAACAGGCCGAGCGCTTCTGCGAGGCGCGCATAGATCTCGGGCTCGGGCAGCGCCTCGGCGGGCCCCGGCACCACCGGCGGCCGCAGCTGCACGTACACCTCGGGCCAGCCCTTGGGGAAGCTCGCGATCTCCCACTTCTCGTAGCCGACCGGCGTGGGCAGCACGAAGTCCGCCAGCCGCGCCGTCTCGGTCATGGCGGGATCGATCACCACCAGCAGGTCGAGGGCCGCGATCGCCTCGCGCCAGCGCGCCGCGTCCGAGTAGGAGAGCAGCGGGTTGGCGCCCTCCACCACGGCCGCGCGGATGCGCTCGGGGTGGTCGATCAGCACCTCCTCGGGGAAGAGCGTCGGCGAGAACATCCCGGCGTTGCCGAGCGCCCGGATGGCCGGGATGCCCGACGCCAGCGCGCGCTCGGGCGGACTCATGCGGCCGGGGTCCAGCACCGGCGGCGTGAGCGTCTCGTAGAAGACCGCCCCGCCCTTCCGCCCGACGTTGCCGGTGAGCGTGCTGATCAGGCGGATCAGGTACGAGATCAGCGTGGAGAACGGCGTCTGCTCGACGCCCAGGTCGTAGAAGAAGCCCGCGCCGTCGGCCGCGGCGAACTCGCGGGCCGTGTCGAGCAGGTCCTGGGCCGGGATGCCGCAGCGCCCGGCCATGGCCGCCACGTCCACGCCGGCCAGCGCCTCGCGCACGGCCTCGAAGCCCGTGGTCCGCTCGGCCACGAACGTCGCGTCGGACCAGCCGCGTTCGAGCAGGGCCGCGGCCATGC
>Ga0302046_10005353_pt1 | contig 11347 bp, 12 predicted proteins | sample RVTome_11_FD_200261 | JGI IMG/M metagenome (GOLD analysis project Ga0302046, IMG submission 200261) | Soil microbial communities from uranium-contaminated site in the Upper Colorado River Basin, Wyoming, United States - RVT147D111 (version 2) ... | reverse complement strand
TGGCCTGGATGTCGCTCAGTGTGACCTGTTGCAGTGCCTCGAGGAACGTGATCAGCGTGTGACGGCCGAGCACGAGTGAGGACAGAACCGTCAGCGTCGGGCTGGGCACGGGATAGTTGGCGTTGCCCAGTGCGGCGATCGAGTTGCCGCCCAGCATGACCACGTTGTCGCTGGTCCCTTCATCCGGCGTCACGAAGCCGTCGCCGTTCTGATCGATGAAGCCGGGCACGCGCGTGTTGAGCTGGTTGCCGCGCGAGTCCTTGACATCGTAGGTCACGCCCAGCTGTTCGAGCGCGGTGCGATCGACGAACGCAATGGTCGCCGCAATGTTGACCTGCGGCATGCGCACGTCGAGCTGCTGAATGAGCGGCTCGATCTGATTCAGAACGGAGCCCACATCCGTGACCAGCAGCGTGTTGGACGACTTGTTGGCCGCCACGCGGCCCTTCTGCGGCGTGAGCATTGCGGCCACCGTCTGGACCAGCGAATCCGCACTCACGTACAGGATCTGATACTGGCGCGAGACCTGCGGCTCCTCGTTGACCTTCTGGGCCAGACGGGCGCCGTCCTCGACCACGATGACACCGTTCTCGTGCTCCTTGGCGAACAGGTTGTTCGCGGTCAGGATCGCTTCCAGCGCGATGTCCCACGGCTGTTTGCGGACTTCCGCCGTGATCATCTTTCCCTTCACGTCGCCCGACGCGATGATGCTGCGATCGGCGAAGTCGGCGAAGGTGGCCAGCACGTTGGCGACCGGCTCTTCATTGAACGTGACCGTGATCAGCTGTGCGGCCTGACGGCCGGACGCGGCTGACGTGGTCGCCGGCGCCGTGCGCGGCTGCAGTGCTTCGAGGTTCGCCGTGGCCTGGCGGGCGATGGCCTGGTTGACCGGGCCCGTCTGCCAGGGCTCGAACTCGCCCTGCGTGTTGGTGAACGAGACGCGGACCGAACCCTCGGATTCGACCACCGAGTACTCGACCGATTGCGAGAGGTCGATCACGACCCGTACGGTGTTCTGATCATACTGCGCCATGCGCAGTCGCAGCACACCGCCTCGCTCGATACGGTACTGAGAGGGCGTCACGGGCTGGAGTCCCATGAGATCCAGCACGATCCGGTGAGGGTTCTCAAGCGTGAAATGACTCGCCGCCGCCTTGCCATCGAGACCAATGACGATTTCCGTACGGTCGGCTGCCGGCTGCACGCTGAGTCCGGTCACCGCCACATCCGGCGTCAGCACCGCCAGCGAAAGCGCGATGATCGGGATCATCCGTTACGCTCCTTCCTTCAGGGTCTTGAGGTCCAGTATTTCCTGTCGGCGGTTGCCGAAGTCCTCGACCGAGAAGACGACCCGACTGGCCGTGATCTCGAGGACCGTCGCATTGCCGACGACATCGCCTTTGCGCAGCCGGTAGATCTTCTTCGCGCCATCAATCAACAGCGCGACGCTCTGCCCGGGTCGATCCGAATGAATGATCATTCGCAGCCTGAGATCATCGAAGAGAGGGCCCATGCCCTCATCGTTCGCCAGTGAACGGAACGGATCGCGCCGTGCCGCACCCTGGTAGTGGAAGACCTCACGCTCGAACACCAGCTGGATGTCACGCGGGCGGGCGGGCGCAGCCGCCGCCGACGCACCAGCCGGCGGGGCGTTCTGCGCCGCCGCGGGCTGAACCGCGAGCACCAGCACGCTCGCGGCTGCGAACACGAGTGTTCCCCTAATTCGAACCATTTGCAGCTCCGCTCTCCACCGGCAGTACGGCGTTGTCCGGAATGACGTAGGTCACGATGCGGAAGTTCGCGTCGATCAGTGGCCGGCCCTGACGATCGAGAGCCAGCGGGCCGGCGGGCTTGCTGAGCTTGAGCTCGATCGGCGTGACAATGCGCGGCAGCGAACCGATCTCGGTCAGGAATGCCGCAATGTTGTGATACGTGCCGCGCACGCCCAGCACGGTAATGCGGCGCGTGTAGAACGGGCCGGGATCCTCGGACTCCGGCTTCACGTTCGTCAGGTCGACGCCCGCCGTGATCGCGCGCTCGGTGATCGAGTGCAGCAGCTCGGCGACCTCTTCCCGCTTGGGGATGAGTTCCTCGAGCAGCCGCATGTGCTCTTCATAGATGGCCAGCTTGCGTTCCAGCTCGGGGCCGCCCTGCGCCGCCAGCACCTTGGCCGCATTGTTCTGCGCGGTCAGGATCTCGAGGCGCGTCTCCAGCGCATCACCTGCCTCGACCTGCTTGCCATGGGCCAGCTGGTGGTAGGCAAACAGCGCGAGCAGCGGAATCAGCCCGACGAGCAGCTTTTTCTGGCTCGCCGAATCCGTCGGTAGCAGTGCCATGTCAGTCGCCCTCCCGGGCCTTGAAGATCGGCACGGTCTCGATCAGGTCAGGCGGCGGTGGCTGGAACTCGCCCTCGAGTGTGAATGAGTAGATCAGCGACTCGCCTTCACGGACCTGGTCGGTTGTCATCAGATTGATCGAGCGGATGAAGGGCGAAGCCTCCAGCTGCTGCATGAACTCGGTCAATGCGAACGTGTTGCCCGTACGCCCCTCGATCAGGAATCGCGGCAGATCGAGCGGTGTGCTCACGGGCCGCGAGGTCACGTTGATCAGCCACGTGTAGGTGGGCAGTGCGCGGCTGATCTCATCCATCACGTGGACCCACGAATAGCGGCCCGCATCGATCTCCTGGATGATCTCGAGCTTCTGCGCGATCGTGTCCTGCCTCGCCCGCAGGATCTCGTTGGCCGCACGCATTTCTGCATAGCGGGCCGAGTCCATGCGCGCGGTCTCGATCGCGATTTCGAGATCGGAGATGCGGTTGCGCGTGTTGAAGAAGAGCCAGCCGGTCAGCAGCGGCCCGACGATCCACGCGATGATCACAAACAGCAGCCAGCGATCGACGGAGGGCATGGACACGCCGGCCCTGGGGCGAAGCCCGGACAGGTTCGGCATGCGCCGCTTCGACTTGCCGGCAGCACCAGGGAGCAGGTTGATCTTGATCACGAGATGCCTCTTCCGATCAGGCTTGTCTCAAGGCCAGGCCGACAGGCAGCATGAGCATCGGCGCAATGTCATCCACCGATTCCTGCTGCATTGCCTCGGGCCGGACAGCGATGCCCGCGAGCGGGTTCGCGGTTTCCGTGCGAATCCCCAGACGGCTGCCCAGTGCTTCGACCAGACCCGGAATGCGGGCCCCGCCGCCGCACACGAACACGCGGTTGATGCCGCCGCCCGACTGCGCAACGAGGAATGCGGCGGCGCGTTCAATGCCGACCGCCAGCTCCTCGATCTTCTCGCTCACGACGTGATTCACGTCCGCATCGTCGCGGCGGCCCTGCACGATCGCTTCGGCCTCATCGGCCGTCAGTCCGCGATCACGCTGCAGTGCCTCGCGCACCTTGCGCGAACCGAACGGGACGTCGCGCACCAGTACGGGCACGCCATCCTGGAGCAGATTGAGGTTCGTCGTCTCGTGGCCCACATTGACCAGTGCGACGAGACCATCCAGCGAGCCCGGGTGGCTCTGTTCGAATGCGTTGTGCAGCGCGAACGCTTCCACATCCACGACGCCCGGCTGCAGTCCGGCGTCCGCCAGCAGGTTGAGGCGATTGTCGATCAGCTCACGCTTGGCCGCCACCAGCAGCACGGACATCTGGGCGCCATCGGCTTCCGGATCCAGGATCTGGAAATCGAGCTGCACGTTCTCCATGTCGAAGGGAACGTGCTGCTCCGCTTCCCAGCGGATCACTTCGCGGGCGTCTTCCATGCTCATGCGGTCCATCTGGATCCGCTTGATGATCACGTCGTGACCACCGACGGCGGCGACGACGCGCTTGTTCTTCAGGCCCACGCTCTGCACCAGCGACTGGATCGTCTCGGCGACCAGGACCGGATCCATGATCTCGCCTTCGACAATGGCATCCGGCACGAGCGGCGACGTCGCGACCTGCACGATTTCCGGTTGCACTTTCGAGTGGTCCACGACCACGAGCTTGATCATGCCGCTGCCGATATCCAGCCCGGCCGTGATCCTGCTCTTACCGAAAAGACCCATGCTGCCTCACGTGCCCAGGTTGCGAATGCGGGTCACGGCGCTCCGATGCCGCGAGCCGTTGCACAGAGGGTCCTGCTCGACACCGAGCGATTGACGTTGCTGGTCGTTGGCATCGAGCTGGACGAACACCTCAATACTGCACATCATCGATCTGCCCCGAGCGACCAGCCGGCCCGTCGACTTCAGCCGGAATGCGGACGCTCCCACTTTTGCCACGCGCACCGCGTACGTTCCTGACGATTCGTCGCCTGCGAACACGCGGGCTTTCGTGATCATAGAATCGGCACCCAGCGCAATCTCCATGAGCGACCGGGCATCCGTCTGCTCGGTGAACGCCCGCACGCCAGCCAGCGCCAGAATCGTTGCGCCATCGCTCGCATGCGTGACCAGCCGTGCCTCGTGCGACGCGCGCACCTGCATGACCAGCGCACTCACGCCCAGCAGCAGTGCGCCGATCAGCGCCGTCGCCTGACGGTGCAGGCGAACTTTCTCCGCCGCATGACGCACTGCGCCTTCGTGGTTCTGAGGGTGGTTCATGGATTCTTGCGGATCCTTCGGGACGCCGCCCGGGTCATGTCCACTCGCGTGTGCGCACGGCCGCCATGGTCGCATGCGCGAATCCCCATATCCATCGAGCGCGGTGCGCTCCGACGTCCGTGGCACGCTGAGCGTCATGCCTGCCGCGTCCGTTCGGCCATTGCCTCATGCTCTGTCCTGGCATCCGCGAACGAGACTTCTGCCCGTCCATCGGTGGGTTCCGCGGTCCCCCGTTCCAGAACTGTGCCCTCGACTCAAATGCCGGAACCACAACACTTTGAGCCTGATATGGCAGCGCCCGGGCCGATACTCCTTTCCGGGATGGACGCAACTTTGTCGTGACCGCCCGCGCGGTCAGAACGGCGGCAGCCAGAGCCGGTCGGCATGGCGGTAGACTTTTCGCAGTGCGCCAGCCCGCTGGAACGCACGGCCGAGGGCACATGCGTCGAAGCGGAAAAAACCTCCCAACCGTCCGCCATTGGCGATACGCAGTGCGCCATGCAGCTCGAGCGCAGGCGCATCCAGCTCGCGGGCGAGGATCGCACCGTAGAAGCGGACGCCGGGCGCCATCGTGAGCCGGCCGGCGACGGCGAGGATTCCCTGGCCGGCGCCCGCAGCGAGGGTCAGATCGCCGGACGCCACGATGAGCGGAAAGAAGTCGTAGCACGGGTGTGCCGGGTCCTCGGGTGCGCCGGCGTTCCCGGTCGCCGACGTGTCGCACGTGTTCCCGACCGCGACTGGAGCGAACGCCATGGTTCCGCCGGCGCGGTGGTCGGCCAGTGCAGGAAGTGCGTTGCGGTCGAGCACACCCAGGCGCGCGAAATCGGCGGGTGCGGTGCGTGGTCCCGGCTGGAGCACCGGTGGCGCACCCGTGATCATGGCGCCGGCGGCGGAGAGCGATGCAGCCGAGTCGAGTGAGACACCTGCCGGTGCGAGCGGTGGCGGCGGCTGCGGCGCGCTGGCGCTGGGCGGGCAATCGGCGGGTGACCATGCCGCCGGCGGACCCGCCGGGCTCGTCGCATCGATGCGGGCGCCGTTCAGGATCGTGAGCGACCCACCGCTCGTGACTGCGGCATGGAAATCGAGCCACAGCTCGTCGATCGGTATGGCGGTCACGGTTGCCAGTGCGGCGGCGCGCGCGCGCAGTCGGCCTCCCGCAGTCACAGCGGCTTCACCGCGGACCAGCCAGAGCGAGCCGTGCAGGCGCTCGACTTCGGTGATCCATGTGACGTTTCCGGGCAGCGTTCCGGCGGCTGACGCGGGCACCCGGCGCTGGCCGGTCCCGACCCCGGCCAGCGCCGATTCGTCCCACGCGCCAAGCGTCGCGCGGACGGCAGACTCGGCGCCGCGACCGGCACGGATGCGATCCGCATCGTCGCGTGCCGCAGCGTGTGTCTCTGCCGCGAGCAGGAGCATGCCGAGGACTGCGGCTTCGACGACGGCAACCGCAATGAGCACCGCCAGCAGTGCAAAGCCCTGCCGGTGCGCGCGCATCACGGCGCCTCCAGTGAATCCAGCGGTGCGCGCAGGTTGAGCAGCGGGATGCGTAACGTGCGTGGTGGCGTTCCCGGGCCCGGCCGCGAAACATCACCCGCCATCAGCCGCAGACTCACGCCGGCAGTTTCGCCCGGTGCGAGCAGTGTGACGCCGCTCGAATCGTCGAGGAACACCTCCGCAGTCAGCGGCTGGCGACCGCTCGCTCCGCGACGATAGCGCAGGGCACGGTTCGACAGCGCATACGCACCACGCTCGAAAACCAGCAGCACGTCGCCAGGCAGGTGGCTGGAATCCGGCACCAGCGCCAGCACGTCCTCGCCCGGCGCAGCGACGCATGCATGCGTCGAGATCCTGACGGCCGACGACAGCGGCAGCGCCTGTTCGCCAGCACCGGCACGCGAGAGTCGAAGGATCGAGTCCTTGGCGGCGTCGGGTGCGCGCAGGCCGCGGTAGCGGACGTGAACGGCGCCGCCGCCACGGCCGCACACGATGGCCATACCACGATACGCACGCAGCCCCGCAGAATCGGCAGCCACCATGATCGGATCGGCGCCGGCGGTCACCGTGCGCAGCTCGCGGTCGAGAATCGCAGCCGAGGTACGGCGCGCCGACGACGCCTCCGCGAGGTCGCCGGCGGTGCGTGCCAGGCGTGATTGCGCACCGAACGTGAGTAGCGCCGCCGTCGTCACGATGGCGAGCGCGAGCATTGCGATGAGCAGCTCGACGAGCGACCGGCCTGCGTGATCGCTACGGCACATGATGGATGCGCTCCGGCCAGACACCGGCGAAGATCGCGAACGTGTCCGCGCGAACACGGCCGTCAGCGACATAGTGCGCAACCAGTACGACCTGCGTGGCACTGTCTGCCCGTGACGCGGTCCACACCACCGTGATGCGACCGCGCGCCAGACCGCCACTCGCAGGATTTCGGACCTGCACGAGTGAATCGAGCACGGATGCAGCCAGCGCATTCGCGTCGTGCACGATCTCCGCGCGCTGCAGCAGACGGACTGCCTGCACGCCGGTCGCGGCGACGGCCAGCAGGCCCGCCGCCAGCAGCACGAGCGCAACCTGTGCTTCCACGAGCGAGAATCCCGCGCGTCGCCGCATCACGATCGCCGTCCTCGACCGTGCATCGACAGAATCAGAACCGATTCTGCGCCACCGCGACGGAACCGCAATGTCCGGTTGGCGACGACGCCCAGACCCAGCGCATTGAAGTCGAGCGTCACACGAGTGACGGTATGGCCATCCACACTGAGCGCGACACCGAATGCATCGTGAATTGCGAGCGTCGCCCGTGCTGGCGCACCCACCGGTGACTCGAGCGCAAGCGTGCCGGCCGCCGGTTCGACGATCAGCCGTGCCGTTCCGCGCGCCGCCGCCAGCACCCTCGCCCGTTCCACGACCGCCGCCGCGGCATCGCGCGCAGCACGCGTCGCATACGCATCACGCGCGCCCTGCAGCCGCGGTGCACCGATCGCCAGCACAATCGCGAGCAACGCCAGCGTGACGATCAGATCCGTGAGGGATGAGCCGTTGCGGTTCATGGTGCGAAGGTGGCGGGCCGAACGGGGCGGTTCCATGGCGGGGTGGGACGGGACGGATTGGACGGCGTTGCCGGGGCTGGTGCCGGGAACGGACTTGAACGGCGTTGCCGGAGCTGATTGCCGGGGCTGGGGCTGGGGAACGGATTGGACGGCGTTGCCGGGCTGATTGCTTGTGTTCGTGCCGGGGAACGGACTGGGGGGCAGGTGAGGCGAGAGTGCGGACGATCAACGCCCGCGGATCATGACATCGTCGCGGCTCCGCGGCGATGCTGTACGACCGGAAACGTGTGCAGTGCAGCGCTAACGCACTGTTCCCGCTTCACGCCGACAGCTGCCGCAGTGCCGGCGCGCACTCTCGGGCGTCCCCAACCACGGACCGCGCACCAGAGGCCGGCGGCCCGATCCGTTCAATCCGTTCCCCAGCCCCAGCCCCGGCAACGCCGTTCAAGTCCGTTCAGATCCGTTCAACCCAACTCGTACTCGCGGATCTTGTAAAGCAGCGCGCGCGAACTCAACTCGAGCAGGTCAGCGGCGCGGGTCTTGTTACCGCCGGTGCGTTCGAGGGCGAGGCGGATGAGTCGCTTCTCGAGGACGGCGCTGTGCTTCTTGACGGAGAGTTCGTCGTCGGCGAGTTCGATGCCGTCGAGCGCGCTGACCGGGGTGGTGATGTTGGCGGGCAGGTCGACGGGCGTGATACGGGTGCTCTCGCAGAGGACGATGGCGCGTTCGATGGTATTCTCCAGTTCACGCACGTTGCCGGGCCAGGCGTACACGAGCAGATGCTGCATGGCATCGGGATCGACACCGCTGATCTGCACTTTGAGGCGGCGGTTATATTGTTCGACGAAGTGGCGCACGAGCAGCGGTATCTCTTCGCGGCGCTGGCGCAGCGGCACGAGGTGGATCGGCACGACGGCAATGCGATAGTAGAGGTCGATACGGAATCCGCCGGTGCGGATTTCTTCCTCGAGGTTCTTGTTGGTGGCGGAGATCAGGCGCACGTCGACATCGCGGTTGCGCGTATCGCCGAGCCGGCGGACCTGTCCCTCCTGGAGCACACGCAGCAACTTGACCTGGAGCGGGTGCGGCATGTCGCCGATCTCGTCCAGGAAGATGGTGCCGCCGGATGCGACCTCGAAGAGGCCCGGTTTCTCGCGGTCGGCGCCGGTGAACGCACCGCGCACGTAACCGAACAGCTCGGACTCGAGCAGGTTCTCCGGAATCGCGCCGCAATTGAGAGGCACGAACGCGGCGTTGCTGCGCTCGCTCTCGCTGTGGATGAGTCGCGCGACGAGTTCCTTGCCGGTGCCGCTCTCGCCCGTGATGAGTGCCGGCGACGGATGACGCGCGACCTTGACTGCGATTTCGAGCGCGCGCTGCATGGCGGGCGCCTTCGCAATGATGTCACGGAAGCGGCGGTCGATGCCGACCTCCTCGCGCAGCCGCGTGACTTCCTGGCGCAGTGACTCGCGCTCTTCCGCCTTCTTCAGCGTGAGCACCAGCTGGTCCGGTCCGAACGGTTTGGGCAGATAGTCGTAGGCGCCGCGCTTCATGGCGTCGACCGCCATCTCGATGCTGCCGTACGCGGTCATGACAATGACCATGCCGCGGCCGCCGGCCTGCTTGTAGCGGTCGAGGAAATCGAGGCCGCTGAGGCGTGGCATGCGGACATCGCACAGGATGATGTCCGGCTCGAGCTCGTTCGCCTTGGCCAGACCCTCCTCGCCATCACTCGCGGTATGGACGGTGTATCCCTCTTCGGCGAGGATCAGTGAAACCGTCTGACGCAGTCCGGGCTCATCGTCGATGATGAGAACGGTCATCATCTCACCTGGCTTCGTTCACGGGGGGCGGCGGGGAGCACCACGGAGAAAGTGGAACCCTCGCCGGGTTCGCTGAGGGCGCGCACGTTACCGCCCATAGTTTCGACCAGCCGGGCGCAAACCGCCAGACCCAGACCGGTCCCCTTGCCGGGCTCCTTGGTGGTGACGAACGGCTCGAAGATCTGATCGAGCAGGTCGCTCGGGATACCGGGGCCGTTGTCGGTCACGGCGATCTCGACGACCTGGCCGGACACGTTGGCAATGGGATCGAGGGCGGGCATGCCGACGCGGGCGAGACGGCGGCGGTGCGAATAGTCGATGCCGGGCGGGTCATCCTTGCGTCGTGACGGGTGCGCATACGGCCGCTCGAACGGGCGGGCGCGGGTGGCCATTTCGACCTGCGGGTCCGCTGTCTCGGCCACCGCATCGATCGCGTTCACCATGAGATTGACCAGCACCTGCTGCAGCTGATAGGGATCACCCAGGACTTCCGGCAGATCGTCCTCCCGTTCCAGTTCGACGTGCAGCGTGATGCCGCTCAGCTTGCCCTGTGTCTCGAGCAGGTCGAGCGTGTCGCGAACCACCTTGTTGACGTCCATGGCGAGCGACTTCGTGTCACGAGGCCGTGCGTAGTCCAGCAACCCGCGTACAATGCGGTCGATGCGGTTGGCTTCGCGCTCCGCCGCCTGGACCAGCTCACGGTTGCGGTCGTCCGCATTCCGGCCGATCAGGCCGAGGTAGCCGAGAATCGCGCCCAGCGGGTTGCCCACCTCGTGCGCGATGCCGGCCGAGAGACGACCGACCGAGGCCATCTTCTCGGCACGCACCATGGCATCCCTCGCCTCTGTCAGCATCCGGTTGGTTTCGTCGAGGGACCGGATGTTCGCGGCCAGCACTGCCTGATCCGACGTCAGCCGCTCCGTCATGTTGTTGACGGCCGCCGCCAGGCGCGCCAGCTCGAGCGCATCGCCCGCCACCATGCGCCGCTCGTACTCGCCCGCGGCAATCGTCTCGATCTGGGCGACCATCTCCTCGATCGGCCGCAGCACCCGGCGCTGCAGGAGGAAATGACCGAAGAATGCGAAAATGCCGACTGCCAGAGCGATCAGAAAGGTGAAGAAGAGGGCGGTGTCGCGGGCCGTCGCCGTTTCGGTCCGCGTCGCGTACAGCGTCACGCCGAGGGCCACGACCACGAGGGCGCCCGCGAACACCAGCATGAGCGCGGTCACCAGCTCACGCCTCAGCGTGGGTAACGTCGACATGGAGTTGCGATAATGGGTAGGGTCCCGTCTCACAGCAAGGGACGACCCTCCTTCGTGGACAGTTGCGGCGATGCCGTCCGCGTCGTGGGACATCTGTGACGTCGACTTCCACGATGCAGGGGGAAACGAAGAACGGGGCCCACCGCAATGGCAGGCCCCGCTCTGCGATTGATTCGATCGGTCGTGCTCAGTTGCAGAAGATCACGCCATTCACCGTTGCGGGCGCCCCGCTCGCTGCTGGAGCGTTCCCCGTGAAGTAGCCGCACTGCCGTCCGGCGAGCGAAACGTGCACTGCATTGCCGGCCCAACCATCGTTCTGAGCGTACGTCACGGCCAGTGTAATGCCCGGAGTCGACCTGAAATCGACGAGATCCGTCGGCGCGGCAGCGTAAACCAGGTACCGATCGTAGTAGTGCTCCTGTTCGGCTGCCATGTTCCGGATGTCGCTCTGCATCGACGAGATCAGGCTCCGGTCCTTGGCCGCCCAGAATCGATTCATACCGATCGTCGCGAGAATCGCGATCAGCACGAGTACGATCAGCAGCTCGATCAACGTAAAACCACCACGCCTTGGCATCATCACCTCAGCCGAGTTTCCGATTCAGTCGCGAAGGGGCGGCCCGG
>Ga0302046_10005351_pt1 | contig 11349 bp, 9 predicted proteins | sample RVTome_11_FD_200261 | JGI IMG/M metagenome (GOLD analysis project Ga0302046, IMG submission 200261) | Soil microbial communities from uranium-contaminated site in the Upper Colorado River Basin, Wyoming, United States - RVT147D111 (version 2) ... | reverse complement strand
AGGGCCGCTGCGGCGCCGAGCGTAGCTGACAGCGACCGTCGGCGCCGGACTCGAGACCCGGATGACAGCCGCAGCCCTGTCCGGTTCGACCAGGATGCGGTAGCGAGGACGCTCCCTTGCCTGCCCCCGGCGGCCTGCTAGGCTTGGGGCCTCCCCTGCCCGCCGACCGCGACGCCGCCGCCCACCGGCGACGCCGTTGCTGCCGCCGGGGCGTCCATCGCGCCCACCCTCCAGCCTCGAGTGATCCCATGCGCCGCTTCCGTGAACGCAAGATCCTGCTCCCCTGCCTGACGCTCGCCGTCGCCTCCGCCGCCTGGAGCTGCGCGCCGGCCGCCGGTCCCGGCGCCGGTGCCAGTGCCGACGTCGCCACGCTGCTGACCCCGGCGGAGCGCAGCGACTTCGCGGAGACGACCCGCTACGAGGACGTCGTCGAGCTGATGGAGGCCTTCGACGCCGCCTCCGACCGCCTCCACATGACCACCTTCGGCTACACCTACGAGGGGCGACCGCTACCCATGATGATCGTCGGCGACGTCGGCAGCGCCGCCCCCGACGCGGTGCGGGCGAGCGGCAAGACCCGCGTCTGGATCCAGGGCGGCATCCACTCCGGCGAGGCCTGCGGCAAGGAGGCCATGCTGATGATGCTGCGCGACCTCGCCGCCGGCGGGCACGCCGCCTGGGACGACTCGCTGGTGCTGCTGATCGCGCCGCTGTACAACGCCGACGGCAACGAGCTGGTCAAGGTCGACAACCGCGGCCGCCAGAACGGCCCGGTCGCCGGCATGGGGCAGCGGCCCAACGTCCAGGGCTACGACCTGAATCGCGACCACATGAAGCTCGACGCCCCCGAGGCGCGCTCGCTGGTGCAGATGATGAACGACTACGACCCGCACCTGGCCGTCGACCTGCACACCACCAACGGCACCCAGCACGCCTACTACCTGACCTACTCGCCGCCTCTGCACCCCAATACACCGACACAGATCGACGAGGTGCTGCGCGGCGACTTCCTGCCGGCAGTCACCCGAGCCATCAAGGACAAGCACGGCTGGGACTACTACTACTACGGCAACGTCAGCGGCGGCGGCGGCGGCCGTGGCGGCCGTGGCGGCCGCGGGGGCCGTGGCGGTCGCGGCGGTGAGGCGGGCGGCGGCCGTGGCGGCGAGGTCGGCGGCGCCCGCGGTGGCGAGGCCGGCGGTGGCCGCGGCGGCGAGGCCGGTGCAGCGGCGCGCGCTGCCGGCGGCGCCCCGCAGGGGCCGCCGCCGGTCCAGGTCTGGCGCACGTTCGACCACCGGCCCCGCTTCAACAACAACTACGTCGGGCTGCGCAACCGCTTCGCCATCCTCAGCGAGGCGTACTCGTATGCAACCTTCGAGGACCGCGTCATGGGCAGCCTCTGGTTCGTCGAGGAGATCCTCGATTACGCCGCCGCCAACGCCGAGACGCTCCGCGACGTGGCCGCCGCCGCCGACGCCGCTTCCATCGTCGGCCAGCAGCTCGCCGTCCGCGCAGCCTTCAAGCGTTCCGAGGAGCAGGTGGAGATCCTGATGGGCGAGACCGAGCAGGTGCTCAACCCCTACAGCGGCGAGATGATGCTCAACCGCCTCGACGTCTCCCGCCCCGTCATGATGTACGAGGAAGGGACCTTCGAGGCGACCGCCACCGAGGTCGCGCCCGCCGTCTACCTGATCCCCGCCGGCGAGCAGGAGGCGCTCAACAAGCTGCGGATCCACGGCGTCCAGATGAACACGCTCGGCGAGGAGATGACGCTGCCGGTCCAGCGCTTCGTGATCAGTACCTCGACCGCCTCGGCCCAGCCCTTCCAGGGCCACAACGAGCGCACCCTCGAAGGCGCCTGGGAGGCGGCGCAAGCGACGTTGCCCGCCGACACCGTCGTCGTGCGCGTCGACCAGCCGCTCGGGCGTCTGGCGTTCACGCTGCTGGAGCCACGCTCCGACGACGGCTTCACCAACTGGAACGTCTTCGACGACGCGCTCGAGGGCGCCAGCGTCTACCCGGTCCTGCGGACGATGGAGCCGCTGCGCTGATCGCAGCAGACGCCACGGCGCAGATTGCGGGCTAGCGCCCGCATTCCTAATCGTCCCGGGACCGGCCCGCGCCCCTGGCTTGGCGGGCCGCTAATCTATGAAGGCGTTGGACGACATCGTTTCCATTTAAACGATACGGAAACAGCGATATGCGAGATGAGCGACTGGTCGACTGGGAGTTCTTCCGCTTGGCCGACGCCGCATGAACGGGCCGGCGCGGGCGCTCGGACACACGGGGCTCGAGGAAGACCAGGCTCTCCGCTTCGGGCGCGAAGGGGTCCTGCGCATCGAGGCTCTCTTCACGGCCGCTGAGGTCGCGGTGCTCGAGCGCGTGTTGCCGGAGATTGCCGCTCCCGGGCGTGCCGAGGTAGTCCTCGATGAGGGCGGCATGGTGCGCATGTCGCACGGCGCCCACCTGTACAACGAGACCTTCTCCAGGCTGTCCCGCCATCCCCGCCTGGTGGAACCGGCGCGCGCCCTGCTCGCCGGAGAGGTCTACGTCTACCAGACGCGGCTCAACGTCAAGCCGCCCCTCGACGAACGGGCCGCCCGCGGCTACCCCTGGCACCAAGACTTCTCCACCTGGCACTTCCGCGACGGCCTTCCCGAGCGCGCATCCTCACGAGCTTCGTCCTCCTCGACGAGATCACCGCCTGCAACGCACCGCTGATCACCATCCCGGGATCGCACCGGCGAGGCGTGATCCGCGACGGTGGCGGACGCATCGAGGACGGCCGCTACGAGCAGGCGCGGATCTCGCCGCGAACCTTGCTCGCAATGGCCGAGACCGGCGTCACGGCGCAGACGGGCCCGGCCGGAACCGTCGTGTTCATGCACGGCTGCATCGCCCACGCCTTGAGCGCCAACGTCTCGCCCCTGCGGCGCGCCATGTTCTCGATCGTCTACTGCGCCGTCGGCAACGAGCCCAGGAAGGAGACGACCCCGGAGCGCTACGTGGCTCGCTCCTTCGAGGCGGTCAGGACGCTGCCCGACGATTGTCTCGCCCGACCAAGCCAGCCTTCTCGATAGTTGCCCGTCGGCCGCACCCGACCCCGGAGCCCCACCCTACCCCCATGCCGGGCGGGCGTGTCGAGATGCTCCCAGGCCCGTCGGGTCGGTTGGGCGGGGAGGCGATACACGATCGTCAGCCACCAGCTCTCTTCTTGTGGTGACCGCCGTCTTCGAAAGAGGGCGGGCGCGGCTTGTCGCGGACGATCAGTCGCCCCGGGCCAACTCGAGCCGCAGGACGACCGCGACTTTCTCGTCGGTTTCCGCGTCGCGATAATGGGCCACGATGGTACCGTCGTGCGCGAGGTCGTGGACGTAGTAGGCGCGGTCGACGACGGTGCGGGCGAGGCGGTTGCCCTCGGGGTCATAGAGGTCCCACACCGAATCACCCTGGTAGTGCCTCGTGACGACATTCAACAAGCTGCTGTCGTCGAGGACGAGGATGCCGGACGAGCGGTCGAACCACCATTGGAAGGCGCGGGAGCCGGGGCGCGAGCCGGGACGAACCAGCTCGTCGTCGGTGGGCTCGGGACGGAGTTCGAGATCCTCGGTCACGATCTCACCCTCTTGCAGGCCGGCGCCCGCCGGGAAGCGAATGACCCGCAGCGGCGCGCCGAACGAGAAAAGGAAGCCGCCGTTGGCCAGGAGTCGAAGCGCCCCGCCGGCGGCCTGAATTTGGGCCGTTTTTTCCGTCAGAGTGGCGGGCGGCTCGCCCCACGCCTCGACACGCTCGCCGTCGCTCGTGTAGCGGTGCAGGTGGCGCGGGTCCGAAAGCCGTCCACCGGCCAGGACGAAGGAGCCGTCCGGCAGCACCATGAGGTCCTTGGTGTTCGATATCAGGCCGATGCCGAGCACGCTGCGCACGTGCTGCAGATCCGGGCCGTACAGCAGGATGCCGCTATGCCCGATGTCGTAGAGCGCGAACCCGCCGCCGGGACGGCGGGCGAGCTGCATCGGCGTCTCGACCTCGCCGGGGCCCGGTCCGCGCCGTGCCAGGCGCCTGACGCGCCCCGATTCGACGGTCCAGGCATGCACGCAGTGCAGCACATCGTCGGCCACCGCGATGACGCCGGGCTGCACCTCGAGCATGTCGTTGATGGTGCCGAACGGGGCGGAGGGATCCCCTTCAGTTGAAGCGAGCTCGCTCACTCGAAGGGTGATGAGACGCGAGTCGGACGCTTCCGTGGCGATCTCTCCTGCGGAACCACAGGCAGTGAGACCGACAATCGCGGCAACGCATGAAACCCTCGGAAAGTCTCTCATAGACATCCGGGCACCTATGGGAAGCGCAGCGTCACGACCGGATCGACGCGCGTTGCCCTTCGCGCCGGGAGGAATGCAGCAACGAGTGAAACAGCCACCATCGCCGCCGCTGCCATCATCCAAGCGCCGACGTCGAACGGCTCGACGCCATACAGGCGGCTCTCGAGCACACGCACCAGCGCGACGGCTCCCGCGAGGCCGAGCAGGAGGCCTGCGGTGGTAGTAACCGTGACACCGCGGAGCACGAGCCGGAATACGCAACGTGTCGAGGCCCCGAGCGCGACGCGGATGCCGATCTCGCGGGTGCGGGCGCGCACCATGAAGGCAACGACGCCGTGCAGGCCGACGGCCGCGAGGACCGCGGCGAAGATGGCGAGCAGCGTCATGAGCTTGGTCAGCAAGGCCCACTGAGAGCGCGCGTCGGCGAGCGCGTCGTCCATCGCTCGCACCTCCCCGACCGGCAATGTGTCGTCGAGATCGGCGCCGATGTTGCGCGCGATATCGGCTACCTGTACCGGCGCCGTCACACGAACGGCGATGGACGCTCGATAGCCGATGAAGCTCCCGCTGCCGGCCGGCTCGTAGAGCAACGGCTGCGGCGGCGTGCTGATGCTCCCGTGGTGCACGTCGCCGGCAACGCCGATGACCTCGTAACGCTTTCCCTTGCGGTCGCCGAAGGTGAAGGCAACGGCGCGGCCGACAACGTCGATGCTGTCAAACAGTTGTTGGGCAAGCATCTCGCTCAGGATCACGACGGGCGGGGGATCTTGCCCGGGAGGCGTGATCTCGTTGCGCGTGAACGTGCGGCCGCGCACCAGGGGGATGCGGAAGAGCTCGAAGTATTGCGGTGACCACAGCAGGTTCGATCTCGCCGTGACCACGGATTCCTCCGGCTCCTCGTCCGCCGGATAGAGACGCGTCAACATGACGACCCGCTCGAGAGGAGCGGTGGTGGAGACCGCGACTTCCTCGATCTCCGGCCGGAGGCGCAGGCGGCGCCCGAACTCCTTGAAGTACTCGAAAGTCTCCGGCTGCGAATAGGACATCTCGTACGTGCTGCCCGAGAACGTGTAGATGTCTTCGGGGTCGAACCCGAGATCGACGGCGGCCAGGTTGCCGAGCGTGCGCATCAGCAACAGGGCAGCGACGAACAAGGTCAAGGAAGCGGCAAGTTGTACGACGGTCAGCGTGCTACGTGCCCACAGCCTGCGACTGCCGGCGGTCGCGATGCCGCCCCGCAGCGAGCTTGCCGCCGCGACACGCCGGGCGGCGAGCGCCGGGAAAAGGGCGAACGACAACCCGACGACCAGGGACGTGGCCACGGCAAACATCAGGACACGAGCGTCCAGCGGCACTTCGGCCAGCTCTGTGTAACCGACATCGGCGCCTTGAAACAACGAAACGAGCAGGCGCGCGACGCCGAGGCCGACAAGCCCGCCGATCAGCCAGATCACGATCCCTTCGGTCAGATGCTGGCGCATGAGTCGTACCCGGCCGCATCCCAGCGCCCGACGCAAGGCGATCTCGGATTGCCTGCCAAGCCCCCGCATGAGAAGCAGATTGGCGACATTGGCGGAAGCGATCAGCAGCACCAGAACGCTGCCGGCCAGCAGCAGCGTGAGCATCTCGAGCTTGACGTCGTCACCGAATGGCGGCACGCCGAACGTGCCGAACACGTGGAAGCCGTTCTCCGCGAACTGCTCGTTGGTCTCCGGGAACTGTTCCAGCAGCCACGCTTCCATCGAATCGAATTCGGCGGACACCTGGCTCCAGGTGATACCGGGTGTGCGGCGCGCCAGCAACATGTAGAAGAAGCCCGCGTTTCGGTTCGCGTACCGCTCCGGATCGCCAGATCGGTTGATGAGCGAGTATGTCGAGCCCGGCACCCAAAGGTCCAACCCCTCGAAGAGCTCGCTTCCCTCGAACCCCTCGGGGGCCACGCCGATGACCGCGAACGAGATCCCATTGACGCGGAAGGTCGTGCCCAGAACGCCCGGGTCCCGGTCGTAACGGGACGTCCACAAGCCATGCCCGATAATGACCACTGAGGCGTTGGCACCCGGAGCCGCCTCCGCCGCGGTGAAGTTGCGGCCGATCGCCGGCTGCAAGCCGAGGATGTCGAAATACGCCGGCGACACCACGCCTGCCAGCATGCTCTCGGCGCCGTCGGAGCCAAACGCGACGCTCACCGGAGTGTGCTGGTAGTAGGCGAGCTGCTCGGTGGTTGTCATGCGCGCGGCCACGTCGTTGAAGTTCGGAATCGAAATGAATGCGACGCGAAACCCGCCCTCCGGCATCATGTTGCCGACATAGACGTGGGAGAGATCTTCGGGCGCATCGACGCCCGGGATCGGACGCAGCAGCACCCAGTTGGCCAGGCTGTACATCGCGGTCGTCGCGCCGAGCCCGATCGCGAGCGTGATCACGGCAGCGGCGCACAGGCCCGGCTGCCGGGCAAAGCCACGGAGCGTGTACCGCACGTCCCGATACAGCGTGTCGAAGAAGACCGCTAGATCGCGCCAGCGGCGACGGCCCGCCTGGGAGTCGCGCGGCGCCGTACGCTCGTACAGCGAAGCGCGGGCGATGCGTCGGTAGTCACCGAAGGCCCGCTCCGCCTCGCGACGCGCGTCTTCCGGGTCCATCCCGGAACGCTCGTTGTCCTCCGCCCGCATGCGGATGTGCAGGCGCAGCTCCTCGTCGACCTCGCGGGCCACGTCGTCGCGGCGGCTATCGCGGTCCCCGCTCATGACGCCGGCTCGATGATCTTCTCGACGGCGCCGGAGAACTGCCGCCAGCGCTGGAGCTCGGCCTCGAGCTGCTCGCGGCCGGCATCGGTCAGCTGGTAGAAACGAGCACGCCGATTCGTATCGGTCTTGCCCCACTCGGCTTCGATCCAGCCACGCCGCTCCATGCGGTGCAGCGCCGGGTACAACGACCCCTCCTCCACCTGCAGCGCCTTATCGGTCTCGCGCTGGATCGCCGCGGCGATCGCGTAGCCGTGCTGTGTGCCGCCGGCAAGGGTCTGCAGGATCAGTAGGTCGAGCGTGCCGCGTAGAAGTTCCAGCCGCCGTCGGGATCGCGCCATGGTCGATTCCTCCAATCATAGATTGCACAGGCATAGACTTTCTATGGATGAAGTTTCTTTGTCAAGTTCTCGACCGGTGCCCTGTCCCGCGGGCTTGCACCTAGCGCCATCCGTATCCGGACGTGAGTCATAGTTGCTCCGCGCTCATCGGACATGAAGGTCTCGCGCGTTGAGGTCGGGATGTGTGCTATATTTTCATTGTAGAACACAAGGATTTATGCAGATTATTACAAGCAAACTATCCCGATGCGTGCAAAAATCAGCAACAAGGCAATTGTGGCCAAACTCGCTAGAGCCAGCAAAGCCGGGGCAATAACGGTTCCGACAGCCGCCCAGGCTCTCGATACCAGCCGGCGCGAAGCGGCGTTGAAGCTGGCACGCCTCGCGAAAGCCGGCTGGCTGCGGAGAGCAAAGCGGGGCCTCTACCTCGTGCTTCCACTCGAAGTGGAACCGGGAAGGCTCGTGGTTGCCGAGGACCCGTGGATTCTGGCGCGAGAGATGTTCTTGCCCTGCTATATCGGTGGCTGGAGCGCCGCCGAGCACTGGGGTCTGACGGAGCAGTTGTTTCGCACGACGATCGTGATTACCGCCGCGAATGTCCGAGCGACGTCTCAGACCCTGCTCGGCCATCAGTTTCGCCTGTTTCGAGTCCCACGATCTCGCATCGTCGACACAACTGTGTGGCGAGGCTCTGAGCGTGTCCCGGTTTCCAGCAAGGAGCGAACCATCGTTGATTGTCTCCGCAACCCGGAGCTTGCCGGCGGCATCCGCCACCTCGCCGACATGATGCGCGAGTACGGCCTCCAGAAAGACGCGGACCTTGGCCGTCTCACGGAGACAGCGAAGGAGATCGCGCACGGCGCGGCGTGGAAACGGCTGGGTTATCTGGCCGAGAGACTCTGGCCGACGGAAGAGGCTCTCATCGCCGAGGCGCACACCCACATCACGAAGGGGTACACGAAGCTCGATCCAGCCGTGGAGAACGAAGGCAAACCTCGCGGTAGGTGGCGGCTGCGAGTCAACGTGACGGTCCCGAGCGGAAACGAAGGGTGATCAGCAAACAAGACGTTCTCGACCGAGCTGCGGAGTGGCAGCTTCGACCGGATGTCGTCGAGAAGGACTACGTGCTCGGATGGCTCATCGTCGCGCTGGCGTCGGTCCGCGAGTCGTCCGGCTCCTGGGTCTTCAAGGGCGGGACGTGCGTGAAGAAATGCTACTTCGAAACGTATCGCTTCTCGGAGGACCTCGACTTCTCGCTGCTACCTGATGCTGCCTACACTGCCGAGGAGATCGGCGACACCCTCCGAGAGGCCTGCGCCATTGCCGCCGAGCTGAGCGGCATCGAGTTCCCGCCGGAGCTCGTTGAGGTACGTGCACGCAAGAACCTCCAGGGCGAGGACACGTTCCTCGGGCTCATCTCCTATCGCGGACCGCTGCGGATGCCGATCGCATCGCTACCGCGGGTGCGGTTCGATATCACTCAGCACGAACCGGTTATTGATGTTCCGTCGCCGCGCATCCCCCTCCACGCGTACCCGGACTCCCTGCCGGAAGCGACGAGCATCGCGGCATACTCGATGGAGGAACTGCTGGCCGAAAAGACCAGGGCGCTGTACGAAAGAACGCGGCCGCGGGATCTCTACGACGTCGTGTTCCTTCTGGAAAACCACTCGGCAGAGTTCGACCTCGGTGTCGCTCGAATTGACACGCGGTCGGGGAACAACCAGTTGACCCTTCTGGTCGGCGGAGACCAGCGGACTACTGCCCACGATCGATCGGATTCGTGAAAAAGCGACTTCCTACACTTTTGGTCAATCCGATTGTCGGAAAGCGGCAGATCCAATCGCCTAGCGTCCGCCGGGATAGACCAATCGGTGGCCACCGCGCAGATCGCGGGCTAGTCGCTACTCGGCGATGTCGGGCGGCGCGCCGCGGTCCAGCTCCTTGAGCACCGCGAGGTACTCGCGGTAGGACTCGCGCGCCCGCACCAGGTCGCCGCGGTCGAGGTTCAGCTCGCTGGCGACCTTGCCGATCTCGTTGTCCTCGAGCGTCGAGACGGTCTCGTCGGACGCCGAAACGGCGTAGAGGCAGTCGAGCAGGGCGAGCTTCTGGGTGCGGTCGGCGAGCTCGTTGAACTCGCGGGTGACCAGGAAGTCCTCGGTGCCACCGAATAGCTTGTTCTGGGTCTTGGCGATCTGCACGACGACCACCGCCTGCTCCGGGGGCAGCCCGCCGCGCTCGACCACGATCCGCTCCATCGCCGCCGTCTCCCGCTTGCTGATCTCCAGGTCGGCGTTGGCGACGCGGCCGAGGATGTAGGCGAAGGTGGCGATGTAGCGGGCCTTCTCGGCGGGCAGCTCGTCGAGCGCCTCGACGATCTTGCGGACGGTCTCGGTCTCGTCGGGCTTCAGGCCGGCCTCGCGCATCCTCGGCGAGCCGCCGCGCAGCGTGGCGTACAGCGATTCGAGCAGCGACATCGGCACATCCTCCTCAGGCCTGGACGGTGAAGCCGGCCGCGGCAAGCGTCCGCGACGGCTACCTACCAACCGGGGCCGCGTTCGGGCATCCGCGATCCCGACCGCTGAGCCGGAGAGCGAACAGGCGACCCTGACCTGGCAAGGTCACTCCGCGCCGCCCCGTTCACAGGCGCGCGCCCCGCAGCCGCAGCGCGTTGCCGATCACCGACACCGAGCTGAAGGTCATCGCCGCCGCGGCGATCATCGGGCTCAGCAGCACCCCGACGAAAGGATAAAGGATGCCGGCGGCCAGCGGCACTCCCAGCGCGTTGTAGACGAAGGCGAAGAAAAGGTTCTGGCGGATGTTCTTCATGGTGGCGCGGCTGAGGCGAACGGCGCGCACGACGCCCCGCAGGTCGCCCTTGATCAGCGTCACGTCGGCGCTTTCGATCGCCACGTCGGTGCCGGTGCCCATCGCGATCCCGACGTTGGCGGTCGCCAGGGCCGGGGCGTCGTTGATGCCGTCGCCGGCCATCGCCACCACGTGGCCCTCGTCCATCAGCCGCCGAACGATCTCGCTCTTGCGGTCGGGCAGCACCCCGGCCTCGACGTCGTCGATGCCCAGCTCGCGGGCGACGGCCTCGGCGGTGGCGGCGCTGTCGCCGGTGAGCATCACCACCTCGATCCCCTCCTCGTGGAGCAGCTCGAGGGCCTCGGGCGTGGTCTGCTTGATCGGATCGGCGACCCCGAGCAGGCCGGCGAGCTGGCCGTCGACGGCGACGAACACGACGCTCTGGCCGCGCTTACTGAGCTCCTCGGCGACGGCGGCGAGCGGCTCGATCCCGGCGCCGACCTCGGCCATCAACGCCTCGTTGCCGACCGCGATCCCCCGGCCGCCAACCGACCCGGTGACGCCCTTGCCGGTATGCGACTGGAAATCGGCCGCGGCCGGCGGCTCCAGCCCGCGTTGGCGGGCGCCGCCGACCACCGCCTCCGCCAGGGGGTGCTCGCTGGTGGCCTCGAGGGCCGCGGCGAGCCGTAGGACCTCGTCCTCGGCCGCCGATCCTCCGTCTGCGTCCGCTTCCGCGGCGCGCACGGTGACCAGCTCGGGGCGGCCCTCGGTGAGCGTGCCGGTCTTGTCGACCACCAGCATGTCGACCCTCTCGAGGACCTCGAGGACCTCGGCGTTCCTGGTCAGCACGCCGGCCTGGGCGCCGCGGCCCATCCCCACCATGATCGACATCGGCGTCGCCAGCCCGAGGGCGCACGGGCAGGCGATGATCAGCACGGCGACGGCGTTGAGCAGCGCGTAGGCCATGCGCGGCTCGGGGCCGATCAGCGCCCAGACCACGAAGGTCAGCGTCGCGATCAGCACTACCGCCGGGACGAAGTAGCCGGCGACGACGTCGGCCAGCTTCTGGATCGGCGCGCGGCTCCGCTGCGCCTCGCTGACCATCTGGACGATCCGCGCCAGCAGCGTCTCGCTGCC
>Ga0302046_10005350_pt1 | contig 11350 bp, 8 predicted proteins | sample RVTome_11_FD_200261 | JGI IMG/M metagenome (GOLD analysis project Ga0302046, IMG submission 200261) | Soil microbial communities from uranium-contaminated site in the Upper Colorado River Basin, Wyoming, United States - RVT147D111 (version 2) ... | reverse complement strand
ATCGTCGGCATTTTATTGCTAACCGGCGCTCTTATCTGGATTGTGACAACCGAGGTCGAATATACCTTCCCTGATGAGGCGGACACCACCGCTGTCGAGGAACCGATTCCCTGGTGGGCTTATCTTGTGGCCTGGCAAGGTAACCAGCAGCGCAGCATCAAGATTCATCAAGGACTGGATTTGCAGGGCGGCCTGCAGGTCGTACTGGAAGCCGACCTGCCCGAGGGTCAGGAACTATCCGAAGGGGCCATGGAAGCGGCCCGGATCGTGGTCGATAATCGGGTCAACGGTCTGGGTGTGACCGAACCGCTTGTTCAGCTTCAGGGCAATAATCGCATGATCGTGGAACTGCCGGGCGTCACCGACCCCGAATTGGCGATTAGAACCATTCGGGAAACAGGTCTGCTCGAGTTTGTCGATGCGGGCCGGACGCCGCTTCAGGATGGCAGTGTCATCCAAACCACCTTTGGCGGTAATCGTCCCGCTGCTGATGCATCGACAGAAACAGAACCCGATAGTGAGGCTGCCGTAGACGAAGCGAGTGTGGCTCCTGAGGCCGAATCCGAGCAGGTTTACGAAACCGTCATCACCGGCAGTGATCTGGAACGCGTCGACAATGCCGGTATCAACCAGACCTCGCGGGTTGTGGAAATAAGTTTTGGTCTCAGGTCAGAAGGAGCCCAACGATTTGCCGAATTCACTGGCAACAATGTCGGCAGTTATCTGTGCATTATCCTGGATAAGGTGGTCATCTCCTGCCCCAGAGTGGACGCCCGAATCGACCAGCAAGGTGTCATTTCTTTGGGCAGCAGCCCGTTGGAAGAAGGTCAATCCCTGGCTATTCAACTGCGTTATGGTGCGCTGCCGGTGCCGCTCAAAGTGGTTGAAAACCGTACGGTTGGACCAACGCTCGGCCAGGACTCGGTGCAGCGCAGCATTCGAGCCGGTACCATCGGTTTGGCCGTCGTGTTACTGTTTATGATTATTTATTACCGGCTGCCCGGTTTTATGGCCGCTCTGACGATGGTGATTTATGGCCTCCTGAACTTTGGCCTGTACGAAATCATCCCGGTGACATTGACGTTGCCCGCGATAACCGGCTTTATCTTATCGTTGGGCATGGCTGTCGACGCCAACATCCTGGTATTCGAGCGCATGAAAGAGGAACTGCGGGCCGGACGAAGTTTGAAGTTGTCGATGGAACTGGGTTTCAGTCGAGCCTGGCCTTCGATTCGTGACTCGGCCATTAGTACCCTGATTACGTGCGCCATCCTATTCTCGTTCGGCTCAAATTTTGGAGCGAGCATTGTCAAAGGGTTCGCCATCACGCTGGCTATTGGTGTTGTGACCAATATCTTTACCGCCGTAACCGTGACGCGCGCCTTGCTTCGCTTCATGTTAGGCGTCTCCGGCGAAGCTCTCAAGAATAACAGCTTTTTGCTGGGCCTCAACCTTCAAACAGATCAGGTTCAACGAGCGCCCGACTGGGTCATTGGCTTGTTTGATATTGTCGGCAAGCGCAAATGGTATTACGCCATTTCAGCCGTGACCATCGGTTCTGGATTGATTGCCATGGGTTTTGCGGCGACCCAGTTTGGCGCGCCTCTAAAACTGAGCATCGATTTTACGGGCGGCTCCCTGATGGAGTTGCAGTTCGAACAGCCGGTTCAACCGGGTGCGGTGCGCGAAATCTTCACCGGCTACAGCCAAGATGGGGTCGATTTCAAAGATAGCACGGTCACCACGGCCGAACAGCTTGGGCGCGAAACGATTCTGATTCGTTCGAAGTTTTTGGACGATGAGGCTAAAGCGGAAATCCAGGATAGAATCAGGTCGAGCATCGGTAACTTTGAGGAACTTCGGTTCGACTCGGTTGGTCCCACGATTGGTCAAGAGGTCACCACCGCCGGCAGTTATGCCGTTGGGGCCGCCGCCGTGGCGATTTTGTTGTTCCTTGTCTTTGCCTTCCGTGCCGTGGTCAATGCGTTTCGTTATGGCGTCGCGGCCGTTTTGGCCATGCTCCACGACATTTTGGTCACGTCGGGCTTTTTCGCCATTGCCGGGGTCATCTCAGGCTGGGAGGTCGATGCCCTGTTTTTGACCGCGATCTTAACCGTCATCGGCTATTCGGTCCACGATACAATCATTGTCTTCGACCGCTTGCGCGAGAATCAGCCCAAATATCGCACGGAACCCTTCGAGGTTGTCTGCAACCGCAGTATTCTGGAAACGCTCAACCGCAGCCTGGCGACATCGATCAGCACGATGTTTGTGGTGATCGCCATCCTGTTGTTTGGCGGCAGTACCATCCGCCAGTTTATTGCGATTATTTTGGTCGGAATTGTTACCGGGACCTACTCCTCTATCTTTAATGCTATCCCGATCCTGGTCTCCTGGCAGCAGGGTGAGATCGCCAATTTCTTCCGCCGCTTGACCGGCCGGACTCCCGTAGAAGCAACTGCGCATGGTTGATCGATTTTGTAGGACAAACTTAAGTTTGTCCTACGCCACCCCGGATTATTGAGATGATACGCCAGTATCATCAAAATAAAAACGGCCCCCAGGTGTACCGGGGGCCGTTTTCTGTTCCTCAGGATAAGATCGTTACTCGTCGAGCGGCAAGCTAAATGTAAAGGTACTGCCGGTTCCAACCTCGCTCTCGACCCAAATATCGCCCTTATGAGCTTCAATGATTTTCTTGGCAATAGGCAGCCCCAGGCCGGAACCTCTGGCCGTGCTTTCGTGGCTCGGGACGCGATAAAACTTATCGAACACCGCCTCCAGTTCATTCTGGGCGATGCCCAATCCTGTATCCCGTATAGAAATTTGGACCCTGACCTCATTGAATGAAACCATAATGGTGACCAGGCCGCCGCTCTTGCTATATTTGATAGCATTGTCGACCAAATTGACAAGAACTTGCTTCAGCCGATTGGCGTCACTCATAATCTCAGGCAGGTTATGCTCAATATCCAGTGTTAGAGTAATGTTCTGGTCCTGGGCTTGTGGGTAGAAGAGCTCAACCACCTCTTGCAGCAGCGTCTGAAGGTTGACCCTGGTTTTCTCCAGACGAGTCCGGCCTGTCTCGAGCTGCGATAGATCGAGGAAATCATTGATCATTTGCGAGAGACGACTGGACTCACGATAGATATTTTCCAGGCCGTCTCGTACCTCATCGAGGGTGATCTCTGGCTTTAGCAGCATCAACTGGATAAACCCAATCGCCGACGAAATCGGGGTGCGCAGTTCGTGGATCATATCGGCCAATTGATCGCTTTGAGCGAAGAGGCGCGCATTTTCGATGGCAATCGCGGCTTGCGAGGCGAGTGTGTTCAGAATATACACATCATCCCCGCTAAAGCTTGCATCGTGACGCTTATTTAAAACTTCGACAACGCCAATAATTTCTTGCTTAAACTTCAGCGGTACTCCTAAAATCGAGCGGGTTTTGAACTCTAATATTTTGTCGATTTCACCATAATGGCGTCCATCCTTTTGGATGTCATCGATGACCAGGGGCTCCCCGTTTCGAGCGATCCAGCCGGCAATGCTGCCTTCGAGGGGCACCACAATCCGCTCGATGACCGCTCGCTTTTCACCGCTGGTCGCTTCAAAATAAAGCTCGCCCGTTTTTCTGTCCAATAATAAAATGGAAGCTGCCTCGGTATCCGTCAACTCCGTAGCAACTTCCGTAATCGATTGCAGCAATACGTCCAAATCGAGCGTAGAGTTAAGGGCTCGACTGATTTCTAACATCATTTCCAGGCGAGCAACCTGAACATCCGTGGATTGAGCAGCACTATAGGTGATTTCTTTTAGGCTCAATTCGCCCTCGACTTACATGTTGGCTCTTATTGAATGCCGGGTATACCAGAACCCATTTTGGATTCTAACATTCGCCCGGTGTTACTGCAAGAGGGCATGAGTCCTAGTTTTGTTAAAACATTGGCCTCCAAACGTGATTTTTTCCACAATTTGATAGTTTTTGAGAGTCTGTCTGTGCTAAAATGAAGGCAAGTTCAAAGGGGAAGCTCTCATAAATGAGGGCTTTTTTTGAGCCTGATCTATCTTAACAGCTAATCCAGACCTGGCAGGTTTTCAAAACCTGTCAGGTCTTCAAGATGGCAGAAACAACGTGTTTCTTAGCAGGCTCGTAGTAAAAAACTCAGGCCATAATTGAGATCAAGACCGTGAGTGATGTTAGCGAATTGGCCGGCCTCTATAAACTGGACCAGGCCGAGCGATTGAAAGCAGTAGCCGAATATGCCGGCCTGGATCATGACGATCTGGCCGTCTTGTCCGCCGGCCTGTCCGCCGAACAAGCTGAGATGATGATCGAAAACGTGATCGGTCGTTATACGCTTCCCCTGGGAGCCGCTACGAATTTTGTGATCAACCAGCGGGCCCTGTTGATTCCGATGGTTGTCGAGGAACCCAGTATCGTGGCGGGAGTCAGTTACGCCGCCAAATTAGCGCGGGCCGGTGGTGGCTTTCAAACCAGCAGCAGTGAGCCGCTCATGATCGCCCAGGTTCAGCTTCTGGAACTGGCCGATTTAGAGAAAGCAGCAGCTCAAATCGAGGCCGCTGCATCGGAACTGCTGGCCGCAGCCAACCAATATCATCCGACCATTCAGCAGTTGGGCGGCGGCGCCAAACGCATCGAATGCCGGCCACTGCCCGACACGCCGGCCGGCCCCATGCTGATTGTCCATCTCCTGTACGATTGCCGGGACGCGATGGGAGCCAATGCGGTCAATACCGCGGCTGAGGCGATTGCGCCCCTGATTGAGCAGATCACGGGTGGACGCGCTAACTTACGCATTTTATCGAATCTCTCTGATCACCGGACGGCCCGGGCCGAGTGTCTGATTCCCGTCGAGATGCTCTCACGCGCTGACGCAGCCGGCGAAGTGGTCGCTCGATCTATTTTTGAAGCCTGGGCCTTCGCCGCCGCCGATCCATACCGGGCCGCCACCCATAACAAAGGCATTATGAACGGTATCGATGCTGTCGCCGTGGCCACCGGCAATGATTGGCGCGCCCTGGAGGCCGGCGCACATGCCTACGCGGCCCGCCATGGGCGTTATACCAGTTTAACCGAATGGTCGATTACGACGCAGACGACCATAGACGGTGAGCCAACAGCAGGGACCTATTTGCGGGGTGTCCTGGACATGCCCCTCAGCGTGGGAATCGTGGGTGGAGCGACCAAAGCCCACCCCACAGCGCGCGTCTCTATGAAGATCTTGGGCCAGCCTGGCGCTCGCTTCCTGGCCGAAATCATGGCCGCCGTGGGCCTGGCTCAAAATTTGGCCGCCCTGCGCGCCCTCGCGACCGAGGGCATTCAGCAGGGCCATATGCGTTTGCATGCCCGGCAAGTGGCCCTGGCCGCCGGGGCCCGGGCGGCCCAGGTCCAGGAAATTGCCGACAAACTGGTGGCCGAAGGTAAGATCCGCTTGGAACGGGCGAGAGAACTGGTGTCCGAGCATCGGAATAACAGTAATTGGTAAATGGTAATTGGTCATTGACGACTGGTAAAATGACCAATTACCATAACTAATTACCACCACCCAAAACGTCTACCGGAATGAGCAGTATATCCCTAACCGGAGTGAATTGATGCGATTGATGAAACCTGCTGTCGGAACCGGGATTGTTGGTTACGGCAGTTATATCCCTAAATATCGATTACCCGCCAGCGAGGTGGCTCGGGTGTGGCGTGACGGGCACGGCGGCCTCCCGATCAAAGAGAAAGCCGTACCCGGCCCGGATGAAGATACCATGACAATTGGGCTCGAGGCGGCCCGCAATGCTCTGGCCCGCGCCCGAATCGAACCCCAGGACATCGGGGCGGTTTGGGTCGGCAGCGAGAGCCATCCCTATGCGGTCAAGCCGACCAGCACCATTATCGCCGAGGCCATTGGGGCCACGCCCCACACCGAAGCCGCCGATTGGCAGTTTGCCTGTAAGGCCGGGACCGAAACCGTACAGGCCGGCATCGGCTTTGTGGCCGGCGGCATGGCGCGCTATGCCCTGGGCATTGGCGCGGATACGGCCCAGGGGCGTCCGGGCGATGCCTTGGAGTACACGGCTGCGGCGGGCGGCGCCGCCTTCATCATCGGCCCTGCTGAGGAGAGTTTGGCCGTCTTTGAAGTCAGCACCTCCTACGTCACCGACACACCCGATTTCTGGCGGCGGCCCACCTCGCATTATCCCAGCCACGGCCAGCGCTTTACCGGCGAGCCGGCCTATTTCGATCACGTGCTGGCCGCGGCTGAGACCCTGATGGGCGAGTTGGGCCGAACCGCCAAAGATTTTGACTATGTCGTGCTCCATCAACCCAACCAAAAATTCCCGGAGCGGGCGGCCGAAATGCTTGGCTTTGAAAAGGAGCAGTGGGTCACCGGCTTGCTGTCGCCCGTGATTGGCAATACCTATGCCGGGGCCAGCTTGTTGGGCCTCACGGCCATTCTGGACATTGCCAAACCGGGGGATCGAATCCTATGTGTCTCCTTTGGCTCCGGCGCGGGCAGTGATGCCTTCTCGATCCAGGTAACCGAGACGATAACGGGTAAAGCGTGTTTGGCCTTGACGACCCGCGACTATATCGCCCGGCGGAGTGAGATCGATTATGCCACCTATGCGCGCTATCGCCAGAAGTTGAAGATGCATTAAAGGAGACGCCAACTATGCGCGATGTTTCAATTATTGGAATTGGTTCAACCCCCGTCGGTGAGCATTGGGATCAAAGCTTGCGTCATCTGGCTTATAACGCTGTTGCCTCGGCTCTGCGGGACGCCAATATCGAACGGGCCGACGCTTTGTACGTTGGGAATATGCTCTCCGGCGAAATTTCGGGCCAGGCCCATCTTGGCGCCTTGATTGCTGATTTTGCCGGCCTGCGCGGTATCGAAGCGATCAAGGTCGAGGCGGCCTGCGCCAGCGCGGCGGCTGCTTTTCGACAGGCTTATATCGGTGTGGCCAGCGGGCTGCAAGATGTCGTCATTGCCCTGGGTGTCGAAAAAATGACCGACGATGTGGGCAGCAAATTGACCGCCGGGCTGGCCTCAGCCGCCGATGCCGATTATGAGTCGGTTCATGGGATCACGTTCGTGGCCCTGAATGCGCTCATCATGCAGCGCTACATGTATGAATATAAGGTCAGGCGCGAGGATTTCGCCGGGTTTGCCATCAACGCGCATGCGAATGGGGCCGGTAATCCGAACGCTATGTTTCAACGACCGATCACGCGCGAAGCCTTTACCCACTCCGGGATGGTGGCTGATCCAATTGGCCTGCTCGATGCCAGCCCGATGGCCGATGGGGCCGCGGCGGTGATCCTGTGCCCCACCGAACAGGCCCGCGAATTCACCGCTAACGCCATCCGTATCAAGGCCAGCGCCGCCGCCACGGACAGTCTCAGCCTGCACGACCGGCGCGATCCGCTGTGGCTGCAAGCGGCCGAGGATTCGGCGCAACGGGCCTATCGCCAGGCCGGCGTCGGCCCGGAAGCCATCGACTTTTTTGAGCTGCACGATGCCTTCACCATCATGTCGGCCTTGAGCCTGGAAGCCAGCGGCTTTGCCGAGCGGGGCAAAGGCGCCTGGCTGGCTCGTGATGGCGAGATAACGCCCGAGGGCAAAATCCCGATTACGACCCGGGGTGGTTTAAAGGCGCGCGGCCATCCGGTCGGGGCGACCGGCCTCTATCAGATCATCGAAGCCGTCCAGCAGTTACGCGGCGAGGCCGGACCCAATCAAGTCACCAATGCCCAATTGGGCATGACCCAAAATATCGGCGGCAGTGGCGCAACGATTGTGACTCACATATTCGAACGCGTCTAGTTTTGGGTGCGAGACTCCGTAGGTGGGGTATCCTATGCCCTACGACGCGTGACACGTGATACCTGATACTTACTTACAAAGGAGACCATGTTATGACTATCGAAATTGCTCGTCATTGGCGTCTAAAAGCACAACGCTATCAACTGGTGGGTGAAATTTGTCCCAACTGTGACGGCAAGATCTTCCCGCCACGCGATGTCTGTCCGTACTGCGCCGATGACAAACCCCAGCCTGAATTCAAATTCAGTGGGCGCGGCGAAGTTTATTCCTATACCACCATCCATAATCCACCTGAGGGCTATGAGGAGATGGCGCCCTACACCGTCGCTTTGATCAAGTTGGAAGAAGGGCCGCTCATCACGGCTCAACTGACCGATACAGATAGTGAAGAGGTTAAAATCGGTATGCCGGTTGAAATGGTCACGCGCAAGCTGCGCACTCAAGGCGAAGAAGGGCTGATTGTTTACGGCTATAAGTTTCGGCCCCAGTTGGTTGCGGGATAAAGGAGAAAAACCCGTGCTGCCACTACACGGGTTTTTCAGAGGAGGGAGGATTGACACTATGATTAACTTAGTGCAACCTTGTTTATATGGTACCGCTCAAAAATTAAAATAAGATGATACGTCCATTAAAATAAGATTAAAAACCCTTGAGTACCATTGCTTATGAAATTTCTGGCCGAATAGGCCGGATAGACGGATAGGCAGAAGGAGGTTTTGGTGACTTCAGCCACATATGATCTCGCCATCATTGGCGGCGGGATTCTTGGTTTAGCAACGGCGATGATATTGAGCTCGCGCCGGCCCGTTTCGCTGATTGTACTCGAAGCGGAGGATCGATTGGCCGCCCACCAGACCGGAAACAACAGCGGTGTTATTCACGCGGGGGTGTATTACAAGCCCGGTTCTTTAAAAGCCCGTAACTGTATCACGGGGCGGGAGGCGATGTATCAATTCTGTCAGGAGCATGGTATCCCACATGAACGGTGTGGCAAAGTTATTGTCGCTACCCATGAAAATGAACTCGACCGCCTGGCTGCTCTGGAGGAGCGAAGCCGGGCCAATGGTCTGCAGGGGGTACGGCGCTTAGGGTCGGAGGAGGTCAAGGAGATCGAGCCTCATGTAGCGGCGGTGGCCGGGCTGCTGGTGCCCGAAACCGGCATCGTCGATTATACCCGGGTTGCGCTGACTTATGCCGATCTTGTACGAAACGCTGGCGCAACTATCCAAACCAAGACGCGCCTGATTGGCCTGCATCACGAAAACGGGGCGCTCCGTCTTGAGACGACCCAGGGGGATATGCGTTGTCGCCATCTGATCAACTGCGGTGGTTTGCAGTCGGATCGAATTGCCCGGTTGTGTGGAGTTGATCCCGGCTTGCAGATCGTGCCGTTCCGGGGCGAATATTATGAGCTGGTGCCCGAGCGGCATGGTCTGGTCAAGAATCTGATCTATCCGGTGCCCGACCCCCGTTTTCCATTTCTGGGGGTTCATTTCACCCGGATGATCCATGGCGGCGTTGAGGCGGGACCGAATGCCGTACTGGCTTTTAAACGGGAGGGCTATCATCGCTTGAGTTTCTCGCTCAGCGATGCCACGGCCGTTTTTACCTACGGTGGCTTCTGGCGCATGGCTCAAAAATATTGGCGTACGGGACTGGGCGAGTTTTACCGCTCGTTTAGTAAAGCGGCCTTTGTCAAAGCGTTGCAGAAACTGATGCCCGAGCTAAGGTCTGAGGATATCCAACCGGGCGGGGCCGGTGTTCGAGCGCAAGCCGTGGAGCCAAACGGGGCGCTGGTCGATGATTTTCGCATCGTCGAAACGGACCGGATGATCCACGTTCTGAACGCGCCATCGCCGGCGGCAACGGCCTCGTTGAGCATTGGGCAGACTATTGCTGATATGGCCGAGAAAAATTTCGCTCTAACAGAAATATAAATAGCCAGATGTGAATTATCAATTGCTCATTGTTTGATGCCTAAAGATCGGCCACGCCGTAAGCTTGAAGAACGCCCAACGCGAACTCTCATTTTCTGCAAGCCTTATCATGTCTTGAGTAGTTTCACCGATCGAGCAGGCCGTCCAACGGTTGGGGATTATGTGGATGTTCCTGATGTTTATGCCGCCGGCCGGCTGGATTATGATAGCGAAGGCTTGCTGCTGCTCACCTCTGATGGCCGTCTGGCCCATCATCTTACCCACTCGAAATACAAATTAAGAAAATCATACCTGGTCCAGGTCGAACATATTCCGTCAGAAGATGCGCTCGATCAACTGCACCAGGGCGTGTTAATCAAGAGCCGGCGCACGCTGCCGGCGGCGGCTGAGATGCTGTCAACGGCTCCGGATATCTTTCCCCGTCCCGAACCTATTCGATATCGAAAATCGATCCCCACCGCCTGGTTGAAGCTTGGCTTGATTGAAGGACGCAATCGTCAGGTACGTCGCATGACGGCTGCGGTCGGGCATCCGACCCTGCGGTTGGTTCGCATCGCCATTGGGCCTATCGCGCTGGGTGATCTGTCCCCGGGCCACTGGCGAGATTTAACTCCGGACGAGTTGAAAGTGCTGTGGCATTGCTTTAAGACGTAACATCTTGCCCGTGTCATGGCCAACTAAATCGTTGTCCAGAAATAACTTTACAGACCTGGAGAGATTAGAGATTGGAGATTGTGCCATTTCTAATCTCCAATCCCCCTTGGTCATCCAAGCTCACCCATCCCCTTTGCTTCTAAAAAACATACCGTTTCTTTCTTGATGAAGACCGTACGGGTCCGGTTAGATCTCAAGAATTTAGGTATTTCTCCCCCCAAAAGTTGGGGGTTTTTCCCCCCCAGAAATTAGGGGTTTTTTCCCCCCAGAAATTGGTGGTTTTAAACCCCCAGGTTTTGGGCTAATGCCAAAGCGTTATTGCTGTTACTATAGGATTATAAAACGGCATAATAATTGGACTTGGCCCGGTGCTAGGTAAACCTGTCTCACGAAAACTCCTGATTATCCTCTTTGCCCATTTGGTTTTTGGTCGATCTTTTCACCTGGTGGCGGCGTGGTTCAGGGTCTTCACCAGCTAAGCCGTGCCCACAATGACGACAGACCGCTGGCTTGTAGTTTTTTACTGCTTTGACCTCTTCCACAGCTATCAGAGGACGGCTTGTACCCTGATGTCCCGGCTGACCACCTCGCTGGCGTCCTTCACCTTTGCTTTGGCTGGTTGGCTGACCCTTAACCTCAGGCCCATCACTGGAGGGTGGACGAGAACAATTACCTGAATGACGATTGAGACGTTCGTGCAAGTTGGCCTTTTCGCCTTGCACCATTTGCAAGGTGACCAGCAATGTCAACACAAACTCTTGTACGGCTGGGGGTGTTTGTGCCCACTCCTCAGCTGTAAACGGCATCTGTTCGACTCTTATTTCGGGCTTTTCTTCGTTTGACCCAGGCATTCTGCTATCATAACATTCTCGTTGTTAACATACTGTTAGCAATCTATTAGAAGTTTGCTTGATT
>Ga0302046_10005348_pt1 | contig 11351 bp, 11 predicted proteins | sample RVTome_11_FD_200261 | JGI IMG/M metagenome (GOLD analysis project Ga0302046, IMG submission 200261) | Soil microbial communities from uranium-contaminated site in the Upper Colorado River Basin, Wyoming, United States - RVT147D111 (version 2) ... | reverse complement strand
GCTACGGTCCCCAACCCATCAAACCGGTTCGCGAGCTGGAGCGGGAGCTGACCAAGGTGCGTAACCGCATCGCCGCGATCGACGAAAAGGCCTCGGTCCTGGCCGTAGCCGCCGGTCAGTTGGGCAATTCGCGATGGGGGCAGCTGATGCGCGCGGGAAACGACAAGAGCCACCTCGCGCGCCAGGTCGAGCGACACGCGGACGTGTATCTGTCACGCGTGTCGAATTTTCTCTATCACACGCCCTTTTTCTACTTCCGGCCGCACCGCGGGAGTTTACCGCATGATAGCTGAGGCAGAAGAGGCAGAGGAGGCAGGCGGGGGCTGCCCTGCCTTCACAGCCTCTCCCCGCGCGGTCCGGTTTCGGTTCGGTGCTTCGCTCAGCGCTCCAATACTTCCTCAAGCACCTCAATCGCTCGGGGATCTCCGCTCTGTCCCAACCAGAACAGGGCCCGCTGGCGGACGTGATTGAAGCGGTGGTTGCGCGCGATGTCAATGAGGCGGGGGACGGCTTGGTCGTCGGGTAGCTGAGACAACGCGAACACGGCGCGCTCGCGTGCTTCGCTGTTGGGATCGTCCGACTCGTCATCATCGTCGAGTCGTGCGCTGGCTTCGATAGCCATCCAGTGCATCGCCTGCTCGCGGGTTCGCTTCGGTCGATCCTCATTGCGGGCGATAGCTCCGAGGCGTCTCCACACACGGACCGTATCCGCGATCATCGCGGGTAAGATTGCGTCGCGGCCCGCACCACCCTCCTCAATTTCCGCGACAAGTAGCAAGAAGTCCGCGGCCTGCCCCGCGGTCACGCCCCCAAGGTCGGTCACGTTGCCGTCGACGTTGCGCCATCGACCGCCAACGTAGGTGTCGATGTCCACGATGGCCCCACCTTGCTTCCGTAAGACGACCATGGCCGGACCGGCGTCACATGTCGGCATCCAGTCACGGTTTCCTCGATGGCGGAACTGGATGTTGCGGCCGTCACCACACACGTCCTCTCGCGCGGGAAAGCTGAAGCGGATGCGACCGTCGGGTGCGCGCTCGACGCGATCGTGGAGTGACTGTGCCGCGGCCGCCGCGGCGGGGGCGGCACAGATCAGCGCAAAAACGGCCGCTCGTACGAGACGGTTCATCTGATGATCAGCTCCTCCAAGAACTCGGCGGCTCGGGGATCCCTGGATTGCCCGAGCCAGAAGATGGCTTTCTTGCGCAGTTCACGATCCTGGTCGTTCCGCGCAATGGTCATGAGCACGTCGAGCGCGCGTTCGTCCCTGCGCTGCGAATACGCAAAGATCAGCTTCTCACGGAGCGACTGCGACTCCAGACGATCGTACAGATCATAGAGCCGATCAGCGCTACCCCCCGCCTGCCCCAGCCAGAAGATTGCCTTTCCCCGAAGATCAACCGGTTCGTCGTCGGACTCGGCGACCGTGGCCAACCACTCCACGCGCCGATCGTCATTCCCCTGCGACATGCCGAAGATGATCTTCTCCTTGAGCGTCGGGTTGTCGATGCGATCGTACAGGCGGCTCAACACCTCGACCGTGCTCGCATCCCGACGTTGTCCCAACCAGAAGATGGCTTTTGCCCGAAGGTCAACCGATTCCCCGCTCGATTCCGCCACCCGAAGCAGCCACTGAGCACGATCATCGTCACGCCCCTGCGAAATGGCAAAGATGACGCGCTCCTTGAGCCGGGTGTCGTCCAAGCGACTGTACAACTGATCCAACTCGGTAATCGACCCCGCATCATCACGCTGACCAAGCCAGAAAATGGCGCGTTCCCGGACATCGGGGGCCATGTCCGGATCGACGGCCAGTTGGCGAAGCCGATCCGGGACCCGATCGCTCTCATGTTGCGAGAGCGCGAAGACGGCGTGCTCACGAATCTCCGTCGGGCCGTCCGCACGAATCAGCTCCCAAAGCCCATCAGCGGCCTGTTCGTCATCAGTCTGACCAACCCAGAACACCGCAGACTTACGCACCTCTGTTGGCCGTCCGGACTGACGCGCCAGGCGAAGCAGGCGCGGCCACGCCACGACGCTGTCAGCGACGGCGGCCGGGAGGATCGCATCCTTGGCGATGTCCCCCTCCGCGGTCTCCGCCACCTCCATGAAATACGCGGAAGCGGACACGGCGGAGACGCGACCCAGGTCCGTGATGCCCGATCGATCTCGCCAGCGACCGCCGATGTAGGTATCGAGCTCCACCGTCCTGCCGTCGCGCCGCGTCAACACGACGCGCACCGGTCCGGGTTCGCAGGTGGCTTCCCAATCGTCATTGGACCGCCGATTGGCCGAAATCACGCGAACATTGCCCTCCCCCCAGCCACACACTCCCGGACGAGCGGCGAACGTCATGCGGACATCCCCATCGCGCACCGCATTCACGCGCGGGGCGACCTGGGCCGAGGCGTCCACCGCTAAGAGGGCGGCGGCCCCGAGGGCCGCCGCCGTGATTCGCAGGGTGTCAGTCATTGTTGATGATCTCCTCGAGCACCCGGATGGCCCGCGGATCTTTGGACTGCCCAAGCCAGAAGATGGCCTTGTTGCGCAGTTCGCGGTCGGTCTCGTTGCGGGCGATGTCGATCAGCTTGTCCATCGCCGCGGTGTCACGACGCCGTTGCGAGTACACAAAGATCAACTGCTCCCGCATCTCCCGATCCGTCGTCTCCTCATACATCTGGTAGAGCTGCGGCGCGGTGCCCCGCATCTGGCCGACCCAGAACAAGGCCCGCTTGCGCATCTCCAATGGCTCATTGGCATCGACCGCGATGCTCAGCAGGAAGTCGGCGTTGCTCTCATCGCGATGCTGGGACAGCGCGAAGATCACTTTTTCGCGCAGTTCGTCATTAGGCAGACTGCGATACAGGTCGCGCAGGAACTGCGCACTGGTCTGCCGGTTTTGGCCGAGCCAGTGGATGGCGTTGGCGCGCAGATTCGTGGGCGCATCGCTCTGCCGAGCGAAGCGCTGCAGGATCTCCGCTGCGCGCTCGCTTCGGTGCTGCGAGAGCGCAAAGATCGCGCGCTCCTGCAGTTCCGGCTCTCGCGAATTGCGCAGGATGGAATCCAGCGCGGCGACCGCCGCATCGCTCTGGACCTGCGAGAGGTGGAAGACCGCCGTCTTTCGCACTTCCAGGTCGGGATCGCTCTGCGCGGCTTCGAGCAAGATCGACTCGCGCTCGGAGCTGCGCTGTTGGGCGACGATGAAAATGGCACGGCGCCGCATCTCCACGCAGCTGCCATCCCGGTTTTGCAACACGCGCCGGAGAATGGGAAGCGCGTTGTCCGCGTCCATGTGCATCAGGGCGCTCAACGCCGCCATGCGCGGCTCATTGTCGTCACAGGACCCGCCCTGCGGTTGGGCGCTGCCTCCCTGCCGTGTTTCCGCCAGTTCCTGTGCGCGCCGGACAATCGCCTCGGCGGCTCCGGCGTCGCCACGACGCGCCAATGCGCCTTGAATACGCGTAGCGAGCGACGCGGTATCTTCCGTGACGTTGTTCGGATGACGATCTATCTGCGCCTCGAGCACCTGCAACGCACGGCGCAGATCTTCTTCCTCGCCCTTGCGATAGAGCGAGAACGCCTCGTAGTACATCGCGAGCGGGACGTACCGCGAGCTAACGTATCGGCGCTGCAACTCGCGGAAGGCATCGATAGCGGTCTCGTAATTGCCGCGACTGAATTCGTAACGCGCGCGGCGGTACAAGCCGTCGATCGAGTCCTGCCCCGCGACGAAGCCGCCGACCCATGGCCCGGCCAATGCATGGCTCTGAAGCGCCAACGCTCGACTTTGCGCCGCCAATTCGCGACCATACAGCGCCAGTTCGGCGCCGCTCACTTGCAGGCCGGCCAGCTGCGGCCGCATGCTGCGGACCATATTCGCCATGAGAGCCGCTTGCCCGTCCACGGACAGCGCGGCAATCTGCCCAGACCACAGCGGGCCCCTTGCGGAGAGCGACGCAGCCTGCAGCGCCAGGTCGGCCTCGAGCGCCGCCAAATCCGAGAGGCGTTGGGGCTGCTGCGCGGACACCGCGCCCGCCATCATCGCGGTACCGGCTATCCACGCCAAAACTCTATGCAGTCTCGACATCACAGTGCTCCTTGCACCGGGGCGGCCCCGGTCAGTTGGGCGCGCAGGCGCACGATCACCTCGCGCGTATCCAAACCCTCTTGGATCATTTCCAATTCAGTCTCGTCCTGCTGCGACGTATACTGTGTGATCTGCACGAGAATCACCTCGAGATCCTCGAACAGGCCTCGCAGCTGCGGATCGTCACCAGCCGGCGAGTCCATCATCAGGCGCGCCATCGACAACAGGTCGCGCGCCCATTCGCCGACTTCGGCATCCGCACGTCCGGCCTGCGCCTCCGACCGGAACAGCATCAAGAACGCATCGATGCGTTGGAGATAGTCCGTAGCGGCTACCTCGTAGACAAGGTTGGTACCGCTTGTCGCCGTGTCCGGCGCCTGGGCCAGCGGCGGCTCGGTGACCGGTGCGCCAAAGCCGCCGGACATCCGTCCGAGCGCGAAGGACAACACCAGCAACGCGGCAATCCCGACTCCCCACGCGAGCCATTGCGGTATGCGGGGGCCGGTTCTGCGCGACGGGTCGATCCGGCGCGCCACATCGATCGCCGCCCAGATCTCCTCGCGCGGCGTTGGCGGTGGCGCGTTGTACGCCTGCGCCTCCCGCTTCAAGAACTCTTCGAATTTATCATCACTCATGACACCCACTCCTCGGCAAAATCGGCCAGCGCTTCTCGCAGCTTAGCCCTTGCGCGCGACAGCTGCGCCTTCGAAGTACCGACCTGGACACCGAGCGTCTCCGCGATCTCGTGATGTTTGAACCCCTCGACATCGTGCATCAGAAACACCTGGCGATACTTTTGCGGCAAGCGATCGATCGCCTCGCGCAGCCGCCTCCTGAGATCCGGTTCAGCCCGGCGATCGTACGTGCCCACCTGGACCGCATCGTCCAGCGCCGTCTCCCGCCGTTCGAACCGCTTGACCTTTCGGAGCGTATTGAGCGCCACCGAGTTGGCGATGGCATACAGCCACGTCCCGAAAGCCGAGTCCCCACGGAAGTCACCGATACGATCGAAGGCGCGGACAAACGCGTCCTGGGTGATGTCCTGCGCCATCGCATCGTCCCCCGCCATTCGGTAGGCCAGACGGTAGACGCGATCCACATGCGCTTCATACAGCTGGCGCTCAGCGGCCGCGTCCCCGGCCCGCACCCGGCGGATCAGCATCTGCTCGTCCACGAACCTCCCGTCATTTTGGGCACTTCCGGCGGCTTCACATGTGGGACACGACCCGGAAACAGAGGGTTGCACGAGCCCCTCGCCCACCCCAGCCAGATGGGTGAGAACCGTCTGCGGCGACCGGCCTCCAGCCACCGGGGTGATGGTGCCAGGATGGGAGGTATAAATGAAGATCAGAGTCGCACCGGTAGCCCCGGGCGTTTTGATTCCGGTCGCCGGCTACGCCGCAGGACTCATAACCTCGTTGGTCCGCCTATCTCTTGCGGCGCTCGAAGGGCACGATATTCTCCCATTCACTGGCATCCGACCTGGCAACGACGGCTACGACCGGTTCGGTGTCACTGACATTGAAGACTTCATGGGGCACCCCGGGTTGAATAAAGATGAAGTCCCCGGCGGTGTTGTCGATGCTCTTCTCGAGATTGGGACCGTATTCGTGTCGCACACGACCCCGCAGAATGTAGAGCATCACCTCAAAATCCACGTGGACGTGCGCATAGGCGACGCCGCCCGGGGGAATCGTCGCGACGTTCATCGACAGCTGGGTCGCGTTCACGTTCTTGGCAGACATGCCCGCCTGATACTTGATGCCGTTCCATCCGCGCTCGAGACCTCCTCCTCCGCGAATGACCGAGATGCCGTCTGTGCCTTCCACTACCGATTGAAGCTCGTGCGATTCTGACATGGCAAATGCATCCGTGAGGGTTGGAAGCGATCAGCCAGGAGCTGAACGCGGATTCGCTTCAATCACGCCGCGTGGCCGGTCGCCTGGCAGCTTCTTACCAAAGGTCTCCAACGGTAAACCCTTCGGGAAAGGGATCGTCCGCGTCGAGAACGTACTGCGCGATGCCGGTGATCCAGGCTCGCCCGGAAATCGTGGGAACGACGGCGGCGCACTCTCCCACCGTGCTGTGCCCGATGAGGCGTCCGGTGAAAACCGTACCCAATACGCCCTCGTGACGAAAGTCCTGTTCCAACGATAGCTCACCCTTGGCGTGGAGCACCGCCATCTTTGCGCACGTCCCGGTGCCGCAGGGCGAACGGTCCAGCGCGCCGGTCCAGGTCGAGGGACGGTTCCAATCCACGTGTCCGGTCGACACCACAACCGCGTTCCGCCGATCGGCCTCTGGTGAGTGGGGCTTTCCAGACAGTTGGGCAATCGACACGCCCGCGATCTCCCGATTCTCCGGATGGACCACCGGGAGCTGTTCGCGAGCCGCCGCGGTCAGCATCGCTCCGACGCGAGCGATCTCCGCGCCTTCATCCGGTGTCAACGCGAGACCGAAGCGATCCGCCTCCGCGATCACGTAGAACATTCCACCATACGCGACATCCACACGCACGAGTCCCAGGTCGGGCACCTCCAAATCCGCGTCCAGATGCACGGCGAACGCCGGGACGTTTTCGAACGTGATCGACGTGGCCTTTCCATGCGCGACCTCGGCACGGACGCCGATGAGGCCTGCCGGAGTCTCCAACGTCAGGGTGGTCACGGGTTCCGTCACCCTCACCATGCCCAATTCGATCAACACGGTCGCAACGCACATCGTGTTGGTCCCCGACATCGGCGGATACTCGGTCTGCTCCATGATCACGAAGCCCGCATCGGCATCGGGATGCGTGGGCGGCAAGACGAGATTGCAGCACAGGGCGGGATAGCCGCGGGGCTCGCGGAGCATGCGCTTGCGGAGGTGATCGGCATGCCGCTCGAGGTAGACCTTCTTCTCGAACATGGATGCACCGGGTACATCCGCAACACCGCCGACAATGACGCGTCCTGGTTCGCCGCACGCGTGGGCATCAACTGCGAAGATCATGCTCGAGAGACGCATAGCTGATTTGGGATCCGGAGTATCTCCCGCAGAGACCGCGGAGCGCGCAGTGGAAATTTGAATATGAAGTACCAAAGCATGATCCGGTCACCTCTTCCAGGTTCGATTTTCAGGCTGGTCCCGCATGCCCTGGTGTTTGCGACCTCTGGATTCCTCTAACAGGTTGCTGAAACAGTGAAAATCGTCCGGGTGGGTCGAGCGTACGCACTGGCCTACGCGATACCTCTGGCCGCGGCAACGACAAGCCGCTCATCGTGTTACCAGGTTCGCGCCCAGGGGCATCGCTCCGGCCAGCGCGTACGTTCGAATCGCAGGACCCGATGATTCGGTGGGAGTAGGATGCGCTAAACAGCGGCAACTCGGCCGAACTGTCGCCGAGGCGACGCCCGTTCACGGGCAGTCCTTGGCCGTGTAGCTGCTTCAGCAGCCTCCTATTCCAACTCACCAAACGACTCGGTCCGTGGCCCCCGCCGGAAACATTGGCCGTTGGTTGTGGCCAACAGCCAGTCTGTGTCTCTGCAGCAAATTTTCAGAAACCATCGGCCGTGACGCATCTGGCCACCACGCCCTGAACCAACGCCTCCAACATACCACCCGCCGCCCGGCCGGCTTCCAGGACTTCTTCGTGTGACAGCTTATGAAGCGATCGTCCCGCCGCCAGGTTTGTAATCGTCGAGATCCCCAGGACGCGCAGACCCGCCGCGCGCGCCGCGATCACTTCGGGTACCGTCGACATGCCCACGGCGTCCGCCCCTAATCGCTCGAGCATCCGGATCTCCGCCGGCGTCTCGTAACTCGGCCCGAGGACGCCGGCGTACACCCCGTGTTCGAGCGCGATGCCGTTCTCGCACGCTATGTCCTGCGCAATCCGCCGAAGCGCGGGATCGTACGCGGCAAGCATGTCCGGAAACCGCGACTCGGCCCCGACGATGGGGCCGGCCAACGGATTCCGGCATTGGAGATTGATATGGTCGCCAATCAGCATGAGCACGGGAGGGATGAACGCATGCCGGATCCCGCCCGCGGCGTTCGTGACGATGAGGACCCGACAACCCAACTCCGCAAACACACGCACGGGCAGAATGACCGTCTCCGGCGCATGCCCCTCATACAGATGGAAACGCCCACTCTGGAGCAGGACATCCGTGTCGCCCAGGCGACCGGCGATCATCTCTCCCCGGTGTCCGCGTACGGACGTAGGGGGAAGGCCGGGGATGTCCTCGTAGCGAATGCGCACGGAATCTGCGACCGCATTCGCCAGCCCGCCGAGCCCCGAGCCCAGCACAACCGCCACCTGGGGGTTCCTTTCCTCGAGACGGTCCCGGATCGCCGCGGCGGCCGAGACCGCGGAGTCGACGGAACCACCGCTCACGTCAGGATACCTGCAAGCGACGCGGACATGAAGGCCGCCAGGTTGCCGCCGATCATCGCCTTGAGTCCCAAGCGCGCGAGGTCGGAACGCCGTTCCGGCGCCAGACCGCCGACGCCGCCGATGATGACCGCGATCGTGGGCAGGTTGGCAAAGCCGAGCAGCGCGTAGGTGGCGATCAGCTCGGACCGTTCGGACAGCGTACCGGCCCCGAGTTCGCCAGCCAGCTGGAGATAGCCCACGAACTCGGTGAGGACGATTTTGATGCCGATCAGCGAGCCCACGGTGCCCGCTTCCGCCCACGGTGCTCCCATGAGCCATGCCAGGGGGGTGAGGACCCATCCCAGGACCCGTTCAATGGAGAGCCCCTCGATCCCGGCCAACCCGCCGATCCACGTCACCCCGAAGTTCGCCATCGCGAGCAACGCGACGAACGCCAGCAACATTGCACCGACGTTCAACGCCAATTGCAGCCCCTGTGCCGCACCGCTGGCCGCCGCGTCAATCAGGTTCGCTCCGTGCCGATCCGACGCGACCGTGAGGTCCCCTGCCGTTTCCGGCTCGCGCGTCTCCGGCACCAGGATCTTGGCCAACAGCAGCGCGGCCGGAGCATTCATGACGCTGGCCGTGATCAGATGGCCGCCCACGTCCGGAAAGAACGGGGACAGCATGCCGATGTACGCGGCCAATACGCTCCCGGCAATCGTCGCGAAGCCCCCTACCATGAGCGTGTTGAGCTCCGATATCGTCATGCCCTTGACGTAGGGCTTGACCAGGAGCGGCGCCTCGGTCAGCCCCACGAAGATGTTCGCGGCCACGGACAGCGTCTCGGCGCCGGAGGTCCGCATCGTCCGGTGCATGATCCACGCAATGCCCTTCACCACCCGTTGGAGGATGCCGAGGTAGTAGAGGATCGACGTGAGCGCCGAGAAGAAGATGATGATGGGAAGAATGCTGAAGGCAAAATAGGCGCCGGTGTGCGCCCACATCTCGACCTGCATGAGCGGCGCCATATCCGGCACTGCCCCCTCGGCCGGTCCCACCGGCACATTGTTGCGCACCAGATTGCCGAAGATGAACCGGGCGCCCTGCTCCGTGAATGTGAGCAGTTGAAGGAATGCGTTGTTGACCCCCCGGAGAAAACCGCGACCGACGCCGGTCTTGAGTACGATCAGGCCAAACGCGACCTGGAGCGTTACCCCCATCCCAACCAGGCGCCAGTTGATCCGCCGGCGGTCGGTCGAGAGCAGCCACGCGATGCCGATCATCGTCGCAAAACCGACAACGCCAATGACGCGCTCCATGCTCACCCCCGACCGAGTTCACGCCGCATGTCAGCGACCATCGCGTCTCGCTCCTTGAATGGCAGAAACGCGGTTGTAAAACCGTTCATCACGAGGCGGAGCAGCTGCTCGCGGTCGAAGCCGAACACCCGTGCCGCGAGCGCATACTCGTCGATCAGGGACACGCCATCCATGAGACGTCCGTCGGTGTTGAGCGTCACGACGACTCCGCGCTCCACGTACCGGCGCACCGGATGATCCTCGATGGTCGCTACGGCCCGCGTATGCACGTTGGATGACAGACAGATCTCCAGGGGGATACCGTGTTCGATCACGTACGCTTCGAGGGCCGCATCCTCCGCGATGCGGGTTCCGTGTCCGATGCGCACGGCACCGCAGTCGCGAATCGCCTGCCACACGGAGGCCGGCCCATCCGCCTCGCCCGCGTGACAGGTACAGGCCAGATCGTGACGCCGAGCGTACTGGAACGCGGACGCATGGAGTACGGCTGGGTGACCGGCTTCGGCGCCGGCGAGGTCGAAGGCGACGACGCCGCGTTCCCGATACGCGACGGCCAGATGCGCGAGTTCTTCAGAAACCGAGGGCGGCATGGTTCGCAGCGCGGACACAATGAGACGGGCGAGACACCGCGACTCCCGCTCCCCCTCGACCAACCCGTCCAGCGCGGCTTCGAGCGCGTCCTGCGGTGACATGGTAGTGCTGTGGAGCGCCGGGCAGAATCGAACCTCGACGTACCGAACGCCCTCGGCGGCAACGTCGATCACGAACTCACGCGCGATACGCTGCAGCGCGTCACGCGTCTGCATGACCGCAACCGTGTAGCGGTAGCGATCGAGGTAGTCCTCCAGGTTATGGGCATGGCGCACCAGCATGGCCTGCGCCAATGCGTTCGGTGAATCGGCGGGTAATGCGACGCGCGCGCGCCGTCCCAGTTCGAGCATCGTATCCGGCCGCACGCACCCGTCGAGGTGGACATGCAATTCGGCCTTGGGAATCGCGGCCAACCACTCGCGCGTAACCGTCAATCGCCCCCTCGCTCGGCGGGCGGTGCCGACCGAATGACTCGGATGATCGCACCACCCGTGACCACGGCAGCCGGCGCGATGCGGCGTCCGACTCCGTCGGTCAGATACGCGCTACCGGCTTCTACCGCGGCGGCCGCCTCCGCGTTGTGCAGCGCCACCGCCTGATGAACCGTGATCCCGGCGGGTACGGACAGGGCGTCCTCATCAACGAAGATCCGGACAGACTCCATCACCGCTCGATCCTGTATCGGGCCTCGGCCGGCACGTCAACGGGCTGGGGCAATCGTCCCAAGTATTGAACCAGCGCGTCCAGATCGCTCACACCCACATCCTCGGTTGCAGCGGCGGCAAGAAGGTGCATTCCCGCCGCGCCGGCCGCCAATAAGTCCGTGACGGCCACGGTGTACGTGCCGGCGAGCTCCACGGGCCGTCCGTCCGAGAAACGGACCTCGAGCACGCGCTGCCCGACCGACCGTGTTGGATCGTACGTGACCACGATGCCGGCCACCGCCACGGTCGGTACCGTGTCCGTCAGCGTTTGCTCCAGTGCAGACACGACC
>Ga0302046_10005346_pt1 | contig 11353 bp, 9 predicted proteins | sample RVTome_11_FD_200261 | JGI IMG/M metagenome (GOLD analysis project Ga0302046, IMG submission 200261) | Soil microbial communities from uranium-contaminated site in the Upper Colorado River Basin, Wyoming, United States - RVT147D111 (version 2) ... | reverse complement strand
CTCACCCGTGAGCTTCGGCAGACGATTCCCTTCACCAACCTCCAGGAAGAGGTATTCCTGAGCATCCTCCGCACGGGAGACGCACTCATCCAGGCGGAAGCCAGACTACTCCGCAAGGCGAACCTCAGCTTCGCGCAGTACAACGTGCTTCGCATTCTCCGCGGCGCAGGGAAACAGGGCGCCACGTGCGGCGACATCGCCGGCCGAATGGTGAATCGCGATCCGGACGTCACTCGGCTGCTGGATCGACTCGAGGAACGCGGTCTCGTTGAGCGCGCCCGGGATGAGCAGGATCGACGGATCGTGGTCGGCGTCATCACGAGTGAAGGGCTGCAAATACTCAAGGCCCTGGACAAGACCGTCCCGACGGTCCATCGCACGCAGTTGGCACACATGACAAGGAAGCAGCTGCAAACGTTGGTTGACCTGCTGGCGCTGGCCCGCACACCGACGGTATGAGCAATGTTTCGATAATATGCGTTACGAGGAATATCGTGCATAGGAGTTAATATGTCGTACCGATTGAGCCCCCCGCCAACGAAATCCAAAAGTCCGACGACCCAACCGCGACCCTATGCCCATCAGATGCCGGTGGAGCGTCGAGCAGCCCGTGCTGCCGTGCTGCTCCTCAGAGTCTCCTTGGGCGTCGTGTTCATTGCCCATGCATGGTTGAAACTCGACGTCTACACACTTCCCGGTACCGCGGACTTCTTCAACCAGCACGGGTTTCCGGGCTGGACCGCCTATCCCGTCTTCCTGCTGGAACTCATAGGCGGCCTTGCCCTCGTAGCCGGCGCCTACTCGCGATGGGTAGCGGTCGCGTTGGTTCCGGTGCTGGCCGGGGCACTATCCGTCCACTGGCCAAACGGTTGGTCGTTCACCGCCCCGAATGGTGGATGGGAGTATGTGGCGTTCTTGATTGCGGCACTGCTGGTGCAAGCAGGCCTCGGGGACGGACCGCTCGCCCTATCCACACGATTGGAGAGAATGCGCCGCTAAAGCACGCAGCCACGACGGCTTTCCAAGCATTCTGCTCGGGGGACGTCGCCAGGGAATGTCCCGCCGCCCAGGACCTGATTCTGAAGCGCGTATATTCCGCCGATGCTACCGATCACCGGTTACTACCTGATCGCCGGTTTGTTCACGCTCGCTGCCGCGCTCATCTGGGGCGTGAACACGCTGTTTCTGCTCGACGCCGGTCTCGACATCCTGGGCGTCTTCATCGCCAATTCGGCGTTCACCGCCGGGATGGTCGTGTTCGAGGTACCGACCGGAGTGCTCGCCGATACGGCCGGCCGGCGGGTGAGCTTCCTCGCGAGTGTGGTGACGCTGACCATCACGACGGTAGCGTACGTGGCCGTCGCACAATTGGGTTGGGGTGTCGTCGCATTCGCCGCCGTCTCTGTGGTGATGGGACTGGGGTTCACATTCTACTCCGGCGCCGTCGAGGCGTGGCTGGTAGACGCGCTCCACCACACCGGGTACGCCGGCCAACTCGACCGCGTCTTTGCCCGAGGGTCCATGGTGTCCGGCGCCGCGATGGTGACGGGCACTATCGCCGGCGGGCTCCTGGGCGACGTCGACCTCGCGCTCCCGTACCTTGTGCGCACCACCCTGTTGATCGCCGTCTTCGTGGTCGCATGGCGTGCGATGCATGATCTCGGCTTCACACCTCGCGCAGTAACTCTGCATGACCTACCCCGGGAGATGCGAGAGATCGGGCGCGCGTCGCTACGCTACGGCTGGCACCAGCGTCCGGTCAAGCTGCTTATGCTCGTCTCGTTCGTTCAGGTCGGATTCATGAGTTGGGGATTCTACGCGTGGCAGCCGTACTTCCTCGAGTTGTTGGGCCGCAATGCCGTGTGGGTGGCCGGTTTCGCGGCTTCCGCATTGGCGGGCGCGATGATCGTGGGAAACGTTATCGTCGACCGGCTCTCGCGGTTCTGTGGTCGGCGCAGCACCCTGCTTCTCTGGTCGGCGGGAGCGTACACAGCCGCCGCCGTCGGCGTTGGCCTGACCGATTCGTTCTGGCTCGCGCTCGGACTGATGGTGGTGCTGGCAAGCGCGATGGGCGTGTCGGGTCCGGTCAAGCAAGCTTATTTGCACCAGGTCACGGCTGCCGAACAGCGCGCGTCCGTGGTCTCGCTCGATTCGATGATCGGGAGCGGGGGAGGCGTCGTCGGTCAGTCGGGATTGGGATGGCTCGCGCGCGCGCAGTCGATCGAAATGGGATACGTAACCGGTGGCCTGGCAACGATCCTCGCGATCCCCCTCTACTGGGCACTCCGGCGTGTGGGCGGCGCGCCCGACTACATTATCGGTGAGACGGCGGGGGTCTCAGCACCTTGCGCGGCCCAGGGCATTCCCGAAGTCGCGGGCGTGGACGCGCGCGCCCACGGACACACGCCGGCGTGAGGCGGCCCGCAACGTGACCGGCATCATGACGGTGGCCGTACCTCGACCGGGCTCGTCGACCCCATCAATGTGCCATTGCCCAGCTGCGCACGATCGTTCGCACCCCAGCAAAACAGCCGGCGATCCGTGGTCATCCCACAGGTATGTCGGTAGCCCACGGTGACCGTAGCAAACTTCAAATCCGTGTTGACGGCGAGGGGTTCCATGACACATGAAACGACCATGGTGTTGAACACGCATGACCGCGTGGCGGGCGCACCAAGTTGTCCATGCTCACCCCACCCCCAACAGTACGCCTGGTCATCAACCGTCACGGCGCACGTGTGAGCCAGCACGGCATTGGCACTGCTGGCGGTGATCATTCGGAGCGGCCCCAGCGACAGCACAGGGGATGGCATCGTATTCGCGACGGTCCCACCAAGCCCCAACTGGCCCGTGAAGTTCGACGTTCCCCAGCAATACCCGCGTTGATCGGCGTGCAGCGCGCATTGATACAGGGCACCCGCCGTGACGCTGGCAAACGACGCGCCACCAGGCGCGGGAGACGGTAGGAACCCAGCGGTGGGATCATTGAAGTCGCTGCAATACGCCGTGCCATCGTCATCGAGCACGCAGGTCGAGCCGATCCCTGCACTGACCTGCCGTACATTAGCAACAGCTGTGAGCGCGATCGGTGTCGCGCTGCACGCCTCGATGTCGCACGTATCGCTGCTCTCGGCGCCGAGCTGACCGAGATGATTATTGCCCCAACAGTAGGGAACTCCATCAGTCCCGATCCCGCACGCGTGGTGGTATCCGACGGTGAGGGATGACCACGTTTGTCCTCCGGCTACAGGGCCGGGCTCGCCTCGCAGATGGCCGGGCCCCGCGGGGAGCCCATCACCGAGCGTGCCGTCCAGATCCGTACCCCAACAATGCGCCTGGCCGTTCTCGGCAATCCCGCACGCGGCGAACCCGCCGACCGAGATGGTCGTGTAGCGGACTCCTCCGAGGACCGGCGCAGGCGCCGTGCTGGTATCGGACCCGATAACGCCGTCCCCGAGCTGGCCGAATGTGCTGAAACCCCAACAAAACGCGCGTCCACCAGCAGCCAATGCGCACGTTACGAAGTCACCGGCATCGACCGCTTCCCAGACAAAGCGGAATGTGACGTCCACCGGAAGGGGCTGGTCAGGATCGTTCGTGGAGAGGGTGACCGTGTCTGCGGCGGACATGAACACCGTCTCGCCCGCGTCGGTCACAATCGACGCGACGATCGAGAACATCGCAGACTCGGCCTCGACCGGCACGCTCACCACGACGTCCATTGCACCCGCCTGCGGCGACAACGCCAACGCGGTGTCTACGACTGCAGCAGCCCCGTCCCCAATTCGGGATATCGCGATGGTGAGGCCCGCGACGGGAATGATGGAGGTGGTGGGGCTCAAGGCCTGAAGGTCCAGTACCAGACGGACTTGCACTCGTCCGGACCTGGGCCCGCCCGGGTCACCCCCGCAGGCAACGATCAAGGCGGTGAGGAGCCCCAAGCCGCCCGCAACGCGGTTTCTGGCCGTCTTTCCGTGCACCGCCACCGCCTATCATCTGTGCCCCGAGACGCCAGGGGGGAATGAGCGCCGGACACGCCTTGCACCGGCCGCCCCGTGGGATCCGAGAACGATGTCGCGAGGGCAAATGGCTGGCAACCCGCAATCTGGCACCCACGCCGGACGCAGTTTCCAACGGAGGGTGCATCGCAAGGCCCGGAACGACCTTAGTTCCGGGCCTTTTCTGTTGGGCTTGACCAATAATCATGTGATGGGCTACGTTAGTATCTATGTACCAACGTACCTATGAAACGATCGAAGAGGCGCTGATCCATGCCTTTCGGGCTGGGCACGTGCCCGAGGGCTCCTTTCATCACGCCGATCACATCAGGATGGCGTGGGCATACTTGCGTCGATGGCCGTTCGCCCAAGCCGCGGCGCGGTTCTCCCGGGACTTGAAGCGATTTGCGACCAAACATGGGAAGCCAAACCTCTACCATGCCACCGTGACCATGGCGTTCTTGGCGCTCATTGCCGAGCGGATGGATGCGGATCCGGAGGCGGAGTGGGATGCGTTCACGGGGGCCAACCCGGACCTGCTCAGATGGAAGGACGGACCGCTGTTCGACTATTACGACCACTCGATCCTCGACAACCCAACGGCACGGCGGATCTTTATTCTCCCCAGGCCGAGACGCCCATAACACGGGTGCCTTGGGCGCCCCGAAACGCAGCGAATGCGCCCCCCCCGGGCTCTCTCACCTCTCGACGATTGCGCGAAGCCGGTCGAAGGCCTCGTTCCAACCGTCTGCCTCACTGCGCCGCCACTCGTCGGACGGAAACGGTCCCTTCCGAAACGTCAGGTGCGTCTGCCGGTCGTGCTCGGCCAGGGTGATCGTCGCTCCCATTTCGGTTGCCGGCCCACCCTCCGCCCACACGAGTCTGAAGTGGAGGCGTTCGGGAGCCACACTGTCTTCGAGAACGCCAAAGCGCGGGTACATCCGGTCATCCGGGGAGTGCATCACGGCGCGCCACGCGCCACCGGGACGCATCGCCAGCTCCAATTCATCGATCGTAAACCCCTTTGGCCCCCACCATTGTCGCGCGAGGTGTAACTCGTTCCACGCATGCCAAACGGCCTCGCGTGGCGCGTAGAAGGTCTGCGTAATGAGCAGGTCCTGATCCGTCGTATGAAGACGTGCTAGCGTTGACATCATTCCCTTCCCATCCGCGTTTGCTACGCGGTGCCGGTAGGCGACTAGCTCCTACAATCGGAGCCGTTGCAGTCGTGAGCGGAGAGTCGTACGAACGGAAAGACGCGTAGCCCATGGACTCCAGCCCGGGCTGCCTCTCCTGCCACTTCTGCCCCTCGTATGTTCCAATTGCGTAGACGAATGGCGAACGGCCATTTCGACACCGAGACACTCCAAACGCGTGCCTGCTACCCGCGCGCGACTCCGGCCCCTTCGAATCGCGGATGGGGTGTCCTGGTTTTGATCCGCTCCGTCAGCAACGTTGGACTCGCGTCTTCCAGCGATTCCAAATGCAGCCATTCGTCATCCCATTCGCGCACGACGGCCTCGAAGTACCGACGCACGGCGGTGGGAATCGCGCCCCGATGCATCAGCTCGAGGACCTCATCTCGAGTTGAGGGTGAAAGTTGCCGGATGGCTTGCTCACGTACGTAGCCAGCGAGTTGGCGTTCACGGGCGGCGCGGGAGTGCGTGGCCGAGAGGAACAACACACCGCGCGGAGCATACACGATCGCTACGTGATGCATTGTCCCCTCCCGTGCGCACAACATCGCAGCGCGCCCGCTGAGGTGAGGGGACCGCATGAAACGGCCCCATTCTGCTGAGAGAGAGGGAAGTACCACATGATGCTTCTCCATCGGAACCGGACATCCGCGTCTCTTCCCCGCCCTATTCCGGTTCACGATCCATCTATTGTTTCGGTCATGAACGGTTGATGCCGCTCGACCGTGGCTTGCGGATCTAATCGCCGAGACAATCGCATCCCGACAGTTTATCAACCTATTGGGTCTACGGGCTTTGTTGTAGTGCCAATTCTAGCGAGCTTGATTAGACCATTCAACGCGGTAGCAGCATGATGGAGCTCCACATCAGCCTGGTGGGCCGGAAGAATTTGAGCCGCGAGATCTACCACCAGCTGCGAAACGCCATATTGGAGGGCCGGCTACATCCCGGCGAACGCCTCCCCGCAACGCGCGAACTGTCGCGTCGATTGGGCGTTTCGCGGATGACCGTGACGATGGCGTACGATCGGCTGTCCGCGGAGGGGTTCGTCGCATCCCGCATTGGAGCGGGCACCTTCGTGGACGGAACGGTTGCCGCGGGAACCCAGGCAACGCCCAAACGAACGGACGGCGCGCTCGAGCCGCGAGCGGTGTGGGATTCGATCGGCCTGGCCACGGCGTTCGTTCGCCCCGCGCGATTCGACTTTCGTTCGGGACTCCCCGACGCCTCACTGTTTCCCTACCAATCATGGCGACGGCTCACCGCCCGTCAGCTGCGACCTGAGACGGCAGGGGTCGGCGTGTACGGGCATCCGGCCGGTGATTTGGGATTGCGGGAAGCCATCGCGCACCATATTGGCATCTCGCGAGGCGTCCACGTCGACGCGGAAGACGTTATCGTCACGAACGGCACCCAACAGGCACTGGACCTGCTGGCGCGAGTGCTCCTGGAGCCGGGCGAGCGCGTCGCCATCGAGGATCCCGCCTACCGCCCGCCCCTCTTGCTCTTTCGCTCACTGGGATTGGACGTCGCCGGCGTGCCGGTGGACGACGAGGGCATCATTGTCGACAGGATTCCCGCCGGTGTACGCATGGTGTACGCCACGCCGGCGCATCAGTATCCACTCGGCGTTTCCCTCTCGCTTCCCCGTCGCATCGCGCTCTTGCAGTGGGCCGAACGCCATAACGCGGCAATCATCGAGGACGATTACGACACCGAGTTTCGGTTCGGCGGGAAACCGCTGGAACCCATCCGCGCCCTGGACACGAGCGGCCGCGTTGCTTATGTGGGGTCATTCTCGAAGACGATGCTGCCCACCCTGCGCATCGGATTCATCGTCACCCCACCCTCGCTCCGGGCGGCGTTGCAGCGTGCCAAGTTTGTCACGGATTGGCACACGCCGACGCATATGCAAAAGGCGCTCGCCACGTTTATCCACGACGGGAGCTTCGCGCGGCACGTCCGCAGGATGAATCGTGTGTACGAAGCCCGTCACGACCTGATCGTGTCGACGCTCAAACGCGACTTCGCCGACGTCCTCGATGTGGTCCCCTCAACCGCCGGGCTGCACGTGTGCGTGCGCGCGCGCGATGGATCCCAGGCGCGCTTCGCGGACGTCGTGGCCCGCGCGTTCGAGCACGACGTCGCCGTACAGGCTCTCTCAGGGCTCGGCGTATCCGCGCCTGCTCCCGTTGGCCTCATCATCGGTTATGGCGTGATCCGGACCTCCGATGTCCCTGAAGGCCTCGTGCGGTTGCGCAGATGCCTCGACAGCACGTCGACTACGAGCCAATGACGCCGCGGCGTCGCCTCCGTTGAGCGAATCGAGGGCCAATCTACCCAAACCTCGATCTCGTCTCGTCCCGGCCCCGATCGACGAGACGATCCCGTTTTCGGGGATACACTCGCCCGTCATTGCATCGCGCGAATCGGGTCGATGCGCGTTGCATGCAGAGCGGGTCCCAGACTCGCTACCGCCGCCACACCCACGAAGAGCACGGCCACGGCGGCCAGCGTCAGGGGATCGTGGGGCTGCACACCATAGAGAAGAGATCGCAAGAGTCGCGTCGTCATAAGCGCGGCCGGTATGCCCGCCAGGATGCCGATGATGCTCAAACGAACGCCATACCCCAACACGTTGCGCATGATGTCCCGCCGATCGGCTCCCAACGCCACCCGAAGTCCGAATTCCCGCACACGCTGCGCCGTATTGTACGCGACCACGCTGTAGAGGCCGATTGCCGCGATGCCAAGTGCTAAGCAGGAGAAGATGAGGCCCAGCAGCACCACGAAACGCGTCGGCGCCAACGCGCCATCCACCAGTGCATCCATCACCATGATTTCTGCGGCGGCGAGATCGCCATGCGCCAACCCGACCCCCCGACGAATGTCGCCTACCAGCTGATCCAACGCTCGATCGCTCCGCACGGCGTAGGTCAGCTCCCAGCGCGGGCTCTGCGCAAACGGAAGGTACACCTGCCCGCTCGACGGTAATGACGGCGATCGATCGCGAATATCATCGATCACGCCGACGATGGTGACCCAGGTGGGCGTAAACGCGCCGTTGCGATACTGGGAGGCCAGCACACGTCTTCCGATCGGATCCTGACCCGCAAAGGCGCGGGCGGCGTACGCCTGGTCAACGACTGCCACCGCGTCCGACTCGCCATTGTCGCTCTCGGCAAATCCGCGCCCGGCCGCGATCCGCGCGCCGATGGTCTCGAAGTAACGGCGGGTGACCGCGCGGTGGTCGACGTAGAAGCTTTCACGTTCGGACTCCGGCACGCCGTCGGGTGCGGCCGGTTCGGCCCAGTTGGCCCACGTCTTGAGCGGCAAGTGCGAGCCCGCGCCGACGCTCTGCACCCCGGGCAGCGCTCCGATACGGCGCTCCAATTCAGCTGCCAGCCCGGCGCGTTCGGCGTCTGTTGGAAATCGCCGCTCTCCGAGCGCGACTTTGAAGCTCACGAGCCCCGATGGTTCGTAGCCGAGGTCCGCCTGCTTCAGTTTCGTGAGCGTCTGCATGAGCAGCGTCGCTCCCACGAGGATCGTCAACCCCATCGCCACCTCAGCCGACATGAACAGGGCGCGCGACCGGTGCTGTTGCGGACTCGCAGAGCCGGTGCGATCACCAAGCGCGTTGGCCGGGCGAAGCGTGCTCATGCTCAACAGCGGAGCCAGCGCAAAAACCGTCCCCGCAAGGATCGCGGCCCCGACGGCGAACAGGATGACGCGGTGATCCATCGGGACCGCATCGATGCGGGCCACGCCGACAGGCCGCAGAGTCCAGAGCACGCGCGCCGCATAGTGGCCAGCCGCTACGCCGGCAAGCGCGCCCGCCAGCGTCAAGAGCACCCCTTCCATCAGGAGAAGCTGGACCAACCGCCGGCGGGACGCCCCCAACGAGGCACGAAGCGCCATTTCCCGCGCACGTGTGGTCGTCCGGGCCAACATCAGGCTCGCGACGTTGGCTGACGCGAGGAGGAGCAGCAACCCCACCGCACCCAGGAGAGCCAATAAGGCGGGCCGGGCATTGCGGACGGCGTCCGCGTGAAGGGGCAGCAGCGTGAACTGATCGCCGGTCGAGGCCAGCTGCGTATAGATCTCCTTGGCCCGCTGGGCAACGGATGCCACCCGCTGCTGTGCGGAGAACAGATCGACGCCTTCCGCCAATCTCCCGATCACGCGGATGTAGTGCTGGGCCGGCGTCAGGACGCTCAGATCCCACGGGAGCGGCAAGAAGAGATCGATGCGTTCCGGAATCCCGCCATCGGGCGGGAAGAGCACCTCGAAGCCGGGGGGCAAGACGCCCAGGATGGGCTGCGTACCCCCCTCCAATTGCACCGTCTGCCCCGAGAGTTCCGTCGCGCCCGGATAGTGCGTTCGCCAGAGCTCGTCGCTTATCAGCACGCCGGTGGGCACCGGCGCGGACGACGCTTCCGCGTTGTAGCTCCGCCCCATATGGGGCCGCACGCCAAGGACCGCGAAGAGATTGGGAGTGACGAGCGCGGCGGAGACCGTCTCGGGCCGGCCATCGCGAACCACGGATCTGCTGGTGGCCCAAATGCCGCCCACACTCTGAAAGAGATCGGGCTCCTCCCGCAAAAGCTGCACTTCCGGACCGGACAAGGGCAGCCTGGCGAGGCCGGCGGCCGGGAACTCGTTCCAGACGATGGTGAGGCGCGCCGGGTCTTCGTATGGCAACGGTTCCAGCAGCACGGCGTTGACGACGCTGAAGATCGCAGTGCCGGCGCCGATGCCCATCGCAAGCGATGCGACCGCGGCCAGCGTAAAGAGCGGACTCCGGCGGAGACTCCGCGCCGCGTGGCGCGCGTCGTGCGAAAGACCGTCCCAGCCCGACGGCTGATGGCCGTTCATGGGCAAGGCGTCCGGCGTGCCGCGCCGGACTCCGCGAGCGCGATCGGTCATCGCCACCGCGTACGCGACGGGGAGGGATCGTGCCGCATCGCGCAGCAGACCGGCCGCGTAGCGCAGACGACCGAACGTCTCGCCGGCCAGGTTCCGGCGGTGCCATGCAGCTACTTCGCACCACTGCGCCCCAAAGTCCCGGCGGAAGCTCGCGGGATAGCACCGATAGACGAATCCGGTCAGTCCGCGCGGGCTCATGACCTCCCCCGAACGGGAAGGACCTTCTTGGCACGGGCGGCGACCACCAACCGCTCCAGGCGTTCCGCTTCGTCGGTTAAAAGCCCGCGGCCCGGCTTCGTGATTCGGTAATAGCGCCGGCGCGGGTCTCCATCGCTCGGATCATCGGGACCGTCTACCTCCTCGACGAGGCCGTCGCTCAGCATGCGTTTGATCGCGTTATACAGCGTGCCGGGGCCCAATCGCACCGCGCCCGCCGTACGGTGCGCAACCTCCTCGACGATGCCCAGGCCATACTCGTCGCGATCGGCCAGGGCCAGGAGGATGTAGAAGATGGTCCCGGCCAGGGGTTTGGTCGTGGAGGTGTCGGTGGACGCCACAGCTCGAGCCTCGCGAGAAAATATCGGATTAGAATATAGCGTATTAAAATACTTCGGCACAAGGGACGGCCGGGCATCCGAGGGCGGCGAGCACCGCCCGCTGCCGAACGCACCACGCTCATCCCGCACCACGTCTTTCTTTCGTCATCTGGAGATCGTCACCTGTTAGGCAGCGGACCCGAGCATTCCCCGACCGGGGTCGGTTATCATCCATGAGGCGCTCGATCACCGGTTGCGTTTCTCGAAAGCTCTCGTGACATGACGGATCTGCTGTTCGCCCGGTCCCAGATGGCCGTCTCCTTGGGATTTCACATCATCTTCGCCGTGGTCGGCATGGGGCTGCCGGTGTTGATGGCGGTCGCGGAGTGGCGTTGGTTACGGAGTGGCGACCCAGTCGACCTGGATCTCGCCAAACGCTGGGCAAAGGGAACGGCCATCCTCTTTGCCGTGGGCGCGGCATCCGGCACCGTTCTTTCCTTTGAACTGGGTCTACTCTGGCCGCAGTTCATGGAGTGGGCCGGGGGCATCATCGGCATGCCCTTCTCTCTCGAGGGGTTCGCCTTCTTCACCGAAGCCATCTTCCTCGGCATCTATCTGTACGGGTGGGACCGCGTACCTCCGAGGGCGCACTGGGCCGCGGGAGTAATCGTCGCACTATCCGGTCTCTTCTCCGGGA
>Ga0302046_10005344_pt1 | contig 11353 bp, 4 predicted proteins | sample RVTome_11_FD_200261 | JGI IMG/M metagenome (GOLD analysis project Ga0302046, IMG submission 200261) | Soil microbial communities from uranium-contaminated site in the Upper Colorado River Basin, Wyoming, United States - RVT147D111 (version 2) ... | reverse complement strand
TTCACGATCGAGATGCGCCAGGAGGTCCCCAAGGTTGAAGATGCCGTCCCGGTTTCCGAGGGAATCGAGGTACGTCCTGTGGACGGGGGCCAATACCCCGCCGTCGAGAATCTCCGTGATGAGGTCGACGACGACGAAGTCGGCTGGAGTAACCTCGAGCGTGTCGGCGAACGATACGGCCACGGCTCCGGCGGTTACCTGGATCGAGTTGACGTAGACGCCGGGAACGAGTGTCCGGGCATCCCGCGTCCAGCGAAGCTTTCCGCCACCCACTCCGGTCGAGACCACGAACGTCGACCACGGCGCAGTGTCCGTTGCGGTCCACTGCAATTGATCAGCCCCGGTTCCCGTTATGATCACGTCCGCCGAATCGGCGATTCCCGTTTGATCGCCCGACGTTGCCAGCACGTGCGCCTGCCCCGGACTCAACGAGACGCTGAGCGGGGTGTTTACAGGGCTCACGACCAACGTGTCGATCACCCGGGCCGGACTGCCGAGCGCACCCGCGGCCTGGACGACCACCGTGTCTACATACACGCCCGCCGCAAGTCCGCTGGGATCCCGTTGCCAATACAATGGCCCACTCCCTGTGCCGGCCGCTGTCATTAGAACAAGCCATGCTCCGCCACCGTGCGCCGCGGTCCACGGTGCCGAGGCTGCACCAGGCCCCGCAAGAGACACCGCCGCGGAGTCTCCGACCATAGCGGTCGAACCCTCGTTTACGCTGACGGAACTGCTACCCGGCGTTACCGACAACGTGAGGTTGTTCACCGGCGGCAGCACGACCAGAGTATCAATTATGCGCGCCGGGCTCCCGACAGCTCCGAGGGCCGCGATGGTTATAGTATCGACGAACGCGCCGGCCCCGAGCCCGGTCGGGTCACGACTCCAGGTGACATTTCCCGACCCGGTGCCGCCGCCAACATTCAGAGACAACCAGTTTGACGCCCCATGAGTGGCCGTCCACTGCGCCTGTGCGCTGCCTGCACCCGTCAGCTGTACGGCGCTCGTGCCGTTGCTCGCGGTGGTCGTCCCCTGGATGACGGTATCGCGCGTGCTGCTCGGCGAGACCTGCAGGGTCAGCGCCTGTAACACCTCGAGCCTCACGGGAATATGTGCGGGAGAACCGCTGGCGCCGGGCGCCGAAACGACCAGCGTATCGGTATAGACGTCGGGTATGAGACCCGCGAGATCGATCAACCACCGGACAACGGCTGGCCCCATGCCGGTCGAATCCTCGAGGGCGAGCCAGTCGGCGGAATGGGCGACCGACCACGGCGCATTCGCCGCTCCTGGCCCGGCGAGCGAGATAGCAGCAGAATCCGGGATCGCCGGACCGCTTTCAACGGAGCTGACGGAAACAGAATCGGGAGCAACAGTCAGCACCAATGACGCGACAACGGTCAACGAATCCACCACCGTGGCCGGACTACCAGTGGCCCCGGGTGCCGTGACGGTCACCGTATCCACATACACGCCGACGGCGAGGCCCGTGGGGTCACGCGTCCACCGAACAGCACCGTCGCCCGTCCCGGCCACATCTACCAGAGTAAACCAGGATCCGGACCCGTGGGCCGCGGTCCACGCGGCGCTGGCGGCACCAGACCCGCTGAACGTCACCGCGGCTGAATCGACGATTGCCGCTGATCCCTCGGCGACGTTAACCGATCGGCTCGATGGGCTGACATCCATCGTCAGCGGGGGCAGGACGGTGAGTGTGTCGATGATCATCGCCGGACTGCCACCCGCTCCGGCAGATGTTACCGTCACCGTATCGACGTACGAGCCGGCGGTCAGCCCGCTTGGATCCCGCTCCCACCGGACCACACCGTTACTCACTCCCCCCGACGTGGTGATGGTCAACCACGTCCCGCCGCCATGGGCGGCAGACCAGTTGGCCGAGGCGGCCCCGGGGCCGGTGAACGTTACATCCGCCGAATCCCCAACCGGAGACGTAGACCCTTGAATGACGGTGTCGGCTCGGCTGAGCGGATCGACGGTCATCACCAACGGAGGAACCACGACGAGTGTGTCTATGACGAGTGCCGGGCTACCGGGGACTCCGGTGGCGGTTACCGTGACGGTGTCCACGTACGTGCCGGCGGCGACCCCGGTGGGGTCTCGCGTCCACGTGACGTCATCCGGGCCGATGCCGGCACTCGTGGTGACGGTCAACCAACCGGAGGCCCCGTGCGTCGCCGCCCATGGGATCGACCCGGCGCCCGGCCCCGTCAGCTCAACGGCGGCGGTGGCGTTGATCGGGGTAACGCTGCCCTGCGTGACCGAGACGCTGAAGTGGGACGGTGACACGGACAACATGTTTGGCGGCGCAAAGGCCACCTCAAGCGAGACATCACCGTGGGGCACGTCCTGGGTGATGTCTGTCAGGTCAAACCCCAACCACAGGCCGTCGCCGTTTTTTCGAGCGGAGGGTGTCGACAGCGAGTCAAAGGTGTCTGCACCGGAGATTCCCGGCCACACGTCGCCCGCGTCGCCTCGATTCGTCGGGGTATCGAGATCTCCGTTCCCATCCGCCTGCACCAGGGCCAGACCATGTATCGAGCCGGAATTGACCTGATTGATTGGCATGGAACCCGCGATTTTCGACGAATCGACGTGCCAGATTGCAAGTCCGCCACCGCAGTTTGCCGGAAACACGAACCCGCTCGTCCCGCAATGCGCCCGAATAACGGCCGAGTCTGACAGCAGTCCTTGGCGATTCTCCAGAAGGAGGTATTCCCCCCGGGGGTTTGGATCGGCCGCGCGAAGGGCGTACGCCGTCCTCGACGTGGTGATTGGAGGCAACGTCAGCGACGTGTTCGACGTCACGCTGACGACCGTGATCCATCCCAACTCATTGAGGGACCAGGGAGTCATTCGTGCGGGGCTCTGTTGCGTTCGCCAGTTGCCCGACCCCATGAGCCCCCAGTGCCCGATCCCTTCGGTCGGGCCGGCCACATCGTAGAAATCCGGCAGTCCGAGACCGTGGCCGAATTCGTGCGCGGATGTACCAATGGCAACCGGAGAACCAACGTCACACCCGCCGGCCCCGCCGACACCGCTCTGCATGACATAGTCCCGAATCCTGATCACCCCGCCGCCCGCCGCCGGATCAGCGGTAGAAACGCCGCCTAACGACGAACGGTGCGCCCAGAAATGGTTGTTGGACGCTCCGCCGCAGGATCCGTCCTGCTCCGTGTGGTAAAAGGCAATGAGATCAACAACGCCGTCGTCATCTCCTGAGTTCGGGATGCCGTCCGGTCCGTCGTTGTCAAAATCCCCGAAATCGATCTGGGGGTCGGCCTTCTGGATGGCCTCGGTCAAGGCCGCAACGCGGCGCTGCGAGGCATCCACACTAAAGAGACCATTACAATTGAGCGTCCCGAACGGATTGCCGAGACAGGTACCGGCGACCCCCGTGTAATCCTCTTCGTTGCCGTCGAGGGTCAGCCAGCCGACCACCTGACCTTCGATGCGGAACACGCCACCTGACATCTGGTCGTAGTAGGTACGTATCGTGTATGGCAAACTCGCGGGCGGGCTGGCGCCGAACAACCGGTCCTCAACGTCTCCGGCCGTAAACGCCGATCCCGTGGAGATATCCTGGAACCCGAACAGGATAGCCGGAACCGATAGGACTCCGCTTACCGTGGGAAGAAACACGCCTTCGGCGACGACCATCCCGGGAGGAACACCCCGAAGCTGCGCCCGCAGCGCGGCAAGCTCCCGCACTTTGCGTCGCCATACCCCGTCCGGAGTGAAATCAAGCAGTTCACCGTGTGGCGTTCGCACGAGTTCCCGTCTGACATCGGTTTGCGCGTCCACGCTCGACGGCGTGAACAATCCCGCACCGACCAACAGGAACCAGACCGCACCTAACGCGGACCTCCGCTTAGGAACCACGCGTTGCCCTCCATTGGCGCTCACTTGCCACGAGACTCTCTCCGGACCACTCAATCGCCACAACCCGCAATCCGTCGGCCTTCAGTGACAGGACAAATCGAAGTTGACGTCCGCCGGCATCACTCGTCGTGAGAACGACACGCTCGCCCGTCACGTGTCCCTCCAACCGCGTGTATCCCGAGACATCGAGCTCCATGTTACCAGACAGGATCCTTTGTACGACACCGGTCAATTCTCCGTCTTCGTCTCTGTCGAGCCGAAGACCAAACTGAAGTGGGCCGCCCGCCACCTTCGTGATGTTCCAGTGGCCTTCCAACTCGATCACCGCCGGTTGAGCCATGGACGGCGTACGGCATGCCAACCCCGCCACCATGAGTAAAACGAACCGACGAGACGACGATGCCTTCCGGGAGACGACCGGGCTCACGTTGCCACCAGTCGCAGCCAATCCTTCACGGTGATATTCCCGCCACTGACAATCACAGCCGTGTTTTTGCCGCGATAATGGTCGGGGTTTTTTAACACTCCCGCTACCCCGGTCGCACCCCCTCCCTCAACAATCAGCCGATGTCTCTCGGCCAGCAGAGTCATGGCTTTTACGATCTCACCTTCCGCTACAATTTCGTGCTCCGTAACGAGGCCCCTGACCGCCTCAAAAGTGTAACGGTTTTCCAGACCGATTCCCCCGCTCAATGCGCTGGCGACCGTTGGCTCCTCGGCTATCTCCACGGGGCTGCCGTGACTGAGGCTGGCTACCATGGCGCCCGCGTTCCTGGCCGAAACCGCAGCAACAGTGCAAGTGTGCCCTGCCTGCCGGAGTCCAATGGCGATCCCTCCAACCAAGCCGCCCCCAGACAGCGGCGCCACAATGGTGTCCACGTCCGGTCGATCTTCAATGACCTCCCAACCTAAGGTGCCCTGCCCTGCCAGAACGTGACGATCGTCAAACGGATGTACGAAGGTCAGACCCCGCTCCCGCCCCAATTCCAAGGCGCGGCGCTCCGCATCGTCGTAGCTGGGGGCCTCCCGATCTACCTGCGCGCCCTCCCTCCGGATCGCCTCCAGCTTCACGGGGTCCACCCACGTCGGGACGCACACTGTCGCTTCGACATGCAATCTGCGCGCCAGGTGGGCAATGGCTCGGCCGTGATTCCCGCTCGAACAGGTTATGACGCCAGCCTGCCGTTCGTCGGGGCTCAGGCTGAGCAATCGGAACGCGGCGCCGCGCACTTTAAAGGAGCCAGTACGCTGGAGATTCTCCAACTTGAGATAGACCATCCCTCCGGTCAGACGACCGAGGAAATCGGATCGGATGAGTGGCGTGCGCAGGGCCATCGATCTGATGGCTACCGCCGCGCCACTCACATCGATGCTGCTCAACGCGTCTACCGTCACTGCCCGCCTGGCGGTATCGCCTAACGATCTGTTCGTGGACCTCCTCGCTCGCCCGACCCGGAGTGGTACATCACATTGAAGAGCATCTTGAAAGTGTTATGCGGTTGCCCGCGAAAATGAGGTTCAAACGAAAACAGAACGACGGATCCGCTGCCAACCATGACGCTCGCCACGGCGACGTTGCCGGCCGCATGTTCAACACCGTGTGCCCACCCGCTGGCCAGAACACTCTGGTCCGGGAACCGGGCAACGGTCTCCACCGTACTCGAGGCGGAATCGTCAACTGCCATGACCTGACTGCGGACAAAAAACGCAATGCCCGAAGACGGCATGCCGAATGCGACAGGGTGTGTCGCATCGACCTCGATGTTCAGCAAGGTACCGGGAATGAAGAAATCGGCCTGAGGGAGCGATCGGACTACGTTTCGAACGGGGAGGTCGAACGCGTCGATCGCCAGGTCGATCGCATTGTCGAATGCCGCCAGAACACCCCCCTGATTCACAAACGCGCGAACAGCGTCCAGGCCACCCTGGCCCAGCCCTCCGGTGTATTCCGGAGGCATCGAACCGGGTTCGTGACCGTTGAGAAGCGATTCAGCCGACTGATCCGACAGGAGCAGAACATCATACCCGGACAACCTCCCGTTCTGGATCTCCGCGTTCCCAACCCGGTCGAACGAGAAGCCGTATTGCTCCAATACCCAGCGTGTCCAGCCGGCGGGCATGTTGGAAACAAATCCCTCATACAACGCAACACGAGGCTGAGCGTATGGGGTCCATTCTCCGGGGGGTTGGCCTTCGATTCCGCGAAACACAACGCCAACCTCTCCGCCGAGTTGCGAGAGGTCCGACCGTGCGATATCACGAACCAACCACGTTCCGGCCGGCCATTGACCACCTGCCACCGCGATGCTCGCATTGTTCCGCGCGAGTCGTGCGCCCTGTCCAAAGAGTCGATTGACGGCTCGCGCAGCGTTGTTCTGGACCGGAGACAACAGGAATCCCCACCCGCCATCACCTGAAACACCCCCCGACACCGTTGGAATCGAGTCCACCGGATTTCCAGGAAGGGTGAACGGTTCCACGATCCGATCGGCCATGACGCCCATCTGAAGACTCAACTCGTATCCAGTCATGTCGTAAGGCGGTTCGGGAGGCCCCCCCGGATACTGACGGCGATCCGGGTACTGTTTGGGTTCCATTAAGTCGACGACAAACGGCCGAAAGGCCTGCGGGGGGATGATGTAGGTGCCCGGCGGGAAGGTGGCGCCGCCGGCCGCTAAGGATCGGTCGGCACGGTGAATCTCGATCCCCCCCTTGTGAAACGTCCGCAACAGTTCCGCCGCCGCACCGGGATCGTGCTGCGCATCCAGGTTTATCACGTACGCAAACGGCCCACCCTGCGCTCGTTCACCCCGTTCGATCTGCCGCCGCCCCATCAGATAGATGTTCGCGAGGTAGTCTTCACGGTACCGCGCCGCGAGGTCGGTGACGGCCCGAGTCGCCGTCATCATGTACTCCATCGGATCCCGCAGATGCCAGCACCCGCCCAACCAGGGATCCGGATAAGATGTAGTCGGCCGTTTGGCGGGAAGGTTGCCGGCCCGGTCCCCGAACGTGTCCGGAATCTCATCGGCGCCGTAACAGTAGGGTGTTGCGTACCGATAGAGGGCGGTCTCAGTCAAAAACCCCAGCATGTTGTGGAAGTCCGGCGCCCCCCTCATGCTTCCGTTCCACCACATGTCATAGACAATCCCACTCGACACCCCGGGCTTCCCTTCTCGAGCAAACCGACGCTTCATTGTTTCCCCGATCTGGTTGATACTCGTTACGACCAGCGGATCGAGGTTGGGATTGACGGGATTCTCGAAGGGAGGCACCCAGATTCGTCCGGGAAAGGGTCCGCTCTGGTGATGATTGTAGACAATCTGTGGAAACCAGACGTGATACAGCTGGTCGGCCACTGCCCGGGTTTCGAGCTGGGTAAACATGTACCAGTCCCGATTGTTGTCGTGACCGATATAATGGTGGTACAGTTCCGGCACCGGGGCCGTTTCGTAGGCCGTGCCCACATTGCTCCGGTACCAATCCACTACAATGTCCAACCCGTCCGGATTCATGTTAGGCATGAGCAACACGATCACGTTGTCGCGGATCCGGCGCGCCTCATCCCCTTCGTCCGTGGCCAACCAGTGTCCAAACACCGGGGTAAACTGGCCGTGCGCCACCTCCGTAGCATGCAACCCACCATCCACCCACACGACCGCCCTGCCCTCCCGAGCCAGATTCAGGGCTTCATCCGGAGCGACGTCACGCGTGACGGCCAGGCGACGACTGATTTCCCGGTAACGCTCCCGATTCCGAATGTTCTCGGCACTCGAGATAATCGCGAGGAGCAACGGTCTGCCGAGTGAACTCTGTCCGATAGTATCCAGGACCACGCGATCGGATGACGCCGCCAGGGCTTCGAAATACGCAAGCACCATGTCGTAGTCGCCAAGCCGGTAGTCAGTGCCGGGCTCGAATCCCCAGATTGCTCCCGGTGAGGGAACCTGGGCTCGAACAGAACCGGCCTGCAGACACAGGGTCGTCGCAACCGCATAGACGATGACACGTGAAGTTCGGGAACCTGTTCCCATAGCGTCTCCCCTTCTTGGGCAGTGAGCTGACATTCGGATCCTAAAACCTACTCTGAACGATCCTTGTTACGTTCTCCGTTGGCCCGGTCCAGGACCTCACGTACGGCCTGAGCCAGCGTTTCCCCGCCGTAAGGCTTCATCACGAGGGCATCGATCCGTTCGCTCGTCAGAGTTCGGGGGGTCACCGCTTCACTGAACCCCGTGGTCAGTACAACCGGAATCCCGGTTCGCAGTCGTCGGGCTTCGCGCGCGAGTTCCAACCCGGTGCGCCGCGGCATGGTTTGATCTGTAACGATGACATCGAAGGCATCGGGGTGTCCACGAAGGATGTCGAGCGCCTGTTCGCTGTTCGTTGTTATCGTGACACGATATCCCAGCCGCTCCAGAAACTGACGACCAAGCTGCACGACCTGCGGATCGTCGTCGACGAACAGCACGCTCTCGGATCCTCCACGTGAATCTGCGCCTGAATCGAGGCCGTTGCGAGGTTCCGCTGTGGACCGGGGGAAAAATATGTCGAACCGGGTCCCCACTCCGATCTCCGACCACACCTCCAACGCGCCGCCATGACTCAACACGATGCCATGCACGACCGACAACCCGAGACCCGTTCCTTCCCCGGGCCCCTTCGTCGTAAAGAACGGATCGTATATCCGGTCGACAATGTTCGGGTCGATTCCCTGACCCGAGTCCTGGACCGCGACTCTGACGTAGGGACCTGGGGCCATGCCACCCAGCTTCTCCGCCCGCTCCACCGACAACTCGACCGGGCTGACGGTCACCTCGAGATCCCCACCCGTATCGCGCATGGCCTGCAAGGCGTTTGATGCCAGATTGAGGACCACCTGATGTAACTCGCCACTATCGGCCATGATCACGCACGGCTCCTGCGTCAGGTGCTCAGTAACCTGGATCGTGGAGGGAAGGGTGGCACGCAGGAACCTGATGGCCTCTCGTACGATCGTCTGGGCTTCCACCGGCTCGAGCTGTTTCTCAGTGCGTCGTCCAAATGCGAGGATCTGCTGGACGAGCGCCTGCGCCCGCTCCCCTGCGGCAATGACGTTCTCGACGTAGCCTCGCAGCTGCGTCCCACGCGGCAGATCATCACGTGTCAATTCGGCGTACCCGAGAATCGCCAGCAACAGATTGTTGAAGTCGTGCGCGATCCCACCGGCAAGCGTACCGAGGGCTTCCATCTTGTGGGACTGGCGGAGCTGGGCCTCGAGCTGGATTCGCCGCTCTTCCGCGCGCTCGCGTTCAGTCGTATCACGCGCCATGAGGATGACACCTTCCACGACACCACCGGCCGATCGCAGGGGTGAAAATGTGACAGACAGAAAACACCGGCCAAGTCCAGCCGTCTCGAACCAATTTTCGAAGATGACATCTTCGCTGCCAAGCGCGCGATCGATCCGATGCTTCAGTTCCCTTGTGAAGACCTCCTCACCAAACACTCGCTGCATGTCCATGCCGACAATGAGTTGACTATCCCCGCCAAGAGCATGTGCGCACGCATGATTCACGCGTCGAAACACGTACTTGGTGTCACACACGGCGATGAGATCCGGGGAGCCGTCGATGGCGCGCTGACTCAATTGTAAGAGGGCTTCGGCATTCTTGCTCGTGGTGATGTCTACCAGCATGGAACGGGAAGCTGCCACGTGCCCATCATCGTCGAGGATGGGAATGACGGACAAACTACCCCACCACCGTTCGCCATCGGGCCGCTCCAATTCAATTTCCTGGCCACGGAACTCCTCACCGGCCAGGAAGCCGTCGAAGAGTCTCTTCCATCGGCTCCGGCCCTCGTTGGTATTCGGATGAAGGTCCTCGACCTGCGTTCCGATCAGTTCGTCCAGGTCCTTGCCGAACAACTCGACCGTGCGACGGTTGGCCCGGATGACGCGGCCAGTGGCATCCATCGAGTAGTACGCAACCGGTGCCTCTTCATACAAATCCCGGTATCGTTCCTCGCTTGCCTGCAAGGCGGCCTCTGCCTCCTTGCGATCGGTGATGTCGGCTACGGTCCCCGCCATGCCCACGGGCTCCGCATCCGGTTCCCCGTAAGCCCTTCCTTTTGTTCCCAACCACTTCGTTCCGCCCTCGGGCAGCATCAAACGGTGAGCCAGTTGATAGTCGGCCCGGCTCGAACGAGCGTGATCCATTGCCTGTTCCACGCCGAGGCGCTCTCGGGGCGGGACGAGCGCAAGGTATTCGGACCTGGTGACAGGCATCGGTTGGCCATGCAAGCCCAGGATGCGCTCAGCATTATCCGACCATATCATCCTGTCGGATTCAAAATCCCACTCCCACGTTCCCATGCGCGCCGCCACCAGGGCCAACCGGAGTTGTTCCTGCCGACGGTGCAGGGCCCGATCGGCGTCCCGCCTTGCGCGACGCTCCTCTACGCTACGCAACTCACGTTGTATCGCATGGACGAGCGCCACGAGATTGTCATTGACGATGCAATCGGCGGCACCGGCCCGCATCGCCGCAACGGCGTTATGCTCGCCAATCGGTGGACCCACTATGAAGAACGGAATGTCATGGCCGGATCTTCTCAACCTCTCCAGCGCGGATGGCCCGTCGAGACCCGTTGTGTGGAAGCCTGCGACGATCGCATCCCACGCGTTCTGAGACAATGCCTCATCGAGCGCTTCACGCGTAGTCACGCGTGTTACGCTCGCTTCATATCCGCCACCACGAAGAACCTGCACGATCGTGGCAACCTCTTCTGCGGTTTTCTGAACGAACAGCACGTTGAGTGGTGCGCTCATCCGTCTTCGCTGTCTCCCATAGTGAACCGGGCCGGTCTCGGGGCGATTACCGGTAGCCCCGCAGACCGAGCGGGCACCCGATGGAATGTACACGGTCTGAGCCGACTCGCATCAGTCCACCCTTGTCTAAAGGACGCCCGGATGCACATTACCCCCCAACACCACCTGGGCAGGAACCGTGACGTTAGCCACGTTGAAGCGATACGTACTCCCTGGACTGATCTTCCAATCGGTGGTGATTGCCGGTGGATACGGCACCGGCCGCGAACTCGCCGAGTTCTTTTTGTCCCACGGCCCGCTTGGAGGCCTGTTGGCCATCGTCGTATCGACGGCTATCTGGAGCGCCGTCTGCGCCGTCAGTTTCGAGTTCGCCCGCATCAACGCAACATTCGACTACCGCTCATTCTTTCAACGGCTCCTGGGGCGTGGGTGGGTGCTGTTCGAAGCGTTGTACGTCCTCCAACTCCTCATCATCCTGGCGGTGATCGCCGCGGCATCCGGCGCCATTCTCCAGGAAACCTTTCAACTCCCGTACGCGCTAGGCGTCGTGGGTATGATGAGCGCGGTCGGCGTGCTGGTGTTCCGCGGCAGCAGCGCAATCGAAAGATTCCTGACCGGGTGGTCCATGGTGCTCTATGC
>Ga0302046_10005343_pt1 | contig 11355 bp, 9 predicted proteins | sample RVTome_11_FD_200261 | JGI IMG/M metagenome (GOLD analysis project Ga0302046, IMG submission 200261) | Soil microbial communities from uranium-contaminated site in the Upper Colorado River Basin, Wyoming, United States - RVT147D111 (version 2) ... | reverse complement strand
TGGTCGTCGACCCGCAGGTCGACCTCGCGCCCGCCCCACGGCTCGGCCGCCTTCTCGCCCGAGACGATCAGGATCGCCGCGCTCTGGCGGCCGCGGATGTCGCCCCCCTCGGCCTCGGCGGCGTCGAGCGCGGCGAGGAGGCGCTCGGCGAAGGGTTTGCCGGCCGATCCCTCGTAGGCCGCGGCCATCGCGCCCCACACCGTCGGCTTGTCCATCAGGTTGGCCTGCACGGAGTAACCCTCGCCGGTCTTGTGCCCCGCGGCCGGGATGCACTTCTCCCCGGTCCACGCCGCGACCCGCCCCTGGGCGTCGACCATCGCCACCTGGCGCACCGAGCGCTGCTCGTCGGCGGCGGTGAGCTGATCGAGCGCCTCATGCGGGCTCTTGCCGCCGCGCATCAGCGCGAGCCCCTTGGGGCCGTAGGAGACCTCGACGAACGACTGCGTCGCCACCGCCCCCACCCCCGGCTCGGCCCACGGCACGGTCGGCCCGACCTGGAACCAGTGGCTCTGCACCGCGACTCCGAGGTCGCCGGTCGCCGGGTCGCGGGCGACGATCGAGTAGGTGTGGGCGAGGGGGCCGCGGGCGGCTCTGCTCTCGGTGAAGTGGAGTGCAGTGGTCTCGGCGCCGGCGGCACCGGACGCGGCGGCGACGGAGGCCGCCACCGTCAGGACAAGCGCCCAGACGAAGGATGGTCGCAGCATGGCCTGATTCTCCTTTCCGTAGTCGATCCCGGCGGCAGACCAGTCGGTCGAGGGCCGCAGAGGGGTTGGGCGGAGTCTAGTCCGGAGCGCGGTGCGAGCGGGCCTTCTAGGTCGTATCCTGCTGTCTGCCTGCATATCTCTGTTATCGATGCCATACAGGCTAGACACGGCGAGGTTCTCGTGCTATGGTCTCGGCATGAGCGGAAGGAGGGCATCGATGCCCCAGCCCACGACTGACGCGCCGACGCGCGCGATCATCCACTTGCGCGAAGCTCTGACGGCGAGCAGCATTGCGTTCCTACGCGCGGAGGACTTTGATCGGGCCCACGAGCTGACCCAGATCGCCCGCGAGGTCAAGGAGCTCGAGGTCAGGATCCAGCGCATCCTCGGGAGTCAGGCCGACCGCCCGGCATCGACTACCGATTCCCCGGGGCTTCGCGCACGACCGAGAGGCGACTTCCCGCGTTTCCACAGGCAGGGCCAGGTCCTGGTGCGGACTGGACTGCGGCGTGATCGCAAGACCACCTACGAGCAGCGATGCCCGTGGCCTGAGTTCGCGGAGGTCGTCGAAGCGGTGCGGGCCGAGGTCGAGATCGGCGAGGAGTTCGAGGCGCAGCGGATCAAGAACCGGGTCAAGTGTCCGGACTACCAGACGTACCTTGTCTTGGGCTTGTTGGAATGGCTGGACTATCTCGGCACGCCGCGCCGAGGGATCCATCGAATCAAGGGGGGCGGCGGGCTTGGATCGGCGGAAGAGGTGTGGAGTCGAATCCCTCAGGATGCCTGAGGAGGCTCGGAACCGATGACCAACGAGACCGCCGCGACCACGCGATTCCTCGCTGACCGCGCGTTCCAGCCGATCGACCTGACCGGCGCTGCCGGCCTGCGCGATCCCCGCCTCACGCTCGGCCGGGGGAGCCACGCCTTGGAGGTCGTCGTGGCCTCGGCTGCCAAGCGACCGACCACGGCCGCGCTCTCCGCGGCCTGGAAGGGGCGGCATGCGGGTCGCGCGGCGCCCGTCCTTCTGGCTGTCCTCTACGAAGGCCGCGCCGCCCTGTATGGGCCCGCCGGCGAGGCCCCTCCAGCTCAGCTCGATCTGGACCCGGGATTGGCGGAGCGGATTTGCGGCGAGGCGCTCGAGGCGCCGGATCGGCACGCTGCCCAGAGGGGCCTTGCCGACTCGTTCGCCGCGCTCGAGACTCGCATCCCCGGCCTACGTAACCAGGGTCTCTTCGCCACCCACGAGCTGGTCCATGGCGCGCCTCGCTTAAGCGAGTGGGCCGGCGCGGTGGATCAGGGCCGGGCCCACCTTGGGCGGCGTGGCGACGATCTCCTCCGGGGTCTGGGTTTCACCTGGGAGGAGCACGACCGCGTGACTCGCATCCTGAGGGCGCAGGGGCGGAGCACGGCGGTGGCGGTGCTGCTGGAGCCGGGCGAGGCACCCGACCAACAGCTCCAACGGTTCTCCGACATCTCCCCGATCTCTTACGCCCTCGGGATTGCCGACCAGGAAAACCTCCCGTGGGTCGTGGTCCTTCATGCGTCCAAGCTGCGGCTCTACCCCGCGCGCCTTGGAGTGGGCGTGGGAAGGCGTGGGCGCACCGAGACCTTTGTCGAGCTGAACACCACGCTGCTCGCAACCGAGCACGCCGGCCTGCTCTGGCTCCTGTTCTCGGCGCCGGCGCTGGCGGCCGAGGGGACCGTTGCCCGCCTGCTCGAGGACTCGCAGCGGTACGCCGGCGAGCTCGCCGCCAGCCTCCGGAACCGTATCTACGACCGCGTCGTTCCGACCCTCGCCGAGGGAATCGCTCGCGCCCGGAATCTCGGTACGCCGACGGCCGATCAGCTCGCCGAAACCTACCAGATGGCCATGACGGTCCTCTTCCGGGCGCTCTTCGTGGCCTATGCCGAGGATCAGGACCTCCTGCCCTACCGCTGGAACGATGCCTACCGCCGCCGCTCGCTGACCACGAAGGCCGCTGAGCTGCTGGCTCGCCAGCGCGAGGGTCACCGGTTCGGCGACGATCCCACCCTCTGGGAGGAGTTCCAGGCGCTATGCCGGGCGGTCGAGCGCGGCAAGGCCGACTGGGGCGTGCCCGCGTACGGCGGCCGGCTCTTCAGCTCGGACGCCGGAATCTCGCCGGTCGGCGGCCGACTGGCGGACCTCGAGTTGCCGGACTCGACCCTCGGTCCGGCGCTGACCGATCTCTTGACCATCGGGTCGCCCGATGAAGGGGCAGGCCCCGTGGACTTCCGAAGTCTGGGAGTCCGCGAGTTCGGGACTATTTACGAAGGGCTTCTCGAATCCGAGCTGTCGCTCGCGGAGACCGACCTGGTCGAGGACAAGAAGGGGCTCTACCGACCGGCCAGGAATGGTGAGACGCCGGACGTCCACCGGAGCCACGTCTACCTTCACAATCGCTCCGGTGCCCGCAAGGCCACCGGCAGCTACTTCACCCCCGCCTTCGCCGTCGACCACCTCCTCGACCGGGCGCTCGAACCGGCCCTCGACGAGCACCGCGCGCGGCTCGATGCCCTGGAGGACGAGGCTGCCGCGGCGGCCTTCTTCGATTTCCGCGTCGCCGACATCGCGATGGGCTCGGGCCACTTCCTGGTCGCCGCCGTCGACCGCCTCGAGCGGCGGCTCGCCGGCTATCTCCAGCGCCGACCGCTGCCGACCGTGCAAGCAGAGATCGCCGCCTTGCGGGCCGCTGCCGAGGCGTCCCTCGGCCCGCTGGCGACGCGGGTGGAGATCGAGGACAGCCAGCTCCTCCGCCGCCAGATCGCGCGGCGGTGCATCTATGGCGTCGACCTGAACCCGATCGCCGTCGACCTGGCGCGGGTCGCCCTCTGGATTCACACCTTCGTCCCGGGGCTGCCGCTGTCGCTGCTCGACCGCACGCTGGTCTGCGGCGACTCGCTCACCGGCGTCGGACGGCTGCAGGAGATCCGGGAGAAGGCGGAGGAGGACCACCTTCCCCTCTTCGACCTCGACGCCGAGAAGCTCCTGGCCGAAGCCATCGAGCCTCTCCAGCGTGTCGCCCGCCTGGCCGACGCAACGCCGGCGGACGTCGAGCGCGCGAGACGAGCATGGGCGGACGCGGAACGGGCCGAGGCACCGGCACGGGCGCTGTGCGACATCACCGTCGCCCGCCGGCTCGAAGGAAGGCCCCTTCCCGATCTCCTGGAGCGCTGGCAGGAAGTGAAGGCGAAGCTGCCCGGAAGCGCGGAGCACCGCGAGGCGCAGGACGCTCTCTCTGGGCTCAGCCCCGTCCACTTTCCCGTGGCGTTCCCGGAAGTCTTTCTCCGAGGCCCGCGATCGGGGTTCGATGTCATCCTCGGCAACCCGCCCTGGGACGAGGCGACGGTTGAGGAGGACGCCTTCTGGGCCAGGCACCAGCCGGGGCTCCGCGGTCTCTCACAGCGTGAGCAGGAGCAGGTGAAGGCGGCCCTCCGCGACGAGCGCGGCGATCTCGTTCAGCTCTTGGAGAAGGAGCAACAACGCGCGGAGGCGACGCGGCGCGCGCTGCTCGCGGGTCCCTTTCCAGGAATGGGCGCGGGCGACCCCGACTTCTACAAGGCGTTCGCCTGGAGGTTCTGGCAGGTCGTGCACCGGCATGGGGGCCGGATCGGCGTCGTCTTGCCCCGCCCGGCGTTGATGGCGAAGGGGAGCGCGGAGTGGCGTCAGGAAGTGTTCGCCGGTGCCACTGGCGTAGACATCGCAGCCCTCACCAATCGCCGTCAGTGGGTCTTTCCAGAGGTGCACCCACAGTACACGATCGGCCTTGTCGCTCTCGAGCGGGGGGACCACAGCGGCACGCTCAGCCTTCAGGGCCCTTTCGCCTCTCGGGAGCAGTTCGACGAAGGAATCGGCGCCCAAACTGCGACCTTTGAAACTGCCGAGGTTCTGACGTGGTCGGACACGGCCGCTCTTCCTCTCCTGCCTACCGCCGAGTCGGTACCGTTATTCGCAGCGATGCGCCGCCAGCCTCGCCTCGACGTTGACGAGAAGGGAGAATGGAGGGCGAGGCCCTACGCCGAGCTTCATGCCACGAACGACAAGCACCTCATGGATATCGTTACCGCCGAGTGCCCTGAAGGCTTCTGGCCCGTCTACAAGGGCGAGAGCTTCGACCTCTGGACGCCCGACACCGGTACTTACTACGCCTGGGCAGACCCGGTGGTGCTGCGCCGCCACCTCCATGGCAAGCGCCAGCGTGCCGCGCGCAACCGCCGGTCGCCCTTTTCCGAGTTCACCGCGACCCAGGCCGGCCGGGCGTGGGTCAGCGACGCGGGAACCTCGCCCTCTCTCTACGCCCGGATCGCGTTCCGGGATGTCAGCCGGGCCACGGACAGCCGCACGGTCCGCGTAGCCTTGGTCCCGCCACGGGTGTTCATCGCCAACTCGGCGCCGTTCTTTCTCTGGCCGCGGGGTGACGAGCAGGACCAGGCCTACCTTCTGGGTGTCTTATCCTCCCTGCCACTCGATTGGTACGCAAGGCGAATGGTCGAAAACCACCTCAACTTCCACGTGCTGAATGCCCTGCCGATCCCCCGCCCGGAGCGCACCGATCCTCTCTGGCGCCGGACCGTCGAGCTGGCCGGTCGTCTCGCGTGCCCGGATGAGCGTTTCGCTGAATGGGCCGGCGAGGTGGGCGTCGAGTGGGGCCCGCTCGGCCCGGACGAGAAGGACGCTCTCACTCACGAGCTGGACGCCGTCGTCGCGCACCTCTATGGCTTGAACGAGGCGCAGCTCGTCCACGTCTTCGAGACCTTCCACGAGGGGTGGGACTTCCGGCCGCGGCTGGCTGCTACGCTGGCGCACTTTCAACGCTGGGGGGAGCGCCGGTGAACGGGCCGCCTTACGAAGTCCGGGTGCTGGCTTCCGCGCAGAAGGAGCTGCGGCGCCTCGATTCGCAAGCCGCCGATCAGATCGCTCAACGGATGCAGTGGCTCGGCGAGCACGCCGAAGTGGTTCATCACCACGCCCTGACCGGCAACCTGCGGGGCCTGTACCGTCTGCGGAGCGGCGACTATCGGGTCGTCTACCGGCTCCTGCGTGAGGAGCGGGCGATCGTCGTCGTCGCCATCGGCGATCGGCGCGAGATCTATCGGAAACGATGAGATGCGGACGCGAGATCTAGCCGCTCGACCGGGACCGGAGGACTTCGGCGAGGGGCAGGCCGCGCTCGCCCCTCCGGACCTGTTCCATCTCACGCTCGAGCCGCGCCTGGAACTCAGGTGTGAAGTCGAGCCCCTCGTCCGGGTCGTGGACCAACTCGGCGAGCTTCTCCTCGACGACCTCGCCCACGAGGGTGCGCAGCTCCTGCTCGGTCATCTCGGCGACGGTTCGGGACACGGTAGGCCTCCTGGTCGGATCCCCAGTGTACACCAGCAGAGCGAAGGATCGCGGCGATGAGCGACGAGCCCCGAGGCGCCGGCCGCGGATCTGCGCCCGACGAGCCTAGCCCCGAGGTGGGGAGCCGTGAACGCCCGCTCTTCGTGGACAACCAGGGCGGCAACACCCTGGAGCGGGCGATCCGTGACCACCTCGGGGCGCTGCGGGGGCAGGGAGTCCTCCCCTTCGAGGCGTGCATCGCCACGGCCTTTTTCAATGTTCCCGGCTTCGAGCTGCTGGCCGGCGACCTGGAGCGCCTCCCGCGGGTCCGGCTCCTGCTCGGTGCGGAGCCGACCCCGGAAGCGGTGCGGCCGGAGCGCCGGCCCGGCGATCCGATCGGCGAGGAGCTGGAGCGGCGGGAGATCCGGACCGCGCTCGAGCATCTCGACCGCGGGCTCGAGCGGCAGCGCGACCTCCTCCCCTTCGACCGGGAAACGGACGCCGCGGTGCGGCGGCTCCTCGCCTTCCTGCGCTCCGGCAGAATCGACGTTTGCCGGCTCCAGGGGCAATACCTGCACGCCAAGGCGTTCAACTTCCGCCTCGCGGGCGGTGGGCTGCTCGTCGGGTCGTCGAACCTGACCCGAGGTGGGCTCCGGGGCAATCTGGAACTCAACCTCGGTCACTACGATGACCCCATCGTCGCCCGGGTGGAGCGCTGGTTCGACGAGCTGTGGGAACGCGCCGAGGACTTCGATCTGGCGGCGGTCTTTGCGCGGCTGGTCGAGGAGTTCACGCCCTACCTGATCTTTCTCCGCGTCCTCCTGGAGCTCTACGGCGCCGAGCTGGCGGACGAGGCGGAGGAGGCGGGTGGCGAGATCCCGATCACCGACTTCCAGCGCCACGGCGTCTGGCGGGCGCTCAGGATCCTGGAGCAACACCACGGCGTTCTGGTTGCCGACGGCGTCGGGCTGGGCAAGACCTACACCGCAGGCGAGATCGTGCAGCGCTATCGAGAGCGGCGGCAACGCGTGCTCCTGATCTGTCCCGCGGCCCTGCGGGACTCCACATGGAAGGACTTCCTCAACGAGTTCCAGCTCCTGGTCGAGAGCCTTTCCTACGAGGAACTCGCCTCCGATCTCCAGCTCGGAGGGGAGCAGCGCAAGCTCCTCAACCCGATCGAGGAGTACGCCTTGGTCGTCCTCGACGAGGCCCACAACTTCCGCAATCCGGATGCGCCCAAGCGGGCCGGGGTGCTGCGGCGGCTGCTCCAAAAACGGCCCGACCTGTTGCTCCTCAGCGCAACGCCGGTCAACAACTCCCTGTGGGACCTGTACCACCTGCTGGGTTACTTCCTGCGCCAGGACGCGGCGCTGGCCCACCTCGGGATCCTCTCGCTGCGCGAGCGGTTCAAAGAGGCCATGGCCGAGGATCCGTTCGACCTCAACCCGGACGTCCTCTACCCGGTGATCGACGGCACGACGGTGAAGCGCACCCGCCAGTTCATCAAGCGGCACTACGGCAACGATCGGATCAAGGGCCCCGACGGAACGATGGTGCCGATCCGCTTCCCGGATCCTGTCGCGCGAGCGTTGTACTACGACCTGGAGGAGGCCTTGCCGGGCTACTTCGACGCGGTCGAACAAGCTCTGGCGCCGGAGGACGGCCATCCGCGATTGAACCTCGCCCGCTACCAGCCGGAGAACTACGCGCTAGATGTGCCGCCCGCCGCGACCGATACCTGGCTCGTGGGACTCCTGCGATCCGGGCTGCTCAAGCGCTTCGAGTCATCGATCGAGTCCTTCAGGCGCACGCTCGGCCGGATGATCGGCCAGCACGAGGCATTCCTTACCGCGCTCGAACTTGGATTCGTAGTGCGCAAGGAGCTGCTGCGGGAGATCGCAGGTACCGACGACGAGACGTTCCTCGAAGAACTGCTGGAGGAGGGAGCTGCCAAAGAGCCGGCTGCCCGCTACCGTGTAGAGCAGTTACGCGCCGCGGTTGACCGGGATCTCGCCGTGCTCCGCGAACTGATGGAGAAAGCGGGACCGCCGCGGGCCGAGGAGGACCCCAAGCTGCGTGCCCTGGCCCAGGAGCTGTCGGCCATCGCCGCGCAGGCGCGCGGAGAGGCCGTCGACGACGTCGACGAGCGGAACCGACGCAAGGTGCTCATCTTCTCGGCGTACCAGGACACGGTCGACTGGATCGAAACCTTTCTCGCACGGGCGACGGAGACGACCGAAGGGCTCGCCGAGTATCGAGGCCGGATCGCCTCGGCGGCCGGCCAGGGTGCCCGAAGCGGCCTCAGCCGAGACGACGCGGTGAGAGGATTCGCTCCGGAGTCGATGAAAGCCCTGGGTGGCGATGACCGGTTCGACATCCTGGTCGCGACCGACGTGCTGGCCGAGGGGATGAACCTCCAGCAATGCCGGCACATCATCAACTACGACCTGCCCTGGAACCCGATGAGGCTGGTGCAGCGGCATGGCCGAATCGACCGCATCAACAGCCGGCATCCGAAGGTCTTTCTCCACACCTTCTTCCCGGACCGCCAGCTCGATCGCCTACTTCGCCTCGAGCAGCGGGTGCGCTGGAAGCTGGCTCAGGCTGCGGCCTCGGTGGGCCTCGAACACGCTCCGATCATCGGCGCGACCGCGGCCGAGAGGTCGTTCACCGAGACCCGGGAGGAGATCGAGAAACTCCGCCGGGAGGACCCGGATCTCTATGAGCGCGGCGGGACCGAATCGGCCGCCCAGACCGGCGAGGAGTACCGCCAGCAGCTCCGGGACGCGCTCAAAACCCGTGGGCGGGAGGTTGAGGACCTGCCCTGGAAGGCCGGCTCCGGCCTCGTGAAGGGAGACCGGAGCGGCCACGTCTTCTGCGCTCGAGTCGGGGATCGAGTCTACCTGCGCTTCGTGCCGCTCGGCTGCGAGGACGCGGAGATCGTGGGTGAGCTCGGGGTCTGCCTCCGGCTTTTTGAGTGCACGGAGGAGACGGCCCGCGTACTCCCAAGGGATCACGCCGAAAGTGCGTTCGATGCGTGGCAACGTGCGCGCGGGCACATCCTACGGGCCTGGATGGTCGAAACCGACCCCGCCAACCTCCAGCCCCGTTTGCCGAGGATCAACCGGCTGGTCGCGGACTTTCTCCGGCAAGGTACTCCACCGGCAGGGCTCGACCGGCAGCGTCTCGAACGTGCCCTCGAGTCGGTGGAGGCTCCCTGCCCCATGCGAGAGCAGCGTGCCCTGCGCGAGGTCTTCGAATCCGACCTGGTGGCCGCCGAGAAGGCCGGCGCGCTGGTCGAGAAGATCGAAGAGCTGGGCCTTCAGCCCTACGAACCGCCGAATCCGTTGCCGCCCATTGCGGCAACGGACATCCATCTGGTCTGTTGGATGGCGGTCAGCCCGGCGGAGACGCCGGTCCCGGTGCCGGAAGGTCCGTAGCAATGCCGCAGAGCCTGCCGGGCAAGGAGGCACCGGAAGCGATTACTCGCCTCTCCGGTAGCATGGAATCGGAGCTGCCATGGACTTCCGCGGCGCTTTGACCCTCGTCAGCGAGTTCCTCGAACGCGAAGGGCTCTCCTACGCGGTGGTCGGTGCTTTCGCGCTCCAGAGCTACGGCTTGGCGCGGGCGACCCAGGACGTCGATTTCGTGACCGTGGCCGCCGCCCGTGAGAGGCTGGTGGCGTTCCTGGAGGCCCAGGGCTACGAGACCCTGCACGTCTCTTCCGGCTACTCGAATCACCTCCACGCCGATCCGGCCAAGGGGCGGCTCGATGTCGTCTACGTGGACGGCGAGACCGGCCGCAAGCTCTTCGCCGGCTGCGAGGTCCGGACGGTCGGCGCGGGCGTTCGGCTGCCGGTGCCCCGGCCGGAGCATCTGGCCGCGATGAAGGCGCTGGCGATGAAGAACGATCCGGGGCGGACTCTCCAGGAGATGGCGGACGTGCGCTTCCTGCTCGGTCTCCCCGGCGTCGACCGGGAGGAGGTCGAGGAGTACTTCCGGCGGTACGGCTTGCACGAGAGGTTCGATGAGATCGTCGCACGGTCTTGAGCTGACCGAGCTGGAGCGCGACCTGCCGACGACGGCCGAGGACGTGGCCGCGCTGCGGCGGATGCGCGCGCAGGCGCAGGTCATGGACTTCGACGCCTACCTGGCCTTCCTCGAGGCCCTGGGCCACGCTCCGGTCGAGGCGCTGCGCGCGCGTGGCACGCACGTGGGCGCGGAGCCGTTCACGCTGTGAGCGCGCCCGCGGGACCGCGAACGGTCCCGCGCCGGCGCGTCCGAAGCACCCGACTGTCGGGAGGTGCGAAACGCCCTCGGCCGCCCGGACACTTGCCATCGACCGATCGGAAACTCTCAATCGAGGGAGGGAGGGACTTCATGTACCGAAAGAGCTTCGGTTCCCTGATCGCCGCCGCTCTGCTGACGGCCGCCGCCGCCGGCTGTGCGTCGGCGCCGCCGGGCGGGCCGCCGGCGAACTGCATCTGCGAGGCGGGGAAGCGGCAGTCGCCGATCGACCTCGCCGGCGCCGCGCCGGCGGAGCTGCCGGCGATCGAGTTCGGCTACGGCGGGACGGTCGAGGCCGAGGTGTTCGACACCGGCAAGTCGGTGCAGGTCGATTTCGCCGCCGGCCGCCGCCCGTGGATCGCGGTCCGCGGCGAGCGGTTCGAGCTGGTCGAGTTCCACTTCCACGAGCCGGCCGAGCACGTCGTCGGGAGCGAGGAGCACGCGATGGAGCTGCACTTCGTGAACGCGAACCAGGTCGGCGAGCTGGCGGTGGTCGGCGTCTTCCTCGACGACACCGCCGCCGAGCCGCAGCCGGCGATCGCGCGGATCTGGGCGACGGTGCCGGAGCGGCCGCGGGAGCGGGCGCCGATCACGCTCGTGCCGGAGGAGCTGCTGCCGGCGGACCGCCGCTACGTCCGCTACGCCGGCTCGCTGACCACCGGGGCGTGTGCCGAGGGGGTGCGCTGGCACGTGCTGGGCGGCCGGCTCGCGGTGACGCCGCGGCAGGTCGAGGAGTACCGTCACCCGAACAGCGCGCGGCCCGTTCAGCCGCTCAACGGGCGGCCGGTGCTGGTCGGCGGTTCTTGAGATCGAACGACTCACCGTCACGAGGGAGGGAGCCATGGAGAGCATGAACCGTCTCCGCGTTTCGATGTTGCTCGTCGCCGGCGCGGCGCTCGCCGCCGTGCCCGGCCTCGCCGCCGCCCAGGGCGGCGCCGCCGCGGGCGGCGCGCAGGCGCTCCAGGAGCAGGCCACGTTCTGCGACGGCACCTACGCGCTGTGCATCAAGGCGCCGTGCGAGCCGAT
>Ga0302046_10005342_pt1 | contig 11356 bp, 8 predicted proteins | sample RVTome_11_FD_200261 | JGI IMG/M metagenome (GOLD analysis project Ga0302046, IMG submission 200261) | Soil microbial communities from uranium-contaminated site in the Upper Colorado River Basin, Wyoming, United States - RVT147D111 (version 2) ... | reverse complement strand
CGCAGATCACGAAGAGGATCCCCGAGAAATAGAGGAAATTCAGGTCGCCGACCCAGGCGAGGAACGCCGGCGACTCGATCTTGCCCGCGCCGAACAGGCTCTGCAGCACGAGCTTGCCCATGCCGAGGACGAAACCGAGACCGAGGCCCCAGACGGCACCCAGGCCGTTGATGCGCCTGCTGAAGAGCCCGAGCAGGAACACGGCCGTGATCGGCGGCGCGAGATAGCTCTGCACGTTCTGCAGGTACTGGTAGAGCCCGCCTTCGGAGATCCGCGGCATGATCGGGATCCAGAGCAGGCCGAGGAAGACGACGACGAGCGTCGCGGCGCGGCCGACCGCGACGTAACGGCGCTCCGAGGCGTTGGGTCTCAGCTTCTCGTAGACGTCGACCGTGAAGAGCGTTGCCGTGGAGTTGAAGAGCGAGGACAGCGAGCTCATGAGCGCCGCCATGAGCCCGGCGACGACGAGGCCGCGCAGCCCTTCGGGCAGGAGCGTCGCGACCATCGTCGGGAAGACCTGGTCGCCGCTGAGCCCGCCGGCCGCGTCGGTCGGGATCGCGAGCGCGCCCCGGGCGTTGAGCGCGGCGCCGATCAGGCCCGGGACGAGGAAGATCAGGACCGGCCAGACCTTGAGGAACGCGCCGAAGAGCGCGCCGCGGCGCGCCGTCGCGAGGTCCCGGGCCGCGAGCGTCCGCTGCACGATGTACTGGTCCGTGCACCAGTACCAGATGCCGACGATCGGCGAGGCGATCAGTATGCCGAGCCACGGAAACTCGGGATCCGACAGCGGACGCCAGAGCGAGTACCGGGCGACATCCTCGGTCGCGAAGGCCTTGAGCTCGCCCCAGCCGCCGAGCAGGTCGAGGCCGAACCAGGTGATCGCGACCGAGCCGATGATCAGGACCACGGCCTGCACGGCGTCCGTGTAGAGCACGGCGCGGAGCCCGCCTGCGATCGTGTAGAGCCCCGTCAGCACGACGGTCGCGACGGCGCCGAACCAGAACGCGTTCTCGGGGCTGCCGAAGGTGTCGGGCAGGAGCGTGCTGAAGACGACGGCGCCGGCATAGACCGTCACCGAGACCTTGGTCAGCACGTAGGCCGCGAGCGACACGAGCGAGAGTATCCAGCGCGGCCGCGGCCCGAAACGGCGCTCGAGGAATTCAGGGATAGTGAAGACGCCGGACTGGTAGTAGAACGGCACGAAGACCCAGGCCAGCAGGACGACGATCCAGGCGTGCAGCTCGTAGTGCGCCATCGCAAGCCCCGTCGAGGCGCCCTGGCCGGCCAGACCGACGACGTGCTCGGAGCCGATGTTCGAGGCGAAGATCGACGCGCCGATCGCGAAGAAGCCGACGTTGCGGCCGGCGAGGAAGTAGTCGGTCGTCGTCTCCTGGCGCCGCGTGACCCTGGCCACGACGGCGATCAGGATCGCGAAGTAGATCGCGATGACGGTCCAGTCCAGCGTGCTCAGCGTTGCCATGCGTCCCCTCCCGAGTAAGCCTTGCATACGGCATCCCGGAAGTCGCGGCGCGAAGCCAGGCGCGCCGGAAAAATCTCGCGGATGCCGAGCAGGGCGTCGACGACGCCTTCGGCCGTCGCATGACGCCGGTGGCAGTCGGCCAGCCGCGCCGCCATCGGATCGTCGACGCGATGAGCGGCGCCCGCGGCACCGATCCCCCGCACATGAGCGATCCATGCTGCCACAGCCTCGGCCGTCGCCCCAACGGGACGGCCCTGCTCGAGATTGACGAGCGCGCCGTCGAGCCAGCGCTGCGGCAGCTTCTGCGAGCCGTCCATCGCGATCTGCGCCAGCCGGTGCTCGAGCGCGTCGTTGCCGAACCTCGCGAGCAGCGCGGCCCCGTAAGCGGCCGGATCGAGGCCGGCCCGCTCCCCGAGGCTCGCCGCGGCCTCGTCGAGATAGGCACGGACGAGGGCGAGCAACGCCGGATCGGCGACCGCCTCGGCGACGGTCGCCTTGCCGCGCGCGAGGCCCGAGTACGCGAGCAGGGAGTGCGCTCCGTTCAGGAGCCTGAGCTTCATCGTCTCGAAGGGCTCGACGTCCGCGACCATCTCGACGCCGTCGGCCTCCCAGTCCGGGCGCCCGGCCGGAAACCGGTCCTCGACGACCCACTGCGAGAAGGCCTCGCAGGCGACGGCGGCCGCGTCGTGGAAGCCGATCAGCGCATCGAGCTTCCGTCTCGAGTCGTCGGTGAGCGCGGGCACGATGCGGTCGACCATCGTCGATGGAAACGCGACCTCGTCCTCGATCCAGCGGGCGAGGGCGGCGGACTGATTCGCGGCCAGCGCGACAACGGCGCGGCGGGCGCGCGCGCCGTTGTCGGGCATGTTGTCGCAGGAGAGCACGGTGAAGGGCGCGGTGCCCGCGGCGCGGCGGCGTTTGAGCGCCTCGAGCAGCAGCGCCGGCGCCGTCCGCGGCTCCTCGGGCCGCGTGAGGTCGTGGGCGACGTCGGGATCGCCGGTCAGGAGCTCGCCGCTCGCGGGGCTCTGACAATAGCCCTTCTCGGTCACGGTCAGGCTGACGATCCTCGTCCCGGGCGCCGTCATCTGCCCGAGCAGCACGGTCTTGTCGGCGGCTGCGAAGACGACGCGCCGGATCGCGCGGATCTCCGTGACGCGCACGTGCGAGGCGTCCGCGTACTCGGCGATGTGGTAGCGGCAGCCCTGCGCCTCGAGCGCTTCGACGAGCGCGCGATTCGAGCGGATGCTGGCCGCGCAGATGCCCCAGTCGCCGCCGCCATGGCGGTTGAGCCAGGCCTCGAGATATGCTGCCTGGTGCGCGCGGTGAAAGGCGCCCAACCCCAGGTGCACGATGCCGATCCCGACCGATTCCGGCGCGTAGCGACTTGGCCTCGGCGTGATCTCGGTCACGGTCCAGCGGCTCAGGCCGCGCCGTCGAGCCCGAAGTAAGCGACCGTGTTCCGGCTGCAGATGTCGCGCACGATGCCGCCGACGAGGTCGTAGTCGGCCGGCGCCTCGCCGGCCTCGATCCAGCCGCCGATCAGGTCCGAGAGGATGCGCCGGAAGTACTCGTGGCGCGAGAACGACAGGAAGCTCCGCGAGTCGGTCAGCATGCCGACGAAGCGGCTCAGTAGCCCCATCTGCGCGACGCTCGTGAGCTGGCGCCTGATGCCGTCGGTCTGGTCGTTGAACCACCACGCGGACCCCTGCTGGATCTTGCCCGGGATGGCGCCGCCCTGGAAGTTGCCGCTCATCGTCGCGAGCATCTCGTTGTCGCGCGGATTGAGGCCGTAGAGGATCGTCTTCGGCAGCGCGCCCTCGCGCTCGAGCGCGTCGAGGAACTGCGCGAGCGGCTCGGCATAGGGCAGATCGCCGATCGAGTCGAAGCCCGAGCTCGGCCCGAGACGCTCGTGCATACGCGAGTTGTTGTCGCGCTGCGCGCCGATGTGCAGCTGCATGACCCAGCCGCGCCGCGCGTACTCGCGGCCGAGCCAGACCGCGAGCGCCGAGCGGAGCGCGATGGCTTCGGCGTCCTCGAGCCGCCGCCCGGCGAGCCGGCGCGCGAAGAGCGGCTCGGGCGCGGTGTGCAGCGGAGAGAACCGCAGCCGGTCGAAGCCGTGATCGGAGCTTAAGCATCCCCGCGAGGCAAAGTGGTCGAGGCGGCGGCCGAGGGCTTCGAGCAGCGCGCCGTAGCCGCTGATCGCGACGTCGGCCGCCTCGCCGAGCGCCTCGATCCAGGCGACGAAGTCGTCGCGCTCGGGCTTGAAGAGGACGTCCGGGCGCCACGTCGGCAGCACGGCGATCTCGAGCTTCGGGTCGCGCGCCATCTCCGCGTGTGCCTCGAGCGAGTCGATCGGATCGTCCGTCGTGCCGACCATCCGGACGCCGAATTGCCTGAGCAGACCGCGCGCGCCGAAGTCCTCAGCGGCGAGGCGCTCGCGGCCGCGGCGCCAGACGTCGTCCGCGGTTGCGGCGGACAGCAGCATGCCGTCGATGCCGAGCGGCCGCCTGAGCTCCATGTGGGTCCAGTGATAGATCGGGTTGCCGACGCACTGCGGCACCACGCTCGCGAAGGCGCGGAACCGCTCGTAATGGCTCGTGTCTCCCGTGATCAGCGCCTCGTCGACGCCGGCCGTGCGCATGGCACGCCATTTGTAATGGTCGCCGTCGAGCCAGATCTCGGTCAGGTTGTCGAAGCGGCGGTCGTGCGCGATCTCGGCTGCCGGCAAATGGCTGTGGTAGTCGTAGATCGGCTCGTCCGCCGCATAGTCGAAGTAGAGCCGCCTCGCCGCGTCGCTGCCGAGCAGGAAGTCCTCGCCGAGGAAGGTCTTCATCAGCGCTCGACGCGTCCCGAGGCGTTGCCGGCAACGAGCTGCTCGACCTCGGCCACGCCGACGCGGTTGAAGTCGCCGCCGATCGTGTGCTTGAGGCAGCCGGCCGCGGTCGCGAATGCGAGCGCTTCGGCTTCGTCGGCGCAGTGCGTCAGGCCGTAGATCAGGCCGGCCGCGAAGCTGTCGCCGGCGCCGACGCGGTCGACGATGTCCGTGATCTCGTAGCGGGGCCCGACGATGAAGCCCGCGCGGCTCCTGAGACACGCGGACCAGCCGTTGCGGTCGGCGCTCGCCGACTCGCGCAGCGTGATCGCGAGGGTCGAGAGGTTCGGGAAGGCGGTCATGACGTTCCCGGTCAGGGCCTCGTAGCGCGCCGGATCGAGCCTGCCGCGCGTCACGTCGACGCCGGCCTCGATGCCGAGCGCCTTCTGGCAATCCTCCTCGTTGGCGATGCCGACGTCGGCGAGCCCGACGAGGGCGGTCATGACCTCGCGCGCCGCCTTGCCGTACCGCCAGAGCTTGCCGCGGTAGTTGAGGTCGCAGGAGACGGTCGCGCCGTGCCGTTTCGCCCGCCGGCAGGCCTCGAGCGAGAGCTCGGCCGCGCTCTGGCTCAGCGCCGGCGTGATGCCCGTGATGTGGAACCACCTCGCGCCGGCGAAGATTGCGGCCCAGTCGAAGTCGGCGGGCCCGGCTCTCGCGATGGCCGATTCCGCCCGGTCGTAGACGACTTTCGACGGGCGCTGATTCGAGCCGGCCTCGAGGAAGTAGATGCCGACGCGATCGCCCTGCCTCGCAACGTGTGCGACATCGACGCCGAAGCGGCGGAGCTCGCCGAGCGCCGCGGCGCCGATCTCGTTGTCGGGCAGGGCCGTGACGAAGACGGCATCGAGGCCGAAACCGGCCAGCGAGACCGCGACGTTGGCTTCGCCGCCGCCGAACGTCGCCTCGAGCACGGGCGACTGCAGGAGCCGCTCGCGGCCCGGTGACTTGAGCCTGAGCATGATCTCGCCGAGCGTGACGAAACGGCTCATGCCGCATCGGCTCCGCGCGCCGCGGCCGCGATCGCCAACGCTGCCGCCGCCAGCGCAGTGATGCGCCCGTAGTCACGGGCGGCTACGGCGTCCTTCGGTGTCATCCAGCTGCCCCCGCAGGCGAGCACGGCCGGCAACGAGAGGTACTCGGCGAGGTTCGATGCCGAGATCCCGCCTGTCGGCATGAAGCGCATCGCGCGAAAGACGCTCGCGAGCGCCCTGAGCGCCGGCACGCCGCCAGCCGCCGAGGCCGGAAAGAATTTGACGACTCGAAGACCGAGGTTCGAGGCGTGCTGCAGCTCGGTCGGCGTCATGATGCCGGGGAAGACGTCGATGCCTGCCGAGTGCGCGGCTTCGACGACGCCGTCGTCGAGCCCGGGCGAGACGATGAAGCGCGCGCCTTTGGCGATGCATGCTCTGGTCTGCGTCCCCGAGAGCACGGTGCCCGCGCCCGTCACGAGCCCGGGCAGCTCGGCAGCGATCGCCTCGAGGCATTCGAGCGAGCGGGGCGTGCGCTGGACGACTTCGACGAGCGGCATGCCGGCGGCCTTGAGAGCCCTTGCGATCTCTACGGCGGTCTCCGGCTCGTCCGCCTCGATCAGCGGAACGACCGGCTTCGATGCGAGCTCTGAGGCGAGCGGCGACGGCATGTGCTCTCCCGTTCGGAGCGCGCATTGTCACGCAAGGCCTGAGCACGGACAACGCTTGCGCGGGCCTCAGTCGAGATGTTCGAAGGTTACGGCGTCGACGTCGCTTGTCACGAGTCGGGGGGCGGGCATCCGTGGATGAGCTGGCGCGACTATCCGCACGCTTTCGCGCAGCCGCTCTTCCGCTGAGGCTCGAGGCGGGGCCGGCTAGAAGCCCCGCCCGCGTCCGCGCCCGCGCCCGCCGAAGCCGCCGCCGAACCCGCGACCGAAGCCGCCGGCGTTCTCAGCCGGCGCGAGCCGGCCGATCGTGCCGTCCTCGAGCTCCTCGGCCGTGTAGCCCAGGACCATATCGAAGTTCGCGGTCAGCTCGCCGAGGCTCGATCCGGGCAGCGGCAGATAGTCGACCATGAGCGTCTCGCGCGCCGCCGGATCGCGCAGGCGGCCCGCAATCCCGTCGCGCTCGTTCGCCGGGTGACCCCTGACGAGCGCCTGCGTCGTCAGGACGCGGTTACCCGACTTGCTGACGGCGACATGGATATGCGGCGCGCGGTACATGCCCTGCAGCGTGTACTCGACGGGCTTGATCGTGCGGAAGTAGTAGCGGCCCTGGGCATCGGTCAGGAAGCGGCCGTAGCCCTGGAAGTTGCCGTCGAAGCCCTCCTCGGTGCGGCCTTCGGTATGCAGATACGAGCCTTTGACGTCGGTCTGCCAGATCTCGATGAAGGCGTTCCTGATCGGATCGCCCGACTGCGACAGCAGGCGTCCGCCGAAGTGCGTGACCTCGCCGACGGCAGGGGAGATCTGATCGTTGACGATCAGAAGGTCGTTGTCGGTGTCGAGCGGCATCCGGTCGGGATAGAAGGGCCCTTCCGTCGTGGATGCCGTCTCGCTCAGGGCCTGCGCGAAAACGCCGGGGGCGGTCAGGGAGGCCGCGCCGGCCGTCAGGCCGCTCAGGAATCGTCTTCGGTTTGCTTGCATGAGGGATCGCCTGCCGTGACTCATTGTCGACGAGGCTACGCGCCGCCCGCCCGGCGCGCAAGCGGATCGCCGCCGAGCGACTCTGAAGATTGTCGAAGACGAGCACCCTGGCGCCGCGCACGAGCCCGAAGCGAAGCTCGCGCCGGGCGCGGTTTGCTTTGCAGAGTGCGCTGCCGGTACTCTCGCGGGCGCATGTTTCCGATTCGCGACGACAACCCGCAGCTGCTCAGGCCCTATGGCACCTACGCGATCATCGGCCTGAACGTGCTCGTCTGGGCTCTGGTGCAGGGTTTCGGCGCGACGGAGCCGCTGCTGAGCTCGATCTGCTCGTTCGGGCTCGTGCCGGCCAAGCTCATGCAGGCGCTGCCGCCCGGTGCCGCGATCCCGGTCGGCAGCGGCTATGTCTGCGATCTCAGCGGCGGGCTTGGCTGGACGACGATGCTGACGTCGATGTTCATGCACGGCGGCTGGATGCACATCATCGGCAACATGTGGTTCCTTTATATCTTCGGCGACAACGTCGAGGACATCATGGGCACGCGGCGTTTCGTGATCTTCTATCTGCTGTGCGGGCTTGCCGCCTCGGCCCTGCAGGTGGCGACCGACCCCGGCTCGGCCGTGCCGATGGTCGGCGCCTCGGGCGCGATCGGCGGCGTCATGGGCGCCTACATCGTGCTGTTCCCGCGCGTCCACGTGCACATGCTCGTCCCGATCGGCTTCATCCTGACGACCTTCGCCGTGCCCGCGGTCTTCATGCTCGCCTATTGGCTGCTCGTGCAGCTCGTGAGCGGCGTCGTCTCGCTCGGCGCGCAGGGCGGCGGCGTCGCGTTCTGGGCGCACGTCGGCGGCTTCGTCGGCGGCATGGCGCTCGTATATCTCTTCCGCGACCGGCGCCTGCTCGCGCGCCATCCCTATCACGGCTGGCGTCAGCGCGGATCGCCGACGCGAAGCTGGCACCGAATCAACCGGCGATGAGCGACGGTCCCGTCGCGCGCCTGCGTGCCTCGGGACGCGCGGGCATCGCGGCGCTCAGAAGCGCCGTCTCGGGCGCCGAGCACGACTATACGAGCGGCAGCGTCGGCCGCGCGCTGTTCCTGCTCGCGATACCGATGGTGCTCGAGATGGGCATGGAGTCCGTCTTCGTGCTCGTCGATATCTTCTTCGTCTCGCGGCTCGGCTCCGCCGCCGTCGCCGCCGTCGGCCTGACCGAGGCCGTGCTGACGCTGCTCTATGCGCTTGCGATCGGGCTCAGCCTCGGCGCGACGGCCCTGATCGCGCGCCGGATCGGCGAAGGCGACAGGGAGGCCGCGTGCGCCACGGCCGGCCAGGTCGTCTGGGTCGGGCTCGGCTTCTCGCTCGTGATCGGCGTGGCAGGCGTCGTCTATGCCGCGGATCTGCTGCGCCTCATGGGCGCGGAGGAGGCCGTCGTCGCGCTCGGGCCCGGTTACACCGCGACGATGCTCGGCGGCTCGGTGACGATCCTGATGATCTTCCTGCTGAACGCCGTGTTCCGCGGCGCCGGCAACGCCGTCATCGCGATGCGCGCGCTCTGGATCGCGAACGGCATCAACATCGTGCTCGATCCCTGCCTGATCTTCGGGCTCGGTCCGTTTCCGGAGCTCGGCGTCACGGGCGCTGCCGTCGCGACGAACATCGGCCGCGGCGTCGGCGTCCTCTACCAGGTCTCGTGTCTTTGCGGCGCAAACGCCGCGATCCGTCTCCATCTGCGCGATCTCCGCCTGCGCACGGCGATCCTCTCGAGGCTCCTGCGCGTTTCGGTTCCGGGCGCGATACAGCTCGTGATCGCGATGTCGAGCTACGTATTCCTGATGCGCATCGTCGCAGCCTACGGCAGCGACGCGGTCGCGGGTCTGACGATCGGCATCCGCATTTTCGCGTTCACGTTCCTGCCGGCCTGGGGCCTCGGCAACGCAGCCGCGACCCTCGTCGGGCAGAATCTCGGCGCCAGGCAGCCGGCGCGCGCCGAGAGCTCGGTCTGGATGGCCGCGCGCTGGAACGCGGCCTTCCTGATCGGCGTCGCCGTGCTGTTCATCGCGATTCCGGGCGTGCTCGCGGCGCCGTTCACGAGCGACGAGATCGTCGTCGCCTACGTCGTCGACTGCCTCAGAATCGTGGCGCTCGGCTACGGCTTCTTCGCCGTCGGCATGATCGTGACGCAGGCTTTGAACGGCGCGGGCGATACCGACACACCGACACTGATCAACCTGATCTGCCTATGGCTCGTGCAGCTGCCGCTCGCGTGGTGGTTGTCGCGGGAGGTCGGCTGGGGTCCGCAGGGCGTCTTCGCCTCGATCGCGATCGCCGATTCGCTCGTCGCCGTCGTCGCCGTTGCCGTGTTCCGCCGCGGCCGCTGGAAGTTGCGCACGGTCTAGCCGCCGGCCGAGCCGCCGGTCGAGCCCGTTCCGGTGTCGCCGTACTCCTCCTCGGCCATCTCCCAGACGCTCAGGAAGAATGCCGCGATGATCGGTCCGATGACGATGCCCGCGATGCCGAAAGCCGTGAGCCCGCCGAGCGTCGAGAGCAGGATCAGGTAGTCGGGCATCTTCGTGTCGCGGCCGACGAGGATCGGCCGCAGCAGGTTGTCGGCGAGGCCGATGATCAGGGCGCCGACGAGGATCAGCACGATGCCCTGCCAGACGTCGCCCGCGACGATCAGGATGACCGATGCCGGGATCCAGACGACGGCGGGCCCCACGGCCGGGATGATGCTCAGAAGGGCCATCACCACGCCCCAGAGCACGGGTGCGCCGATGCCGAGGAGCGCGAACATGACGCCGCCGATCGTGCCCTGAACGATGCCGACGACGAGTGTGCCCTTGAGCGTCGCGCGCGAGACGGCGGCGAAGCGTTCGAGCAGATGACGCTCACGCTCGTCGCCGAAAGGCAGGGCGCGCACGAGACCTTCGAGCATCTTCTTGCCGTCGCGCATGAAGTAGTAGAGCAGATAGAGCATCAGGAAGAAGTAGACCGTGATACGGATCGTGCTCTGGCCGATCGCGACGGCGCGTGTGGCGAGGAACTGGCTCATGGTGACGGCGGCCGACGAGAGCCGCGACTTGAGCCCTTCGATGTCGACGTTCAGGGCTCGAAGCCTCTCCTCGGCGCCGGGCAATTGCCCGCTGATCCATTCGATCGCGCGCTCGATCAGGTCTTCCTGATCGACCCGAACGGCCAGGGCCGCCGCCTCGGCTGCCATCGCCGTCACGATTGCCGCGAGCGGCAGCACCACGATCAGCACGATCACGATGACGCTCGCGGCAGCCGCAAGCGAGCTGCGTCCCTTGAGCAGCTCGGCGAATCTCCGGTGCATCGGAAAGAACCCGCTGCCGAGCGCGACGGCCCAGAAGATCGGCTGCACGAAGCCGCGGATGAGCCAGATGAAGGCCGCCGTGACGGCGACGAGCAGCACGCCGAAGAAGATCCGGTGCGCGACGCTATCGTTCATCGGCGGCCGCTTGCCGTTGCTTCGACCACCAGGCGAGCCGCTCGGCGAGCGTCTTCTCGTAGCCCTGCCCGGTCGGCCGATACCAGTCGGCGCCTTCGAGCGCTTCGGGCAGATACCGCTGGCCGGCAGCGAAGCCGCCTTCCTCGTGATCGTAGCGGTAGTCGGCGCCGAAGCCGGCCTCGCGCATCAGGCGCGTCGGCGCATTGCGAAGATGGATCGGCACGGGCTCGGCCGGGTGCTGCTCCGCGGCGCTTCGCGCCTCGTTCCACGCCGTGTAGACGCGATTCGACTTCGGCGCGGTCGCGAGATAGATCGCGGCTTCCGCGATCGCGAGCTCGCCCTCCGGCGGGCCGAGCAGGCGGTAAGTCTCGTTGGCTGCGAGCGTCACGGACAAGGCGCGCGGATCGGCGAGGCCGACGTCCTCTGTCGCCATGCGGATCAGGCGCCTCAGGATATAGAACGGATCCTCGCCGCCGGCGAGCATCCGCGCGAGCCAGTAGAGCGCGCCCTCGACGTGGCTGCCGCGCACGGACTTGTGCAGCGCCGAGATCTGGTTGAAGTGCTCCTCGCCCGACTTGTCGAAGCGCTGCGGGCGCCGCTCGAGCGCTTCGGCGGCCTGCTCCATCGAGATCGGGGGCGCGCCCCCCTGATTCGGCACGGCCGCCGCGAAATGATGCCAGAGCGCTTCAGTCGCGTTCAGCGCGCGCCTCGCGTCGCCGTCGGCGAAGCTTGCGACGAGCCTGATCGCGTCGTCGCCGAAGTCGAGGGCCGGTCCGCCGCTTCCGCCGAGCTCGGCCAGGGCCGAGCGCACGATGGCCTCGAGATCGCCGGCCGGGATCGGCTCGAGGATGTAAACGCGCAGCCGCGACAACAAAGCATTGTTGAGCTCGAACGACGGGTTCTCGGTCGTCGCGCCAATCAGTG
>Ga0302046_10005341_pt1 | contig 11357 bp, 8 predicted proteins | sample RVTome_11_FD_200261 | JGI IMG/M metagenome (GOLD analysis project Ga0302046, IMG submission 200261) | Soil microbial communities from uranium-contaminated site in the Upper Colorado River Basin, Wyoming, United States - RVT147D111 (version 2) ... | reverse complement strand
CGCGCCTCCGTGTTGTTGTACTTCTCGAGCAGGAGGTCGCCGATCAACACGCGCGCGCGGATATTGCCCCCGTCCGCTACGATGGCTTCGTCGTATACACGCACCGCGTCTTCAAACAGGCCGGGATCGCGGGCTCCCAGATGCCGCGCCGCCGTGGCAATACTCGTCAGATCCTGAGAAGGGTGCTGCCGTCGTGAGTTGTAGTAATCAATGAAACGATCGAGCCGCGTTTCCGACGAATCACGACGCCCCCGGTACCGATCCAGCAACGCGAGATTGAGTTCTGCCCGAAGACTGTCGGGTGCCCCGCCCCGGATCGCTCGTTGAAACGCCTCGGACGCGAGGTCATGGTCGCCACGGAGCGCGTAGACCTCTCCCAGTGCATTGGCAACCTCGGCGGACGACGGATTCTCTGAGGCAAAATCAATGGCCGTCTCCACTGCGATGTCGTACCGGCCAACTTCGGCATACGCGAGCACTGCCGTACGGACGACTTCTGCCCTCAGACCGTTGTCCTGACGCAGGAGGGATGCCAGAAGATCGAGAGCGTCTTCGTAATCGCCCCGGCTCAACTGCTCCACGGCTTGTTCGTACGACCCGCTCCCTCGTTGCGCACAGGCGGGAGCCGCAATCACGAAACCCGCGATGACCGGAAGCAGGCCGGAAAATCCGGATCGCAGGAACGCACGGCCCATGGTCAAGGCCCGCCTTCCCGTTCCCGGATCTCGCGGTTCTTGAGGGCGAGATCGACGAGCAGGTCCTCCAGGCGGCGCTCGTATTCAGCTTGTTCCAACTGATCGCTCCGCGTCCGCAGCGCGGCGATGCGTTCCTCCAGCACCCGTTTTTCCTCGTAGAGTGCGGTCAGAACGGAGTCCGCGGTTCCCGCAACGAGTGTGGGACGGGGTACTCCGAGAAAGGACGTGGCGGCCAGGGAACCGTCCGGACCGTCAATGGTAGGTTCGGTGCTTCCCTCTCCGTCAGCGTTATCATCCAGGATCGCATGCTCCGTGAGGAGCCGGTTGTCCGCCTCGTACACGCGGCGCACTTCCTGAACCGCGTATGCGAACGCTTCCAGAACGGAAACACGTTGGTCCTTGTCCACGTCCGCTACGTCTTCTGCGTACGCTTTGACGAAATACTCGCCAAATATGGCCTCGTTTCGTTCAAACCCGGTCTTGGTTGCTGCCACGACGATCCGGTTCGGAGCACTCAGCACGGGGACAAAACCACCACTGGCCGTTGCCGCGTTGACGAACACGATCCGCTGGGTCGGAAACGCGTCGAGGAGACGGTCGAAATCCTCAGCCGTCGGATCGGGGCCCGGCAGGTTGAAACGCGACTCCTCCCCCTGCGTGCTCCCGTGTCCGATGAGCACTACATGGATCATCTCATTGGGTCCCGCTTCACGCGCGAGGGCTTGGAACGCGCTCTCCACAGCTTCCTTAGTCGCTCGACCGTCGATGCGATCGGGGTCACGTTCGACCCGTTCGGCGAGATAGGTGACGTGCTCCAGCGGAACATGGTGACGTTGAGTGGCCGCGTCGATCAGGGTCACGGCCCATTCGTAAAACCTCTCACTGTATTCCGGATCGCCGCCGATGCCCGAGACTATGATCAGACGACTCTGGGCGTTCACGCCTTGTCCCAGCAGTGAACAGAACACCAGGGCGAGGAGGCCAGATCTCATACCAGACCTCGCAGCTTCCGGAACACCCATTCGCCCGACACGAGCGTGACCAGCATCAGGAAGATCACCGGCATGTCCCAGAGATCGTGCTCCTCGACGATGGTGGTCCCGCTTTCCGTGTACCGAATGTCTTCAGCGAGGTTTGCCGCATCATCAGGAGTATAGAACCCACCTCCCGTCTCTTCTGATATGCGTTCGAGGAGTGACTGGCGCATCTCGGATTCGTAGAACTCGCGAGCCATATCGCCGGCCTGGATGTACGAGGTCTTGCTCGCGACGAATTCGCCGTCGGTTTCCGCCTCGATACTCACTTCGTACAGTCCATCTTCTCTCGGAACGAACGACGTTCGATACTCACCATCGCGATCGATGGTCCATTGCATGTTGACCGTCGTTTCGTCGCCGGATGGCGATCTGATGTGGGCCGTGACATCCGTGTTGTTGACCCGCAGATAGGCATCGTCTTCAACCTCAGCGATCAGGTCTACCGATTCGCCTCGTGGTACTCGGTCGACGGAGCCATAGACCTGCACACGATCGCGCACCCCACTCACCAGCCAACGGAACATCTGGCTCCAAAACGTCTCGTGAGTCTGGTCCTCCAGCGGAAGGTCCGCATGCATCTGCCAGGTCCACGAGTCGTGGATTGTCAGTGCTGCCGACTTGCCACGGCCAAAACGCTGCGTCGCGAGAACGACCTGCTCGTTCCTCCCGCGTCCGCGCAACAGACTGGTCGCTCCGGGTTTGATCTCGCGAATGGGGTTGACCGCAGTGATTTCGGGCAACTGGTCCCAGGGTGTGATGTCCTCCCGGTCCGGAACTCCCGTCACCGGGTGCCGTACCCCGGCCGGTGTGATTTCGACCGACAGCGCGTCAAAGTAGTCACGATCGGTGGGGTCCCTGAGCACGACGGGCAGCACGTCTTCGACCGGCGTTCCCAGGTAGCCGCCTTCGGCAAACGCACGCCGTCCGCCTAACATGAGCAACCCCCCACCACGCTCGCTGACAAAGTCCGAGATCATGCGAAGTTGGTCGTAAGTGAAATAGCTGGCTTCGATTGAGCCCAGAATGAGTCCCTGATACGTAAACAGTTCTTCCCGTGTCGTGGGAAAACCCGACGCGAGTTCGTCCAGTTCCGTGATACCACCGCGCCAGTACTTGTTGTCCGCGGTTCGAATCAGTGTGACGAGCTGCAGATTCGCATCGCGCGTCACCACGCGGCGCATGAACGCAACTTCGTGCCGGGGTTCCCCTTCGAAATAGAGAATCTTCTGCCGCTCGTCCTCGACCACGATCAGGGCTTCCTGCACGTTGTTCGCGGCCACCATCTCGCCCGGCTGTTCCGGGATGATAAACTTGAAGAGTCGGGGACCCGGCTCGGTCACCGTGAACATCACTCGAACCGCAACCCCTTCCCCATCACCACCCAACACAACATCCTGAGTGTTGACGATCCTCCCATCATCCTCCACCTGAAGCGGTACCGTTCGGCCGTTGAACCCCCGGTTCATGACCATCAGATCGACCGCAAGGGACGTCCCGTTGAGAACCCGACGCGGCGTCTCAACCCGCGTCACCTCGATGTCACGCGGATAGGATCGCTGGCCCAGCCCAATCGTGTGGACAGGGACTGACGCCGCCTTCAGCCCCAACAGGGTCTCATCGATCGACCGGTACGAGTTGTCCGCTCCATCCGTGACGAGGACGAAACCGGCCAACGGGACCGAGGCCAACTGCTGTCGTGCGTGATCGAGCGCCTGCGCCAGATCCGATTTGCTGCCATCGAACCCGAGCATCGTGACATCGTCAATACGGGTCGTCGCTGACGAAAAGCGAAACTGTCGTACCAGAAAACGATCTGACAGCTCAGCGAGCAGGTTGCCGCCGCTTGCCGGGCCGAACTGTTCCGTGATGAACTCCCCCCGCGCGCGCCCGTCATAGTCTGGCACCCGGAGGCTCCGCGAGTCGTCGAGCAGCACACCGATGAAGTTGCGTTGCGGGACCACCGTTGACAGGACGAGAATGGGGCGAAATAGACAGAACAAAACCAGGCCGAGCACGGAGGCCCGTAGGGTGGACAGGACGATGCGATCCGACGTCGCCGTTTTGCCCTTGACCCTGAGATACATGAAAACGGTCGGGACAGAGAGCGCGACGAGGACCACGGCTATCAACAGACCAGTCCACGGAGCGAGAAACGCAAAATCTCCGCGCTCAAAGACCACCGGGCGATACTTGAAGAGGAACTCGAAGATGGACTGACCCATCACCAGCTCATTGGAAAAGCGTTACCGATTGCGCGATCTGGGGACTTTGCCGCTCGGCGCACCCACCATCGCCGACTCCATCCCACCCCTACCCCTCCTAGTTTAAGATTACGCACAACCCAGGTAAACGATGAGATGGAATCGGGTTAGTGCGTCATCGCATACAGAACGGTGTTGATCCCCACCTCGTAGGCGTAGGTGGAGAAAGCCAAGGGGTAATACGGGTCATCCGCCCACTCCCAGGCATCACCGAGGTCCGTGTTCCAATTGATCGCCACCATGAGGCGACCGTCGTCGTCGAAGATGCCGCGTACCTGCGGATAGTATCCATCATATTCCCATGTGCGGCCACCCGCCTTCCCCAACCCCACGTTCGGGACCTGCACGATGCTGTCGATGTTGTAGAAGATTGAAAAGATGGCATGATCCATCGGGACATCGACGATGGAATGGCCAGGAAGGACGCGCTGCATTTCAGACGCAAAATTCTGCCACTGCCAGGTCCCCCAGAAATCGTCGATCATCAAAAAACCACCGGCTTGCAGATACCCCCGCAACCCTTCCACTTCGGATTCGGTGAGACCCATGTACCCGACTTCCAGGGCGTAGAGGAACGGGAATCGTCTCAGCTCCGGGTCATCCAGATCGATAGCGTTCTCGAACTCGTATGCATCGACATTGGTGAGGCGCCTCAGACCTATGAGGAATTGAATGTCTGCCTTTGGATAATCCGTCGCCCACGATGGTCTCCAACGTGACCCGAAGCCCGAGCCAAACTTTGCACGGGTGAAGTAGAACTCATGAACGCTCCCTGGCCGCTTCAACGTGGGGATGGTCCGGGCATCCGACATCCTCAGGCGCACGGAATCCTGGGCGGCGTGAAATGCGGTCTCGGACATCACGACCGTATCGGTTCCCCACGCCTCTGCGGTGTCACCCACCACGACCCCATCGACCGCGAGGCTGATGGTGGCAACGAGTAGGGCGCTCGGAGCGGCCGAAGAGAATCGCACTGGCACTCCCGACAAGGGTTTGCGTTGGTTCGCCAACACACAACAAAGTATCGGCGATGCCCATCCCAGTTTGCAGATGACCGGGTCTTCTGACCAGTCGCAACCCGGCGATCCGATCACGAGTGCCGGCGGACGGCTCCGGACCGGGTGGTGAGCCCAACCCCTCAGGTTGCCCGACCACTACGACCTGACTGCCATTCCCCTTAGACCCTGGCGTCTTGAAAAGGTTCGGTTGGTGACGAGGGTCACGAACGAATCATTTTCCCGCGCGCACCTGCCCTGGGAATGTCCGGACATCGACTTCCATGTAGCAAGTGCCGCGCCCACACCGTAACATGGGACATGCCCCTCTTCTTCGCAGCACCGTCACCGCTGCGTACGGGTCAACCGGCCGCACGGGAACTCGCAAAAAAGCGTGCATCAGCGCAATTTGATTCGTCAACCCCTGTTTGAGTGAACTGGTTATCGTCTGGACGATGCACCATCCATCGGCGCACGAACAACGCTGGAGGCCCCACGGCGGCCTCCACCGACGGCCTTCCGTTTGCCATCGGAGACGTCTGTTTGGTCCGGGCATCGTGCTGCTCGCCGCCTGTGCTGCGTCCCCAGCCCGGACTGATCCGCCGCCACCGGCCGACCTTCCCGAGATGGTTCCTGACCCGGTTCGAGTACTTCCCGAGCTGGAGGTCGCTCCTCCTGCCAAACTCCCCACCAGGCCACCTGTCGGCGACTCGGTCCGCGCCATTCAGCTCCTCGCCACGGGCCGTGCTGTTCGCGAAGATCCCGGGGGCCTGGCCGCGTCAGCCTCATTGTTCCAGCGCGCTCTCCAGTTCGACTCGACTTCTCGAGACGCCCTTTGGGAACTCGGCTGGACGTATCAGCGGATGGAGCAATGGGATGCCGCACTAGCGGCATGGTCCGCGCTCCGTCGATTCGCCCCCGATCACCGGGGTCTTGCACGATACGTCCCAATTATCGAAATGCGGCGCGACAAGGCGTCACGGGCGTCCATCAGCGATGAAGCGATCATGATCGACACCGTCCCGAGCCCTGGCGAACGGTTTACGATCGGCGCGGTGGGTGACATACAAATGGGAATGGGATGGCCCGAGGACTCTCCTCGGCTTCCCCCGGACTCAGCGCGTGGCATGTTTGCGCGCGTCGCGGATCTGTTGCGTCACCCAGATGTCACCTTCGGGAATCTGGAGACGGTGTTGGCCGACAGTGGAAACAGTACCAAATGCCGTCGCGGTTCATCCAACTGTTATGCGTTTCGGGCACCCAGTGGCTACGCGCAACGGCTGCGGGAGGCCGGGATCGACGTGGTGAGTACGAACAACAACCATGCGAGCGATTTCGGTGCGGCGGGCCTCTCGAACACCGTGACTGCCCTGGAAGCCGCTTCGGTCCGCCCGTCGGGTTCGCTGAGTGGCGCGGCGTCCTGGGAAACCAGAGGGCTACGGATCGCCCTCATCTCGTTTTCCACGGGAGACGGTCCGTACCGCGTCCAGAACATCGCAGATGCGCGACAGAGCGTGCGCGCATTGGATGGGACACACGACATCATCATCGTGTCATTTCACGGGGGAGCCGAGGGACGACACGCGACGCGCGTACCCAAACAGGTCGAGACCGCGTTCGGTGAGAACCGCGGAGATGTCTACCGCTTCGCGAGGACGCTCGTCGATGCCGGCGCCGATCTGATCCTCGGCCACGGACCCCATGTGCTGAGGGGGATGGAGATATATCGTGGCCGGCTCATCGCATACTCCCTTGGCAACTTCGCGGCGTGGCACGGCTTTAACCTCGGGGGCGCCCTTGGCGTCACCGTGGTCCTCGAAGCAACGCTCGCCCCGAACGGCGTGGTGACTGACGCAACAATCAACCCGGTATTCCTCGATGGTCCGGGGATCCCAACGCCTGACCCTGACGCCAGAGGCATCGCCGCCATCAGAGAACTGTCACGACTCGACTTCGGTGATCCGCTCTTCGATGCGAGCGGTCGACTGATCCCTCGCCAATAAGCCACTCGTCACACAAGGGGTGTCCATCGTGGCTCGATTCATCCCGGCACCTACACTCTAATGCCAATAGTCATCGGCGTCGCCGGAGGAACCGGAGCAGGGAAAAGCCTGCTGGTGGAGAAAGTGATCGAACGCGTGGGGGCCAATCACGTCGCGTTGATTCAGCACGACGCCTACTATCGGGATCGGAGTGAGTTGTCGTTCGACGAACGGGTAGTACTGAACTACGACCACCCCGAGGCCCTCGAGACATCACTCCTGATTGAGCACCTGCAGGAACTGAAGGACGGAAGGCCGGTCGAGGTTCCACAATACGACTTCTCCAGGCACACGCGAACAGAAAACATCATTCGCATCGCACCCAAACCGGCCATCATCGTTGAAGGGATTCTGGTGCTGGCGGACGCAGGGCTCCGGTCCCTCATGGACATCCGCATCTTCGTGGATGTGGATTCGGATCGTCGCATCCTGCGGCGACTCGAACGTGATATCCTGGAGCGAGGACGAACGCTGTCCTCTGTTGTGCAGCAATACCTGGACACTGTTCGGCCGATGCACCTGGAGTTCGTCGATCCCAGCAAACAGCACGCGCACGTCATTATCCCGGAGGGCGGGCGAAACGCGGAAGCCATGGAGATGATCATCTCTCGCATCCAGGCGCTGACGGAAAGCCGTCTCAGGAGCATCGAGTAACGAACGGAGAACCCGAAACGCCTGCTATTCTCTGAGGCTCTGCATCGCGTCCACCTGCCCCGCACGCACCGCAGGTATGAGGGATGCAATCAATCCAACCACGCCCAGGACTGCTACCACGGATGCAAACGTAAGGACGTCCGTTTCAGACACGTTGTAGATCAGACTCGCCATGAATCGCGTAACAATCAGGGCGATCACAACCCCAATGCCCAGCCCGACGGCAATCATGCCAAGAGATTGGCGGATGACCAGACGCACCACGTCCTGGCTCTGCGCACCCAGGGCCATGCGGAGACCCAGTTCGCGAGTACGTTGGGCCACCGAATGGGTCGTCACGCCATACACCCCTGCGGCCGCCATCGCCAGGGCGACCGCCGCAAGCAAGCCGAGGACCATCATATTGAAACGCGGTCCGGCGGCGCGTACCTCGTACAACGTCTCGACGGTCTCGAGTTGACTGATCGGAAGGCCTGCATCGAGATCCCAGACGGCACGCCGCACCGAGGGGATGACCTGGGTGGGATCGAGGTCGGATGCTACGACGATGTCAACCGCTCGAGCCGGGTACTGCACGTACGAATAAAACGTGGCGGGCCTGGGCTCGTTTTGTAGTCCGGCCCGGCGGCGATCGCCGACGACACCAACGATCGTGAACCAGAAGGCGTCAGGCCCGGGATCCCCAAACGTTATGCGGTGCCCAACCGGATCCTGATCACGCCAGAACATCTCCGCCATCGTCTGATTGATCAGGATCACTGGAGACTGATCGTCTGCATCAGCGTGGTCGAACAGGCGTCCCTGCAGGATCGGGACACCGAGCAGTTGGAAGAGTTGCGGATCGGCCGAGTCAATCAAGACCTCAACGGCATCCTCTGGTTCAAAGGTTCGTCCTTCAATGGCAAAGGTACCGGATTGCGGAAACTCCCCGACTAACAAGGACGTTCCCAGCCCAACATCCTGGACGCCAGGCACTGCCCGCAAACGTTCCATCAACGTGGTGTGAAAGGCTCGCACGTCCGACACCTCCGGGTACTGCGAACTCGGCAGGGTGAGTTGCATCGCTATGAGACCCTCCGTTTCAAATCCCACGTCGACGGCGTGTAATCGTACAAAACTCTTGATAAGGAGACCAGCACCGATCAGCAGCACTACCGCCGCTGCCACTTCCGCGATGACCAGCATGCGACGCAGACCACGCCTCCTCCCACCAAGCTGCGAGGCGGCACCTTCCCGCAACTGACCCTGCAGGTCTGGATGTGACGCCTGCCATGCCGGAACGAGTCCGAACAGGAGAGCCGCGAGCACCGAAGCCGCTACAGTGAACGACAGCACCGTCGTGTCGAGGCCGATGCCCTCCAGTCGCGGCAACTCGGCCGGTGCCAGGGCGGCCACCGCCTGGAGGCTGAAATGCGCTACAAACAACCCCACCGCCCCCCCGAATGCGGCGAGAATGATGCTTTCCGTAAGCAGCAGACGAATCAACTGTGACCCGCCGGCCCCGAGCGCAATACGCAGCGCCATTTCACCCTCCCGCGCCGCCGCGCGCGCGAGCGAGAGGTTGGCGACATTCGCGCAAGCCACCAGGAGTACCATACCGACGGCGCCGAAGAGAATCCAAAGTGCACTGCGAACGTCGCCGACGAGCTGGGCGTGTAGTGGGTTGACCGTTGCTCCAAAGGATGTCGGATCGACTTGCCCGCGCTCCTGGGTCGCTCGCGAGATGATGCCGTCGAGATCCGTCCGCGCCTGTAAGGCGGTCGTACCCGGTTGAAGACGACCGACGGTATAGAGCCAGAGACTGCCGTACGCATCGCGTGCCTGTTCGGTCGGTATCAAAGCGGTCCAGATGTCAGTGCTTTCCGGAAAACCGAATCCTGCCGGCATGACGCCGACTACGGTGTGCACGGTGCCGTCAAGGGTCACGGTACGGCCAACAACGTCCTCGTCGGCAGCGAACCGTCGATTCCAGAGTCCGTGACTCAACACGACGACCCGTTCGGCCCCTGGCTGCCCCTCTTCCGGCAGGAACGTTCGACCGCGCAGCGGCGGCACGCCCAGCAGATCGAAGAAAGAAGGCGTTACCGCCGCACCCCCGAGCCGTTCCGGGTCACCCACTCCGGTGAGGCCCATCTGTGCGCGACGATACGCCGCAAGGTCCGCCAGCGTGCTATTCTCCTGGCGCAGGTGCTGGAAGTACGGATACGACGTGAGGTCTTCCTGAAACCCCTGAATCCGATTGTCCAACCACACCATCACCAGCTGATCGGGTGCGGCATACGGGAGGTCCCGAAGCAACACGGTGTTCACAATACTGAATATGGCGGTGTTCGCTCCAATGCCTAACGCCAACGTCATCGCAGCGACGGCCGTGTAGCCGGGGTTCCTTCGCAAAAGACGCAACGCATATCTCACGTCCTGCCAGAGGCCCTCGATCATTCCGCGTCTCCGTTGTCTCGCGTTGATTTCCCGGTCGATGGCGGCACATCGGTCAACGATGTGGTCCACGTTCCCGAACCGTCGTTGCACTTCGACACGGGCCTCCGGCTCGCTCATACCCTGTGCCATGAACTCCCGAATGCGCCCGCGCAGATGAAACTCCACTTCATCACGCACATCGTCGGACCCGACTCCATCCGACCAACCAAACGGGCGTCGCCACCCGCGGCCCAGCTTCATCGTTCCGGTCCGATGGCGATCTGCAGGACCTTGGACACCGCGTGCGCGTGCCGAACCCAGTTCTGCAACCAGCGGGCCAATTGGCGTCGGCCCGGCGCGGTCAACGCATAGAACTTCGCGCGACGATTCGTATCGGAAACGCCCCACTCCGCCTTGACCAGGCCATCACGCTCCAGACGATGCAGCGCAGGATACAGGGCCCCCTCCTCCACCTTCAGAAAGGCATCGGACTCCTCGGCGATGTGACGTGCGATTGCCAGGCCGTGGAGCGGACCGTGTGTGAGAGATTTGAGAATCAGGACACTCAACGTCCCGTAGAGCGTGTCCGCATCGATGCGACCCATGTGTGACCCCTAAGCAGCTTATAACAGCATAACGAATTCCCCTAAGCTGTCAAGGAGAAGGAGAAACGGGGGGGCCGGCTGACTGAGCTGGCGACCTAACATCATGGGGATCAGTCACTTCAACACAGGCATATACGGCGACCCACGAACTGAACGACGCAATTGCTTGCAGCGCCATGTGTTAACTGCCTGTCCTCAGTTGCGCGTGATCTGGATCACCGCCTTCTACGGGACGTTGCGCAAGGCTGCATATCGCCACGGGGGGCCACGGTGCCTCCCTCCCCCACGCAGTTCATTTCATTAAAGACGCTCGGAGAAAGAAGGAGCGGACCATCATGTTGTTTGCCCTGCAGAGCACAGTACCGGCGGAGTGGCAGGAACTGTATTCTCTCGTCATCGCACCCCTCGCGTGGATCCCGGACTGGCATGTCGCCATGATCAACCTTGCCTGGTTTGGCGAATCGACGTTCGACACCACTGCCCGACGGATTTTTGTCCTCCTTCCCATGCTTCTCGTCACCGTAGGCGTCTGGGCAACGATGGCGTCACTCTACACCCTGCCGTTTCGCTCTCGACGTGGACACTTCCTCGGGGCTTTAATGATGAGTTGGTGGGACGTCGGCCGCAGCATCTGGTTCTATTGGGCCGGC
>Ga0302046_10005340_pt1 | contig 11359 bp, 7 predicted proteins | sample RVTome_11_FD_200261 | JGI IMG/M metagenome (GOLD analysis project Ga0302046, IMG submission 200261) | Soil microbial communities from uranium-contaminated site in the Upper Colorado River Basin, Wyoming, United States - RVT147D111 (version 2) ... | reverse complement strand
TCATCCTGGACTACTTTAGTGCCGACGACGAGGTCGAGGTCGTGCAGCGCTTCACGACGCAGGTCGGCATGCCCGAAGTCTCGGCGTGCACGACGGCCGAGCAGATACTCCGTTACCAGTGGTTGGTGCGCCAGGTGCCGGTATCCGAGAGCGTCAGCCGCCTGGCAGTCGACATTATCCGCGCGAGCCGCCCGGAGGACCCAAAAGCCCCCGAGGTCGTGCGCCGCTACGTTCAATACGGCGCCAGCGTGCGGGCGACGATGTTCCTGACTCTCGCAGCCAAGGCGCGCGCGCTCATGATGGGCCGTTATCACGTCACGACGGACGACGTCACTGCGTTGACGCTGCCGGTCATGCGGCATCGCGTGCTGACGAACTACTATGCCGAGTCCGACAAAATCAGCGTCGACGATGTTCTGAGCCAGCTCGTGGAATCCTTGACCGGATCCGCGCGGCAAGCCCGCGCCGGATGAGTCCCCGCGCCGAGCGATGAACGACAGGGCAGCGGCGAACCCCCAACACTTGCTGGCGCCCGAGGTGTTGGCGAGCCTGTCGAATCTCGAGCTCGTCGCTCGCGCCGCCGTGAACGGTCTTCTCCATGGCCTGCATCGATCGCCGCTGTTCGGCTTCAGCCTGGAGTTCGCCGAGTATCGCGCGTATTCAGAGGGCGACGATCCGCGTTTCATCGACTGGAACGTCTACGCCCGCACCGAGCGCACCTACATAAAACGCTATCTGGGCGAAACGAATACGCATCTCGTGATCCTGCTCGACGCCAGCGCCTCGATGGGTTTCTCGTCGGGCAAGGTGAGCAAGCTGCAATACGCCAAGTATCTGGCGGCGACGCTCGCTTATCTCGCAGCGCGCCAGCACGATGCGGTCGGCTTGATCATTTTCGACGAAGAAGTCCGCGAGCACCGCCGGCCATCGTCGCGCATCGGGCGCCTGCACAGCATCCTGCACGCGATCGACCGCGCCGAAGCGGGCACGGGCACGAACCTGAGCGTGCCTTTCGAGCGGTTTCGCCAATACCAATCGGGCCGTGGTCTGGTGGCGGTCATCTCCGACTTCTATTGCGAGCCCGAGGCCATGATCAACGGTGTTCAACCCCTCGCCTATCAGGGGCAGGACGTGATCTTGTTTCAAGTATTGGATCCGCAGGAGCTCGAGCCGGAGCTCAAAGAGTCGGCATTGCTCGAGGACATGGAGACCGGCGAGTCGATGGAAGTGTCGCCCATCTTCATGCGCTCGCGTTACCGGGAGCGCATCGCGGAGCACATAGAATCGCTGCGCAAGGCGGCGGCGCGCGCCGGAGCCGACCACGAGCTCGTGAGCACGCGCGATCCCCTGGATGCGGCGTTGCGAAACTACCTGACGTTTCGGCAGAGGCGCGGCTGAGGCCGTGTCGCACGCGCGCCGCTCATGACACTGCTCGCCCCCCTGTTCCTGCTGGGCGTGTTGGCCGTCGGCTTGCCGATGTGGCTGCACCGGCTCTCTTCGGAGAATCCGAACAAGCAGAAGTTCAGCTCGGTGATGTTCCTGGAGCCGGGCGAGCCGCGGCGAGTGCTTGCCAAGCGGCTTCAGTATCTGCTGCTGCTGGCATTCCGCATCGGCGTGCTGGTGCTGCTCGCGTTCGCGTTTGCGCGTCCGGCGCTGCTCGGCGCGCCGGAGGCCATCGTCGAGGACAGCGCCCGGCTGAATCTCATCATCATGGACACCTCCGCTTCGATGCGCCATGGGCAACGCTGGCCGCGCGCCCGGGACATCGCCGAAGAAATCATCGACGATGTGCCGTCCGGGGATCTCATGCAGCTGCTGGCGGTCGGCCGCACGGCGCGGGTGCTCGTCGATCCGACGCTCGAAGCTTCGGGTCTCAGGCAAAGCCTCAACGCCCTGAATCCGGACTACTCGCATTTGGATTACGGCGAGCTCATGAACGCCGTCGACCTCACGGCGCGCGGCGTCGAGCTGCCGGTGGTCGTGCATCTCGTTACGGATCTCCAGCAGAGCTCAATGCCGACGCGTTTCGCCGAGCTGGCGGCACAGGTTCCGTTGGAGCTCAATATCTACGATGCGGCGCGTCCCGGCGAAAGTAATTGGGGCGTGCAAAGCGTCAGTTGGACGCCCGCGACGCAACAGATTGCGGTGAGCGTTCGCGGTTACGGCACCCCGCCGGCCGAGAAGGACCTCGTGCTCGAGCTCAACGGGGAGCGCGTCGCGCAGCAGCCGCTGAGCATCGCCGCCGACGGGACGGTCACGGCGGAGTTCGGTGGCCTCGACCTCGGCGAGGGCGCCAACCGCGTGCGCATGTATCTCGACCCCGGGGACGCGCTCGCCGTCGACGACCAGCGTTTCGTCGTCGTCAAGCGGCCGGAGCCGCGGACAGTGCTGCTCTTGACCCAAGACCCCACCGGTCGCGACGCCTTGTTTCTTACGGCCGCGATGGAGACGATGACGGCGCAGGCGACCACGGTCGAGAGGAGCACTCCGGCGGCCTCGAGCGACCTCGATCTGCGCGCCTATGCCTTCATCGCCGTCGCCGACGCCGGGATACTCTCCGACGCGGATGCCGAGCGGCTGCGAGAGTATGTCGCCGCGGGTGGCGGTCTGTTGATGGCACTGGGTCAACGGAGCGCGGGCTCGAGCGCCGTGCCGGTCACCGGTCACGCCTTTCTCGGTACCGCTCAGCTCGGCGCCACCGGCGGCGCGTTCACCACGGTCGGCACGATGGATAGCTCGCATCCGGCGCTGGCGGGCATCGACGAGCTGCGGGCCGCGAAGTTTTACCGCTACACGGAGATCCAGCCCGTGCCGGCCGACCAGGTGCTGGTGCAGCTCGAGCGGGGCCAGCCGCTGCTCATCGATCATCGACTGGATCAGGGTCGCGTAATCTTGTTCACGTCATCTCTCGATAGGCAGTGGAACGACCTGCCGGTATTGCCCGTTTTCGTGCCGCTGGTATCGGGGCTCGCCAGTCACCTCGCGGGCGAGCTCAGCGTGCAGACCGAAGCCCGTCTGGGCGCGACCTTGTCGCCCCGCGCCGTCGGTCTCGCGAGCGGACAGATTTTCGATCCCCAGGGCAACGCGGCCTTGGGGATTGCCGCCGCAGGGCTAGGTGACGAGGTGCTGCTGGAATCCATCGGATTCTACGAGATTCTCGGTTCGGGGCGGACTGAACTTGTTGCCGTCAACATGGATCCTATTGAGTCAGATCTTCGGCTAATCGAGCCGAACGCTTTGGAGCGCTGGCGAAACCTCAACGTGCCGCTTGCGGAGGTCGCCGCGGCCGAGAACGTGACCGTCGAGGGGGCGGAGCCGACGCCTCTTTGGCCCTGGGTCCTGGGCCTCCTGATTGCGGTGGTTTTCGTGGAATCCTGGATCGGAAACTGGCATCTTAGGGTGCGTAGAGGAATCGCAGCATGACGGCACGGACACAACTGGAAGCCTATCTGGCCGCGTTCCGACAGCGTCTGCAGACCCTGATCGTGGCGCGCGGGGCTGCCGTGCTGGCCGTGGCGGCTTTGAGCTTGACGCTGGGAGCGGTTTTCATCGGCACGCGCCAGGCGTTTGCCGACGAACTCATGCTCGGCGCGCGAAGCTTGCTGCTGCTCGTGATCGTCGCCGTGATCGCGGCGATGTGGGTGCTGCCCCTGCGGCGCCTCAAGCGGTCCGAGGGTGTACAGGACATCGAGCGGCGCGCGCCCGCTTTCGACGGCCGTATCGAGACTTATCACGGCCTCACCAAGGCGTCTGGCGAGCGCTCGGGCCCGTCGGTGTTTGTGGGCCTCTTGGCCGAGGATACGCTGAAGCTCGCCCGGCGCATCCCCATCAAGTTGCGCGTACCGGCCTGGGAGATTTCGGTGCCTTCCGTCGCGGCCGCCCTGGCAGTCGCGGCGCTGCTCTGGTTCGCTGCTTTCGGGCCCGACAACTGGCGCTACGGCGTGCGGCACCTCTGGGCCGGCTGGGCGTTGTCGGATACCTTACCGCCGCAGCGCGTGGCGGTAACGCCCGGCGACGGTGCCGTGCGTCGCGGCGGCGACCTGCTCATCGAAGCCGAGGCGCAGGGCTTCGATCCGGTCTCGGCGACGGTGTTCGCGCAGTTCGAAGGCCGCGGCGCCTGGGAAAGCGCGGTCATGAACGAGGACGCCGGCGGCGGGTTCGAGTTTCGATTCTTCGGCATTCGCGAGCCGCTCAAATATTATGTTGAAGCGGCAGGCGTTCGCAGTCCCGAGTTCGACATCCAGGTCGTCGATTTGCCGCGCGTCAGCAACGTCAAGCTGACCTACCACTACCCGCAATGGACGCATCTGGAGGTGCGAACCGAGGATCCCGGCGGCGACATCGAGGCGGTTGCGGGGACTCAGGTGGAGGTGGAGATCACCACCGATCAGCCGCTCAACGATGCCGCCCTCGTCGTCAACGGCGAGACCGTCGCCATGACGATGCGCGACAGCTCGTCGGCAACGGCCGTGCTCACGGTCGAGCAAGAGGGCGAGTATCACGTCGCGACGCTCTTCAATGACGATCCCGTGCGCCTGACGGACAACTACTTCATCGACGTGCAGGAGGACAATCGCCCGCTCGTCAAGGTGCTCAAGCCGGGGCGCGACTGGCGAGCCAGCAACATCGAAGAGGTGCAGGTGCGCGTCGAGGCGAGCGATGACTTCAATCTCGATCGGCTGGAGCTCCGCTATGCCGTCAACGGCGGCGAGTGGCGGTTGGCGTCGCTGCCTGCGGACGGTGACTACGCGCTGGCTGACGAACTCATCTATCTGGAGGAGTTGCGCGCCCAGCCGCGCGAGGAACGCGCGGCGCTGCCGCGAACTTTCCTCGACATCGTGAGGGCCGCGGAAAACGCCGGTGCCGAGCCCGAGGCGGATGAGCAGGCGCAAGAAGATGAGCCTGATTCGCAATTACTCCAGCCGGGCGACGTCGTCTCCTACTACGTCGAGGCTTTCGATCGCGATGCCTCCAGCCGCACCGACTTGTTCTTTGTCGAAGTGCAGCCCTTCGATCGAAGCTTCTCCCAGTCCATGCAAGGCGGCGGGGGTGGTGGCGGAGGCGGCATGCAGGAGCAGAACGAGATCTCCCAGCGCCAGAAGGAGATCCTCGTCGCTACCTGGAATCTCATTCGCGAGCAGGAAGAGCGGACCGGTTTCCAGGATGAGCAGCAGGTCTCGGACAACGCCGCCTTGCTCGCGGAGCTTCAGCGCACGCTCGCCGAGCAGGCACAGACGTTGGCGTCGCGAACGCGCGCGCGCCAGCTCACGAGCGTGGACGAGCAGATTCAAACCTTCGTCAATGCCCTGGAAAGCGCGGCCAATGCGATGCTGCCGGCCGCAGAGAGGCTCGCGGATCTCGAGCTCGACGAAGCCGTGCCGCCCGAGCAGGAGGCGCTGCAGCATCTGCTGCGAGCCGAAGCCGTGTTCACGGATATTCAAGTCGCCTTCCAGCAAGGAGGCGGTGGCGGCGGCGGGGGGTTCGCCGGCCGTGATCTCGCCGAGCTCTTCGAGCTCGAGATGGACCTCGAGAAGAATCAGTACGAGACCGAGGCGCCGGTCGCGCTCAACGGTGGCAATCCCGAGGAACAAGGCGTCGACGAAGCCATCGCCAAGCTTCAGGAGCTCGCGCGGCGGCAGGAGAACCTCGCCAGGCAGGCCAATCAACGCGGCGGTCTGACCGAGCAGGAGCGCTGGCAGCAGGAGCAACTGCGGCGCGAAACTGAAGAGTTGCGCCGTGAGCTCGAGCAGCTCCAGCGCCAAGCGGCCAATCAACAGCAACAGCAGGGCGCGGAAGGCCAGCAGAGCCAGGGCCAGCAATCCGGTCAGCAGTCGGGTCAGCAGGCCTCGGCCGGCACGTCGTCCGGTCAGGCCGGCGGCTCCCAGAGTCAACAGACGGCGGAGGCGATCGAGCAGCTCAACAACGCCCTGCAGGCCATGGACCGCGCAGGCTCACAGCAGGGGGTCGATCCCGAGCAGGCGCGGCGCGCGATCGAGGAGGCGCGGCGGCAGCTCGATCGCGCCATCGAGCAGATGACGGCGCAGCGTCAGGAGGTCACGCAGCAGGCGTTTTCCGACCTGGCCGAAAGATCGCAAGCGCTCTTCGAAGAGCAGCGTGAAACCGAGGCCGAGCTGCAGCAGGCCGCGCGTCGCGCGCTGCAGGCTCGCGAGGAGCAGGGTTTCCTCGTCAATCCCATGAGCCCCGAGGAACAGTTCGAGCTGTCCGAGAGAAAATGGACGATGCAGGAAGAGCTCGAAGCCCTCGAGCAGGACCTTCAGCGCACCGCTCAGCAATTCAGCAATCAAACGCCCGGAGCGAGCGCGGAGCTTCAGGATGCGCTGGCCGAGCTGCAGCGCAATCAAGTCGGCGCTCGCATCGGCAGTGCCGCGGCTCGAATCCGCCGCGGCGCGGCTACCGAGGCGGCGGCGATGGAGGGCATCGTGACCACCGCGCTGGACGAGCTGCGCCGTAGCGCCGACGAGGCCTTGGCGCTGGCGTCGCGCGAGGCGCGTGAAGGGTCGGTGCCTGAGCCCGATCCGACGGCCGAGCTCGTCGCCGAGCTACAGGCGCTCAGGCGCGAGCTTGCCAGTGCCGCTCAAGGTGCCCAACCCGGCCAGGCGCAGCCCGGGCAGCAGGGCCAGCCCGGACAACAAGCTGGACCCGGCCAGCAAGGTCAACCCGGGCAGCAAGGCCAACCGGGACAGGGCGGCCAGCAGTACGGTGCCGCCAACGGCGGCGATCGATATGGCTACGGCGGGCGCGGCGGCGGTATCTACGACCCCTCGCGACGCGGCCTCGGAGCCTGGGACCCGCGCGACGTCCTGAGCTTCGACCCCGAGACACGCGAGCGGCTCGAAGAGCGCTTGCAGGACGCGGGCTCACAGCTGCTGACGCTCGGCACGCGGCTTCGCGACGAGGGCCTGAGCACCGAGGATCTCGAAGCGCTGCGGCAGCTCGGCGCCGCGCTGCGCGCCGGTTTGCCTGGCAATCCCGAGCTCATCGAGCAGGAATACCTCGCGATGCTGAATCTCGTGGAGCAGCTCGAGCTCAAGCTCGGCGGCGGCCGGGCCGGCGCCGGCGAGTCCGGCGTGCGGACCGAAGCGCCGGCTCAGGTCGCGCAGGCCTATCAGCAGGCCGTCGCGGAGTACTACCGTAAGCTGAGCCGCGCCGGCGCGACGCCATAAGACGAGCAGGCGCCGCGGCGACTTCCGGTGACGCTGCGAGTGAGCGCAAATGCCTGAGATCAGCGGCCGAGCGATGATCACGACGGTCAACCTGCAACGGCGTTACACGATGGGCGGCGAGATCATCCACGCGCTGCGCGGCGTGGATCTGGAGATCGAGCGCGGCGAGTACGTCGCGATCATGGGACCGTCGGGTTCCGGCAAGTCGACGCTCATGAACCTCATCGGTTTGCTCGACTCGCCGGACGAAGGCGAGTACTGGCTCAACGGCAAGCTCGTTTCCGACATGAACGACCGCGAGCTCGCGCGGCTGCGCAACAAGGAAGTCGGTTTCGTGTTTCAAACGTTCAACTTGCTGCCGCGCGCCAATGCATTGCACAACGTCGAGACGCCTTTGATCTACGGCGGCATCAAGCGTGCCGAGCGATTGCGGCGGGCTGAAGCGGCGCTCGGGCACGTGGGGCTTCAGGATCGCATGAACCATCGACCGAACGAGATGTCGGGCGGGCAGCGGCAGCGCGTGGCGCTCGCCAGGGCTCTGGTGACGGATCCCAGCATACTGCTCGCCGACGAGCCTACGGGGAACCTGGATTCGGCGACCAGCCTCGAGATCATGTCGCTGCTCGACGATCTCAACGCCGCCGGCCATACGATCATTCTCGTGACGCACGAGCGCGAGCTCGCCGAGCACGCGCGCCGCAAGATCGTGCTTCGAGACGGCAATATCGAGCACGATGAGGCGGCGGCCGGGCGGATTCATTGACTATGCGCGTTGGCACGACATGCCTCTTGAGCGTGTGCCTGATCGGCTGCTCGGAATCGCAGCAAGGGTCGGTTGCGCCCTTGTACGACACCGCGCCGGTGGAGACGCGCTCGATCGAGGTCAGCGTCGAGGCGGCCGGCGTCATCGAGCCAGAGACCATGGTCGAAGTGAAATCCAAGGCGTCGGGAGAGATCCTTGCGATTCATGCCGAGACCGGCGACGTCGTCGACGCGGGCACGCTGCTCGTCGAGATCGATCAGCGCACGCCCCGGAATCAACTCGCCGAGGCCGAAGCCGCGCTCGTTGCGGCCAGAGCGCGGCGCGGCATCGCGCAGACGCAAATGCAGCGCGCCGAAACGCTCTACGGCAGCGGCACCTTGACTCAGACCGACTACGAGCAGAGCCAGCTCGAGTTCGCCAATGCCGAGGCCGACGTCATCGGCAAGCAGGTCGCGCTCGAGAATGCGCGGATCGCGATGGACGACACCGAGGTTCGCGCGCCGATCACGGGCACGGTCATCGAACGGCGCGTGGAGCCGGGCACAGTGATCTCCTCGCCGACGCGGGACGTCGCCGGAGGCACCGTGCTGCTGCGCATGGCCGACCTCACCTCGGTCCACGTGCGAACGCTCGTCGATGAGACCGATATCGGCAAGATCCGGCCGGGCATGAGCACCCGCGTCGTCGTCGCCGCCTATCCGAATCAGCCCTTCGAGGGGACCGTGCTCAAGATCGAGCCGCAGGCGATCGTCGATCAGAACGTCACGATGTTCGCGGTGCTCATCCGGCTGCAAAATCGCGGCGATCTGTTGAAGCCCGGCATGAACGCCAGCGTCGAGATCCAGATCGCGAGCCGCGACTCGGTCCCCGTCGTTCCGACGATGGCACTACGCGTCAACGAAGACATTCCCGCGACGGCGCTGATGCTCGGTGTGCCGGAGGTGGAGCTGCGCACACGCTTGGGCGTGGCCGGCGGCAGCGCCGAGGGCGCGGCGGGAGCCTCGTCCGACCGGGATCAAGCCCGGGATCTGATCGCCAGGCGCAGCGAGGAATCTCCGACGCCCGAGGAACAGGACCGGCTTGCCGAGCTGCGCGCACAGCGGCCGGCCACGGGCGGCCGCGATGGCTTTCGCGGCGGGGCGCCGGCTGCGGCCACCGAGTCGTCCTATGAGTTCGGCGGCAACTATTGGGTCGTGGCGATGAAGGACGGAGAGCCAGCGCCTATGCCCGTCGAGACCGGCCTGTCGGATCTCGAGTACAGCGAGATCGTGGTCGGCCTGGAGCCCGGGGATCAGGTGCTGTTGCTCCCGAGTTCGAGCTTGTTTCAGCAGCAGGCAACGCTGCAGCGCATCATCAACGAGCGTTTCGGCTCGACCAGCCCGTTTCAACAAAACACCGGCGGCGGCCGCGGGTTTCGTTGAGTCGATACCGTCTCATCGCGGCGCCGGCTCCGTCATCTCGACGTGCAGCCCGTCGGGGCCTTCGAGGAACATCAGGTCCGCGCCCGGAGGGTTGGGTCGCTCGAGATAGGGCTCGTAACCGGATGCGAGTAGCGCGCCACGAAAGGCGCCTAGAGAGGGCACCCTGAAGCCGATGTGGTCGATCGCGCGATAGCGGCTAGGCATGCGCCGATCGTCCTCGGCCGTCTGCGTGATCAGGAACCAAACCGTGTCGTAGCGAATCGCATGGAAACGTCCTTGTCCGCGCGCCTCGTCCGATTCGCCGCCGAATACAGCCAGGAACCAGTCGCGCGTCGCATCGGCATCCGAGGCGTAGATGTGAATGTGGTTGACGCCTGTGTAGACCGTATCTTGCAGCAGCTCGAAGCGGCCGCCCCAGGGATCGGTGATGTGCGCGATCAGCGGAGCCGTGATGCCCGGTTGCGGCTCGGTGCGAACCACGGCGCCGAGCGATCGGGCGAGCTCGACCGTCGCGCGCACGTCCGGCACGCCGATGCCGATGTGATCGATGACGCTGACTGCCCCGTCAGCGGCCATGCCCTCGTTCGGGGCCGTGCCGATGAAGCCGTTGTGATGGCGGATGCCTGGCCCCGGGCCGAGCTCGCCAGGCTCTCCTCCGAGCACCTCGTGGTACCAGGCGGCAGCCTCGGCCTGCTGGTCTTGGGGCACGCGCAGGTGCGCATGCGTGAACTGGCTCTGGGATACGGCCAATCCAGGAGATACAAGTGCAGCGGCGATCGCGACTCGGAACGAAAGCAAGGGAGAACGAAGCTTGTTAGTCATTGTTGGTCCCCGACCGTTTTATCCGGTTCTTATCTCATCACTGAAACATAGCACCGCGGCTGCGGTCTCGCCAGCCGCGTCAATGACAGGGATCGGCGCCCTCGACAGGAGCTACGCCAGCCGGCACGTCGAAGCAGGGATTCGCCGCCTGCAGAACGACGCGCGCGCCGGAGCGCACGAGGCTCGTCGTCGTCGGCGCCTGGAAGAAGGAATACTCGTTCCGCGTGCTCATCCACGCGAGCGGACCGCCGAGCGCGCGGCCTGCTTCGAGGGTCGTGTCCTTGACGATCGTCACCAAGGCTTCGTACTCCAGGTGCCCCTGCGCAAGGCCCGTGAAGCTGCTGAGGTCCGAGCTGGCGACGAACACGACGTCGACGCCCTCGAGATTGGCGATCTCTTTGGCGATGCCAGCTCCCGTCGGGTTCTCGATCATCGCGACGACCATGATGTTGTCGTTGGCCGCCGCTCTGTAGTCGCTGCCCCAGAGCGCGCCGTACTGCCCGCCGCCTTGGCTGCGTCTGCCGAGCGGCGGATAATGCGCGAAGGTGACGGCGTCGCGAATCTCCTCGATGCTGTCCACCATCGGGATGATGATGCCCAATGCGCCGATATCCGTCGCCTTTTGGATGTCGCCCTCGGTCGCGCTCGGCACGCGGATGAAGGGAATGGCCGGTGCGTCTCGGCACGCCCAGATCATGCGCGCGGCCTCCGAGTAGGTCAGCGGGCTGTGCTGCATCTCTATCCAGATGAAGTCGAATCCGGCGTCGGCGACTGCGCAATAGATATCCGGATCCGCCGTCGCGACGGTTGCGCCGACGACCTTGCCGCCCGCTTCTAGCTTCTGCTTCACGGTGTTGAAGATTCGAACTTCTTGGGACACGGCGGCTTGAATCTGGCTGAGCACGGTCGCGACGAGGAGCGCGCCGAGCGACGAGAGAAGGATGCGATTCTTCATGGTTGTTATCTTAATTCTTTTGACACGAGGGTATCCGCCTCAGAATACGCCTCGCTTGAATACGCTGTAAACGCCCAAACGGCAATAATAAGATCCCTTCCGACGACTGCGATCCCTAAGGAGCCCGGTAGTGACCATCCAAACGACAACGATCGACTACAGCCAGGACGGCAAGACCTTCGAAGGCTTCCTGGCCTGGGACGATAGCTCGGGA
>Ga0302046_10005338_pt1 | contig 11361 bp, 8 predicted proteins | sample RVTome_11_FD_200261 | JGI IMG/M metagenome (GOLD analysis project Ga0302046, IMG submission 200261) | Soil microbial communities from uranium-contaminated site in the Upper Colorado River Basin, Wyoming, United States - RVT147D111 (version 2) ... | reverse complement strand
GTCGCGTCACTGCGACCGATGCTCGAGCTGATGCCCTGGATGTTCCTGTTCTTCATCCCCGCGGTGACCATGCGCTCGCTGGCGGAGGACACCCGCAGTGGCACCATCGAAATCGTGCTGGCGCAGCCACTGACCGAACTGAGCTACCTGCTCGGCAAGTTTTTCGGGCAGGTCTTGTTCGTCTGGGTGGCGTTGGCGTTGACCCTAGCCGTGCCACTCGGACTCTCGGTGGGGGCGGACATGCACGTGGGCGTGGTGTTCGCCCAGTATGTGGGCGCCGCCCTGCTAGCCGCCGGATTGTGCGGAATCGGCGTGTGGGCGTCGAGCCTGACGAGGAATCAGATCACCGCGTTCATCGTCGCCGTGACGGTCATGTTTCTCCTGGTGCTGATCGGGCTCAATCCGCTGCTGCTTGGCTTGCCACTGTCACTGACTGCCGTCGCCGCCCGCTTGGGCGTGCTGTCGCATTTTCGGGACATTGCGCGCGGCGTCATCGATTTGCGCGACGTTATCTACTTCGTGACACTCGCCGCCATCTTTCTGACGCTCGCGTACGGCGCCATCATGCGGCGCAAGCTCTCGCCTCAGGGGCACACGCTCCGGCGCTTGAGGCTCGGCGTCACCATCATCGTCTTGGGGTGCGTGGTCATCAATCTCTTCGGCCATCAGATCGGTGGCCGCCTCGACCTCACTCCCGGGAACGCCTACACGTTGTCTCCCGCAACACGCGACCTGCTGGGCGACCTCGACGACATCGTGACCCTCAAGCTCTTCGCCTCCGAAGAACTGCCCACAGAGGTCGCGCTGCTCCGGCGCGACATCGACGATCTCCTGCGCGACTACCGCTCGGCGGGAGACGGCAACGTCCGACTCGTCCAACAGGATCCGGCCGACGATCCGGAAGCCGATGCGGAGGCCCGGTCGCTCGGCATCCCGCCCGTCCAGTTCAACGTGGTTGGAGAATCGCAGTTTTCGGTCCGTGACGGATACCTGGGACTCGCCGTGCAGTACGCGGATCAGAATGAAGTCATCCCATTCATTCAACGCACCGAGGATCTCGAGTATCGACTGACCTCGTTCATTCGTGGAATGACGGACACGACCCGCACGGCGGTGGGGTTCTACGTGGATCCGTCGGAAACACGCATGCCCCAGGCGTCGTTCAACGCGTTGCGAAGACAGCTGTCACAGTCGTACGACGTTCGCACGCTCTCGCTGAGCAGTGATACGGTCATTCCCGATGATATGCAGGTGGCCGTGCTCATCGGCTCTCCGGACTCGCTGTCCGCCGGCCAGCGCGAACAGATGGCGGCGTTCTTCAATCGCGGTGGCAGCGCATTCATCGCGGCGGCCGGCAACGAGGTGCCCCAACAACAGCAATTCGCCATGGGTCGTGATGTTTCCTGGAACGCCGTACTCGAGCCGTACGGCGTGTCCATTCGGTCGGAGATGGTCTACGACCTCATCGCCAATGAGCGGGTCCGGATGCAAACGCAGTTCGGATTCCAAGTCTTGCGGCCATACCCCCTATATCTGCGGGGCGTGAGCACGCAGGCGTCGGTCATCAATCAGGGCATCGAGGGAGTGTCCCTGCCGTACGCCAGCACGATCGATACGTCCAGCGTCACCACGGAAGGCGTTGTAACGCCCCTCATCATGACGTCCGAGGCGGCCGGTGTCGAATCAAACGCCATAATGCTGGATCCCACCCGGGAGTTTCCCCAGGACAGCCTGAGGCCCCGCGTACTGGCCGTCCAGGTGAATCCGCTCGCGGTGGACGAGCCGCCTGACGGCCCCACCGGGCGGGTCGTCGTGGTAGGGAACGCACAGTTCCTCATGGACCAGTTCGCCGGGGCCCAGGCGAATCTCGCGTTCGGCCTGAACGCCGTCGATTGGCTGGCGCAGGACGAAGCCCTGATTTCCATTCGTGCCAAAGACCGCACGCCGCCCACCCTCAGGTTCTCGAGCGAGGCGATGAGTACGATGGTGCGGTACTTCAACGTGTTTGGCGTCCCGATCCTCGTGATCTTGGCGGGCGTCCTTCGCCTGCTGAAGCGCAAGCAACGTACTCGTCAGCGTTACCAGGTGGCGGTGCAGGGGGTGTCTTCATGAGCCATACGCTTCTCAAACGTCTGGCGATCGGGCTGGCAACCCTCATCGTCCTGTGGCTCATCGCCGCATGGTTCCGTTCGGATCCGGATTCGGGTTCCGGCACGTTCGCCCTTCCCGTCGTGGACTCGGGGCTGGTCGATTCGATCGTGATCGAGAAATCCGCCGAGCAGATGACGCTTCGCCGCGGAGACGGCGGGTGGACCGTCAACGGGTACAGCGCCGACAGCGCTGCCGTCTCGAGCTTTCTCGCCCTGTTCGGCCAGGAGGTGCCCGCCGACCTGACCGCCATGAACCCGAGTTCCCACGCGCGGCTGGAAGTGGATGAGGCATCGGGCCGCAGCGTCCTGATCTTTCAGGAGGGTGATCTCTCCTCGGAGCTGATCGTCGGCAAGCGGGGGGCAAGCTTCCAGAACGTCTACGTCCGGCGACCCGGCCAGGACCGGGTGTATGAGGTGCAGGCAAACCTGTCGACCCATGTAGACCGTGCGCTGGATGATTGGCGCAGCAAACGCGTCGCGTTCATCGACGCGGACTCGGTGGGGGAAGTGACCATTCGGCGCGACGGAGAGTTGATGACCATCCGGCGTGCATCGGATTCGACATGGACCGTGAACAGTGCAGAGGCAGACGCCGCGGAGGTACGCCGGCTTCTGGATCTGCTTGGTCCGTTGAACGCGGCCGGCTTTCCGCAACCCGCACAGCGTGACTCGGTGGACTTCAGTGACCCGGACCGCGAACTCGTCATCCGGGATCGCGCCCAACAGGTGCTTCTCGAGATGGTGATGGATTCAACGGGCGCGGGATTCTGGGTGCGTAAAACCGGAGACAGCGTGGTGTATCGGCTGGACCGGTTCCGCGCGAATCAGCTGACGCCGGCGGACAGTACGCTGCGAGCGGAATCCGCCGGCTGATCCGGTGAGGACAACGTGGGGCCGCCTTCCCGCGAGGACACCCCGTTGGGCCGCGGGGGACGCTCTGCCCAAGTCGGCGGTGGGGTCGCATTGCCTGGAGGGACGGATCTGCCGACTTGGGCAGAGCGTCCCTAGCGAGTGATGACCTCGATCACTCCGCTGGAGAATCCGGTGCCCCATCGAGTGGTCGCGTCCCGAGCGTTGACAAACCGGATCTCGATCACGTTGTCGAGCCGCTGCGATCGCAGAAAATCGACCTCACCAACCCGCACACCGTCCATGAACACCACGATCTCACTCGAGCCGCGCGTGGAACTGGTCCCGCGCGTGCGGAGCCACGTGGGGCGGAGGCGCTGAATGGCTTCGAAAGCGTTTGACGATGACGTTTCCATCAGCTGCTGTCTCGTGAGTACGTCTCGCGAACCGGTGGTACGTCCCGTGCCGCCTGAACTGGCACACGCCGCCGTGATGACTGCGGCCGTGGCGAGTACGGCGAACGAACGGATGTAGCGCATAATCGAGCCTCCCAGTGGGGGTACAAGCGGTGAGGGGCAGGATACCTCCCTCAGGTCACGATATAACACCGTAACCCCAGAGGTTCCAGTAGGTGAGTCGTGAGTGGTGAGTCGTGAGTCGTCCGAGCGCAGACGGGTCACCTGGACACTTTTTCGCATATTGGCGTGATCCAAGTTCACCAAGCCTTACGGCGTCAGGAACAACTCACGACTCACGGATCAGACGTCCAGGTTCCGCACGTACTTGGCGTTCTCCTCGATGAACTGGCGCCGCGGCTCGACCTCGTCGCCCATCAGCTTCTCAAACAGCAGCGAAGCGTTGACGGCCTCCTCGATCTCGACGCGGAGGATCGTGCGGGATTCCGGATCCATCGTGGTCTTCCACAGTTGTTCCGGGTTCATCTCGCCGAGACCCTTGTACCGCTGGAGATTGATTTTCGACTTGGCCGCTGCACCGTTCCCAATTCGCTTGAACACTTCGTCCCGTTCCCGGTCGTTATAGGCGTAGTACTCCTCCTTGCCTTTCGCGATCCGATAGAGCGGCGGCTGGGCAATGTATATGTAGCCCGCCTCGATGAGCGGTCGCAGCTGGGTATAGAAGAACGTCAGCAAGAGCGTGCGAATGTGCGCGCCGTCGACATCCGCGTCCGTCATGATGATGATTTTGTGATACCGCGCATCTTCGAGCTTGAACTGTTCCTCGCCGACGCCGGTGCCAATCGCTGTCAACATGGCGCGGATTTCTTCGTTTGAGAGCACCTTGTCGATGCGCGACTTCTGGACGTTCAGGATCTTTCCCTTGACGGGCAGGATGGCCTGAAACTGGCGGTCGCGACCCATCTTGGCCGAACCGCCCGCGCTGTCGCCCTCGACAAGGTACAGCTCGGTCATGGAAGGATCGTTCAACGAACAATCGGCCAGCTTGCCGGGGAGCACGCCGCTTTCCAGCGCACTCTTCTTGCGCACCAGCTCTCGCGCCTTCCGCGCCGCCTCGCGCGCCCGTGCGGCGCTCAACGCTTTCTCGATCACGGCCCGCGCCACGCTCGGTTGCTCCGCCAAGTAATTGCCCAGGTGCTCGTAGACGACCGTCTTGACGATACTTTCGACTTCGCTATTGCCGAGCTTCGTCTTGGTTTGGCCCTCGAATTGCGGCTCTTTGACTTTGACGTGGAGGACCGCGGTGAGCCCCTCACGCACGTCGTCTCCGCTCAGCGTGAACTTCTCCTTCTTGAGCACTCCCCGCGTGCGGGCCACTTCGTTCATGACCCGGGTCAATGCCGCCTTGAAGCCGGTGAGGTGCGTCCCCCCCTCGTGCGTGTTGATGTTGTTGACGAACGAGAACGTATTCTCCGCGTACGCGTCGGAGTATTGCAGCGCGATATCGATCTCGACATCGTCCTTTGACGCCCCGAAATGAATGGGCTTGGGATGCAAGGGCTTGGCCTTGCCGCGCAAGAACGTGACGAACTCGGGCAGCCCTTTCTTGTACGTGAAGCTGTCGCTCTTCTTGCCGCCCCCGCGCAAGTCGTCGATGCTGAGCGTGATGCCGGAGTTGAGGAACGCCAGCTCGCGGAGACGATTCGCCAGCGTTTCGTAGTTGTACGCGGTCTCGGTGAAGATCTCTGTGTCCGGCTTGAACGTCACCTTGGTGCCGGTCTGTTTGGTCTTTCCTGTGATCTCCAGCTTCTGCACGGTGCGCCCGCGCGAGAACGCCATATGATGGACCTGGCCGTCACGGGAGACCCACACGTCCAGGTGCTCGGACAGCGCGTTGACCACCGACACACCGACGCCGTGCAGCCCGCCCGACACCTTGTACGTGCTCTTGTCGAACTTGCCGCCGGCGTGCAGCATGGTCATTGCCACTTCTAAGCCGGGGAGTCCTTCCGACTTGTGAATATCGACGGGGATTCCTCGACCGTTGTCCACCACCGTTACCGAGTTGTCGTCGTGGATGGTCAGGTCGATCTGCGTGCAATACCCCGCCAGCGCTTCGTCGATCGAGTTGTCGACCACCTCGTACACCAGATGGTGCAACCCGCGTGCTGCCGTCGAGCCGATGTACATGCCCGGCCGCTTGCGGACCGCCTCCAGCCCCTTGAGTACCTGGATAGAGTCGGAACTGTATCGGTCCTTTTTGCTCTGCTCGTTATCCTTGTCCTTAGCCATCGTTCCTCGATTGGTTGGCGGACCGGCGGCCCGGTCCGATGACCGCCAATGGGCTCACGGGGTGGATGGGGAATCGGAACGGTCGTTCTCCGGCAGGTTGCTTTCCGCCAACACCCATCGAATACGCGTGAACCGTTTTCCCTTCTTTGCCAGATCGTGTAGAATCATCCGAGACATCATCTGTAGTTCCTGCATCCACGCCGCGGATTGTACCTGGACCCATAAGGTGTCACTCCGGTCCACGGAGACGGGTTGGCTCACCCGAGCCAGTTGAGGTCCCACCAGGGACGGCCACTCGTTCACCACGCTGGCCTGCGCCACCCGTTTCGTGAATCCCCGCTTGTCCAGGTATTCGCGGACCGTGTCACCGACAAACGTCGTCTTATTCTGGGACAAGCCGGCCTCCCGCCATCGTCCACCGCGGACGGTCCAACATCCCGGGTGGGACTTCGGAGTCCCTCGGGGCCGCGACGATTGCTTGTCCGCCCAGCGACTGCGCGATCATTTCGAGAAGACGTGCTTGTCGGTTTTGATCCAATTCGGCGAACACATCGTCATAGAGGGCGACCGGGGGCCCGCTGCGGGCGGACGCGAGCGTTTCCGCTTCGAGGATCCGTAAACCGATCGCCGCGGTACGCTGCTGACCCGCCGATCCGTACGTGCGTAGATTGCGATCCCCCAGGAGCAACCGGAGGTCGTCCCGATGCGGTCCGACCGTCGTCACGCCGCGCCGCATGTCGCGCGCTGAAGCATCATCGAATGCCTGCAAGACGCCATCGACAGTGCCTTCCACATCCCATCCTCGCGATTGATACCGCATGACGACGGGTAACGATTCGCCCAGGTGCCGGCAGATTGCTTCAAAACGACCATGCCACTCTTCGACCCACTCGCGGCGCGCCCGCCCAATCCGTAACGCCGACTCGGCAAGGGGACCGTCGAACGCGCGGGCGGCCGCGTGGTGGCCACGGCGAAGGGCCGCGTTGCGCTGCTTGAGTGCGGCTCGCGTCGCCACCAACTCGCGCAGATACCCCTGTTGGCATAGTGACAAGACGACATCGAGATAGCGCCGTCTCCCAGAAGGGCCGCCCGATACCATCGCGCGATCGCTGGGCGCGAACGCAACGGCCAAAAACGTCCCAACCGCATCCCCCAGACGATCGATCTTTCGGCCGTCCACCGTGACCTTCTTTCGCGTTCCGGCCACTTCATAACCGGCCGTGATCCGGTGCGCCGCCTCCCCCGCCACGAAGAATCCCGCCTCTCCGAAGCGCACCAGCTCACGGTCTTTTGCGTTCCGAAGCGAACGGAACAAGACCATGTAGTAAATCGCCTCGAGGAAATTGGTCTTTCCGTGGCCGTTTTCTCCAATGATAACGGCGCCGGCTTCCGGAAGTGTCAGATCCAGCGCCGCGATGTTCCGGAAATTGCGAACGGTCAGCACGTTGAGATTCACCGGTCCCCGGGTTTCCGCGGACCGTTCGGAAACCACTGCTCCGTCAACACCGTCCCCGCATCAAAAAAGGCCACGGGACGCCATGCCGAAGCGTGCCGTAGCCTTGCCGCGCGTGACTCTTCGCACGCGAAAAATTATACCCGAAAATGCGTCGCAAATCAACGCCGCTGATGGGATTAGGACCTCGCGGAGCGCGCCGATAACCTGCCTCTTTTTCGGAGACCGCTTGGGCCCGCCCCGCGTCCCACGTGGGGCGGCGAATGGGTATGTCCGCGATTGGGGTCTGGTCGGGCCTTTCCTGTCTGCAATGCCCCCGCGCGTATCGGCCGGGTTGCACCCTGCCTCGACGTCCGGCGGCTGTTCACCGCGCTCACCAGGCGTGCCCCGCTAAAGGAACGACGGCGCAATCGCTCCCTCCAACTCCAAGAGCCGCCGTTTCAAATCCAACCCGCCGCCAAACCCGGTGAGTGTTCCATCCGCTCCGATCACCCGGTGGCAAGGGATGATGATGGGAATCGGATTGCGACCGTTGGCGAGTCCCACGGCCCGCGCCGCCTTTGACGCCCCCAGGGACTTGGCAATGCTCCCGTACGAGCGCGTTGCTCCGAAGGGGATCTTCTGGAGTTCGGACCAAACCCGCAGCTCGAACTCGGTGCCGTTCGGTTGAACCGGCACGGTAAACGTCCGCCGGCAGCCTTGCGCGTATTCCACAAGCTCTTCAGCCACGTGCACCTCGAGCGGTAGGCGCGCTGGGCGCTCAGCGCCCTCGTGAAACCTGATTTCGCGTACCGCGTCCCCTTCGATGCGGACCGCCAAGGAGACGAGGGGCGTCTGGACGTGGAACCACGGCTGCTCTCGTGAATCGATCATTCGTTGGGTACCGTCCACCCAGACGCTCGGAGTTATTCGTTGCGGAATTTCGGATCGCGTTTTTCGAGAAAGGCAATCATGCCTTCCTTCATGTCGGCGCTGGCGGCCAGGAGTCCAAAATGATTAGCCTCGAGCTGCAACCCTTCATCCAGGGACATGTCGAGTCCCCGATCCACTGCCTCAATCGCCATCTGCACCGCGAGCGGCGCCATCGTCAAGATCCTGGAGAGGAGGGCTTCAGCTTCGCTCATCAGCTCGGACGACGGCACGACCTTGTTGACGAGTCCGATGCGATGAGCCTCTTCCGCCGTGATCAGATCCCCGGTGAGGATCAATTCGAGCGCACGTCCCTTGCCGACCAGTCGCGGCAACCGCTGCGTTCCGCCAAACCCCGGTGTGATGCCGAGTTTGACTTCCGGCTGCCCGAATCGGGCACTGTGGGCTGCGATGCGAAGGTGACACGCCATTGCCAACTCGCACCCGCCGCCCAGCGCGTACCCGTTCACCGCGGCGATAATGGGCTTGGCATTGGCCTCGATGCGACGGAATACGGCCTGGCCGGCCAAAGCGCGCGCTTTGGCGTCGAAGGGCCCCTGCTTGGCCAGTACCGCGATGTCCGCGCCCGCAACAAACGCCTTGTCACCGGCCCCCGTGAGGATGGCGCCGCCCACGTCATCACGGTCCGCGATCTCTGACACGGCGCGTCCCAGTTCTTCAATGACCTCATCGTTCAACGCGTTGAGCTTGTCCGGGCGATTGACCGTCACCCGTGCGATGCGATCCTTCACGTCGAAGAGCAGCGTATGATAAGTCATGAGCGTGAACCTAACCGGGACGGTCGAAGGACGATAGTTTTCCGCACCATGCATACTGAAGCGATCGGCTGGAGAGAGAACGGTGCCGTGTGGATCCTGGATCAGACACGGCTTCCGGGTGAAACAGTCTACCTGGATATCGATTCCATCGAGGCGGCGGTCGAGGCGATCGCGATGCTTCGCATTCGTGGCGCGCCGCTCATAGGGGTCGGTGCCGCGATGTCCCTCGCCGCGGCCGCCAAGCGCGCGGCTGAAGCGCGTGCGGTGCAGACCGCATCCGCTGCGATGGAGTGGGTGGAGTCCGCGGCCGCCCGTCTCGCCGCTGCGCGACCAACTGCCGTCAACCTCGGTTGGGCCATGACCAGAATGATCCGCCGCGTGACGGTCATGCGCGAACAACTACCCGCCCATGACGCAGGCTCGACGCTTGCGCGGATGCTTCGGGAGGAAGCGCAGCGCATATGGGATGAAGATGCAGCGATGTGTGGCGCGATCGGTCGAGCCGGCGCGGCGCTGATCCCGCCGGGAACGCGCGCGCTCACCGTCTGCAACACCGGCATGCTGGCGACGGGTGGCATCGGCACTGCCTTCGGGGTGCTGCGCACCGCGTTTGAATCCGGCGTGCTCGAGCACGTGTACGCCTGTGAAACCCGGCCACTCCGTCAAGGCGCGCGGCTGACGGCGTGGGAGCTGGCGCGCTGCGATATGCCCGGCACCGTCATCGTCGATGGCGCGGCGGCACCGGTCATGGCATCAGGACGTGTGGACGTGGTGATCGCGGGAGCGGATCGCATCGCCGCGAATGGGGACTCCGCCAACAAGGTGGGCACGCTGGGCCTCGCGATGCTCGCCCGGGTGCATGGTTTGCCGTTCTATATCGCCGCACCCACCAGCACGATCGATCCGCGCACGGCCACCGGAGCCGGTATTCCGATTGAAGAGCGGGGGGCGCACGAAATCGGCGTGCCGAACGGAGTGAGTGCCTTCAATCCCGCGTTCGACGTGACGCCGGCCGGCCTCATCACTGCGATCATCACCGATCGCGGCGTGCTCGAACCGCCCTACGAGCGCTCCATCTCGGAGGCCCTGTCTGCGGTGGCCGCACGATGAAATCCGTCCTCGCGCTGGATCAAGGAACCACCGGTTCAACGGCCCTCGTGGTGAGCGAGGAAGGGCAGGTGGTCGGTCGTGCGTACCGGGAGTTCACGCAGCATTTCCCGCGGCCTGGCTGGGTCGAGCACGATGCCGAGGAGATCTGGCGCGTTACCATCGAGGCTGCGACCGAGGCGATGGAACAGGCCGGTACTCGCCCATCAGCTATCGGCATCACGAATCAGCGGGAAACCGTTGTCGTATGGGATCGGGCGACCGGAAAGCCGCTGCACCGCGCGATCGTGTGGCAGGACCGTCGGACCGCGGCTCGCTGCCGATCCCTGCGGGATGAATTGGGCGGCCCTTGGGTCGCCTCACGCACGGGACTCGTCTGGGACCCGTATTTCTCCGCCACCAAGATCGAGTGGTTGCTTCACCACGTCGGAGACCTTGCGGCCCGCGCTCGGGACGGGGCTGCCTGCTTCGGGACGATCGACGCGTGGCTGATCCACAAGCTCACCGGGGGAACGTCGTTCGCAACCGATCACACCAACGCCTCCCGAACCCTGCTCTACAACATCCGGGATCAGGCGTGGGACGAGGAACTGCTGGATCTCTTCGACGTTCCCGTCGTATCCCTTCCAGAGGTCGTCGGTTCCTCGGGCGAGATCGGCGTCGCCGCTGGAGAGCACTTCGGATTTGACCTCCCCATTGCGGGAGTGGCTGGGGATCAGCAAGCGGCGCTGTACGGCCAGACCTGTTGGGCCTCCGGCGAAGCCAAGTGCACCTACGGGACCGGGGCGTTCCTCCTCATGAATGTCGGACCCGACGTACCGGACACCGCCGACAGCGGAGTCCTCGCCACCGTGGCCTGCGATGCGAATGGGCGTCCCGCGTATGCCCTCGAAGGCTCGATCTTCATCGCTGGTGCCGCAGTCCAATGGCTTCGCGACGGCTTGGGCATTATCCAGGCGGCCGAGGAGACGGAAGATCTAGCCCGCGGCCTTCCAGAAAACGACGGCGTCTACTTCGTCCCGGCTCTGGTGGGGCTCGGTGCCCCGCACTGGGAAGCCGAGGCGCGCGGCACTCTGGTCGGGATCACGCGTGGTACTACGAGCGCCCACCTCGTTCGCGCCGCGCTCGAGGCGATGGCGTACTCCACAAAGGACGTTGCAGACGCGATGGCGGCGGTGAGCGGAGTGGGGCTCAAGGCCCTCAAAGCGGATGGGGGCGCTGCCGCCAACGATTGGTTAATGCAGTTTCAGTCTGATACCCTAGGGGTGCCGGTTTCGCGACCCGACGTCGTCGAGACAACGGCCCTCGGAGCGGCGGGTTTGGCAGGTTTGGCCGTCGGAGTTTGGTCCACGCCGCAGGAATTCGCCGCGTCACGGACCTACCGGGCCTTCGAGCCTCGCACCATG
>Ga0302046_10005337_pt1 | contig 11361 bp, 8 predicted proteins | sample RVTome_11_FD_200261 | JGI IMG/M metagenome (GOLD analysis project Ga0302046, IMG submission 200261) | Soil microbial communities from uranium-contaminated site in the Upper Colorado River Basin, Wyoming, United States - RVT147D111 (version 2) ... | reverse complement strand
AGCTGCCTGATTTCCGCAGATACGTCATCAGGTGCGCCTTTTTTTCCACGCACACCAGCACCAGGGGCGGCTCGAGCGAAACCGAGGTCACCGCGTTGGCCGTCATCCCAAACACGTCGCCCTCGGCCTCGGCCAGCACCACGGTCACACCGGTCGCAAATAAACCCATTGTCCGGCGAAAGTTTGTCGTATCGATTGTTTTTTCTTCAGGTATTGTCATACATCTCCTCGAATATTTGGGGCAGCCAGGCGAAATTGTACCACATAAATTGCCAACGGACATCTTTACAGGGTAGGAAGGGAGCAGAGTAGCAAAGGAGCAAGGGAGCAGGGTAGCAAAGGAGCAGGATAGCACGTAGCAGGGTAGCAGGGTTTAGCTTGCTACCCTGCCCCTTTGCTTCTCATTATGGTCGCTTCGTGGTATAATTTTGACTGTGCCTTTACATACACGTTTACATATAGTGATCGATTTAGAAGTTACGCAGTTGAAGGAGCTTGGCCAAAAATCAACCACGGATTACACGGATTACACAGATTTAAGTATAAAAATTCGTGTAATCTGTGTAATCCGTGGTTAAATAAGTCCGAACTGCATTAGTCATACGATTATAGATAGAAGGTGGACCAGACGATGAAAGTCGAAAAAGTACCGGTTGATAGAGCGCCCGGTCATATTTTGCTGCATAACCAGATGGGGCAGGCAGGGCGCAGAGTATTGAAAAAAGGCCATCTATTGAGTCAGGACGATGTCTCGACCCTGCGTGAATTGGGCAAAGACGAAGTCTATGTGGCTATGTTGGCCCAGGACGATGTCGCTGAAAACGAGGCGGCTCGGCGCATCGGGGACATCGTCAAGACGAAACAAATCGAAACCAGCACGGCCACAACCGGCCGGGTGAATTTGCTGGCCACCTCGTCCGGCCTTTTCAAGGTCAATCAGGCCGGGTTACTGGCGTTCAATGATCGGCCCAGCATCACCCTGGCCACGATTGCCAATAATATGACGGTCCAACCCAAGACGATTTTGGGCACGATCAAGATCATACCCTACGGTGTGCCTGAGGCCGAGCTAGAAGCCGCCGTCGCCGTGGCCCGGCGGGAAAGCCCGCTGGTTGATATCAAGCCCTTTGTCATCGGTCGAGCCGCCCTGATCACGACCGGCAGCGAAGCCGCCCGTGAGAAGGTTATCGGCGGCTTTACCCCGGCTCTGCGGGAGCGATTGGCCGGTTACGACACCGAGATGATCGAAGGCCCTTACGTGCCCGAGAATGAAGCCGATATCAGCGAAGCGTTGCAGTGGGCGCTGGACAGCGGCGTTGGCATGATTCTGGTGGCCGGTGAAACCTCGATTATGGATGCCGATGATATTACGCCCCGGGCGATCAAAGCGATTGGGGGCGAAATTGTGCATCATGGGGTGCCGGTCGAGCCGGGCAATCTCTTTTTGCTGGCCTATCGCGAGGCGATTCCCATTGTGGGCGCGCCGGGCTGTGCCAAAAGCAAAAGCTATAATGTGGTCGATATGGTTTTGCCCCGGCTGGCAGCGGGTGAGCGCTTGGGCCGGCGAGACCTGATCGCGTTGGGCCATGGCGGCTTGCTGAAATAATGAGACGTTTGGGTTTGCTGTTGGGTCCGTTGCTCCTGGCCGTTTTTATTGTGGCCTGCCAGCCGCAGCCGATCCAGGTGTTTATTGCGGTCGATGGTGGTCGCCAGGCTCTCAATACCGAGGCGAGCACCGTGCGTGAAGCGCTGAACGAATCAAAGATCGAACTGAGTCCGCTGGACCGGGTCGACCCGGACCTGTACGCCCGGCTGGAACCCGGCCTGGTCATTGTAGTTACGCGAGTCACGGAGGAGATGCAGACGAGGCGTGAGGTGATCCCGTTTGAACGCCAAACGATCGCTAACGAAGCGCTGGCTACGGGCGAGACCCGCCTGGCTCAACTCGGCGTTAGTGGCGAGGATGAAATTTCGATTCGCGTCGTTTATGAGGACGGCCTGGAAGTAAACCGCACCGAAATTTCGCGCCGAATCGTTATCGAGCCGGTTCCTGAAATTTTGGTGGTCGGCCCGCAGGGCGAATTGCCATCGGTGCCCGTTGCAGGAACCATCGCCTACATGGCTAACGGCAATGCCTGGCTGATGCGCAACAGCAGCGGCAGCCGGCGGGCCCTGACGACCGAAGGTAACCTGGATGGCCGCGTTTTTGCGCTATCGCCGGACGGACGCCAGCTTGTTTACACCACCAAACTGACGGACGAAATCGAGCTGTCGCTCAATGAGATGTGGTCCGTCTCTACCACTATCGTCGGCGAAAAGCCGATCACCCTGGGTATCAGCGGCGTTCTGCAAGCGGAGTGGTCGCCCGTCATCAGCCAGCCCTTGCTGGCCTATACCACGGCCGAACGCACGGCCAACCCACCCGGTTGGCTGGCCCATAATGACCTGTGGCTGCTCGATCTGTCTAAATCAAATCCAAGGCCCGAAGCCTTGCTGCCGGCCAATACGCAGGGCTTGTACGCCTGGTGGGGGACAACCTTCACCTGGTCACCCGCTGGAACCAAAGTCGCTTACGCCCGGGCCGACCAGCTTGGCGTTATCGATTTGGAGGCCAGCCGGCCCATCAGCGACAGCATCGCGCCTTTGATCGATTTTGCCCCCTTAAAAACATTTAGCGAGTGGGTCTGGGTGCCGGACATTAGCTGGTCGCCCAATGGCCGTTTCATCGCGGCCACGGTTCACGGCCCCCCCCTCGCTTCGGAACCGGCTGACGAGAGCCAGGTGTTCGATTTGTGGTTGATCAGCCTGGATGGGACCCTGTCGACCAAAGTAGTGGAGCAGATCGGCATGTGGGCCAACCCGACCTGGGGCGAGGCCGGCATTGCTTTTGGCGAGGCCCTGGAGCCGCTGCAATCCGTTACCAGTCGTTACAGCATCCAGCTCATCGACCACGATGGCAGCAACAAACAGCAGATTTTTCCGTTCAGCGAAGAATTAGGCGTCAATTTACCGGAACTGGCCTGGTCGCCGGCCTCCTCAGACTTGTTGTTTATCTATAATGGGAATTTATATCTGGCCAGCAGCAACGGCAGCCCCCCCCGACAGTTGACATCCGATGGGCAGGCCAGCTTGCCTCGCTGGGTCTCCCAGGCTCCGCTTATTACCCATGTCAGCGGCCTGACCGCTAGCACATCCATCACGGATAGTGGTATAATAACCACAACGACCCGGGTTACGCCGACCGCTACCCTGAGCGCCACACCTGCTCTTTCGACGACGTCTAACACCACGAGCTCTGGCGGGAACCCGACAACAAAATCGGTACCCGGCGCAACCAGACCGGCTGTATCGCCCATTCCCAGCCCAAGTTCGGCCGAGCCTGATAATCAAGCCCCGATTCAGGCTACCGATCCCGTCTCTCGGCCTGCCACGTCCGATCTTGAGGAGAACAAAGGAAGCACGAATGGTGAGTGAACGAATTTCCATTCTTTTGATGGACCAGGACGCAGATACGTTAGAGCAGCTTCAACCGATGCTTCAACGCGAAGGATATCATGTGCTGGTTGCGGCCGACGGCCATGCTGCTTTGCGTCTGGCTAAGCGAGAAAAGCCCAATTTGATCGTCTCGGATTTGCTGCTGGCCGGGTTAGATGGCTATGAAGTGTGGCAGATGATCAAGATGGACAAGGATATTCCCAATATCCCGATTGTGGTCATTAGTTCGTTGGCCGTCCCCCCCCGCAACGAAGCCTGGCGACCTAACCCCAATTCCGAGTGGCGTTTGCTTTCCTATGATGCGATCTTGCCCAAGCCGGTCGATCTACCCCGTTTTGTGCGAGTCGTCAAAAGGCTGCTCCATCCCGATCAGGCTAAGAATATTCCGGGCGGCCCCAGTGTGATGGTAGGCATCGAAGACAATGACATTCGAACTGAACTGGCTGCGATTCTGCACGATCACGATTTTGGGGTTGAAACCAGGAGTTCATTGGCCGAAACCATGAAATCGATCAATGCCGGACCTCCGGCCGTCTTGCTGTTGGATTACCGCGACCAAAATAAAGTGGTCAAAGATATCGTTGCCCAAACCAAAGAAATCTTCCCGAGTACTGTGATTGTGTTGGTCGTTGATCCCGGCAAAAAAATCGAACCGGAATTGACCGACTGGTGTAGCGGCTTTTTGAGTCCGCCGTTGTACCCAATGTATGTCACTATGGTTATCAATCAGGTCCTGGAACTCTTTACGATGGCCCGCCGCACTCAAATGCTGAGCGCCCAACTGATCACGACCAATCGAGATTTGTTGGATACGCAGCACGTCTTGCGGGCCCAGAATGAAGAGCTGACCCACATCAATGCCCAACTCAGAGAGCTCGATATTTTGAAAGAAACGGTGACCAGCATGGTGGTACACGATCTAAAAGCGCCCCTGGCCGCTGTGTTGGGAGCCCTGAGTTTTCTGTCAACCGATCCGAATCTCGACTTGACCGAGGCCAATGAAAGCTTGTTAACCGGGGCCATGGCGGCGGCCAATCAAATGGTTCGCTTGACCGAGACACTGCTCGAAGGGCAGCGCCTGGAGAATGGACGGCTCGAACCGAATGTCGAACCCTTTGACTACCCCACCGTCGTCCATGTCAGCCTGCAGCAGATTTCGCCATTGTTGCGGCTGCACCGGCTCAAGGTCGAGACCATTGTGCCTGATGATCTGCCGCTGGTCCTGGCCGACCCCCATATTAGCCAGCGCATTTTGGAGAACTTGCTTGATAATGCCGTGAAGTTTTCACCCCCAAACAGCACCATCACCCTCAGAGTGGTTCACGAAAACGATCTAATTAAGACCAGCGTCGAAGACACCGGCCCCGGCATTCCCCAAGACCAGCAGGCCAAAATATTCAAACAATATGCCCAAATAACCAACGTCGCCAAATCGACGACCCGGCGCGGATTTGGCCTGGGGCTAACCTTCTGCCATCTGGCTACTGAGGCCATGGGCGGCTCGATTTGGGTCGAAAGCGATGGCGAGTCGGGCACCAAATTTCTGTTTACCCTGACTACGTTTGAAGATGAACTATGAAAAATAGTAACGACTCAGCCGTCGTCAATAAATAACTCGTGACCGGGGACAGGCGTGGTACTCATATCCTGGACAAGCCAGAACCAAACTAAAATTTACCATGAAGAACATGAAGGGCATGAAGTTTTTTCTTCATTCTTCATGATCTTCATGTCCTTCATGGTTGAAAAATTTCTTGCCTAATTAGCCGGTCTCCGGTCAAGACATCCATATACGGCTATGGTGAGCAGTAAAAAATAACTTAGCAGAGAGAGAGGAACATGCGTTTATTAATTACCGGCGCTGCCGGCTTTCTTGGTTCTCATTTATGTGATCGTTTTCTAGCCGAAGGCCACCAGGTGATCGGCATGGATAACCTGATCACGGGCAACACGGCCAACATCGAGCATCTGGCCGGTCGAGCCGCTTTTCACTTCATCCATCACGATGTGACGAACTATATCTATGTCGAAGGTCCGCTGGATGCGGTGCTGCATTTTGCCTCGCCGGCCAGCCCCATCGATTACCTTGAACTGCCCATTCCGACGTTAAAAGTGGGGGCGCTGGGTACCCATAAAGCCCTGGGATTGGCCAAAGCCAAGGATGCTCGATTTTTGCTCGCTTCCACCTCGGAAGTTTACGGTGACCCACTCATTCACCCGCAGCCGGAAGACTATTGGGGCAACGTCAGTCCCATCGGCCCGCGCGGGGTGTATGACGAAGCCAAGCGTTTCGCCGAAGCGATTACGATGGCCTATCATCGATATCATAATTTGGATACCCGGATCGTCCGGATTTTTAATACCTATGGTCCCCGCATGCGCCTGGAAGATGGTCGGGTAGTGCCAAACTTTATTGCCCAGGCCCTGCGCGGCGAGCCACTGACCGTTTACGGTGACGGCAGCCAGACCCGCTCGTTCAGTTACGTTAAGGACACGGTCGACGGTATCTATCGGCTGCTGTTCTCTGACGAAATCGAGCCGGTCAATATCGGCAATCCGCTTGAAATGACCATTTTGGAGTTTGCTCAAAAGATCATCGCCCTGACCGGCAGTGGCTCGGAAGTCACCTTTATCACGCCCACCGATATGCGCATCAAAGATGATCCTAAAGTGCGCCAACCCGATATCTCGAAAGCCCGCCGGATTTTGGGCTGGGAGCCGAAGGTTGCTCTGGAGGATGGGCTGCGCCAGACGATTGAATATTTTAAGGCGCGGGTGTAACCGTGCGGGTCTTTTGGGTGGCGCCGGTCGACAAACTATTGACCTTTACGCTGCCGCCCCTCCGCCTCGATCGCGGCATAGGCCAGCTATTGCTGATCGGCGGCCTGGCCCTTTTGGGTTGGGTCATTGCCTGGTTCCCGCTGCGGGAGGCGACTCTTCTCTTGGGGGCTGCCAGCGTGGCCCTGCTGACGTTGATCAGGCCCGGCCTCCTGATTTATCTGCTTATTCCGATCATCCCGTTTAGCCCCCTGTTCTCGATACCCCTGGGCGGTTTTAATGTCGGTTTAATGGAAATGGTACTGGCCTGGGGCATTGTGGTCTGGCTGCTGCAAAGCTCAAGCCAGGCCTGGACCAATCGTCATCCTCTCCAGCGCAACACCATAGCTCACGGTACCGGCCGGTTTGTCCTGATCTGGCCTTTTCTTATTTTGTTAGCTGGTGTCACGTTATCCTGGCTCGGTACGTTGTCTCTGGCAGCCAGCCTGGTGGAAACATTCAAGTGGATCGAGATGTTGGCGCTTTATCTATTTGTTGTGTCCGTGCTGCCGGCTCGTCACCTCAAGTGGGCTGTTTTGACCCTGCTTTTGACGGGCATGGCCCAGGCCGCTTTGGGCCTTTACCAGTTTGTCTTCAAAGTGGGACCGCCGGGCTTTTTACTTTTCGATGGCGGTTTTCTGCGAGCCTATGGCACATTTGCCCAACCCAACCCCTACGGCGGCTATTTGAGCCTGGTACTGCCTTTGAGTTTCGCCTTGCTCATCTGGGTCCTGACTGATCCTGACGCCAACCTGTTTGAGTTTGGATCGCGCCCCAAAGCCTCACCTTCTGACGAATCAGAGTCCTCTTGGTCCGGTCCGGGCGCTGATAAACGAAGCAAGCCCGTTCGGCGATTTGAATGGCCGAATATTGCCAATCTAATCCTCTTGGGCATACCGTTTGGATTGCTCTTGCTGGCCCTGTTCGCCAGCCAATCGCGCGGGGCCTGGTTAGGGTTTGCCACAGCGGCTGCCGTCACGTTCATTGTTTACAACAAAAAGACTGCCACGATCTTTGCCCTGGTGATGTTCGCCGGCGTGATCATCGGTCTGGCCGGCGCGTTTGACGCGCGATTGCTGGCCGGCGGCGGCTCATTGGACGTGGTTGCCCAACGCTTCGTCGACGCATTTGCGATTGTGACCACGTCTGATATTACGACCATTGAAGTCAATGATGCCAACTTTGCGACCATCGAGCGTCTGGCTCACTGGCAGGCCGCTCGCGAGATGTGGCGCGACAATCCCTGGTTTGGCGTTGGCTTTGGCAACTACGCCGTTGTCTATCCGGCCTATGCCGTCGGCCGTTGGCTCGACCCGCTTGGACACGCCCATAATTACCTGCTCAACATTGGGGCCGAGACAGGCCTGGTGGGGATCACGGCCTACTTGATTTTCTGGATTTTTACTTTTGTTGTATTATTTTTAGGCGTGAGGCGTAACCGTGGTTTCTATCGCGCTGTGGCCGCGGGTGGATTAGGAATCATGGTTCATTTACATGTGCATAACTTGTTTGATAATCTCTATGTGCAAGGTATGTACTTGCATGTTGCCATCATGCTGGCGCTGGTCTCAATCATATTCAACCAGCATCATCTATCCCCAGGCAGTCCGACCGGATCAACCAACTACAAATAGGAAGAAAACGATTATGATGTTTGACGCCCTGACGAATATTTACCAAGCCAATACCAAAGAGGTCCATCGATTTGTTAAATTCTCGGCCGTCGGTGCGTTAGGCGCCATCATTGATTTTACTTTACTCAACCTGATGCGCGGTTATTTCGGCTGGCCACTTTTTTGGGCCAATACCCTCTCCGTCTCTGTCGCTGTCCTGAGCAACTTTATTTGGAACCGGCTGTGGACCTTTCCCGAATCGCGCAACCGCAAGAAACGCAAACAACTCCCTCAGTTCTTCGCCGTCAACCTGATTGGCTTGCTGATCAATAATCTGATTGTCGTGGGCATCGATGCTCTCCTGGTGCCGCATGTTGGGGAACCTTTGAGTTACAACCTCGCCAAAGCAGTCGCCATCGGCGTGGTGCTTTTTTGGAATTTTGGGGCCAATCGGTTGTGGACCTATCGCGGCCTGTGATCCATCAGCAAGTAATAGGGCCATTGCTCGACCAGGGTAAGAAACGAAACATTATTGGCAGCAATTGGCTATCGGGCTAATAACCAATTACTGGTTCCCATTGAATCTTGAAGATCGGTATTGATTACACCGCAGCGCTCAAACAGAGTGGTGGCATCGGACGTTATACCCGGGGCCTGATTACGACTCTGGCCTCGCTGGATAATGAAAATTCGTATACGCTCCTGGCTACCCCTGATGCCCCGCGCGATGATCTCCAAACCTTCCAACCCTATTCGCATGTGTCACACAAACTTTACCCGTTCTCGGAACGGTGGATGACTATTGGTTGGCACCGTTTCTATCTGCCGATTCCCGTGGAATGGTTTGCCGGACCGGTCGATTTGTTTCATTCGCCCAACTTTATTCTGCCTCCAACCCGGCGAGCCAAAACCTTGCTGACGGTTCACGATCTTTCCTTCATTCGACATCCCCAAGGAGCTGTTGCCGCGCTGCGTAAGTGGCTCATGCAGGTTGTGCCGCGCAGTCTGGCTCGCGCCGATCACGTCCTGGCCGACTCTGAAAGTACCAAACACGATTTGATCCAACTCTTTAACATCAAAGCTGATACCATTACCGTCGTTGGGGCCGGGGTCGAAGAACGCTTTCAGCCCGTGACCGACCCGCTTATCCTGGAGGCCGTGCGCCGTCGATACGAGCTACCCCCGGACCGGCGGTTCATTTTGGGGCTGGGTACCTTAGAACCGCGCAAGAACTTTACCGGCCTGATCGACGCGTACAGCCGGTCACCGGTGCGCCAGACCCATCATCTGGTCATCGCCGGGGGCAAAGGCTGGCTTTACCAGGATATTTTTGCGGCTGCCGAGACGTCCCCGGTGGCCGAGCGAATCCACTTGATCGGCTTTGTCGCGGATGACGATTTGCCGGCGTTGTACAGTCTGGCCGATGTTTTTGCCTACCCCTCCCACTATGAAGGTTTTGGCATCCCGGTTATTGAGGCCATGGCTTGTGGAACCCCGGTTGTTTGTGCCGATAATTCCTCGCTGCCAGAAGTTGCCGGCCGGGCTGCGCTGCAAGTCACTGCCACCGACATCGCCGCCCTGGCCGAGGCGTTACACCGCTTGGCCACTGACCACGCCTTGCGGCAGCAGGCCGTCGCTGAGGGATTTGCCCAGGCCCGGAAATTTAGCTGGCCGGCAGCCACCAAACGCCTTTTAGCGGTTTACCACCAGTTCGAAACCATCTAACCAACCATACCTCACTAGTTTCGCGCTCGCCCTAATCTGTGCTATACTTCGGCAGATTTTGTACTAGACTTGGGTCGTTGCGGCTGTAGAGCTCGACCGCAGGCTTTCAGCGAACCAGAATGAGTAAATTTTGGATGTCAAGCGCTCATGCCCTTGCTCTTATTGAATGAAGACGAATTGAGACAGGTTGTTACGATTTCCGAGGCGATCGACGCCGTCGAAGCCGCCTTTGCCGCGCTGGCTGAGGGTCGACTGCACCTGCCCGGTGAGTTCGCCCTAAACCTGCCTGAGGTGAAGGGCGAGATTCGGGTTAAAGGCACCTATTTGGACAAAACGCCCTATTATGTCGTCAAAGTTCGGAGTAATTTTCGGCAAAATCCAATGCGCAATCTCTCCAGTCACAGCGGGTTGACGGCTGTCGTTGACGCGGTCACAGGTATCCCGGCCGCCATCATGCTTGACAACGGTTACTTATCGACCATCCGCTCCGGGGCCGCCGGGGCGGTTGCGGCCAAATATCTGGCTAACGAGCAGATCGATCAGGTCGCCGTCATCGGTTCGGGCAATCAAGCCTATATTCAATTAAAAGCGTTGATGAAGACCCGCAACATTGGGACGGTCACGGCCTGGGCCAGCTCTCCGGCCAATGCGGATTACTTCGCCCGCCGCCTGGTCGAAGACCACGATCTCGATATCCAAATTACCTCATCGGTCGAAACCGCGGTCAGGTCGGCCGACCTGATTGTAACGGCAACCCGCAGCGAGCGGCCCTTGATCGAAGCTGACTGGCTTAAAGTGGGCGTCCATCTGACGGTCATTGGCGGCAAAAGGCCAACCCAACAACTCTTGCATCTCGATGTGCTCCGCCGAGCCGATGTGATTATTACCGACCAGTACAGCCAGGCCGCCGTGACCGGCGAGATCTATCACGGCCTCGAAGCCGGGGTTATTTCCAAAGAGGATGTCCAGGGCGAGCTAGGCGATTTGATCATCGGCAAGATTCCCGGTCGAACCCATCCTGATCAGATCTCCCTGGCCGATTTAACCGGCCTGGATGTCCAGGATACAGCGCTGGCAACCCTGGCCCTTGAAAAGGCACGTTTTTTGGGTTTGGGCCAACAGGTAGAGAACTAGCCATGCTGACTACGTTTATCATCGCCTGGATAACCTTCGTGCAGCATGAGGATCACTAGCTATCGTATCCCCTGGCTATATTTAGGGATACTCCTGGCCGCCAATCTGGCGTTGCTTTTACCCCATGCCTCTCTGCTCAGAGTAACGGGAGCCTTATTGCTCATCGGCTTGCTGCCGGGCTTAAGCTGGTCCGGGTGCTTGCTGGCCGATTCTTCGTTGCTGCTGCGTTGGACCATTGGCGCGGCTCTGAGTTATGTGCTGACGATCCTGGCGGGCCTGCTTCTGCACTATCTACCCGGCCCGGTGCAGTTTTGGCCACTGCTTGTCATCCTCGATGGCGCGGCCCTGCTGCCCCTGACCATCAACAAACCGCCGGCAGATCGGGCCATCTTTGCAGGTGATGCTTCGTTGTTCCATTTCCTCGCCCCTCTGCTCATCATCGGCCTTGCTCTTTTCCTGCGTACCGCCAATCTACATTACAGTGAGTTTCAGGGAGACGAAGCCCTGGCCATGATTACCGCTGCCGAAGCCTTGACCGGGCATGAAGACGCACTGCTGCTGCGTTCCAAAGGACCGG
>Ga0302046_10005336_pt1 | contig 11363 bp, 11 predicted proteins | sample RVTome_11_FD_200261 | JGI IMG/M metagenome (GOLD analysis project Ga0302046, IMG submission 200261) | Soil microbial communities from uranium-contaminated site in the Upper Colorado River Basin, Wyoming, United States - RVT147D111 (version 2) ... | reverse complement strand
GCAAGGTCCTCGTGCTGGTCGCGATCCTCGGGCTGGCAGCGCTGAACTTCCGGGCCGTGCGGCGGGTGGCCGGGGCCGATCACGCCCGCCTGCTCGGGCGGGTCGAGGTGGAGCTGGGGCTCGGGCTCACGGTGTTCTTCGTGGCGGCGTCGCTCACGTCCTTGCCCCCCGCGATCGATCTCACGACCGATCGCGCGACGGTGGCCGAGGTGGTGGACCGCTTCCGGCCGGCGCCGCCGCGGTTGACCAGCCCGCCGGTGGCCGAGCTGGTCGCGAAGGCCGAGCCACTGATGGCGCCCGTCACCCGGCGCGCGGAGGTCGAGCGCGCCTGGTCGGAGTACAACCACCACTGGGCCGGCTTCTTCGTGCTCACGATGGGCACGCTCGCCGCGCTCGAGCGCGCCGGCGTGCGGGCTGCCCGCCACTGGCCGCTCCTGTTCCTCGGCCTGGCCGGCTTCTTGAGCCTGCGCAGCGACCCTCGTGCGTGGCCGCGGGGACCGGCCGGCTTCTGGGAGAGCTTCACGCTGCCCGACGTGCTGCAGCACCGCGCGTTCACCGCCCTGATCGTGGCCTTCGCGGTGTTCGAGTGGCTGGTGCGCACCGGGCGGCTGCCTGTTCGGCCCTGGGGCTACGTGTTCCCGCTGCTGTGCGCGGTCGGCGGGGGACTGCTGCTCACGCACTCGCACGCGATGTTCAGTCTCAAGGACGAGTTCCTCATAGAGGTGACGCACGCGCCCATCGGCCTGCTGGGGGCGTTCGCGGGATGGGCGCGGTGGCTCGAGCTGCGGCTGCCCGGGGCCGGCCGGGCCCCGGGGTGGTGCTGGACCGGCTGTCTGATCGCGGTGGGGCTGATCCTGATCGTCTATCGCGAGGCCTGAGAGACGCCACGATAGCATAATGAGCCCCATGATCGGCGGACACGCCACGGCCGAGGGCACCGCCCGGTACCGCGCGCGCTTCGCGGGCCGGGTGCCCGCCGAGCACTTCCGTGAGCTCGCCGGGGGTGCCTGGGCCTCGTCGATCGGCATCGGCACCTATCTCGGCCGCGAGGACGCGGCCACCGACGCGCTCTATCACAAGGCGGTCGCCCACGCGCTGGAGCGGGGTCTGAACGTGCTCGACACGGCGGTGAACTACCGCCACCAGCGCAGCGAGCGGGCCATCGGCGCCGCCCTGGCGGCCGCCGTCAGCGGCGGCCTCGCCCGCGACGAGATCGTGGTGGCGACCAAGGGCGGCTTCATCCCGTTCGACGGCGAGACGCCCAGTGATCCCAGCGCCTACATGCAGGTGACGTACGTGCGGCCTGGCATCATCCAGCCGGGCGAGGTGGTGGGCTCGCACTGCATGACGCCGCGGTACCTGCGCGACCAGCTCGATCGCAGCCGTGCCAACCTCGGCCTGCAGACCGTCGACGTCTACTACGTGCACAACCCCGAGACCCAGCTCGACGAGGTGAGCCGCACCGAGTTCCTCGTGCGCGTGCGCGAGGCGTTCGCCGCGCTGGAGGAGGCCGGCCGGACCGGCACGCTGCGTCTGTACGGCGTGGCGACGTGGAAGGGGCTCCGGGTCGACCCCGGCGAGCGCAGCTACCTCTCGCTCGCCGAGCTGATCGACGTGGCCCGCCAGGTGGGCGGCCCCGAGCACCGCTTCCGGGTCGTCCAGCTCCCGTACAACCTGGCCATGCCGGAGGCCTTCACCCGCGCCAACCAGAACGTCGACGGCGTGTTCGTCAGTACGCTGGAGGCGGCGCGGCGGCTGGGCCTGTACGTCATGGCCTCGGCCTCCGTCTACCAGGGGCAGCTCACGCGCGGGCTGCCGTCCGTCGTCACCGACTACCTGCCGGGCTTCACCTCCGACGCTCAGCGGGCGATCCAGTTCGTGCGATCCACGCCGGGCATCGGCACGGCGCTGGTCGGCATGAAGACGCTCGCCCACGTCGAGGACGACGCCGCTGTGGCGGCGACGGCCCCGATGCCGTGGGAGCAGTTCAAGCGGCTCTTCAACGAAGCCTGAGGCGATGGGGCCGACACCACGGGCCTCGCGTAGGGTGGCCGTCGGGCTCACGCTCGAGCCCGATTCGGCGCGGGCACTGGGCGTGCGACCGAGCGTCTCCGCGGTGATCTTCGACCGCCGGGGCCGGCTGCTCCTGCAGCAGCGCTCGGACGGCGGGCAGTGGGGGCTGCCGGGCGGCTCCGTCGAGATCGGCGAATCGGTCCGCGAGGCTGTGATCCGCGAGGTGCGAGAGGAGACGGGCCTGCGCGTGCGCGCGCGCCGGCTCGTCGGCGTGTACTCCGAGCCGCGGCTGCAGGTCGTGCGCTACCCGGACGGCAACGTGTGGCACTACGTCAGCCTGTGCTTCGAGTGCGCGGTGCAGGGCGGGGCGCTCACGACCTGCGACGAGACGCTCGCGCTCGCCTGGGTGGCGCCGGCGCGGCTGCCGGCCTCGCTGCTGCCCAACCATCGAATCCGAATCCGCGACGCGTGCAGTCGGCGGGCCGCGGCCTTCGTCCGCTAGGAGGATCCCCAGGTGATGCGACGGATTCATCACGTCGGAATCGTGGTGGAGCGTCTCACGGCTGCCTACGCGTTCTACCGTGACGTCCTCGGCCTGCCGCTCGTGCGGGAGGCGGAGATCGGCGAGCAGGGCGTTCGCGCCGCGCTGCTGGCGGCCGGTGACAGCGAGATCGAGCTCCTGGAGCCGCTGGGTCCGGCCACGCCGGTGGGACGCTTCCTCGCCCGGCGCGGCGAGGGACTGCACCACCTCTGCTTCGAGACCCCGGACGTCGCCGGCTCGCTGGCCGGCCTGCACGCCCGCGGGATCGCGCTGCTCGACACGACACCCCGCGTGGGCCTGGCCGGCCAGATCGGCTTCCTGCACCCCAGCGCTTGCTCGGGTGTGCTCGTCGAGCTCGCCACGCCTCCGGCGTCGCCCGGCGAGGAGCCGCCGGCCTCCCCGCTGCGCCTCAAGCGTCTCGTCATCGGCAGCGCGGACGTGCCTGCCACGGCCGGGACCTTCCAGTCACTGTTCGGCTTCACCGAGGTGGCGATGAACGGCGGACCCCGCACGATGCTGGCCGTCGGGCGCGGCACGCTGCTGGTGGTCCCCGCGCGCGAGGTGGGCGGCACCGTCGGCATGGTCGCGCTCTCGTTCGTCGCCGAGGATTTCTTGGCACTCACGGCGGCGCTGCGCCGGGCCGGCACGCCACGGCTGGACGGCACCGGCGAGGTCACCGTCGAGCCGGCCGCCAGCCACGGGGTGCACCTGCACATCAGCCGCTACATGTTCCCGTGAACGCGGGCGCGCGCGGCCCGGACAACCGCTAGCCTGCACGGCGCAAGCCGCGGGGCGCTCGCCCCGCCACACCGCGACGGCCGCGCTGACCTTCGCAGGCTACGCGCTGGTGTACCTGCTCGTCGTGCAGACGGTGCAGGCCCGGCGGCAGCTCCGCCGCCTGGTCCGGGTCCTGCTCCTGATCGGCGGGCTGCTGGCCTTCGCCGGCCTGGTCGACGATCTCACCGGGCAGTGGGCGCTCACCCGCCTGCGGGGCCACGCGTTCCCCGCGCCGGAGCACGAATGCAGGGCCGGCGCCATTGACTGCGGGCGCGTTGGTGAGAACATGGAGCTCGGATCGAGCCCGCATGCGCTACCGACGCTTGCACGTCCGCTACACGATGCTCGCACCCTCCGGTCAGGCGTGGCCGTACGGCGACCTCTGGGCTGTCGATCGGCTGCGCATCCTGGTCCAGCCCTGCTGGCGCCCCGACGCCGACCTCTACGAGACCGCGTCCGCCCTCGAGGTCGCCGTCGAGCTGGCCGGTGTCGACGAGGACGACGTCGACATCCAGCTCTTCGACAACGTGCTCGTGATCGAGGGACGCCGCCGGCTGCCCCCCGCCACCGCCGAGGCGCTCTACCACGCTGCGGCCATCCGCCAGGGGGCGTTCCGGGTCGCCTTGCCGCTGCCGGCGCCCGTCGATCCCGATCGTGTCGAGGCGCGCTGCGAGCGCGGCCTGCTGCGAATCACGCTGCCGAAGCTCCCGGAGCCCGCGTGATGGCCGAGCCACCCGGCGCCGGCGAGATCGCCATTCCCCACGCGCTGCCCGTGCTGCCGCTGCGGGATGGCGTCGTCTTTCCCCAGACCGCGGTGCCGCTCGCGGTGGCGCAGCCGCGCTCGGTCCGGCTGGTCGATGAGGTGATGCGCGGCAACCGGCTGCTGGCGCTGGTGGCGCAGCGCGATCCGCAGACGGAGCCCGTGGGCCTCGACGACCTGCACCGGGTCGGCACTGCCGCCATGATTCACCAGCTCGCCCGCGGCGCCGACGGCAGCGTGCGGCTGATGGTGCAGGGCCTCGAGCGCGTGCGCCTGCTCGATCTCGTCGGCGCCGAGCCGTACCTGGTCGGCCGCGTCGAGGTGGCCGCCGAGCAGGCCGTCGCGGCGCCGGAGGTCGACGCACTGCGGCGCGCGGTGGTCGAGATCTTCGGGCGGCTGGTGGCCGTCTCCCCCGAGCTGCCGGACGAGCTGGCCGCCGGCGCTCCGAACGTCATCGATCCGGGCCAGCTCGTCTACTTCGTCGCCTCGGTGGTGCCGCTGGGCGTGGCCGCCCGGCAGGAGCTGCTCGAGCTCGATCCGATCACGGCCAAGCTGCGCCGCCTGGTCGACCTGCTGCAGCGCGAGCTGGCCGTGCGGGAGCTGGGCCGCAAGATCACCAGCGACACCGAGGAGCGGTTGACCAAGGCGCAGCGCGACCACTACCTGCGCGAGCAGGTGCGCTCCATCCAGCGCGAGCTCGGCGACGAGGAGGGGGGCGCCGGCGAGACCGCCGAGCTGCGCCGCAAGCTGGACGAGGCCGGCCTGCCCGAGGAGGCCCGGCGCGAGGCCGAGCGCGAGCTCGCGCGCCTGGCCAACCTCTCCCCGGCCTCGCCCGAGTACGGCATGATCCGCACGTACCTCGAGTGGCTGACGGGCCTGCCGTGGGCCCGGCTCGACGGCGGCACCATCGACATCCACCGGGCCCGCCAGGTGCTCGACGAGGACCACTACGACCTCGACAAGGTCAAGGACCGGATCCTCGAGTACCTCGCGGTGAAGAAGCTCCGGCAGGAGCGGGCGGGCCGGCTCGCAGAGCCGCCTCCGGCCGACCCCGCGGCGCGCGAGCCGATCCTCTGCTTCGTCGGCCCGCCCGGGGTGGGCAAGACCAGCCTGGGCCAGAGCGTGGCCCGCGCGCTTGGCCGCAAGTTCGTGCGCATGTCGCTGGGCGGCGTGCGGGACGAGGCGGAGATCCGGGGTCACCGGCGAACGTACATCGGCGCGATGCCGGGCCGCATCGTCCAGGGCCTGCGGCGGGCCGAGCGCCGCGATCCCGTCTTCATGCTCGACGAGATCGACAAGATCGGGGCCGACTGGCGGGGCGACCCGTCGGCGGCGCTGCTGGAGGTGCTGGACCCCGCCCAGAACCACACCTTCGCCGACAACTACCTCGGCGTGTCCTTCGACCTGTCGCAGGTGCTGTTCATCGCCACCGCCAACACGCTGGACACCATTCCGGGGCCGCTGCGCGACCGCATGGAGATCCTCACGCTGTCCGGCTACACCGACGAGGAGAAGATCGGGATCGCGCGCCAGTACCTGGTCCCCCGGCAGCTCGCCGCCCACGGGCTGACCGCCGAGGAGCTCGCCTTCGAGCCCGAGGCGCTCCGCCGGATCGTGCGGGCCTACACGCGCGAGGCCGGGGTGCGCAACCTCGAGCGGGAGATCGCCACGGTGGCGCGCAAGGTCGCGCGACGGCTGGCCGAGGGCGAGCGGGGGGCCGTCTCGGTCACGGCCGACACGCTCGTCGACTTCCTCGGCCGGCCGCGGTTCTTCGACGAGGTGGCCGAGCGCACGGGCCGGCCCGGCGTCGCCACCGGGCTGGCGTGGACGCCGACGGGCGGCGACGTGCTGTTCGTGGAGGCCACGATGATGCCGAGCTCGGAGGAACGGCTGCTGCTCACCGGGATGCTCGGCGACGTCATGCGCGAGAGCGCCCAGGCTGCCGTCTCCTACGTGTGGTCCAACGCCCCCGCGCTCGACATCGACCCCAAGCTGTTCGAGGGCAAGACCATCCACGTGCACGTGCCGGCTGGGGCGATCCCCAAGGACGGCCCGTCGGCCGGGGTGACGATCACCACGGCGCTCGCCTCGCTGGCCAGCGGCCGTCCCGTGCGCAGCGACGTCGCGATGACCGGCGAGATCACCCTCCGGGGCAAGGTCCTGCCCGTGGGCGGGATCAAGGAGAAGGTGCTGGCGGCGCACCGGGCGGGGCTGCGGTCGGTGATCCTGCCCCGCCGCAACGAGCGCGACGTGGAAGACGTCCCGGCCGAGGTTCGCCGGGACGTCCAGTTCGTCTTCGTGGAGGACGCCGCCGAGGTGCTGCGCCACGCGCTCACGCCGGCGACCGAGCTGCCCCGGGTCGCCTGACGGCGGGGGCCGGCCGCCCGTCAGGCGGCCCGGGCGATGTCGGCGCGCACCTCGGGCTGCTCGCGGCGCAGCCGGAAGGCAGCCCGACCAGCAGCGCGCCGAACAGGATCGCGTAGGCGCCGATCCACAGCACCAGGGCCAGCGCCCCCGCGCCCGGCGCGATCATCAGCAGCAGGCCGAAGACGACCGACAGCGCGCCACTGGCTCCCAGCCACCACTCGTTCGGGATCTCGTCGCGCAGCCGGATGGCCGCCACGATCTCCAACACCCCGGTGACGAGCGCCCAGGTGCCGATCACGTAGACGAGCACGAGCGCCGTGAGGCCGGGCATCGCGAACGCCACGATGCCGGCGGCGACGCTCACGAGCCCCTCGACGGCCAGCAGCCACCGCGACCGCTCCTCGGTGTGGCCACGGAAGGCGGCAACCAGGTTGAAGACACCGTCGATGATGGCATAGGCGGCGAACAACAGGATGAGGGCTGCCAGCGCCACGCCTGGCAAGAAGAACGTCAGGAGGCCGAAAATGATCGCGGCCGCGCCACGAATCGCCAGGGTCCACCAGTTGCGAGCCAATGCCGCGATGTCCATGAACGTGCCTCTTGCTACGAGGGTCGACCGGGCGCTCGTCGAGAACGCGTGGCTGTGCAACCCGTGCGCCAGGAAATAGCCGTGAAGCCGCCGGCCTGTCTCCTCGACCTGGACGGCGCCCTCGTCGACAGCGTCTACCAGCACGTCCTGGCCTGGCGCGAGGCGCTGGAGGCGGCCGGCCTCGACGTGGCCGTCTGCGAATCCACCCTCGGGTCGGCATGAGCGGGGGGTCTGCTCGTGAGCGCGCTGCTGCGCGAGCCGGCATCGGATGAGCGACGAGGAGGCGGCGCGCCTGCAGGTGCGGCCGCTACCCGGGGCACGGGAGCTCCTGGCGTTCCTGTCGCGGGCGGGGGTACCGTGGGCGATCGCCACGAGCGGGCGGCTCGAGAGCGCCCGGCCCGTGCTGGCGCTGCTCGAGCTGGCCCCGGCCGTCCCCGTTATTACAAGGGACAGGTGGAACATGCCAAGCCCGACCCCGACCTGTTCATCGCGGCGGTCGGGCAGCTGGGCGTAAACATCACCGAGTCGCGCGCGCTCTCTCGGCGGGGCATATCGCGTCTACCAGGATCCGGCCCATCTGCTGCGCCACCTGGACGAGGTGGGCGTGCGGACGTCGCGGTGACGACGGACGTCGGGGGCATCGCCGTTGCACGATCGCGGCGGCAGTGCGCCAGAGGGGGAGGAATGTTCCTCGAGCGCCTGCTGGATGGTCTCGAGGTCACGGTGGACCCGCTGGTGGTCTGCGATGTCCGCCACGGAGGGCCGCTGGGCTGTCAGCGTGACGAGTCGAGCGTGCGCTGCACGCTCGACGGGGGCGCCGTCCTCGAGTTCGTGGGCGGCGCGACCGTGCGCGTCTCGCGCCAGCATGTGGTGGTCGCCCCGCCACACCTGCGCGGCCATGGTCTCCCGAGGGCCGAGCTTCTTGCTCCCATGACCGCGCGCGCCCGGGCCCTGCGCACGTGGCTGCACTCCCGGTCCCCGGACTCCGCCGGCGAGTCCGACGTCCTGGTGGCCCGGGGGCGGATTCACGCGACCTACCAGGGCACCGTTGGACTGTTCGACCATCTGCGTGAGCCGCTGGTGGAGAGCCTCGGCGCCGACGATCCGTTGCGGCACGCGTTCCGGGATCTGATCGACGAGATCGGCGCCCAGAGCCCGGGGTATCGCGCGATGGCGGAGGCGCTGCTGCGGCGGTGCCTGGTCCTGCTCCTGCGCCGGCTGTGCGATCGCAACGCGCAGCGGCTGGGGTGGCTGGCGCCGCTGGAGGACTCACGCCTCGGTCGCGTGGTCATCGCAATGCAGGACCGCCCCGAGCATTGCTTCACGCTCCCGGCGCTCGCCGAGGCGGCCGGCATGAGCCGCTCGGTGTTCGCCGCCCGCTTCGCCGGCGCGCTCGGTCAGCCGCCGATCGAGTTCCTCAAGACGCTGCGGCTGGCCCGCGCCGCCCGGCTGCTCCTGGCCACCGACCTGCCGGTCAAGAGCGTGGCGAGCCGCGTCGGGTACTCGAGCCGGAGCTCGTTCACCCGGGCGTTCGTGGCGTGCCACGGCGTGGGACCGATGGCCTTTCGCGCCGCCGCCCGCGACCGGGTCGTCACGGCGTGATGGCCGCCTCGCGGACTCAGGAGTACGCGTTCCGGACCTGCGGCCACCCGCGCCGCTCGATACTCGCTCCATGACAGACACCATGACGTCGCCGACGCCGCGCGAGCGGATCCTCGAGCCCAGGGACACCGGCCCCGGACTTCACGCTGCATTCCACGCCGGACCAGACCGTGTCGCTGGCCGACCGCGTCTTCACACTCGCCGTGGCGCAGTGAGCGCCGCGAGCCGCCGCCACCGCCGCCGCCCCGGGGCGGGCATCCCCATCCATACCTGATCCGGAGGACGCCATGGCCAAGGTGATCGGCATCGACCTCGGCACCACCAACTCCGTCGTCGCCGTGATGGAGGGGGGTGACCCGGCGGTCATCCCCAACCAGGAGGGCAGCCGGCTGACTGCGTCGGTGGTGGCCTTCACGAAAGACGGTGAGATCCTCGTCGGCCAGGTCGCGAAGCGGCAGGCCATCACGAACCCCGAGAACACGATTTTCTCGATCAAGCGGTTCATGGGCCGTCGCTACGACGAGGTCCAGGAGGAGATCAAGAAGGTCCCCTACAAGGTCGTGAAGGCCTCCAACGGCGACGTGCGGATCGAGGTGCGCGGCAAGCAGTACTCCCCGCCGGAGCTCTCGGCCATGATCCTGCGCAAGCTGAAGGAGGCGGCCGAGGCCTACCTGGGTGAGAAGGTGACCCAGGCGGTCATCACGGTCCCGGCCTACTTCAACGACAGCCAGCGCCAGGCGACCAAGGACGCCGGCCAGATCGCCGGGCTCGAGGTCCAGCGGATCATCAACGAGCCGACGGCGGCCGCGCTGGCCTACGGCCTCGACAAGAAGGCGGACGAGCAGATCGCGGTGTACGACCTCGGCGGCGGCACCTTCGACATCTCGATTCTCGAGATCGGCCAGGGCGTGTTCGAGGTGAAGGCGACCAACGGCGACACCCATCTCGGCGGCGACGACTTCGACCAGCGCGTCATCGACTGGATCGCCGACGAGTTCGGCCGCCAGCACGGCATCGATCTCCGCCGGGATCCGATGGCGCTGCAGCGGCTGAAGGAGGCGGCCGAGAAGGCCAAGATCGAGCTCAGCTCGACGATGCAGACCGAGGTCAACCTGCCGTTCATCACCGCGGACGCCAGCGGGCCCAAGCACCTGGTGATGACGCTCACCCGGGCCAAGCTCGAGAGCCTCGTGGACGACCTGGTCCAGCGCACCATCCCGCCCTGCCAGCAGGCGATGAAGGACGCCGGCGTGACGGCGGCGGCCGTCGACGAGGTCGTGCTCGTCGGCGGTCAGACACGGATGCCGAAGATCCAGCAGGTCGTGACGCCGCTGTTCGGCAAGGAGCCCCACAAGGGCGTGAACCCGGACGAGGTGGTCGCGGTCGGCGCCGCCATCCAGGCCGGGGTGCTGGCCGGCGACGTCCGCGACGTGGTGCTGCTGGACGTGACGCCGCTGTCGCTGGGTGTCGAGACGCAGGGCGGCGTCACCACCGTCCTCATCCCGCGCAACACGACGATTCCGACCCGGAAGAGCGAGACGTTCACCACGGCCGCCGACAACCAGCCCGGCGTCGAGGTGCACGTCCTGCAGGGCGAGCGGCCGCTGGCCCCGGACAACCGCACGCTGGGGCGCTTCCAGCTGGCCGGCATCGCCCCGGCGCCGCGGGGCGTGCCCCAGATCGAGGTGGCCTTCGACATCGACGCCAACGGCATCCTGAACGTGTCGGCCAAGGACACGGCCACCGGCAAGCAGCAGCAGGTGCAGATCACCGCCTCCTCCGGCCTTAGCAAGGAGGAGGTCGAGCGCAAGGTGCGCGAGGCCGAGACGCACGCGGCCGAGGACGCCCGCCGCCGGCAGGACGTGGAGCTGCGCAACCAGACCGACGCGCTCGTGTACTCCACCGAGCGCACGCTCGCCGAGCACGGCGCCAGGCTGGACGGCAGCGAGCGCCAGGCGGTCGAGCAGGGGCTGGCCGACGCCCGCGACGCCCTGCGATCCGACGACATGGACCGCATCCGGCGGGCCCACGACGACCTCACGCGCATCGCCCAGACGCTGGCCCAGGCTGCGGCCCGGCCGGCGTCGGGCGAGACGCGGGCCGGCGCGCGGTCTGCGGGGGAGCCGCAGGAGGGCGAGGTGGTGGACGCCGAGTTCACCGACACGGACGAGCGCAAGGCCAGCTGACCGCATGGACGCCGCCGCGGCGGACCCGGACGACCGCGACGCCGGAGGCGAGGAGGCCGAGCGCCTGCGCCGGGCGCTCGACGACGCGACCCAGCGCCTTCTGCGCCTGCGCGCGGACTTCGAGAACTTCCGCCGTCGCGCGGCGCAGGAGCGCGACGACGCGCGCCGCGAGGGCCGGCGGGCGGCCCTGCTGCCCGTGCTGTCCGTGCTGGACACGCTCGAGCGGGCGCTCGCCTCCGGCTCCAGCGATCCGGATTTCTACGAGGGCGTGGTGGCCATCCAGCGCCTGTTCACGCGCGCCCTGCGCGAGGCCGGCGCCGAGGCCGTGCAGAGCGTGGGCCGGCCGTTCGATCCCGCGGTGCACGAGGCGGTGGCCACGGTGCCCTCGGACGGGGTCGAGCCCGGCACCGTGGCGCGTGAAGTGCGGCGCGGCTGGCGGGTCGGCGACGAGCTGCTCCGGCCCGCCCAGGTCGTCGTGGCCACGAGTCCCGAGCGGGCCGAGCCGTGGCCGTGAAGTTTCGCGACTAC
>Ga0302046_10005334_pt1 | contig 11365 bp, 14 predicted proteins | sample RVTome_11_FD_200261 | JGI IMG/M metagenome (GOLD analysis project Ga0302046, IMG submission 200261) | Soil microbial communities from uranium-contaminated site in the Upper Colorado River Basin, Wyoming, United States - RVT147D111 (version 2) ... | reverse complement strand
ACGGTCGTGGCCAGCGCGGTGTCGTCGCCGGGCCGGCGCCAGTCCGTGTGCAGGCTCGCCACCGCGTCCCACGCCATCACGGTCGTGCGTCCGAGAAACCGCCCGTTCAGCAGGAAGCCGCGCGTCAAGCCCCGGGGAGAGATCTCGACGACGACGCTGCGCAGGAGGCTCTGGGCGAGGAACCCCAGCATGCCGACGGCGACGGCGATCTCGAGGAGGCCGAGGCCGAGGGCGCCGAGGCCGAGCGTCACCGCGGCGAGCGGGACGGGCCAGGCGGCGATGCCGCCGATGACCGGGATGCGCCGCAGGGAGGCTGCCGCCACGAATGGTCCTCGACACGAGCATCACCCTCCTCACGGCTCCGTGCAAGCCCACCGCACGAATCGCTCGCACGGCCGGCCGATTCCCGCGACAATAGGCGCCGCGCACCGACCCCGCCCCCATCGGAGGATCCTGCGTGATGCTCTTCGTCGTGTGCTTCGCCCTCTGGCTGCTGCTGTCCGGCCACTGGGACGCCGTCCACCTCGGCCTCGGGGCCGCCGCCGCCGCGCTGGTCGCCTGGCTCAACCGCGGCGAGGAGGACGTCAGCCGCGCGGCGCGGGCGCTGCCGCGCCTGGCGTGGTACGTGCCGTGGCTGCTCGGGCAGATCGTCCGCGCGAACCTGGCCGTGGTGCGGATCGTGCTCGATCCGCGGCTGCCGATCGACCCGGTGGTGGTGCGCGTCCGCGCCCCCGTGCGGCAGGCGCTGGCCGTGGCCACCCTGGCCAACTCGATCACGCTCACGCCGGGCACGATCACCCTCGACGCCGAGGACGGCGAGCTGACCGTGCACGCGCTCACCCCCGACGGCGTCGCCGAGCTCGAGTCGGCGGTGGGCCGGCGGGTGGCCCGGGTGTTCGGCGAGGACGGGTCGGCGGCATGAGGACGCTGTTCCTGGCGGCGGCCGTCGCCCTGGTCGGCCTCGCCCTCGTGTACGTGCACCGCATCGCGGTGGGGCCGACGGTGTTCGATCGCCTGCTCGGCGTCAACGCCATCGGCACCAAGACCACCGTCGTCCTGCTGCTCACCGGCGCCGTGTTCGGCCGGGTGGAGATGTTCGTGGACATCGCGCTCGGCTATGCGCTGCTCTCCTTCATCGGCTCGCTGGCGGCCGCCCGCTACTTCGAGCGCACCGAGCACCGCGGGTGATCGTCGTCGTCGGCCTCGTCCTCCTGGCCGGCCTGTTCTTCCAGGCGGTGGCCGCGCTGGGCGTCGTGCGGATGCCGGACGTCTACACGCGGTTGCACGCGGTGAGCAAGGCCGAGACGCTGGGGGTGCTGCTCACGCTGCTCGCCGTCGGGCTGTCGACCGGCCTCGGCCTCACCACGGTGAAGGTGGGGCTGGTGACCCTGTTCGTCTTCCTGGCGAATCCCACCGCCACCCACGCCATCACGCGCGCCGCCCTTCGTCTGGGGGTCCCGCCGTGGCAGCGCCACCGGGAGGCCGGCCGGTGAGCGAGGTGTTGCTGGCGGCGTTGCTCGTGCTCCTCGTGGCCCTGGCCGTCACCGCCGTGCGGGCGGGCGACCTGCTGGTGGCGGCGCTGGCGCTCGGCGCGTATGGCTTCGCCATGGCCCTCACGTGGGCGGCGATCGGCGCCGCCGATGTCTCGTTCACCGAGGCCGTCGTGGGGGCCGGCGCGACCACCGTCTTCATGCTCGCCGCGCTGCTGCGCACGACGCGCCGCCGCTCGGTGGCCACCCCGGGCCTCCGGTGGGTCGTGCTGGCCATGGTCGCCGTCTTCGCCGTCGAGCTCACGTGGCTGATCGCCGCGCTGCCGCCCTGGGGCGATCCGGCGGCCCCCGCCTCCGTGCACGTGTCGCCGCGCTACCTGGCCGACGTGCTGCGGGAGACCGGCACCCCGAACGCCGTCACCGCCGTGCTGGCCGACTATCGCAGCTACGACACGCTGATCGAGACGGTGGTGATCTTCACCGCTGGCCTCGGCTGCTGGCTGCTCCTGGCGCGCCCGGATCGATGATCGAGCGGCACGAGTCCGTCGTCGTCACCTCCTTCGTGCGGGTGACGGTTCCGCTGGCGCAGCTCTTCGGCCTCTACGTCCTCGTCCACGGCCACGAGAGCCCGGGGGGCGGGTTCCAGGCCGGCGTGATCCTGGCCGGCAGCTACATCCTGCTGGCGCTGGGGCTGGGCCGCGAGGCGCTCGAGCGTCACGTGGACGAGCCACGGTGGATCGCCCTCGCCGCGGCGGGCGTGCTGCTGTACCTGGCGGCCGGGGTGATCGGTCTGCCGCGGGGCGCCTTCCTGGACTATTCCGGGCTTCCGGTGGACGGTGCGCGCGCGCGCTGGCTGGGGATCCTCGTCATCGAGACCGGCGTCACGCTGGCGGTCGCGACGACGCTGGTGGTGATCTTCTGCCGCCTGGCGGCGCGAGAGCCGATGGCGTGAACTGGCCCTACGCGGCCGTGGTCGTCCTGCTGGCGCTGGGCCTCTACACGATCATCGCCCAGCGCAACCTGCTCAAGAAGCTCGTCGGCATGACCATCTTCCAGACGGCGATCATGCTGTTCTTCCTCCTGACCAGCGCCAAGCGCCAGGGCGCGCTGCCCATCGTGCCGTCCGGCCCCGTCGATCCGGCCGCCTACATGAATCCGCTGCCCCACGCCCTCATGCTCACGGCGATCGTCGTGATGGTGGCCAGCACCGGCGTGGCCCTCGCCATCCTGATCCAGCTGTACGCGGCCTGCGGCTCGCTGGAGGAGGACGTCATCGCCGAGCGTGTCCTCGCCGAGAGCCGTCCGCTCGAGACGGCGGAATGATGGGCGCCCATCTGCCGGTCCTCCCCACCCTGCTCGCGCTGGCGGGCGCGCTGCTCGTCCCCATCGCCGCGCTGGCCGGCAAGCGCGCGGGCGAGGGCGTCGCCGTCGCCGCCGCCGGGGCGGCCGGCCTCGCGGCCCTGGCCGGCGTGGCGGAGGTGGCGGGCGGCGGCGTGCGCCGGTACGCGGTCGGCGGCTGGCCGGCGCCGTGGGGCATCGAGCTGGTGCTCGACCCGCTGAGCGCGTTCACGAGCGCGGCCATCGCGTGCGTGGCCGCCGTCGCCCTGGCCGGCGCCGGCCCCGCCGCCCGCGCGGCCTTCGGCGGCGCGGCCCCTCGCTTCTACGCCCTCGCCCTCGTGGTGCTCACCGGCCTCCTCGGCATCACCGTGAGCGGCGACCTCTTCAACGTCTTCGTGTTCCTCGAGATCAGCTCGATCGCCGGCTATGCGCTCGTCGCGAGCGGGGCGGCTCCCGCGCTCGCCGCCGGGTTCCGCTACCTGGTGCTCGGCACCGTGGGCGCCTCCTTCTACCTCTTCGGGGTGGGCCTGCTCTACGCGCTGACGGGCACGTTGAACATGGGCGACCTGGCCGCCCGGCTACCGGCGGTGTCGGCCTCGCCGCTCTTCGCCGGCGGCGTGGGATTCATCGTCGTGGGGCTCGCCATCAAGATCGCGCTGTTCCCGCTGCACGGCTGGCTGCCCGACGCCTACACGCACGCGCCGCCCCCGGTCGCCGCGCTGCTGCCCGCGGTGGCGACGAAGGCGCCGGCCTACGCCCTGGCGCGCACGCTGCTCTACGTCATCCGCCCCGACGAGCTGCCGGTGGCCACGGCCCTGGCGTGGGCGGGGGCCGGCGCCGTGGTGGCCGGCGGGCTGTTGGCGGTGCGGCAGACGGACGCGCGCCGGCTGCTCGCCTATTCCAGCGTGAGCCAGATGGGCTACATCGTGCTCGGGGTGGGGCTGGCCAACGGCGCCGCGCTCACCGGCGCCTACCTGCACGTCCTCAACCACGCCGTCATGAAGGCGAGCCTGTTCATCGCGCTGGGCGCCCTCCTGCTGCACGCGCGCGGGCCGAGCCTGTCGGCGCTGAGCCTGGCCTCGCGGCGCCCGCTCATCGGCGGCTGCATGGTCGTGGCGGCGCTCTCGATGGTCGGCGTGCCGCCCGCGGCCGGCTTCTTCTCGAAGTGGTACCTGCTCCAGGGCGCCATCGAGGCCGGCCAGCCCGTCCTCGTCGCGGCCATCCTGCTCGGCAGCCTGCTGGCCGCGGTCTACATGTACCGGCTCACCGAGGCGGTGTGGTTCGGGCCGGCGGACGCCCGTGCCGCCGGCGGCCGGGCGGAGGCCGCGCCCGCCGTCCTGGCGGCGTTGCTCGTGCTGGCCGTCGCCACGCTCGGCGTGGGTCTCGGCAACGCCGTGCTCGTGGACCGTCTGCTCGCCCCCGCGGCGGCGGCGACGGCGCGCTGATGGAGGTCGCCTCCCCTCTCCCGGCCGCGGCCCTCGTGCCGGCGGCGGCGGCCGTGGTGCTGATCGTCCTGTCGCGGCGGCGGCCGCCGCTCCGGGAGGCGTGGAGCGTGCTGGCCGCGGCGGCGCAGACCGCCCTGGTGGCGGCGATGATCCCGGCCGTCAGCGCGGGCGCCCGGCCGACGTGGGAAGGACCGGCGCTGGTGCCGGGTGTCCCCGTGCTCCTGCGCGCCGACGCTCTCGGCATTCTCTTCGCGGCGCTGGCCTCGGGGCTGTGGCTCGTCACCACCGTCTATTCCATCGGATACGTGCGCGCGCTCGCCGAGCCGCGCCAGACGCGCTACTTCGCCTGCTTCGCGCTCTGCCTGTTCGCCACCGTGGGGCTCGCGCTGGCGGGCAACCTGCTCACGTTCTTCGGCTTCTTCGAGATCCTCACCGTGGCGGCCTATCCGCTCGTCGTCCACAACGGCACGGAGGAGGCGGCGCGGGCGGGGCGCATCTACCTGCTGTACACGCTGACCGGCGGCACGGCGCTCCTGGGCGCCGTGGCCTGGACCGCTGCGCTGGCCGGCACGCTGGACTTCCGCCCGGGCGGCGTCCTGCCGGCCGGGGCCGCACCGGCCGCCCTCTGGGGCCTCTTCACCCTGTTCGTCGTCGGCTGCGGCGTGAAGGCGGCGGTGGTCCCGCTGCACACCTGGCTGCCGCTCGCGATGATCGCGCCGACCCCGGTGAGCGCCCTGCTCCACGCCGTCGCCGTCGTGAAGGCCGGCGTGTTCGGCGTGGTGCGGGTGGTCGGCTTCGTGTTCGGGCCCGGGCTGCTGGGCGAGATGGGCGCCGCGGGTCTGCTCGCCGGTCTGGCGCTCGCCACGATCCTGCTCGCCTCGCTGGTGGCGCTCGCCCAGGACAATCTCAAGCGGCTGCTGGCCTTCTCGACCATCAGCCAGCTCTCCTACGTGGTTCTCGGGGTCGCGCTCGGCACCGAGACCGGCTTCGCCGGGGGCGTCCTCCACATCGCCAGCCACGCCCTGCTCAAGATCACGCTGTTCTTCTGCGCGGGGGCGATCTACGTCACCGCGCACGTCGAGCGCATCAGCGACATGGGCGGCATCGGGCGCCGCATGCCGCTGACGATGGGCGCCTTCGCGGCGGCCGCGTTCATGCTGGCCGGCCTGCCGCCGGGCGCCGGCTTCGCGAGCAAGTGGCGCCTGCTCGAGGGCGCCGCGCAGGGCGGCGCCTGGCTCGCCGTGCTCGTGCTGCTGGCCAGCATCGTGCTGAACGTGGCGTACTTCACCCCGGTGATCGTCCGGGCGTTCGCCGGGCCGGCCGCGCCCGGACGGGCGGAGGCGCCGGCGTCGCTCCTGGTACCCCTGCTGCTCACCGCCGCCGGCGGCCTCGCCCTGGGGCTCGCGCCCGACGGCCTGCTGCCCGCGCTGTCCCTGGCGCAGGCCGTGGCGCGCAGCGTGAGCGGCCCGTGAAGCCTGCCCTCGTCCTGGCCGCCCTGGTCGGCGTGCTCGTCGCCGTCGAGGTCGCGCTCGACGCCGCTCACGGCGTCCCGCCGGGCACGTGGGGCGTGTTCGGGGCGGTCGGGTGCGCGGTCATCGTCGTCGTCTCCAAGCGCCTCGGCAAGGCGTGGCTGCAGCGTCCGGAGCCGCCCGATGAGTGAGTGGGCGCACCCGGCGTGGCCGTATCTGGCGGGCGCGCTGCTGGCGCTGGCGCTGCCCGCTCGCGCGCGGCCGGCCCTGCTGGCCGCGCCGGCGCTCGCCCTGGCGCTGGCGTGGTCGCTGCCGGACGGCGCCGCGCTCACCGCCCGGGTGATGGGCTTCGAGCTGCTGTGGGTGCGCGTGGACGCGCTGGCGCGCCCGTTCGCGATCGTGTTCGCGCTGATCGGGGGTCTCGGCGCCCTCTACGCGGGGTCGGCCGGCAGCCGTCGCCTCCACGTCGCCGGGTTCGTCGCGGCCGGCGCCGGTCTGATGATCGTCCTCGCCGGCGACTGGATCACCCTCTACGCCGGCTGGGAGATGCTGGCCGTCGCCTCCTTCGTGCTCATCACCGACGGCGGGACCACCCGGGCGTGGCGGGCGGCGTACCGGTACTTGCTGGTGCACCTCGCCGGCGGCGGGCTCCTGCTGGCGGGCATCGCGTGGCACCTCGGAGCCGGGGGCAGCGCCCTCGTCGGGGCGCTGCCCCCGGGCGGCGCCGGGCTCGCCGTCCTGGCGGCGCTGGCCATCAACGCCGCCATCCCGCCCGTGCACGCCTGGCTCACCGACGCCTATCCCGAGAGCTCGCCGGCCGGCGCCGTGTTCCTCTCCGCCTTCGCGACCAAGGCCGCGGTGTATGCCCTGGCCCGCGCGTTCCCGGGCTGGGAGCCGCTGGTCTGGGTGGGGGTGGCCATGGCGCTCTACGGCGTGGTCTTCGCCGTGCTGGAGAACGACATCCGCCGCCTGCTCGGGTATCACATCGTGAGCCAGGTCGGCTACATGGTGGCCGGGGTCGGGCTCGGCACGCCGCTGGCGCTCAGCGGCACCGCGGCCCACGCCTTCGCCCACATCCTGTACAAGGGGCTGCTGCTCATGGGGGCCGGCGCCGTCGTGCACGCCACCGGGGGGCGCAAGCTCACGGAGCTGGGAGGCCTGGCGCGCGCCATGCCCGCCACGCTGGCGCTCTACATGATCGGCGCCTTCTCGATCTCCGGTGCGCCGCTGCTGAACGGGTTCGTGAGCAAGTCGCTCATCGTCGCCGCGGCCGACGCCGAGGGCCGCGCCGTGGTGGTCGCGCTGCTGACGCTGGCCTCGGTGGGCACCTTCCTGCACACGGGGCTGAAACTGCCGTGGTTCACGTTCGGGAGCCGCGGGCACCGCCCACCCGTTCGCCCGGTCCCGCGCTCGATGCTGGCCGCCATGACGCTGACCGCGGCGCTCTGCGCGCTGACCGGGATTTTGCCCTCGCTGCTGTACCGGCTGCTGCCGTTCCCGGTCACGGTGGAGCCGTACACGGCCGCCCACGTCCTCGAGTCGCTGCAGCTGCTGGCGGGCACCGCGCTGGCGTTCGTGCTCCTGCAGCGCCAGCTCGGCGGCGAGTCCACCGTCACGCTCGACACCGACCGCGTCTGGCGCGCGGGAGGCCGGTGGGTGGCTGAACGTCTGGCGCCGGCCGTCGCGACGGCCGCCGTCGCCCTCGAGGCCGCCGCCGGCGCGCTCGTCGAGCTGCGGGTCGGGCCGATGCCCCGCGCCAGCGGACGGCCGATCGGGTATGCGGTGCTGCTGGCCGTGGCGGTCGCCGGCGTCGCGCTGCTCGCGCTTCGCTGATTCCACCCGCTGTCGCGCCGGCCGGCGTTCCCGGTCCTGACGGCACCCGATTTGCTCCCTGAGATGGGGTGTGCGCCGCCGGCTTCCGCCGGCCTCGCGCCGGTCCACCAACCAGATACCGCAGGGGGAAACGATGAGACAGTTTGCAATCTTCGCCGTCGCTTTGTCGCTCGTGGGTCTACCGCTCGGCGCCACGCTGGCCCAGCAGCCCGCATCGCAGCAGCCGGCCGGACAGCAGCCGTACGGCACCGGCGGCGCCCGGGACACCATGCAGCAACAGACGCCGCGCGATCAGACGGATCGAACCGGTGCGCCGGCCGACCAGGCCGCCGCGCTGGTGGACGTCAACTCACTGATCGGCGCGCAGGTCCGGGACAGTCAGGGTCGAGAGATGGGCAAGATCGACCGGCTGATGGCGGATCCGAGCAACGGCCAGCTCCGCTACGCCCTGATCGCCACCGGCGGATTCCTCGGTGTCGGCCGTGACCACGTGCAGGTGCCGTGGCAGGACCTCCAGATCCAGCGGGACGGGCAGGACATCGTGGTGACCATGGAGCGTCAGGCCCTCGAGCAGGCGCCCGCGGCGGCGCGCGACGACGCCACGTCGCCGGCCGCCAGCCCGCGCACGACGCCGGACTCGTCGACCCCGACGACCCAGCCCGGTTCGGGCCAGCCGGCCGCGCCGCCGCAGCGATAGCACCTCTCCGCTCGCGCGCGGGGGCGCGCCACGGCCGGACCTCCGGTCGTCGCGCCCCCCGCGTTGCTCTCGACGATTCCCGGGCGTCGCGCCCGCTCAGGCCGCCGCCCGGATCGCCCGGCACCGGGCGCGCGCGTCGTCCAGCGACACACAGTCCTTCAGAGCGTCGACGAGGGCGCCGAGCGGCGTGCTGCGAGGGCTGTCGGGGGCAGCGCCGGCGGTCAGCCGGGTGAGCGCCGCCTTGCCCTCGGGCGTCTCGAGCCTGACGTCGAGCAGCGTCTCGCCACCCCACCACTTGCTCTCGGCGACCATCATGCGCCCGCCCTGGGCATCCTTCTCGTGGTTGACCAGGATCTTCTTGCCGTCGTCGAGGGTGACCGTGCAATACGCGCCCAGCTTGGGATCGATCACGAACCGTCCGACCTTCGCCATGGCTCGTCTCCTCCCGGGCGCGCCGGGCGCGCCGCCGTCGTGCGTGGAGTGTTCGAGACGATCACGCGTGCCGCCGCCGCGACGGGGACGCGGCGGCCGGGGTCAGTCGTCTTCGGGCGAGGTCTCGCCGGCCGGGGCGAGCCGGGCGCGTGGCCGCTGCACCACCTCGCCGCCGGCCCCGGACGAAGGCGACGCGCCGGGGCGGCGGGCGAGCCGCTCCACGGCCACCGCCTCCGCGGCGATGGTCACCGCCGGGGCGGTGTTCGCCGTCGCGGTGGACGGCAGGGACCGGGCGTGCGTCACCGCCTCGACGCAGGCGTCGGGGTCGAAGCACACCGCGCCGGCCATCATCGGGTTGGCGCAGTCGACGGAGACGTAGAGCAACAGCGCGAGCAAGCCCAGTCGGGCGCCCGGGGGAGTGGGCGTGGCCCGGCTGAGCATGCGCGGATCACTCCTCCTCGTACTGCTTCTTGAGCGCCGCCACCACGGCGGGGTCGGCCAGCGTGGTCGTGTCGCCCAGCGTGCGGCCCTCGGCGATGTCGCGCAGCAGGCGGCGCATGATCTTGCCGGAGCGCGTCTTGGGCAGCTCGGCCGAGAAGATGATGTCGTCGGGCCGGGCCAGCGCGCCGATCTTCTTCGAGACGTGCTGCTTCAGCTCGTCCACGAGCGCCGGGGTGCCGTCCACGCCCGACTTGACGGTGACGAAGGCGGCGATCGCCTGGCCCTTGATCTCGTGCGGCTTGCCGATCACCGCCGCCTCGGCGACCTGCTTGTGGTCGACGAGGGCGGATTCGACCTCCATCGTGGAGACCCGATGACCCGAGATGTTCATGACGTCGTCGACCCGGCCGAGAAGCCAGAAGTAGCCGTCCTCGTCCCGCTTGGCCCCGTCACCCGTGAAGTAGACGTCGGGGTACTTCGACCAGTACTGCTTCACGTACCGGTCGGGATCGCCCCAGATGCCGCGCAGCATGCCCGGCCACGGCTTGCGCAGCACCAGGTACCCGGACCGGGCCGGCTTGCCGTGCTCGTCGAGCACCTCGGCGTCGATGCCCGGGAACGGCCTGGTGGCCGACCCCGGCTTGAGCACGGTGATGCCCGGCAGCGGGGTGATGAGGATGTGGCCGGTCTCCGTCTGCCACCACGTGTCCACCACCGGGCAGCGCCCCCCGCCGATGACCTTCCAGTACCAGACCCAGGCCTCGGGGTTGATGGGCTCGCCGACGGTGCCGAGCAACCGCAGGCTCGAGAGATCGCACCGGCCGGGATACTGCTCGCCCCAGCGCATGAAGGTGCGGATGGCGGTCGGCGCCGTGTAGCAGATGGTGATCCCGTGCTTCTCGACGATCCGCCAGAACCGGTCCTTGTCGGGGAAGTCGGGCGTACCCTCGTACATCACCGTGGTGGCGCCGTTGGCGAGGGGGCCGTAGACGACGTAGGAGTGGCCGGTGACCCAGCCGACGTCGGCCGTACACCAGAAGACGTCGTCGTCGTGGATGTCGAAGACCCACTTGTGGGTGGCCGTGATGCCGGTGAGGTAGCCGCCGGTCGTGTGGATGATGCCCTTGGGCTTGCCGGTGGAGCCGGAGGTGTAGAGCAGGTAGAGCAGGTCCTCGGAGTCCATGGGCTCGGCCGGGCACTTGGGCTCCACGCCCCTGACGAAATCGTCCCACCAGACGTCGCGCCCCGGCTGCATGTCGACCGGCTGGCCGGTGCGCTTGAGCACGATGACGGTGGAGACGCCGGGGCACTCCCGGAGCGCCTCGTCGGTGTTCGCCTTGAGCGGCACGATGGAGCCGCGCCGCCAGCCGCCGTCGGCGGTGATGACGAGCTTGGAGTCGGCGTCGTGGATGCGGTCGCGCACGGACTCCGGCGAGAACCCGCCGAAGATCACGCTGTGGGGCGCGCCGATGCGCGCGCAGGCCAGCATGGCGATGGCGACCTCGGGCACCATCGGCATGTAGATCGTGATCCGGTCGCCCTTGCGGACGCCGTGACGCCTGAGCGCCGCCGCGAAGCGCTGGACCTCGCGATAGAGGTCCCAGTACGTCAGGGTGCGAGAATCGCCCGGCTCGCCTTCCCAGATGAGGGCGGCCTTGGCACGGCGGGCGGTGGTGACATGGCGGTCGAGACAGTTGTAGGCGACGTTGAGCTTGCCACCGACGAACCACTTGGCGTAGGGCGGCTTCCACTCCAGCGCCTTCTTCCAGGGCTTGAACCAGGCGAGCTCGCGCGCCCGCGCTTCCCAGAAGCGCACGGGATGGCGGGCCGCCTCCGCGTAGATCGAGGCCTTGTTCACGAGCGCGCGCTTCGCGAACGCCCTGGGCGGCGGAAACTTCCGCTTCTCGCGCAGCAACGCCTCGATCGGCACCCCGGTGGATTTCGACTGGGCCATGGTGTGTCGTCCCCCGTCCGGTTATCGGCCGGCGCCGCCGGCCGGCGCCGAGCATAGCATTCTCTTTACATGGGGGCCTCGAGATGGCCCCCAATCCCCCAGATGCTCGTCGCGCCCCGGCGTAGCCGGGACGCTCCTCGATCACCCGCGAGGGCCTCGCGGTGGCCCCATGCCCGCAAAGCCCCCAGATGCTCGTCGCGCCCCGGCGTAGCCGGGACGCTCCTCGATCACCCGCGAGGGCCTCGCGGTGGCCCCTACCCCGCATC